>Ga0181370_1000023_pt1 | contig 69209 bp, 56 predicted proteins | sample LowvirmetaG_7_FD_130091 | JGI IMG/M metagenome (GOLD analysis project Ga0181370, IMG submission 130091) | Marine viral communities from the Subarctic Pacific Ocean - Lowphox_06 viral metaG | ecosystem: Environmental > Aquatic > Marine > Oceanic | place: Subarctic Pacific Ocean | collected...
ACTTTTCGTGGTATTCAACAGCTCGGCTACTTTCTGTCCCATTACGTTATATACAGTAATAGTCACAGGACCGGCTTCGCCCACAGAATACTGGATATTCGTAGTTGGGTTAAACGGATTCGGGTAGTTTTGATCTAACGCAAACTTAGTTGGTGAATCAAGCTCATCATCAATTCCTACTGAAGTGTTCGGAGTGATCGTGATTCCAAACCTTGGAGTTGATCCAGACTTAGCTCGCATCGGTGTTCCAATCGAATTATTTATTACACTAAGCGGATTTACTTTTTCTTGAGACTCATTGATTATAACATCGAAGTCATACTGCTCAATAGTTGATAAGTCGTACGAAATATCTGTTTCATAATCATGTAGCATAAATGACCAAGAACCCGGCATTTTATCCAGACCTTCCCAATCCATAGTAAGAGTCTGTGACTCACCGGTTAGATCCACAAGAATAGGAATAGTAATGACCTGATCTAATGAGCTAGGTATTGCTTCAACTCCTTTTAAAACATCTTTTCCTTCTAATTTTCCTACAAATGCACCGGACACATTCTGAGGTAACAGCGATCCCAGTTTTATAAGATCATAGTTATCCCACTCTAAAGAAGCGTCATCAGCAACCTGCAAGGTTAAGTTTTTCTCTGTATTGTAGTTACTCATTATAGAGAACTTTAACTCTTTAACAGAAGAAGGTAAGGCTTTGTCGAAATGAGTTGCATCGGCGGCTGTACTCGTTTTATCAGCTGTACCAAAAGTTAGCTGCCCGCCACTTGTCGAGTTTGCAGTTTGCACCCAATAACCTTGCCAAGGATTGATTACCAAACCACCTGAAGTACTTTGCGAGGTATATGAACCTGCAGCGTTATCCCAAAATGTGACATTCGATGAAATCGCGATATTTGCTGATACATTGGCCAGATCTACATTTGCCGCAAAAGGATTTCCTACCAAAGTATATCTTCCGGTAGCACCACTATACATATTTACAACCACGTCGCTTGTTGGCTCAGATCCGGAAGCGTCTAAAGTTAGTGGTAGTGCGGAGCTTCCGTTGGTAGTATTATTATAGAAGTAAACAGCTAAACCATTCCCATCCGGAATTGCAGTACTTACTGAAGCTGGCACTTCAAACGATCCGGTATCATCATAGGTATAAACATTTGCATCACTACCGGTGTCAGAACCTCCTGATACTCCCTGAACTGCGGTGTCATCAGAAATATCTGCTACCGTTCCCCCTGTTTTTGGAAGCGAGAGTAATCGCCAACCTGCAGTCCCTGAAATTTCAACATTATGCTGAAGTAATTCTGCTGAGGTAAAGTAATCACCTGTTAGGCTTCCAACATTACCATCATTGCCTAAATTTGCGCCAGTATATGATCCGCTAGGTATAAATTCGTTAGACATAAACCCACCACTACTGGCAATAGCTGCAAAAAGCTTTACTGTTTGAGTGCTATCTACTCCTGGTATATTTGAAATATCTATTTTTAATTCGATACCTGCACCAGATGTCCCTGCGTTAGAATAAGCCATATCTATAGTTCCAGAATCAAATAAATCTGAAATATTACTGGTTGGTATACTTGCAGATGTTCCAGATTGATTACTTTGACCAACAAAACTGGATTTAAAAATTATTCCTGATGATCCATAACGAGCTGCATCTAAAAATAAGTTTGAGGTCCCACTCCCTTCATTAAAAGCAAACGCAAAATCAGCTTCCATATCAATCGCAGCACCGTCGAACCCTCCTGTTCCAAATATTCCGGTTTCTCCGCTTTCTCCAATAAAACCACCTTTTGGTTGCCCTCCATAACCAGAAAAATCCATCCACAAAACAACATTATCATCGCTACTGAGATCAGCAGGTATACCGATATAAATAAAAGATCCGTCAGCATAAAAATTTATTTCATCTATATTATTTCCCGAACCAAAACCATCAAGCCCGCTTGTATAAGTAGCTAAAGTTGTATAGTTAGCCTCGTTTGAAACCCCATCAATTGTTATTTGCCCAAAAGCCTGTCCCAATCCCATGAAGGCTATCAGAGTTGCTCCAAGCAAAAGCTGTATTCTTTTTTTCATTTTTATATTCTTTAAAATTATTTGTTACCCCTTGGAATCCCTAAAACGCCAAGAAAAATGAAAGCGCTTTCATTTTAATAAACGAAATCTAAAAAAACAATACCTATTCCTGTAAATCTGCTGGAAACAGCGCTTTTTTGTTACTTTATGAGTGTCATTTTTCGGATTTGAACAAAGCCGGGAGCAGCCATTCTCAAGATATAGACTCCGCTTGCTAACCCTGATGCATTGAAGTTTACGGTGTGGCTTCCCGCCGATCTTTTTCCGTTTAGTAACGTCATTACTTCTTTTCCTGTAATGTCATAAACACGAATGCTAACCTGCCCGGCCGTTTTAAGATCGTACCGGATCGTTGTGCCCGGGTTAAACGGATTCGGGTAATTTTGATGAAGTTTAAATTCTGACGGCACTCTTCCCTCTTCCAAAGAAGTAAAGATCTGAGTCATAAAACCGGCAGCTTCCGACCACTCACTGTTCCCCGCTGTATTTTTCGAACGCACTCTCCAAAAATATTCAGTGTTTTCGACAAGGTCATCTATCTCAGCCGTTGTTCCGGAAATATCCGAGGTATCGATCACAATGCTTTCAAAACTCTGCATTTCTGAAATTTGAAGCTGGTAGGAATCAGCGTAGTCGGCTTTGTTCCAACCAAAAACAACCGGATCGTTTACGGCATCATTTTCCAGCGGACTCAATAATTCAGGAATTCCGGGCAGCGGAACATTGGTTTTAAAAGTAAATACCGCGCTCCATGCACTCTTACCTGATGCATTCGCCGATCTGATCTGCCAGTAATAATCGGTATCAAAACTAAAAGCCTTTAATGTTAATGAAGTGTCGCCGGTTACCGTGCTGTCGATAGAAACTTTGAAATTTTCCGTTTTCGAGATCCTGATATCGTAGCTCTCTGCATCAGCAACTTCTGTCCATACAAATTCAATTTCCTGCGGGTCTGTTGCAGACTGATCTTCCGGAAGCAATAATTGTGGTGAGACCGGAATTTCTTTTTCCGTTTCAAAAGAATACACCTGCGACCAGCTGCTTGCCCCTGATGATGACATTGCCTGAACACGCCAGAAGTATCGTTTACTTTTTTGCACCGAGGTGACTAACACAGAAGTATCCGTAATTCCTGAGCTGTCTGTAATTAATGACTCGAATGCGGAAGTTTCGGAAAGCTGAATGGTATAAGATTCCGCCAATGCTACGCTGTCCCACGCAAATTCAATGGGTGATCTCAGGTTTACAGCATTATTCAGCGGGCTGATAAGAGCCGGACCTTCAGAACCGGAAATTCCCGTTTTAAACTCAAATGGAGATGACCAATCAGCGCTTCCTCCCGCGTTTGATGCCTTCACCCTCCAAAAGTAAGTTGTTGTCGCTGACAGCGAGCTAACTGTTAAAGCAGTGTCGGTTGTGGCGGTATCAGAAACAAAAGTAAAGGTATCGTCTGTTGAAAACTGAACTCTGTAATCAGCAGCTCCGGAAGCGGAAGACCATACAAGGGTAACCGGGAGACTTATATTCTCCTGCTGATCAACGGGAGACAACAAGGTGAATGCGCCGGGAATTTCGGGAATGGTCGAAAATGATCGGGTTTCTGACCAGTCGCTGTTGCCGGTAGTGTTATTCACCGCCCGTATTCTCCAGAAGTACTCAGTATTTCTGGAAAGCGTGTCCGTTTGTAAAGTTGTTGTGGCAATTCCTGAACTTTCTGTTACTATCCCAGAAGCAAAATCCGCTTCTGTTGATAATTGCAGATCATACGAATCCGCATCAGCTACACTTGCCCATTGTAATGTTGGAGATAAACTAAGATTCTCTTTACCGTTTTCAGGTGACAGCAATTCAGGCGCTAAAGGAGCCGGAGCTTTTGTAGTAAACAATTGAGCCGTCGACCAATCTCCAACGTCCTCTGCGTAATTTGCTCTTACTCTCCAGTAGTATGAAGTAGAGTTTTCCAGAAGCGTTGCCTGAAAAGTAGTGTCAGATAGAGCTGATGAATCGGAAACCGTTGTGCTGAACGAAGATAGTTTAGAAAGCTGAAGATCGTAATTCAACGCGCCTTCGATCGGTCTCCAAACCAATTCGGGATCTGTAACAATATCTTCAACTTCATCCGCCGGAGAGATCAGCATCGGCACTTTTAGTTCTGTTTTAAAAGTAAGCGTATCTGACCAAGCGCCGGAGCCACTTGAATTCACACCTCGAACTCTCCAGTAATAACGAGTTCCTGCAGAAAGCGAATCCTGATCACTATATACAAACTGAGTATCCGCAACAGAAGTGATGGTTTGAATAACAGTGAAATTGTTATCCGTTGAGATCTGAATTGAATAGGAATCGGAGCGACTTTCCTGATTCCATGAAAAGACCGGGGCTAAAGAAACGTTTTCAGAATTATTCTCAGGAAGAAGTGCCGTGATCTTATCCGGAATACCAGCCAAAGTTGTAAATGCCAACGTTTCTGACCAACCGCTTGAAGTGGTGTCGTATACAGCACGGACTTTCCAGAAGTATTTGGTTTCATTTTCAAGAAGCCCGGAAGCTACCGTGTACTCTGTGGCAACGGATGACAATCCCGAATCGTCAATAATTGGCGAGTTGAATGTAGCTTCATTTGCTAACTGAATATGATATCCCTGAATTCTGGAATCCGAGGCTGACCAATCTAACAATGCTTCCAATGAAATTTCGGTAGCGTTGTTTAAAGGAGAAACAAGTTGGGGAATTTCCAGCACATCCAATTCTCCCGAAGGACTTGTGCCTGCATCCCAAAAACCATTCACTCCGCCATACACAAAATCCTGATCTTTATATCTGTACCGGAATGCGAAATAGTACTTTTTAATTTCTAATTCTGAACCAAGTGAAGTACTGTATTCGTCTGTCGACGTTTTATCCTCAAAAAAAGAAGCCGGATTCCAGCTTGCTTCATCCCAAGTGGATGGATCGGTATTGTTTTCATTTACGGCGACCCACGCTGATATATCCGTGCTTTCTCCGGACGAACTTGTAACTCCGGGAACGGTTAGCTGTCCATAGACTTGAAATGTTTCTCCGCTGTCAATAACCACTTCAGATGGAAACTGAAGATTAGCGAAAGTGATCTCTGTTTCGGTTGTGAACGAATACACATTAGACCACTCTGTAGCCGTTGAAGTTTTAAATCTCCAATAGTATTTCGTGTTTATATCCAGCGGATCTGTAACTGAAAAGGTCGTATCTGTTAATCCGGACTGGTCTTCAACCGTGGTAGAAAAGTCGTTGGTTTCAGAAAGCTGAAAATCGTATCCGGCAGCTCCATCCGTAGAAAACCAACTGAAATCGGGAGTTTTGGCAACCGCGGTTGCTCCGTTTGCCGGCAGAATATTAGCTTTGTAAAAATATCTGTAGTTAGAGCCACCGTTTACATCAAAAGCCAGTGTTGCGAGGTCGATCTTTGAATTCCAGTTCGCTTCATCCAATGTAGTTGTGAGCACATAGAATTCTACTATAGTATTTTCTGGCTGACCGGGAATATCAGCGGAGCCGATAGCACCTGTGAAGTTTGTTATTTCAACCGCACTGCTTGTTGCAAAATTATCAGTGGAATACCGGATAAAGACTTTTTCTTCTGCTGATTTTGCCTTATCCAATTCTACTGAAATCGTAACCGGATCATTAATAGCTACGCTTTCAGTTGGAGTGCCCGAAACGGAAACTATGCTTACAGGAACAGCTGATGTTTTTAAAACAGCTGCTGAGGAATTAGCATATCCGTTGTCATCAAAAATTAAAGTGTAGTAGTTGTCATTAATTAATGTAATGGAGTTATCCGCACCGGTGTTGTAACTCAGATCTGAGAAGCCGTCAATTGTGAGCGTGGCATCTGCCCATTTATTGGCGAAGTTATTGCCATCGGGCCCGCTGGTAAAAAGCATATTAAACACGCCGGCTGTAGCGTCTCCATCTGCGGACTTTACTTCCAACGTAGTGATATATTGTCCGCCCGCAAATGATCTATAATTCATCCTGAAGTTGCCCATTGCCGTTGAATCATTCGAGTTCGCAAATCCATTCCAGGCGCCGGGAATATTAACCCCTTCGGGTTGAAAGATCTGGGCGTTCAGTGATACTGATCCCATCAGACATACAAGAAAAAATAAACCGGTAATTCTTTTCATGATCTTGTTATTTGATGAGGGTTAGTTTTTTGATCTGGCTAAAACTGCCCGCCTTTATTCTGTAGATATACATTCCGCTTGCCAGATTTGAAGCGTTAAAAGCAATGGTATGGAACCCTGCTTCTTGTTTTTTATCAACTAGAACCGCCACCTTTTGCCCGATCATATTAAATACGGTTATAGATACTCTTTCCCCTTTTGGCAATGCATACTTAATGGTTGTGGATGGATTAAATGGATTCGGATAATTTTGATCCAACGCATAATTTTTTGGCAACGCTTCGGATTCTATGCTTGTGGCGATGGAAGTTTTTATTTCCTGAACAGCACTCCATGCGCCGGCACCCGCTTTGTTATTTGCCTGCACTCGCCAGAACAAGGTTGTGTTTTCTGGAAGAAGCACATTTTCAAGCGTTTGAATAACAAAGCCGGATGAGTCTTTTAAAACACTTTCAAAACCGGAAGTATTACTCAATTGAAAACGGTAAGTAGAAGCTCGATCCGCTTTACTCCATACAAATCTGTTTACAAAAGGATCAACAGAGATGTGAGCCTGAGGAGCTATTAATTCGGGAATTCCAGGGAGATCGACCTGCGTTTTAAACAAACTTGCTTTCGACCATTTTGAAACACCACCTTTGTTGATCGTTTGTACTCGCCAGTAATACGTCTGGTTGAACTTCAGATCCGATACCGTAAAAGAAGTATCAGATTTGATCAGCGTATCTGTTTTCTCATAAAAGTTCTTGGTTACTGAAAGTTGGAATCTGTAATCGGATGAAATCTCTGCCTCTCTCCATTTAAAAGTCAGATCTGTGCTTAGGTCAGTAACACTATCTCCAGGACTAACTTGGAGCGGAGCGTTTGGAATATCAGGTAGTGTGGAAAAACTAAGAGTATCAGACCACGCACTTGAGTCGCTTGAATTGATGGCTCTGACTCTCCAAAAATAAGCAGTGTTTCTGTTCAGTTTATCGCTGAGCTCCAGTTCATTTTCGGGAATATTCGTGGAGTCAACCGCCGGTGAAGAAAACCCGTTGTTTTCAGATATCTGAATTTGATACCAGAAAGTACGTTCGGTTTCGCTCCAGTCAAACAAGACAACATCCGCTATATCTTCTTCATTATTGACCGGAGAAATTAATGACGGTTTAGTTGGTGCATCAAAAGGAGTGGAGAAAATTCCAGTTGCTGACCAAGCACTTTCGAATTCCGAACTTTTAGATCTTACGCGCCAGTAGTAGGTTGTATTTCTCTCCAGAAAATCCGGTGAGTAAACAGTGTCAGTAACTGCTGTTTGTTCCGCTCTTATTTTAAAATCGGATTCTTTCGATATCTGAATTGTATAACTCTCAGCATTGGCAGCTGTATTCCATTTAAGTTCTGCATCTAAAGCAACATCAGAAGAGTTATTGATCGGAAATACCAGATCAGGAGTTCCTACAGAGCTGGTTGTAAAGCTTCGTGTTGCTGACCAAACCCCATCTCCGGAAACATTGCTTCCTCGAACTCTCCAGTAATATTCTGTATTGGCTGATAGTCCTACAAATTGTACTGATAAACTTTCTATTTCATCTTTTACTTTCAGGTTTTCCGTGAATTCCGGATTGGTGGCCAAATGAATTTCATAGGAAGTGGCGGCGGAATTTTCGTTCCAGGTTAACACCGGGCTGGTAGAAACATCTGTGGCGTTATCATCAGGTAAACCGGGGAGAATTGCGTCGGGAACTTCCGGCAGCGTTGTAAAAGTTGAGAAAGAAGTCCAATCACCGGTACCAAAACTGTTTTCTGCTCTGACTCTCCATTTATATTCTATTTCCAGATCTAGATTTGAGCCTACAAAACGATTGTCTGCAAGTCCGGATTCTGTTTCGTTGATCTCGTCCGTATCTGCATTTCGTATTTCAATTTCATAAGTGTCTGCGTTACTCACCGGCTGCCATTCAAAAACTATGTTCAACGGAATATTCTGCTGTTCGTTCTCTGGATTTGTGATCACAGGTTTTCCGGGTAATGCATCGGTATAACTTCCATTCACCTGAAAATTTACTGATCCGATTCCGGTGGTTTCGATCGTAAATGTATCTTCAAAGTTGCCTAATCCAGAAGGCTCAAAAGTGATCTCCAGATCAAGAGTTCCGCCCACGCCAACGGAGGCACTTAACGGACTAACTGAAAATTCAGAACTAAAATTAGAAATGTCTGTGATCGTAAGTTCGGCACTTCCTGTGTTTGAAAGAGTAAGTGTTTTCTGAAAAGATGGATTTACGTCGCCACCTGAAAATTCCTCGAACTCAACTAATTCTGAATCCAGACTGATTTGTCCTGCTTTTTCATTCAGAATTCCCGGAGGCGGATTCCCAAGCTTTGCCGTAGAGTAGATCCTGAATTCTCCCGGTGCCATATTAATAGCCGGAACAGAAGATTCATTTATCAATAAAGAATCTCCGCTGAAATATTCATACCACCATTTTCCCGATCCGGAATTATGTCCGTACGGAAATACATCTGCGCTGACGACATCAAAATTTCCGAGTATCTGAACATCCGTTGCTGAACGAAGCAGAATTCGTTTTTTCTTTCCGCCCATATCCAGCGAATAATCTGTAGTCGCAAAAGAAGGGTGGGTTGTTTTAAGCTTCGAAAGCTCTGACACCGTTTGATACAAACGATAGCGATCTGCATCATTTAAATAACTCCACAGGATCGGCTTTTCTCCTGTTCTTCCATTCTGATTGATGCTGATATCGTAGCCGTATTCTCCGAATTGCCAGAACATTTTAGGTCCCGGAACCGTGAGCAAAAATGCATTTGCGATCTTAATTCTGTTTAAAGCCGTTGTTTTTTCTTTGGTGTCATAACCCGAAAAAGCATTACCGAAATTCTCAATTTCATACATGATCCGTTCTTCATCATGGCTTTCCATATAACCAACCAGATGCGGATCATTCCAGCCTCTGTTTTGATAAGAGACATTCGTCAGGTCACCATTATAGCCCAGAGCTGCATCTTTATACTGTTCGTGCATGATGCCCCAAAGCATGAATCCGCTGTTTGCAAGCACGGTCTCTTCGTCATTATTTCCGAGATGCTCAAGTATCAGGTACGTCTCCGGATATACTTCGTGAATGCGGCTTTTCATTCTATTTAACAGATCTACTCTGCCCTGATCATATTGATTCCAGGCTCCTACATCAGATGTGAAGTTTTGCGTGAATCCTTTACTCAGATCATATCTGAATCCATCCACATGAAATTCCTTCACCCAAAATCTGTTTACACTGTCAATAAATTGTTGGGTAAACTGGCTTGTATGATCAAAATCGTAGCCCACATTAAATGGGTGTCGGGCATCGATATTAAACCAAATATTTTCTGAAGTAGGCTTGCCGTAATCTCCTTCATTATACAGGCGAACCATTGGCGACTGACCGAAAGAGTGATTGTAAACCGCATCAACAATTACGGCTATTCCTCTATTGTGACTTTCGTTGATGAGCTTTTTCAAGTCTTCGGCAGGGCCGTAATATCGATCAGCTGCAAAATAGAAAGACGGATTATAACCCCAGCTGTTATTTCCTTCGAACTCGTTTACGGGCATGAGCTCAATGGCATTTATTCCCATTCGCTGTAAATAGTCCAGAGAATCTATAACCGTTTGGTAGTTATGTTTTGCTGAAAAATCCCGCACCAACAGTTCATAAATAACTAAGTTATTCTTTGCTGGTCGTTCCCAGTCCTGATCCGTCCATTTGAATTCTTCTTTATCCGTTTCAATGATGGAGACGTATTCCGTTGTTTTCCCGTACGGATATGTTTTCAAGCCCGGATATGTTGACTCTGATATAAAACTGTCATCAGGATGAAGAACTTCTTCGGCATACGGATCTGCAATTCTGATCTCATTATCCACCAAATACTGAAAAGCATATTGCTGACCCGGGTTCAATCCGGTTATATCGATCCACCAATAAACTTCGTTCGAGCTTACCGTTTCCCGGTTCATCTGAAAATCCGGTAAAACCTCCCAGTCGTTAAACTCACCGATCACATAAACATGATCTTTGAAAGGAGCGAGCAATGACAATGTTACTTTGGTCGGATCCGACTCATAATATTTAATTCCTTGTGTTACTCCGTTTGGTCTGGGGCTTTCATTGATGGCATCAGGAACCAGATAATAAACTGAAGTACTGTCTTTTTCTCCTTCTGTGTTGGTGGCAATAGCCGTAAGAGTTTTCCTGCCGGATGAATTTGCTGTTAACGCATAATCCAAGGTATCGTTGGCTGTATCAGCAAGCTTGACGCCGTCCTCAAATAACTCCAGAGATTGAAGCGTTGAACCCAGAGCCGCACCCAAAATCTGAATATCCAGCGTTTCTCCGTTTTCCAGAAAAGAAGACTTTTCAACCGGTTCGTTGAAGCGAACGTAGATCCCATCAGAAAACAGTTCTATAAAAAAGTCGTCGCCGTTTTCTGTTTTAGCAATTTTTTCGCTGTCCGCACTTCTGAAGATCATCGCTAGTTTTAAGATATCGTTCGCTGAAGCAGATCCATAGTAAGCGTCCAAATCCGAGATCGTCAGAGAGTACAAGTTGGTCTCAAGACGCGTCATTTTGGTTGCGGAAGTATTCTGGCCAAAAGCGGTTTTAATGAATTTCCAGTCTCCGGGGTTTCCCACAGGATCCGGTGGATTATCAGGATCACTTTGATCTGTGATGAGTCCCGTATGTATATAAACATCTCCGGAAAGCCCGACCAAAGCTTGGTTTCCTTTGGTTGCATCAAAGAAGATAGTAATACTGTTAGATCTGGAAGGAAATGCGGGAGATGAACTCACCTGTGCATTAATAACGCTTGTTGAAAGGTAAAAGATCGCCAATAAAATCGGGGCGAAGAAACTACACTTTACTGTAATTCTGAGCAGACTCTTTAATTCAAAGATATACTCTATTCTGTTTATTAAGTGATTTTTTACCATTGCAACGTATCAAATTGTCAAGAATGTAAGCGCTTTCATTTTATGAATCAATTTCTATTCAACTTTTTACTCACAGATTCTTTTTGAATAATATTCATCAGGGTTTTTTACTTTCAGCTATGACTAGCCACGTTGATACCGTTCCCGATAACAATTGCCTGAATTGCAATGAAAGCGTTTCGGGGAATTATTGCTCTAACTGCGGACAAAAGCTTCAGCCCACCAAGCTGCCTCTTCGCATATACCTGGAAGACACTGTTGAGACTCTTTTCAATGTTGATAACCGGGTTTTTAAAACACTTAAAGATCTTTTTCTGCGACCCGGAAAAATCACCAAAGAATATATTTCCGGACACCGGGCAACTTATTTACCACCTCTGAGAATCTATATTTCCTTAAGCATTCTTTATTTCTTCCTTGCCATAATTACCGAAAGCACACAGGTATTTCTGGTGAATCTCAGTGCCGATCAATATGATTCTAGTTTCGGCAAGTTGATTCAAACGGCAATGTTCGTACTTGTTCCGCTCTTTGCATTAATTACCAAATGGCATCACAAAAAAAGAGATGGTTATTATGTTGAGTATCTGATCTTTTCTCTTCATATACACTCCATATGGTTTGTTCTTCTTACCATTTCTATAGTAGCCACTTGGTCTTATACTTACTTTGGAATAGAAGAAGGATCACTGTTTTACTATCTGATTGCAGTCGTTCAGATCCTGGAACGCTCACTGTTTATGATCTACTTTGTTGTTTATCTCAAAAGAGTTTTTGATAACACCTGGTGGAAGACCATTCTTAAAACTTTTGGGATATTATTCCTTTATCTTATAGCCCTGTTGGCAGTAATTACTCCTTACTTACTTATAATGAATAAAGGCTCATGATCTACGAATTTTTAAAACGTACACCGCAATTTGATGAAACCGCATTTGTCGCCCCAAGCGCAGACATTATCGGCGATGTAACCCTGGGAAAAGAATCCAGTGTTTGGTTCAATGTAACCATCAGGGGAGATGTGAATTTTATACAGATCGGTGACCAAAGCAATGTACAGGATAACGTTTGCATTCATGTGATGAATCAAACCGGCCCAACCATTATTGGTAACGAAGTTACTATTGGCCACGGAGCAGTTGTCCACGGATGTACTATCAAAGACCGCGTGTTGATCGGCATCAATGCTACCATTTTGGATGAGGTTGTTATCGAGCCGGACGTGATCGTTGCAGCGGGCACATTGGTTCCTCCGGGCAAAACTCTGGAAAGTGGATATATGTACATGGGATCACCCGCAAAAGCAGTTCGCAAACTTACGGAAGAAGAAATAAAATCCATTCCGAAATATGCTTCCAACTATGTGAAATATCTTCGTGCGTATCAGCAAAAAGACAAATACGACGAGAATCCTTTTTACTCTAAAAATTAGGAATAGGAGAATATAGAATTAGGAATAGTTATTCACATATTCCTAATTCACATATTCCTAATTATGTCCGGAATCTACATCCATATCCCGTTTTGTAAGCAGGCTTGTTCCTATTGCGATTTCTATTTTGTTACCAGATCCGGCAACAAAGATGCATTTGCTGATAAGCTTGTTGAAGAGATCCATTCGAAAAAGGGCACGGCCTATTCAAGCAACGTTATTGATACCATCTATTTTGGAGGAGGAACACCGTCTTTATTAAGTGCAGAGCAATTTGATAAAATATTCAGGGCTTTAGATCGCTCATTCAATTTAGACCTGAAAGAAGTTACCGTTGAACTGAATCCGGATGATGTTACCAAAGAGTATTTGTCTGCTCTCAAAAGCATTGGCGTGAACCGGGTGAGTATGGGAGTTCAAACCTTTGATGAAGATCTTCTTAAATTCATGAATCGAACTCATAATTCGGCAGAAGCTTTAAAATGCTTGGAGTTGCTTAAGGCTTCCGAAATAAATGTGTTTACCGCTGATCTGATCTACGGAAATCCCGGGCAGACTTTAAAAATGCTGGGGAGAGATCTGGACATTCTTTTACAGTTTGACCCGCCTCATGTTTCTGCCTATTCCTTAACCATTGAGCCTAAAACCCGATTGGGAAAACAGGTGGAACTGGGCAGACTTATCCCAGCTGAAGACGAAACCGTTGAAAAGCATTTTGAACTGGTGGAAGAGAAACTGAAACAAAAAGGCATTCATCGCTATGAAGTAAGTAACTTTGCTAAAAAAGGGGCGGAAGCTGTTCATAATGCAAATTACTGGGAGCACAAAAACTATCTTGGTTTAGGTCCCGGAGCTCACTCATTCCAATGGGATCAATCAGAGACTTTTGCTCACCGCTGGGAAAATGAGCCTGATCTGAAAAAATATCTTCAAAAAACGCATTTCAACGAATCTGAAAAAGAACAATTATCTCTTCAAAGTCTGGCTGAAGAACGGATCATGCTCGGGCTCAGAACCGTAAAAGGAGTCTCTATTGAAAAACTGGGAAAAAAGTATGAATACAAGCTTTCTGAAAGACAGCTTGCATACATAGCACGAAAAGTAAAAGAGGGCAGAATTCATTTTGACTCCGACTCTATCCGGCTCAGTTCTTCCGGGTTAAAGATCGCAGACGCCCTCACTTTAGATCTAATTACCGCTTAGTTTTTACTATTCCGTTCATACTTTGCAGCGAATCTTGAATATTCTTTCGCTCTTTCAGAATTCCCTAATTTAGCATAGGCTTCAGAAACTAACTTTGTTGCTTTGGCCAGCTTTGCATAATCTGCTTTTGTCAGATTTGACGAGCTACCTTCCAAAGAAGGGATCATAAGTGTATTGGCCGGTTCCACTAAATTAGGATCGTCATCAATTGTTTTATTAGCTTCAAAAATCAGTGGCCATAGATACGGTTCCCCGTACACTTCTCTTGAAATATCCCACATCCATTCATCTTTTTCGATAATGTAAGCGGTCATTTCTTTTGGGGTCGGCTTTTCTTTTTGTGCTTTCGATTCGGCGCTAACATTGGTTTTTGCTTCTGATGCTGTAGCTGAAGTTTCAGGAGTTTTTTCTTCTTTTACAGCCGTTTCAGCCGGAGGCACTTTTTCTACCTGTTCCGTTTCTTGTTGAGCAGGAGCCTGGTTTCCGGCAACTACACTATCAATATTCCCAGGATCTGAGTCTCTCAGAAAGAAGAACCAAATACCTGTTCCGGCTATCAGCAGAACCAGAACTATAAAGACCCAGCTGACCTCATTGCCTTTTTCTTTTTCGGGTGCCTTAAAAACAGGAGGCGCTTCAACTTCTTTTTCTTCTTGTTCCTCTTCAGCTTCTTCCTCAACTGAATCCGGTGTTTCGGCTTCATCTGCTTGTTCTTCAGCTGGCTTTATAACTTCTTCAAACGGATCTTCAAATACTTCCGGTTCTTTTTCTTTCTCTTTCTCTACCTTTGCGGTTGCAGCTGTTTCTTTTGTTTCGGTTTGTTCTCCCAGCAAAGTGGGCTCCAATCCGGCAAAAGGTGCATTTACAGTTTGTTCAAGTGCTTTAAAAGGCTTGAACGACACTTTTTTATGTGCCGGAATTACGATCTCTTCTTTTGTCTGCGGGTTTATACCTGTTCTTTCAGCAACATCTTTTAATTCGAAGCTACCAAAGCTGGTTATAGATGCTTTCCCGTCTTTTTCCAGATCATCAATCACCAGATCAAAAACTCCACGGATCATGTCCTCTGCTTTCTGCTGAGTCAGGTCGTGTGATTCAGCAAACGCTTTTACCAATTCCGAAAATGTGATCTTTTTACTCATAGCTCCACCTCATTGAATTCGTCTTTTAAAGCAGAGCTTTGAGAAAACCGAACCACTTTCTTTTTAGGAAGCAGCATCATTTGCTTATAGTGCGGATTATAAGACTTGTATTCTTCTCTGATCTCAGAGCCGAAGCTGCCGAAATCAGGAATACTGAAGCCGTTATTTTGTGACAGGTGTTCCGTGAAAGTACTCACTAACGAATTATATAATTCTTCCGTTTGAGTTTGAGTGAGCTCAAGTCGTTCACTAAGTACTTTTATCGTTTCTGATTTGTTCATATCCCATAGTTAGTTAACCCCAATTAGCAACAAAAGTCTGATTTTGTCAAATAATCCCTGTAAATAATACTTTATCAGGAATAATAGCGGCAGAATACTCACAATTTTGATAGAATTCTGTTAAGTTGCTTCCTTAATCAGAATTAATAAGCAAAACTGATTTGAAGACTAGTTTACGTCCCTTTTTATCCAATATTGTTGATTATGCAGGCTTATATCCGCCTTCTGAGCTGCCTTTGGAGGAAGCTTTCAAAAAATATCTGTCGCATATTGAGCAGAAGGAAGCATGGATGCTTTCAAAGTTTGTTGTGGGTACCGGTCTTCTGAAAGATCTTATTACTCTCATTGATGTAGAGCCGGAATCTCCTTCCCCTTTTAAAATAACGCTTGTAGGTGCTGCTGCTGATGATCTTGATGGTTTCAAAAAAGTAATCGACAACACTGTAGAAGCCATTAAAAATGCTCATGCATCCACAACCAAACGCGTCCGGATATCCACTTTAGAAATTAAGATACCGCTGGCTTTTCTTCAGGAAGAAAGCTCATCCGAACTTCAGCTTGCAATCGAGTACGCTGTTCAATCCATGGCAAAATCTGAAACATTGCCTTATCAGATCTTTTTTGAAGTTCCCGGGTTTGATTTCGATATGAAATATGCCAAAGAACTTGTCCGGGGCATTCATACACACAATGAGTGGCTTGAATCAAATGAAAAAGAAAATTACTCTTTTTCCGGTTTTAAGATCCGTTGCGGCGGAGTAGAGGCTTTTCAATTTCCGCCTGTAGAGTATCTGGCTCAAGCAATTACTTTTTCCAGAGAGCAAGCCGTTCCACTTAAATTCACTGCCGGGCTCCATCACCCTGTCCGTCACTTTAATGACTCTGTGCAAACCAAAATGCATGGTTTTCTGAATGTGTTCGGAGCGTCTCTCTTAAGTTATTCCAAGAAGCTTAGTGAAGCAGAGTTACTGGAAATTCTGAACGACGAAACAGCGTCAAATTTCTCCTTTGAAGAATCTCAGTTTTCTTGGAAAGGACAGTCCGTTTCTTTTGAAGAGCTGCACATGTTGCGAGATCTTTCTGTTACCTCTTTCGGGAGTTGCAGTTTTGACGAGCCCGTTGAGGATCTTCAGCAATTAGATTTAATTGCATAAAAAAAGCCGGATGTAATTAAACACCCGGCTTCGAATCTCTGATCAAACTTGGCTTATTTGATCAGGTTCATTTTTCTTGTGAATACTTTGTTCCCTGCCTGCAAACGGTAAATATAGATACCACTCGCCACATTGGAAGCATCCCATGTTACGGTATAAGAACCTTCACTTTGTGTAGAATTTACCAGTGTCGCCACTTTCTGCCCTAACATGTTGAACACGTTTAAGGTCACATCTGCATTCTCAGCAACAGAGTAAGAAATAGTTGTGCTTGGGTTAAATGGATTCGGATAGTTTTGTTGTAATCCAAATTCAATAACCTGCTCAGTATATACTTCCTCATCTTGCGGCAGTGCCTTGGCTTGTGTTTCTGTACCTTCGAAACTTGCAGTTGAACTTCTGGTCACCGCAACAGCAAAATCAGCTCTGCTTACATTGTCTCCGGGATTGAACTCGGCTGTAATTACTGGCTCCAGGTCATATGAACCCTGTACAAGATCAAATGTCACGTTCATGATGTTCAAATCAATTGCGATTTGAACATAAGGCCTGAGTGCTGCCGGTATTTCGTTTGAATCTTCAACCGGTACTCTTTCTCCTTTAAATACAACAGTAACATCTTGCTGTCCAATTGCCTCTGCTGCCCATTGTAATCCTAAACTTTGAACTAAAGAATAGGCTAGTTCAGCACGATTTACGTTTCCGTTGGGATTGAAACTCGAAGTTGAGGCCGTGAGCATCACTCCGTCATTAAATTGAGTAGTGTCTTTTAATGGCGCTCCCTGAGCAACAACCGATTGAGTGATCAGTGTTTCAAATGCTCCGTCAATATCGCTGAATGTATTTCCATTCAGTGGTAGCGACTGGCGGATTTCCTGCCCCATAACCAGATATTCTGCAAGCTCAATACGCTTCAGATTTCTGTTCGGCTTATACTTTTTATCATTAAAGCTATCAGTTAGTCGTTCTGAAATCGCCAGCTTTATGGCCGTTTCAGCCGGGTGACCGTTTATATCATTTAAGCCTGTGTATCCACCAGCCGTTTGTGTTTTAACAATACCTGAAACCGTTTCAGCTATACCTAATCCGTTGGTTGGATTTGCTTCATCTCCTCTGAGTCCGCGAATTTCCACGGTCCATTCTCCGGCAACAGGATTTGTTACCTGTACTTCTCTGAGATAAGTAAGCGTAAACAGAACGGGAATTCCGGAACTGTATTCAACACCATTCGGGTCAATAACTATCAGGTTAACAGGGTTTCCGGTTTCGCCGGCAACACCTTCTAAGCTGACACGTACAGACATCACACTTTCGTTTCCTGTTAAGGTGAAATTATGCGTCTCATTTGTAACTCCTGTAGGATCATAGTTAACCGTAAACGGAGTTGTCTGAACATCAAACTGAGCTTCGCCGTTAAATTCTCTGTTGGCGTTAATGGTGCTACCGAATTCAGCGTTTCTGTCATACGTTTTTTGAACTGCTGCAAAAGCATTCACATATCCTGTACCAACTTCCCAGCTTTCTCTGCTTTGCATGTTGGTAGCTGTACTTTGAAGAATGCTTTTAACTTCATCCGGGTTTAATGTTGGATCTACTTCCAGAAGTAATGCTACGATTCCGGCAACATGTGGTGTAGCCATTGATGTACCGCTTGAAGTAGTATAGAAAGGCAGAAAAGCCGGTTCTATTAATTCTGCGTCCGCTTCTGCTCCTAATAAAGGAATTGGAGCTGCTGTTCTTGCAGAAATGATATCCACACCGGGAGCTACAAGACTTGGTTCATCTACAAAAGTAAATGTTTCGCCATCCAGCTCAAAAGTTCCGCTTCTTCCTTTTGTTCCTCTTGATGAAAAATCAGCAAGTTCGCCGCTTTTCGTTCCGGCTCCTACAGAAATAACCCATGGTGCTTTAGCATATGGATTGTGAGTATCTTCGCCCGGACCTTCATTTCCGGCTGCAAAAAGTGTAACAATGTTACGATCATAAGCCATTTTACTAGCAAGGTTAATCGGGTGATTCGGATCAAAGTTACCTGAAGAACCCCAGGAATTAGTGATCACTCGGATTCCATATTGAAATTGATGTGTTATGGCATAATCAAAGCCACCAATTCCATCAAGTACAAAAAGAGCTCCACCGGATCCATAACCGATTAGATCAGCACCGGGCGCTACTCCCTGATGTTTACCATTAGAAGCAACACCACGTCCACCAACTGTTCCGGCAACGTGTGTACCATGACCGGAATTAGTATCCGTATTGGGCACATTTTCAACATAGGTTACGGGAGCTAAGCTGCTATAAGCATGCAGATTTGTAGATCCCAGTACGTTTTGAACCAAAGCGGTTCCATATTCCAGATCAGGATGGGTTCCATCGACCCCACTGTCATTCACAACAACTCCAATTCCTTTTCCGGAAATCGGGAAGCCTCCATTTTGAGATGTGAAGTCAGCGTTAGATTGAACTTTGTCTACTCCTGTAATAGCTCTTGCATCATTGTTGAAATAAGAAAGTTCTTTATTTAAATAGATCGATCTTACTTCCTGCCTGGATGCCAAAGCAGTAATTTGTGACGGAGTAACAACGGCTCCTGCCATAGGTAAACTTTGAAAAGAATAACCTACAGAAATACCTGCGTCATTTAGAATAGACATTTCACCGGCATCGGGTGCTTCATTGCCCCAAAAGGTAATAATTACCTCTACGGATTCCGTTGCTGTATTCAGTGTGTTTTGAAGATCAGGGCCTATCACAGCCTGAGCTTGAGTAAAATTTGTAAGTGATATAGAAAGAATTCCTATCACCAGTAGTGTTAGTATATTATTGGATTTCATATCCTCTTTGTTCATTAATATTAAGTTGTTTAGTGCACCTTATTGATGGGCTACAGAAAGCACGTTTAAGTACACCGAACATTTTATTTACTAATTTTTACCTTTTGGGTTCCCGATTCTATAACGCCGTTGATTTCAGTTCTTAACTAAGCCGAGGTTTTTTTACCTTACGATGACCTTTTAAAACTCAAAAGACTTTATGCTTACTTCATTTATTCCCGTCGATAAAGAATCTCATTTTCCAATTCAAAACCTTCCGTTCAGTGCTTTCGAAACTGAAGACGGAGAAATCCATCTCTGCTCTGCTATTGGTGATTATGTGATCGACCTTTTTGTGTTGGATGAAGCGGGTCTATTTGACGGCAAACATTTAAAGGATCAATTCGCTTTTCAGGATTCCACTCTCAATTTCTTTATGGGACTTGGAAAGCCTGCCTGGCAGGAAGCGCGGGAAACATTGACGAACCTCCTCGATAAAGAAAATTCTATTCTAAGAGATGATGATTTGCTCAGATCAAGGGTTTTTGTTCCTATGGAAGATGTAGAAATGGTTATGCCGGTCGAGATCGGAGACTACACCGACTTTTACTCGTCTGAGCAACACGCTTTCAATGTAGGTTCTATGTTTCGCGACCCTGACAATGCCCTGATGCCAAACTGGAAACATTTGCCCGTTGGTTATCACGGGCGGGCAAGCTCGGTGGTTTTAAGCGGAACTGATCTGCACCGTCCTAAAGGTCAAACTATTCCCAACGATTCCGACCAACCTGTTTTTGGAGACAGTAAGCTTCTGGATTTTGAACTGGAGGTTGGTTTCTTCACCGGTCCCGGGAACGAGCTGGGTGATACTATTTCCGTAGACAACGCTGAAGATCATATTTTTGGGATGGTTTTGGTTAATGACTGGAGCGCACGCGATATTCAGAAATGGGAATATCAGCCGTTGGGACCTTTTCTTGCCAAAAACTGGGCAACCAGCATTTCTCCATGGATCGTGACGCTTGAAGCATTATCTCCATTCAGGTTGGATATGCCGGAACAGGATCCGGAAGTACTTCCGTACTTGGATCAGAAAAACCGCTCTACTTTTGATATCAATCTGGAAGTGTATCTGGATAATGAAAAGCTAAAAGAACCACACAAACTGGCAGCATCAAACTACAAGCATATGTACTGGAGCATGGCGCAGCAATTAGCTCATCAAACGGTTACCGGTTGTAATGTACGTCCCGGCGATATGTATGCTTCAGGGACCATCAGCGGAAATACCGAAGATTCTTACGGAAGTATGCTGGAACTTACCTGGAAAGGAAGCAAGCCCATACAATTAAATGACGGCTCGGAAAGAAAATTCATTCAGGACGGAGATAATATCATCATGACCGGGTTTGCCGAAAACGATGACTACCGAATAGGCTTCGGTGTTGTGGAAGGAAAGATCTTACCTTCTAAGCAGTAATTCAACATTGAACATCCAATTTCCAATGTCGCTCACGTGGCTATTGATATCTGGACGTTGGATGATCCCTGTTCATCATTGGATAGTTAGTTAATTCATTTCAAAAATGTCATCTCGCGGCGTATGCCCGAGATCCGGATTGTTTTAGAGGAACGTGCCATTAATAATAATCCAGATTCCTGCCTGCGCAGGAATGACCAGATCAAAGGAAGGTAAACCTACATTGATTCTGGGCTAATTCTTCAGTTGTGCAGATCCTTCGGAGGTATCCTCAGGATGACGTCCATGTTTTTAAACTATTCAGATATAATTAAAAAGTCCTTCCCCTTATCCAAGGGGAAGACAGAAGGAGTCAAAAAAAGCTTGACTTAACTCATGGTTAAAGCTCCATCAGACGGGGAATCCGTCAGATGGGCATTAAGATAATTCGGGATACACCACGCGCCGGCCCTGAAGGACCTGCTTGTTTAAAATCACATAATAAAATTTATGCTAGTAGGGCGTTCACGCCCGGCGGATATTTACAGGCTGTGTTGTTGGCATTCGATCTTGAATTTCCCGCGGCGTATACACGAGATCCGGATTGGTTTAGAAGAGTATACCCTTTGATAACGATCCTGATTCCTGCAAGTGCTGGAATACCTTAATAATAAGGATAGAATAAAACCTCGTTCATAAGCTAGCAAGGGCTTCAGCCCTGCGTTTGTGTAGGTGGGTTAGAAAACAAAGCCGGGAGATTTGATCAAACTACCAGCCCTCACAAAGATCCTGAAACAAGTTCAGGATGACCTCTATATTTTAATCCTATTGCGATCTAATTAAAAACTCCTACCTATTTCACCAATGTCATTCTTTTGTGAAAAACGCCATTTTCTGAAGTAAGCCTGTAAACGTAAACGCCGGAAGCAAGATTAGCCGCATCAAAAGGTATATTATAAGTGCCTTTTAAAATCTCTCCGTTGTATAAAGTAGTGACCTTTCTTCCTGTATAGTCAAAGATCTCAAGGGTTATTTTCTGATCTTCAGGGATTTCGATGGGTATTTGAGTATCGGGATTAAAAGGGTTCGGAAAGTTTTGCTCCAGAACGATCTCATCCGGTATACTTGAAAAAACTCTGTATTGATAGTTAACGCTTTGACCTCCGCTGACATTTGTAATTACCAACCCTGCATCTCTCACATCGTTCCATTTTACACTTGAGCGGATCAGGAAATCCTGGTTTGATGCAACTGAGTAATACTCCTGGACGGAACTTCCGTTTACTAAAGAAAAAATCAGAGATACTTCCAATGTTGAGGTTGTAGCTAAAATTGAAACTGAAACCTGTCCGGGTTCTTGTTCGCTTAAGTCGATCTTGTAAAAATCTGCTGCCAACCTATTCAACGACTGAGTTGCTGAAAAAGAAGTATCAATTTCATTAATAAAAGACTTGATCGATGGACCGGGGTAGTTTATGGCCTCATCAAAACCGAAACCGGGAGTGCTTTCACTTCCCGAAGCGTAATGCCACAGATAGAGTTCAGAAATAGACTTCCTCACACTTAGTCCCCGCGCATTAAGTTCTTCACTAACTGCTGCAAGAAAGCTGAGCCCTGATGGTTCGTTTTCTATTCTTTCCCAGGCGTTTGGCCAAAAATCAGATCCGAATTTCTCATGAAAATACAATGCCCAGGTTACGTCTTCATATGATCCCGGGATAACAGTTGTGCCGGGATCACCAAAAATATCTCCTGAGCCCCCTAAATAATTGTAATAGTCGTTGACCTCGTCGTACACCACTTCTTCAGCAAGCACACCATCCATTTCTGCCCATAGATCAGAATCTCCACTAAATCCGTTTTGAACAAACTGAATTGCATGCTTGAACTCGTGTGCCATAGTTACACGGAGTGCACCAAGCTGATCCCCGTCAGGATCGTCATTTCCCGGAAAGCCATCAAAATCGTTCTCTAATGCAATCCTTGTTCCCGGACCGCCGGGGTTGGAATACGTTTCTGCGAATCCGTAAAAACCCATGTCCAAAAAAAATATTTCATAGGTTGTACCCGCCGGAATGGGGTCTGAGTATCCCAGGTTTGTAACCAGCACGTCGTATGCAAAATCGGCAGCTAAACCCGCTTCTTCCACATAATCCGGAACTCCGTTTGAATTGCTGTCTGTAGATGGAACTGCATCTTCTCCGGTGGTCTCGTAAGTAAATTCAAACTTTCCCCCCGGACTTATATAAGTCGCTAAACCTGATCCACTACTCTGAGATTTCTGTCGTCTTATAAGATGTGGGCTGATCCGGTCTTTATACTTATACTCAAAAACATGTAAGGGCGCGGCACATTTATGAATTTCGCCGTTATCGTACATATTGGTCATCTGAGTATACGCCTGATCGGCCGTTAAAACTCCGTTCCTAAACTCTTTAACAATTTGTGAGATTTCGTTATGCTGATGTTGAGCTTGTAGTCCTGTTGTCAGCAGAAAAACAAACGTCGTAATAAAGAATACTTTTTTAGTGATTTTCATCAAGTCACGGACATTTTTAGAATATAAGACAACCTCTTTTGCACCTGAGTTTAAACTCTTTCAAAAAGATAATATTATAAGCCGTAAATCTCTTACAGGAGATGAAGGAAGTTATTCATTAACATGTCGTCCTTTCAATTGAGAGCTATAACGGCAAGCATCTTCATTTAAACCAAAATAACATCCCAATTATGATGTGCGTAATTGGGATATCAGATAATTCATTATAAAAGCGGCATCCCGGGGAATGACTTTAATACACTTGAAATTTAGAGCCCGGGATTTGGGATTTAACTTTCTTATTTCACCAGTGTCATTCTTTTAATCTGAACCTTATCATTGGTTTGCAGACGATACATATACACTCCCGAAGCGAGGTCTTCCAGATTTACAGAAAGAGCGTGGTTTCCGCTGGGAAGAGTTCCGTTAAAGACCGATCTCACCAATCTTCCGGTTATATCATATACATCTACTTGTACTTTTTGAAACTTCGAAATGCTTACCGGAATAGTCGTACTTGGGTTAAAGGGATTCGGATAGTTTTGCTTCAGCTCAGTGACTTTTGGTTTTGTATCATCAAGCTCATTTGATGTAGGCAAAGGATCAGACACCTTGATCTTAAATGTGTTTGGATTATCTATGTTTTCATTCAAAACAATAGCGCCAAGACGTTCAATATCTGACCACAGCCATCCTTCATTAACTACAAAGTCACCTGATTCCGGTTCGGCATATGCAAAAGCCATCGATTCATCCTTGAATAAAGCCACCACAGCCAGACTAATATCTGAAGACTCTGTATTTATTAAAACAGAAGCTTCTCCCGTTTGATTTGACGAAGGTTTAACATTCAGAAAGTAGCTGGAAAATCTGCCTAAGGTTATGTCTTCTGATAACACATCTTCCACCTGAGTATCGGTTCTTTGGGCATTAGGAGTTGGATAAACCATGCTTTCACTAAAACCGAAGTTTGCATTGCTATAGGCACCGGACACAAAATGCCAGCTATAAAGTTCTAAAAGAGAAGCTGTGTAATCCGTTGCTCTGGACGACAACTCCTGATCTATAGCTTCTAATAGTGAATGACTTGCACCGGTATCTTCAATTCTCTGCCAGACTCCCGGCCAAAAGTCAGAACCATATTTTTCATGGAAAAAAAGCGCCCAGGTAATATCTTCATAAGAACCCGGAATAACGGTTGCGCCCGGATTACCAAACACGTCGCCTGAACCACCCAGATAACCGTAATAGTCATTCACTCCATCATACACGACCTCTTCAGCAAGAGTAGCATCCATTTCTGCCCATAGATCAGAATTCCCTTGATAATTATTTTGAGCAAATTGAATAGCATGTTTGAATTCATGAGCCACAGTCACTCTTAAAGCACCAAGTTGGTCTCCATCGGGATCATCGTTAGCGGGAAATCCTGAAAAATCGTTTTCCAATCCTATGCGGGTACCCGGACCACCCGGATTTGAATACGACTCAGCATATCCATAGAAATTCATTTCCTCAAAAAACATTTCATAAGTTGACTCAGCCGGAATCGGGTCAGTATATCCCAACGTAGTAACCAAAAAGTTATAGGATGAATCGGCTGCTATACCCGCTTCCTCCACATAATCCGGAATTCCGTTAGAATTTGCATCGGAACCGGGAACGGCATTAGCGCCCGTGGTTTGATAAGTAAATTCAAATTTCCCGGATGCACTTGTATACGTTGCAAAAGAAGAGTTCTGCTTAAACACTCTTTTCGGCTCTAATAAAGAAGTTGATATCTCATTTTTATGTTTATGAGCAAAAATATGGAGAGGACTGGAGCATTTATGAATACCGCCGTCATTATAAACTTCAAGCATTTTAACATAAGCCTCATCAGCGGTAGTGATCCCCGCATCAAAATCCATCAGGATCTCAGGTATCAACACCCTTTCTGTTTGAGCCTCAGAAACCCCTGTACTGATCACCCAAATCATACACATACATAAAATCTTTCCTCTTAACACCATAGTCGCCTCAACATTATTTTAATATAAAATTCGTAACTTTACCCCATAGAAAGAACTGCATAGAAAAGATAATATTTTAAACGAGAATTGCACTAAGAAATATGTACGAAGTTATTCTCTACTACTACTTTAATAAGATCGAGCACCCGGAGCAGTTTGCGAAGCAGCACAAACTATACTGCAAAGATCTGGGCATCAAAGGACGTATTTATATTTCCTCAGAAGGAATAAACGGAACCGCTGCCGGTACGCCGGAGCAAATGGCGCAGTATAAAGCGGACCTGAGAGCCATCCCCGGATTTGAAAACACCGAGTTTAAGACGGATGAATCAGACTATATCCCGTTTTCCAAGTTGATCTGCAAGACCAGAGAAGAAATTGTTTCTCTGCATGTGGATGGAGTGGACCCCAAAGACGGCGGGAACCATTTATCGCCTGCCGAGTGGCGCAGAGTGATGGAAGAGGAAGATCACGTGATGATAGATGTTCGTAATAACTACGAATCCAGGATCGGTCACTTTAAAGGAGCGTTGAAACCGGATGTCGAAAACTTCTTCGATTTCCCGCAATGGCTGGAAGAAGCTGAGATCCCCAAAGACAAAAAAGTACTGATGTACTGCACGGGTGGTATCCGTTGCGAGAAATTTTCTGTACTGATGAAAGAGCAGGGCTGGGACGATGTAAATCAGTTACACGGCGGAATCCTTCGCTACGCCAAAGAAGAAGAAGGCAAGCACTTTGAGGGAAAATGCTTTGTGTTTGACGATCGATTAGTGGTCCCTGTAAATCCCAAAGATCTGGCGCCGATCGCTAAATGCGAGATCACCGGAAAACCTGCCGACACCTATGTGAATTGTGCTAACATGGAATGCAACAAACTGTTTGTGTGCTCAGAAGAAGGCGCGCATATCATGGAAGGCTGTTGCAGTGACGAATGTAAACAAAGCGAATACCGGCGACCTTTTGATCCTGAAAATGCTTTTAAACCTTTCCGCAAATGGTACAACTATTTCGGCGACGACTTCAAAGACCGACATGCTTCCCAACAAGCAGCTGAACAGTCGTAAAGTACGGCTGATATCGCCGTACCCGATCACACATCGTTTTAAAGTTCAGGACGAATTTGTTGGAAAGTCATTGCTGGAGATGATGGTCACTCGGTTTCCCTTTCGCGCTGAAACCGAATGGGAAAAACGAATCCAGAACGGAAGAGTGGGTCTGAATGAAGAATCCGCAGCGCCGGATGTATTGCTCAAAAAATCTGATTCTGTATTTCATCACAATCCGAAGGTGATAGAGCCCAGCGTACCGGATGAAATTGAGATCCTGCAGGAAACCGACGACTGGATCGCTGTGTATAAACCCGCGCCATTGCCGATGCATCCGGGTGGACGTTATTTCAAGAATACACTCACGGCTATGCTGGAAGATATGGGTTATGCCGATCTGAAAATTGTGCATCGCTTAGACGCCGTGACTTCCGGTATTGTACTCTTCGCCAAAACCAAAGCTTTTGCCCAACGCGCCATGACCGAGTTCGCTGAAGGGAGAGTACAGAAAACCTATTTCGCAGAAGTATCGGGCGTTCCGGAAGAAGATTCTGTGATCATTAACACGCCCATTAAGCGTAAAACGGGATTTGTATTTGAAAGCAATCCTGATCTGACCAACGCCAAACCCGCCGAAACCACTTTCACTGTTGTTGAACGAAAAGAAGATTCCGCTATCATAAAGTGCGAACCTAAAACCGGTCGCACCCACCAGATTCGATTGCATTTAGAACATTGGGGTTATCCCATCATCGACGATCCCATTTACGGACCCCACGGCGATAAAACCAGCAAAAAAGCCCAGAAAACCGCCATCAGTTTAGTAAATGCGGGGTTGGTTATTGAGGAGTTGGGGGTTGGGGTGGGGTTGTAACGTTAATTTTTTTAGCCTATAAGTTCTTTGGCAATCATTTCAGTCTTTTTAAATACGTTCTAAACTATTTAAAAAAACTTTGAAACTTATCCTTTATAATCGTTCCAAATCGAAAGCAGTATCTAAACTTTAGATATATGTGCCCCCTATTTTCCATCAATGCACCGGCGAATAGCTCCATAGTTTTCGATAATTCGAGTCATTAAATAACGTCTAGATCTATTGTATCTAGTAATTCATTTCCTATCGAATATGGAATTAAATTTAGATGCTGTAGCCTTCCGATTATAATAGATGGGTGTGTTCCAAACCTTGAAGCATAATCCCTAACCATTTGCTCATCCAGCTCTGTATTGCCTAGTATTTCTTCTATTTGATCTTGAGATAAAAGCCATTCTGATGCAAATTTATCCGCTTCCTGCTCTTTTTTTATCTCCTTACCTTTGTATTCAACATCTTCTAAGAATATATCCTTTTTGCCATGAAGCATAATATGGCCAGCCTCGTGATAGAAGGTAAACCAAAGTCTGTCATATTTTTTACCACGACCTGTCAATTGAATCAAGGGAGTGTCTCCCAGCCATCTTGTTGCTCCACTCAATGGCGCTTTTGGTAAACATGGAGTATGAACTAATTTCACCCCTGCATCCGCACAAAGCTGTTGAAGTTCCTTAAAAAAATTAGTTGGCTGTTCTACCATTAATTGCTTTGCATCAGACAACGATTCTTTAAACTTGTTGCTTGAATAATCTTCGGTAGAAATTTCTTTTGAATCTAACTCTCCTTTCCGTAGCCATGCCGATAATGCCTGAGGATTATTTGTATTGGCTAATGAAATTCTGAATTGCACCTTTAAGTTCTGTTGGATGTAATACTTTTTCCATGATTGCTGGCTTGCTATCCCAAAAAAAGTGAATAATTCCGCTACTTTTTCTTCCCATTTTCGAGTTTTAGGAACCCAACCAAGATTCGCCATTTTTGGATAAGGAAACCCCTTTGCCCATTCTATGGCATTCTCAATTTCTTTCTCATGTTTAACTCTGGCTATATACTCATCATAATTCTGCTGGCTGTTTAACCAAAATCGAACTGGAATTTTAGTCACATTCTCAAACTTCACTGCCATATCGGGAGTAATGGAGCTTTCTCCTTTTAAAATAGCTGAAATGGTTTGCTCAGGCTTATTTGACTTAACGGCAAACTCCTTAGGCCCCATGTTTAATTCTTCTAACTTCTCAGCTAATGTGTTGCCAGGATGTAATACTGATTGTGGATTATATTGATTTATGCTTGCCATGGTATCAGTGATAATCTATAATTTCTATAATTGTTATTGCTGTAATTTTATCCCAGATGTAATTTCCGTCTTCATCTTCAGGAATAGGGTCTTCCTGAGGCATAAAAATCAAACGGTATGGGTTATCTAAAGAGCATGCCCATTCACCTTTACGATTTTCTCTTAACTCGTGATATTTGCCTGGCAGGTCTCTGACATCTTCAAGCGTGGTTGCATTGCTGAGATCATTTAATCGTTGTTTAAACTTTGTAGCTCTTAGTGTCCCTAATTTCCTAAACATCAGCCGATCATCATTTGCATACTTTTCTAATTTTTTATCGACAAAATTGATATCCATTTAAATATACAACAAAAATAATTAATATTTAGTGTGAATTAAAATTATACCCTCTTTTCCCAAGCAGGTTTACCGCCTTTATCGATAAATGTCCAAGCAATAGCATGATGCACCACTGGGTCTATTTCTTTCCATGCATCATAAGCACTGGATACAACCTTTCCCAAACCCCTGTTCGAACTCTCACTATAGTTTTGACCATGATCATTTAGAATTTGTTTTAGAGCATCTAAACTTATCTGTATTCCTTGACTGTATAATGCTATAGAAAGATTTCCAATAAAATTATATACTTTATTTTCTACTGTGCGTGTCATAATTAACCCTATTTTGTCAAAGCATTTTCCAAATCATTAACCGCTGCTTGGAATACTTGCCAACTAATTTTTGCTGTATAGTGATCTGGGTTGAATCCAGAACGCCATTGCTCATAAGGATGAATATAATTTCTAAAGTCACGCATTGCATGACTAAACTTCTTAGCATCTAGTCCAATAAAATTGACTTCGTATGCAACATCAATAAAACTTGCCAGAGACCATTGATGAAATGGAAATGGCTTCCCTTCTTTATCTTTTGGACTTGATTTAGCCTTATTGAATAATTCAGGATTTTTTAAAGCCACTCCAAGCAATATACCTTCCAAGGAAGATCCGCATAAAAAAATTACAGATAATGGGTTTCTAAGCTTTATACCCTTGTGTATTTCAACTACTCTGTGTCTAAGAATTGCACTAAGACCATCATCCAGACCTATTTTCTCTATAGGTATTTCCTCAAATTCCTTTTCAAGAAAATCTTCTTCCTTTGTTTCCTTCTCTTTTACTGATTGTTTTCCCAACAATCTTTTTGATATAGTATCAACTGTACTGATAAGGTTATCAATGTTTTTATCAGTTTCAACATCGTTCATTGTCTGGTAAGCTTCAAAATGATCTAGCAAAGCTTTAAGTGTCTTCCCAACTATTTCATTACTCTCAAGTTCTAAAAAAACCTTAAGTCTTTTTCCCTTGGAACTTCCATTACGATAATATTTTGGATTTTCAATATCTACACTTGCTACCTGCTTTATAAAGTGCTGAAAATCTTCATTAGATAAGTCCAAAACATATCCAGCCCCATAAATTGTTTCTACAAACTTTTTAATATATGGTATGTCGGTATGTTTGAGATTAGCCAAAATTAAGGGTTTGAAGTAGTTGAAATCATTGTTCTAAAATACTCTTCAGTCTCTTTATCCGTACAGTAAATGTAACAACCTTTCATTCCTCGTGTCATCAAGGTCTTATAAGTATTTTTTATAATCCTGTCTGCAACAACCTCAGCTTTAGCCTTATCTTTTTTCCTCATTTTCTTTATGCCTCGAATAGAAGAGTCATAAGTGTCTCTTTCATCGACATTTGTAATTACTTCACCATCTCTGATAACCAAATCTGGCCCAATAATTACTCCAATATAATCCATCTCCAATCCTTGACAGGTATGAATACATCCTATCTCATTTACAGAACTTTCCTGAATCAAGTATGGTTTTTTCTGATCAGTAAAATTCCATTGCTTACTAAATTCAAACTCCTTTAATATGATGTCGTCAACAGATTTATCTTTCTTGCTTTTCCACCTCCAGCAATAACCTGCAACTACACGAGACTTATTGTTAATTTTATTTTTTTCTTTAATAGTCTCAAAAAGCTTAACTGGAGAATCAAATACTTGAAAATCATAATTAATATCAATCAAATCTGTATTGGCAGTTTCACGAATTTGAATTGTGTTATCTAACCACGCTAAATAACCATCTGAGCCGTTGCATCGAAACTGTGATGAAAGTTTTGTCTGAATTACTTCAGCATCAAAATAATCTGCCCATTTTAATATTTCTTCTTTATTTCCTATATCCTTTATGTGTATTCTTTGATCTTCATCTAAAAAAAATACCGCGACTTCTGCTGTATTAATAAGTTCTTTTACTTGATTTTCCCCTTCATTTCCATAGTACCCAGAATACTCGTTAAGTCTATGAGCTTCATCAATTACTAGCGCATTGTATACGTTGGGTTCAGACTCCATAAATTGCCCAGAGCTTCTAAACAAATTGTCTATATGGTTTTTAGTATAAGCTCCTTTAAGCAAAGCCGAATATACTTTTCTAGGTTCAGCATTCTTTGTTACATAACTTGTAACGAAACCTTTTGAAGTAAGCTTTACTAATAAATTTATCGCAATTACTGACTTTCCAGTACCTGGTCCTCCTTCAACTATTATAACCTTTTTCTTCCCTTTTTTTACTGATTCAACTGCATTGGTCACATATTCGAATGCAACCTTTTGCTCATCTATCATTAAAAACGCTTCATTTCCATCCAGCATCTCTTCAAGGTTATCTGCCAACATCTTGGATGGTCGTATTCTCCCGTTTACAATACGATACATGATCTCTCTTTGATCTCCGTATTTAATGTGTTCTTTAATAAAAGAACGAAGTCTAGTCAGATCAGTTCTAGTAAACACTGGAGCTTTATCAACATACTCTTTATAGAAAACATCATTCAGAACTCCATTATCTATATAGTTATGTAGATATGCACATGGTTTTAACGCAATATCACCATTATAAACAGCTTCGTTAAACCCATAAAGCAATGAAGCATAAGACCAAGCTTGATAGGAAGGATGACTCACGTCTCGATTTCCGCCACCAATGAACGTATTTACCAAACCATCCATATTGGTTAATTTGGCTGTTTCCCATTGTTTTAGCTCTACTATTACAACATGGTCTTTTTTATTTTCATCTTGTCCTGCAATAATAAAATCTATTCTTTTAGACGTCTGAGGAATTTGCATTTCTATACAAATACTAGAGTCTTTTGGTATAGATCCATCGTTCAGAACCAAATACATATTTTTTAATGAATTCTTCCACGATCTTTTTTCAGATTCATTTACTCTCTTATTTAGCTTTGCCTCGTATTCAATTGATATTTTATCTTCAACAGCACCAGCCTCAACATCTGATAAATCCTTCTTTAGTAGCTTTATATACGATCATATTTAAAGATCCGTATATTTTGTTGCTGACCCTTTTGCTTTATTTACAGGATATTTCTGAGCGTTAGAACTAAGCTTATCAAGTATTATCTCTTTAATATCTAGATTATAATTCTGCGCTAGTGTTAGGGCGTATATTAAAACATCTGCCAATTCTTCTTTTACCTTTTCAGGGTCTGCTTCTTCATGTTTTTTCCAAAGAAATGACTCCAACAATTCCCCAGACTCAATACTAAGTGCAAGTGCAAGATCTTTCGGGTTGTGAAATTGAGCCCAATCACGTTCATCCCGAAATTTTATAATGGCATTGGTAATTTCTTTTATTTCACTCATACACTTAGAAGTCTTAAAACTCATATTAATAACAAGGGATTATAGCGAAAGCGAAACTCACTAGAAAGAATTGCTTGTAAAATTTTGATTTACCCTTTGTGAGGAGTGCATACGACGAAGCAATCTCCAGAAACTAAATTCCAAACATATTCGGGAGATCGCTTCTCCCAAATTCTCGGAATCGTGAATGGAATAAGTAGGTCATCTCGCGACGTATGCCCGAGATCTGGATTGGTATAGAGGGGCATTTCTGTGATAACGATCCAGATTCCTGCCTTCGCAGGAATGACCAGATTTTATCACTATTGAGATGTTCTTAAGGAGCTCCCCTCCCTAATCTTAGGGAGGGGACGGGGGTGGGTTAGAAAACAGAGCCGGGAGATTTGATTAAACTACCAGACCTCACAAAGATCCTGAAACAAGTTCAGGATGACCAAAAAGGAAATCAGCGTTGTATTTTTAGTCTATGCCTATGAATTAACGAGTCCTTGCGCATGAAAGAGGAAAGAGATGCGCATCAATTCAGCGGTTATTGCGCAACAAAAAAAGGCATGACTACGGGTGCAGCCATGCCTGTTAGTGTTCTTTTTTATGGGTTATCATGATTTTTCGTACTCCAGGTTACTGAGCATGTTTGCGAACTTAGAACCCGGTCGGAACAGAATGCGCGACTTACGGATGTTCGCTTTCGTTACTTCCTCCTCTGTATCGCTACCCTCACTGGATACGCTTAAGCGGAAGTTACCCAGATCGCCGATCGTCACGATCTGTCCTTCGCTCAACAGCTGAGGTACGATATCAGCAATAGCATACAATACCGCGCGTATATCCGCACCGGTTACCGTACTCATCTGCTGGATCCTGTCGGTCAGGGCTTCTATTCCCAGACTTCCTGAACTTATTAAAGAAGCGTAAAACTTCTTGGTTCCACCGCCGAGCACTCCCGGCTCACCTCGTTCTATGACTTTATACTTTACAGACATGATGTCTCCTGTTCGTTAATGGTTAATGCAGCTGACGCTGCTGACTTGTTAACGACATGTATCTGTTTTACAGTGTGTTGAGGGTAGTCACATAAAGATGTTATAGGGGGAGGGAAAGGTGAGAGGTGAAAAATTAGAAGATAGAAGTGTCGGACTGAAGTCCTCTCTGGTGAACTTAATACTGAATGTTGGTGGTATGATTTAGATCTACTCAAGTAAACCAGCCAGGATTTTAATCCGCAGCGATTTCAGGCAGGTAAACCACAAACCGCCGACCCTGAAGGACCTGCTGGTTTAAAATCATTTCTAGCTCATCTGACTGTTCCCGCTCCTAAGGAGCACCCCTCCTTAATCTTAGGGAGGGGACGGGGGTGGGTTAGAAACGGAGCCGAGAGATTTGAGCAAACTAACAGACCCCACAAAGATCCTGAAACAAGTTCAGGATGACCCTAGGTTTTTAATACTATTCTGATCTATTTAAAAAGTTCTTCCCCCTATCAAGGGAAGAACAGATGGGGTCAGAACAAAGATCCTGAAAGTAAACAACTACGATTCCTTTTTCCCTTTAAACAATGAGATCAGATTATTCACAGAATACAACAACATAAACACTGCAATGAAATAGGCGATGGAATCGGGATTCATATAGATCAGTATTCCAATCACAAAGGTGAGTACACCCAAAATGGAGAGTGAAAATGAGAAAAACAGTATAAGTCCGAATATTGCCAGAAATATCCCAAAGGTGATTGGGATCAATTCAGGGAAAATGAAGATCAGTACACCGGTAACCAGCGGAATCGCTGAAACCAACGATGGCATTTTAAAACTGAAAAACAGAATCCCCAATGCAACTAAATATCCACCGGCGATCAGATATAGAAAATCCGGGTATATGAGTGCTAATACTGCCGTTGCCAATGTAAGTATGGCGTTCAGCGTTTGTCTGGTGCGTGGTTTATGGTCGGTTTTGATCTCTATGAAATGTAGCATACTTAAATCTACAAATTTTCTTTTAAAGTAGTTCCTGTGCAGTTTAAAACGCTTGAATAAAGGGTTCAGCCCTACGTTTGTTTGGATAGGAAATTTTTATCGTTAAAAATAAACTATATAACCGGTCGGACTGGTGAACTTAATACTGAATATTGGTGGTGATTTAGATCTACTCAAGTAAACTAGCCAGGATTTTAATCCGCAGCGATTACAGGCTGGTAAACCACAACGCGCCGACCCTGAAGGACCTGCTGGTTTAATTAAAAATCACATAAAAAGGTTTTAGCTAGTAGGACGTTCACGCCCGGGGTGTGGGCAGGAAATAAACCTTTGAGCTTATTCTTTATTTGTGCAGATCCTTCGGAAGTATCCTCAGGATGACCTTAAATGAGTTTTGTGATTTGTAATTTGAGTTTTGGTATTTATCTCTATTTAAAGCGTCCTTCCCCTTATCCAAGGGGAAGACAGATGGGGTCAGAAAAAAGCTTGACTTAACACATGGCTAAAGCTCCATCAGACGGGCAATCCGTCAGATGGGGCAAAAATCATAGTGAAATTTTCCTGACACATCACCATTCCGGCTAACCTGTATACAACAAAAAAGCCCCACTCATAAAATGAATGGGGCTCTAAGGTGGGACCGGGCGGAATTGAACCGCCGACACACGGATTTTCAGTCCGTTGCTCTACCAACTGAGCTACAGTCCCGGTAGACTTTCCTTAAGCTATACAGCTTGAAGGGCGACAAAGATATCAGGATTATTATCTAACAGCAATACCAAATTGAAAGTAGTTCTGTTTTTGTTGGCCTTGAATTGCTTCAGCTCTTTCTGTAACAAGAAGACTCGCTGATAAAAACTCAGAATCAGTTTAGGAATTCCACCTCCTTAACCCGGGAGGGGCGAATCATATTAATGGCATAATCCAAATTATTATTATAAAACCCTTTTGTAGGGGCGATTCATGAATCGCCCCTACGTAATAAAATTTGAACCATAAAATCCCGGGAAGGGAAGCTTCCTATGCAGAGTATCAGAACCAGATTAAAAGAGTATGCCTGTGATAACAATCCAGATTCCTGCCTGCGCAGGAATGACCAGATCAAAGGAAGGTAAACCTACATTGATTCTGGGCTAATTCTTCAGTTGTGCAGATCCTTCGGAGGTATCCTCAGGATGACTTTGCTTTTGAAATTTATTTCTAGCTCATCTGGCTCTTCCCGCTCCCTAATCTTAGGGAGGGGACGGGGGTGGGTTAGAAACGGAGCCTGGAGATCTGATCAAACTAACAGACACCACAAAGATCCTGAAACAAGTTCAGGATGACCTTGATGTTTTAAAGCTGTTGGATTGATATAAGCTCAATCCCTCTAATCCGGCATGTAGTTCATGAAGTAATAGCTTGTCATCATTGGCAGAAGTGAGCCGGGCAAAACTTGCTGAGGAACGAAGCATTTGGGTTTGTCCCTCGCTTCGCAGATGACAGGCACGGAATGAACTACGCCGGGAGTTTTTGGTACTTTTGTCGGCACAAAAGTACACAGATCCAAGGAACTGAATCCTATAAAAAGCTGGACTAAACACATAGCTAAAGCTCCATCAGACGGGCAATCCGTCAAATGGGCATTAAGATAATTCGGGACACACACCGCGCCGGCCCTGAAGGACCTGCTGGTTTAAAATCATATAACAAAATTTAAGCTAGTAGGAAGTTCACGCCCGGCGGATATTTACAATCTGTGTTGTTGGCATTCGATCTTTGTGAAAACCCAATTCTAGTCATCCCGTGGCGAATGCCCGAGATCCGATTGTTATTTGAAATTTGAGTTTTGGAATTTATTTCATCGTTAATTCTGATGGATATCTTTTATACGTATTTGAAGCGTTCGTCGTCCATTCCAGTGGTTTTCTTCCACAACATAAGCCATATCAAACGTGTCTTTGCGGACAAAAGGTAAATACTCATGCATGTTGAAACCAATCGCATCAAATACGCCTGAGTCTCCCTGCTTTACTTTCATTTTCAAATGTCCGTTACCTACAATAGTGGGAACACCAACGGCTTCTACTTTACGGCTTGCAAAAATTGGTCTCAGGTTATGTGGTCCAAAAGGCTCAAACTGATTAAGTAACTTCCAAAACTTCATATCAATATCCCCCAGATCCAACTCGGTATCTATCTGCAATTCCGGCTCAAATGAATTCTCCGACAAGTCCAGATAAGCAATTTCATTCATTCGCCTTTTGAATTCCGACAGCTTGCCTTCCATAATAGTAAGTCCGGCAGCAAATTCATGTCCCCCGAATTGTTCCAGCAGATCTTCACACTTTTTCATCGCATTGTATATGTTGAAGCCTTTTATGCTTCTACCCGATCCTTTAATTACTCCTTCAACACTACTTAACATTATTGCGGGACGGTGGTATAAATCCACCAATCGTGAAGCCACAATTCCTATTACCCCCAAATGCCAGTCTTCTTTATACAATACCATGATCGATGTTTCGCTCAGATCCATATCGTCATCAATCATAGACAGCGCCTCTTCCATGGTTTTGCTGTCTTTGTCTCTTCGGCGCATATTCACCGACTCCAACTCATGAGCAAAAGCTTTTCCTTTCGCTTCACTTTCAGCGATCATCAACTGAACAGCTGTAGTAGCGTCACCCATTCTACCCGCTGCATTTATTCTTGGGCCAATTGAGAAAACGATTTTGGTTGTGTTAATCTCTTCTCTCGGCATTCTGATAAGATCCAACAGTGCCTTAATACCAACTCTCGGCTTTTTGCGAATCATGGTAAGGCCCTCTTTCATCAAAATCCTGTTCTCGTCCACGATGGGTACAATATCTGAAGCGATGGAAATGGCAACCAGATCTAAAAACTGATATGCTACATTTTTTGGAAGTCCCAATCTTGAGATCGTAGCCTGAATAAGTTTGAAACCAACTCCGGCGCCGGAAAGTCCGTCAAAAGGATAGGTGCAGTCGGGTCTTTTCGGATCCAGCACAGCCAATGCATCAGGGATTTCATCGCCTACAGTATGGTGATCACAGATAATAAGATCGATCCCTTTTTCTTTGGCAACCAGAGCTTCTTTTATAGCGGTAATACCACAATCTACAGAAACAATAAGGTGAGCACCTGTATCTTCTGCATATTTTATCCCATCGGGATTGATCCCATATCCTTCTTTAAAGCGATGCGGAATATAATAATCCACATCCACGCCAAACTTTTTTAAGAAAATGTACAGACATGACGTAGCTGTAGTTCCGTCGACATCGTAATCGCCGTAAACGAGTACTCTTTCGCCATTGCGGATAGCCAGCGCAAGTCGATCTGCTCCCTGATCCATATCTTTCATCAAGAATGGATCATGAATTCTGTCTATAGTTGGTCTGAAAAAGAGTTTTGCATCATCATATGTTTCTATTCCGCGTATAGCCAATAATTCGGCTATCTTGGTCGGGACACCGAGCTTCTGCTCTAATACAGACATACGGATGTCTCCGTCCTGCTGCGCGAATACCCAGCGGAATGACATGGTTTACCTTATTTATTTTTTTATACATAAAAGGCTGCGAGGCGATCAAGCCTAAGCGCCAAAGCATCTCTGCTTATTTGTTATAAAATACAATATCGTAGCTAAAAAACTTAATTCGTTACAATATTAAATATTTATTTAAAAGGCCGTAGATGTACTTAAATCCTTGTCTTTTACGTCTATGTAGTGATGAGTACAAAAAATCCCGGGTAAAAGTCCCATAAATAGTGGATGTTTTATTATATTTGGAGGCTTGATCGAAATCGATATTCAAGCTTAAAATTTGAGAGTTTCGAAATAATTGAAGAGCTTGTGGAAGCGTTTCCATAAAAGCCGAATTTAGCACCAAAAAAAATTTCTAGTATGACTGAAGCAACTATACAGAACACCATGAATACAAAAGACACCGATCCTAATTTTCCAATTTTTAATGCCCTTCAGACTAAAGGTCACGAACAAATTGTAATGTGTTCTGATCCGGAATCCGGTTTACGAGCGATCATTGCTATTCATGACACCACATTAGGCCCGGCTTTGGGTGGTACAAGAATGTGGAACTATGAGAACGAAGCAGCTGCATTGAAAGACGTACTTCGATTATCACGCGGGATGACGTATAAAGCTGCTATTTCCGGTTTAAATCTTGGTGGCGGTAAAGCGGTTATCATTGGAGATCCGCATAAAGATAAAACAGAAATGTTATTCCGTGCTTTTGGTCGTTTTGTGGATGGGCTTGGCGGTCGTTATATCACAGCTGAGGACGTTGGCATGGAAGAAGAGAATATGGAATGGGTGTATTCTGAAACCAAGTTTGTGACAGGTATTCCAAAATCTATGGGCGGTAGTGGAAACCCTTCTCCTGTAACAGCTTTTGGTGTGTATATGGGAGTTAAAGCATGTGCTAAAAAGGCGTATGGAAGCGACTCGCTGGAAGGAAAGAAAATTGCTCTTCAGGGAGCCGGAAATGTGGCTTCCACTTTTGCGAGACATGCTGCCAAGGAAGGAGCGAAGCTTTATATTGCTGATATTTATGAAGAGAAAGCAAAAGCATTAGCTGAAGAAGTTAACGGAACTCTGGTTAAACCCGACGATATCTATGGACTGGATGTAGATATTTTTACTCCTTGTGCACTAGGCGGTGTAATTAATGACGACACTATGGGACAATTCAAGTGTGATATTATTGCCGGAGGAGCAAATAATGTGCTCGACATCGAAGATAAGCACGGTCAGGAATTAATGGATAATGGCATTGTGTACGCTCCTGATTATGTGATTAACGCCGGTGGCTTGATCAACGTTGCCGGAGAACTGGAAGGTTATAACGAAGAGCGCTGCCTCCAAAAAGCAGGCAAGATCTATGACACCATCCTGGACATTCTGAATTTCTCTGAAGAACATGAGATTCCTACTCATTTAGCTTCCAATAAACTCGCTGAAAAGCGTATCGCACAAGTTGGCAAAACAAATAAGATCTACTCTTCCAAAGGTCACTTTTCCGGAAGAATGGGTGAGATGTACATGACTAACAGGAAGTGAGTTATTAGTTTTTAGTGAAGAGTTAATAGTTATTAGTTTTGAGTGGAGAGGGGCCGAGTTCGCTTAGCCGTTAGCTTTTAGTGAATACCGGAACACTAAAAGCTAACGGCTAATTGCTAACAGCTATAAAACAGCAACCCTCTATCTCTCTGATAGAAACTCTCTCTGTAGCCATTTATTTATTCTCCATCAAATATCCTTATCTTTCATGGATACATTAACGTCTATTCAATAAGAAGTTTACATTCATGAATAAGAAGGAATTTGAGTTTAAGGACCGACTGATAAAAGGAATATCTAAAGATGGTCATTTTAAAATATCAGTAGTAAAAACGTCTGAGCTCGTTAAAGAAGCTCAACAAAGACATGAGCTTTCTCTGTTGAATACTGTTATTCTGGGAAGAGCGCTTACCGCTACAATGCTAATGGCTTCCGAACTGAAAGGCGAAGAGCGCATTCGTTTAAGAATGGAGGGTAATGGCCCAATCGGATTTTTGGTTGCAGAAGCGAACAGCCTTGGAGAAGTTCGTGGCTATGTCGGGAATCCTGCTGCTGAACTGGATTATTCTGATTCATCAATTTCTTTCGGGCAGGGACTTGGTCTTGGACTGCTGACCTTTTCTAAAACTTTATATAATGAAGCGGAGCCAAGAACAAGCACCATCCAGTTAATAAAAGGAGATGTAACTTCTGATATCGCACACTACCTTACTCAGTCAGAACAGATTGACTCTGCGTTGATCCTGGATGTTGGAATGGATGATAACGGAGAAGTTACTGAAGCCGGTGGCCTGCTGATCCAGAAGTTACCTGATGCGCCTGATGGTCAGATTGATATGTTGCAGGAACGTCTGAGTTCTTTTCCTCCGGTTCATAAATTCTTTGAAGACGGGCAGTATATTGATGCAGTTATGGAAAAGGTAATGTCACCAATTAAGGTGAAAGAACTATCACGTCAATTAGTGGATTTCTTTTGCAGATGTAATAAAGATCGTTTTCTGAATGCTCTTTCAATGCTGAACTACGATGACCTCAGAGAAATGAAGGGTGAGTCACAAGAAATCGTATGCCAGTACTGCAACAATAAAGAGAATATCTCGAAAGAGGAGATTGCTGAATTAATTACTGCAGCAAAAGCAAAAATGAACTAACACCATATGGCTGACCTGAAAGAAGAGGAGATACGGAGAATAGTTAACCGGGCTACGATGTTCCAAAAATTCTATGGCTCATCGTCTCAATCTCCTTTGGCTAAGCTGGAAAAGGAATATCCTGATCTTTTTGAAATAACTGATTCTCTTAAGCTGGAACGTGCTTTCGTTTGTGAAGCCTTGTTAGAGCATCAGGGAATACCAGTTGACGAACCTGTAATTCTGGACGCCGGTTTCTCGGAAGCTGAAGTAATGGGTTTTTCTTCAGGGAGTCTGAATCCCGATACTCTTAAAGAGCTTAAAGGACAGATCGAATATCATTTCAATACAGTTGGTGAACTGAAACATCGTAAGAATAAAACGGTCTGGAACGCACGTCCCAAAGGGCTTTCAAGATTCCTGTCTTCACAAAGTTCTCCTCAGGTTCTTTTTGAAGAATCCAGAGCTGCATTAAAAATCTCTGTTAAGCAGAGCATGAAGACCTTCAACAAACTATATCTGCCTGTTTTGGTGGGAATATTTGCCTCAATCATGATGTTTGGTGGTTCGGTTTTTGGCGCAATGGAAAATGACGAGGAAGTAGGAATAATCATGTCGGGAGTTTTCGGACTTCTGTCTTTCTTGTATGCACGCTTCATGAATAAAAGAAAGCGGCTAAAAAAGGGTAAGCTGGTTGATCTGGCAGATCGGCTTCAGCAAATATTAGAACGCCGTCAAAAAGTGAGTGCTGCGGCTACGGAAACTATTTCTATCCCGGAAAATGAATATGATGGCATGGATGAAATAGAAATCAAGGACACAAAAAAAGTATCTGAATAATTAAACCAGACACTTTTCTTATACACGTAAAATCTTTTGGTTAATTTTCCGGAACGATCTTATAAATTCCGGCGCCGTCTACAGCTACATAAATATAACCGTCGGGACCTTGTTTAACATTTCTTACACGGCCGATGTCTTCCAATACAATCTCTTTTTCTTCAACATCTGTACCGTCCAGCTCTACAACAACAAGATAATTGAATTTCAGCGAACCCAGAATTGCTTTTCCTTTCCATTGCGGGTATAAATCGCTTGTCACAAAATCCAAACCTGAAGGAGCAATGGATGGATCCCAGTATGTTTTTGGTTGCTCCATTCCTTCTTTTTCAGTTTCATCAGTAATAGGTGTGCCGTTGTAATTGATTCCGTAAGTAATTACCGGCCATCCGTAGTTTTTTCCGGCTTCAATAAAGTTTAATTCGTCTCCGCCACGGGGTCCGTGTTCGTGCGACCAGATCTTTCCTGTTTCCGGGTGCATGGCCATTCCCTGAGGATTTCTATGTCCATATGAATACATGGCTTCTATTGCGCCTGCCTGCCCTACAAAAGGGTTGTCATCAGGAACTGAACCATCATCATTTAAACGATAAATTTTTCCGCCGTCTTTACTGAGGCTCTGTGGAAGTTCGTCACGATTTCCTCTGTCACCTACAGAAAAATACAGATAACCATCGGAATCAAAAGCGATTCTGCCTGCATAATGCTGACCACGGGTTGTGTTCGGAGTTGCCTTATATAAAACCTGCGACTGAACCAGAGCATTGTTTTCCAGCTTTGCTCTCATAATAGCAGTGTTTGCACCTTCACCCATACCCTGAGTTGAGGAATAGGCGATATATATCCAGCCATTGGATTCATAATCAGGATGAAGTGCTATATCTAATAAACCTCCCTGACTTCTGGCGTATACATCCGGTACTCCTGAAATTTCTGCAACAAGATTTCCTTCTCTGACCCTGAGCAGTTTTCCTGATCGGTCTGTAATTAACATATCTCCATCCGGCAGCCAAGTCATTCCCCACGGTACTGAGACTCCTTCAAAATAGAGTTCGGGTGCAACATTTACTTCCTGCGGGGTGTTGTCACCATTTTGAGGTCCATTGGTACTCGGCTTTTCGGTGCAAGCAATAACAAGCACCGCAACTGCCAGCACACTTAAAGTATTCATTACTATTTTGTTCATGATATATCCGTTTTGAGCTCAAAAATTTATTTTATGAGCCCGGGTTATAAAGAAATTGTCTTAGTTCGTCCACGTTCATAAATCCGGTTCTCTTTTTCAGTACGTCTCCGTTTGCATTTAAAACCAACACTGTTGGAAAGGCATATGCTCCCTTTTTTTGTGCAAACTCTTTGGCTGAAAGTACTTCTCCGTTAAAGCGAATGGTTTCCTCAGAGTTCCCATCTAGTTTTACAGGAATGTATCCCTGATCAAGAACTATACGGACGGTAGTATCCGGGTATACTTCTCTTTCCATAGCTCTGCAGTATTTACAGCCTACTTCGTACACATCTACCATAATCAGTTTATCACTTTGCAAAGCTTCTTGTTGCGCTGCTTCCAAAGTCACCCAATTTGGTGCATTCTCGATTTCTTTAGGTTCTACACTTCTCAATGATGAGTAGAGAAATATCCCTAAAAAAATTCCTATTCCTGTAAGTATTGCCAGTCTTTTTTTCACAAGCTCCTGAGGTTCAATTCATTAACTTTCTTAAAATACGGAACTGAAAGCGGTTTTTTTTAATTAAACTAGTACTAATACTAACAAACGGATTAAAAAATGAAAAAATTCATATTCTCAGTACTAACCTTAGCTCTTGTAGGATTTATTTCTCCTTTGAGCGCTCAAAGTGCCGGCGATGCTGAAACCATGTTTAAAAAGCATATCAATAAGATGGTTGAAAGTGTAGAAAAAGCTGAAAGCCCTGAGAACAAACGGGAGATTCTGAACGACTCCTTTAACGAACTGATTGGAGCAATAGAAAAAGTTGAAACGATGAGTGCAGTTCCGGAAACTGAAAAACAGGGACTAGCCACTTTTAAGGCTGATATTCAGGATAAGCAGAGCGAACTGAATGGTGAGAATGGATTTGCAGCAGTGCCTAATAATAACCTCAATAATTTTGCGAACTTTGTTCAGCAGGATCTTGAACAGGCCGATACAGTAACAATTGGTGTTACTACTCTGTTGTTGATCATTATTATTTTACTACTGCTTTAATGAAGCAATTTCCCAATGTTGAAAAAAGAGTTCTTTGTTTCCTGATTTCAGCATTGGGATTTCTTTTTTGGGGATGTTCATCCTCAAATAACGTTTTTCCGGACTCTCCACCTGATATAAGTGATATCGATTACTCACTGGTTTATATCATTCACGGAGATGCCAATTATTTATACCATCAGGAAGGGGTTCAGTATAATGCTGACAAGGAAGCCCTTAGCAATGCTATTGATATTGCTCGTAACGCCGCTTCAGGCGAAGTGTTTATTTTCCACCAAAAACCCGAGCGTAAAATTCTTTGGCTCTTCCCAAAAAAAGACCGTCGGTTCTATCATTTCAGAAACGGAAAACTTGTAGCAGAAGGTAAGTACTCCCCAAAAGATGGCGGGTTCTCCAAAGAAATTGAACTCTACAACAGTCGTTCTGTAAAAAGCAACGTCCGCTCTATGTTCTTTTATTTCGGACATGAAATTCCAACTTTCTCAGATCAAAAATATCACTCAACTGAGCCGGGGCTCGCTTTTGATACACAAATTTTCGGTGATGATCTGTCGCGCTTTAATTCACAATTCGATCTTACTGTTCTTTCTACCTGCAATAATGCAAACCCATACCTGATTAATGAGTTGAAACATACTACTGATTTCGTAGTTGCGTCCCCTCAGAATCTTCATTTGTCATATCTGAGCTTAGATCAACTAAAATTACTTGAACAGGATCAACAAACCGAAACCAAAGAACTTGCTCTTGCCATTGCAAAGGACTCATTTGAAAAACTGACCTCATATCTTCAGACAATGGTAACCGTTGGAGTTTATGATCTCTCTCAAATAAAAGAATATTCAGGTGAGCTGGCCTCCAAATATAATCTGTATTTAGAAGATGTTTTTGCGAAGCCACGTTTCACAGATAATGTAGATTGCAGTTCCATTGCTTCTTTGCAACCTTTACTTGATTCGACGGGAGTACATTTGTTTTTCAAACCCGCTGCATTCGGAAGAAAAGCTGCACTGACGAAACATTCCGGTTGGGGTTGTAAAGAAAAAGAATAGGTTCTTCATTTTAATACAAACTGCCTATCTTTCTTTAAATATATTATCTATGAAAGAAATTGAATCCTACAAGCTGGGGAAAATTGAAGTAACCATCTCAGAAACAGACAAGCAGAATAAATTGCTTGTTCATTGTTTTGACGGGGAGTTTAAATCTGAATTTACAGTCAGCCAATACGAGTACGAAAACTATCGCCGACTAATGAACCAGAGAATTTCCAGAGCTTTTTCAGGTGAGTCTGACGAAGACTAAATTCCTGAAATCTGAAAGAACACAAAAATAAAGCTCACCACAGAAAGTACCAGGCCAACCATAAAAAGGTTGTACGCTATTCGCAGGAGTTTATACTTCTTTGCTAAAACTACTCCTAGTCCGTGAAGGTCTCTGGCCATATTATCATACAGTCGCTCACTGTCCTGCATTAGCTCTTCCAATCCCTCTACATAATCGGCCCTAGGCAGGGTATAAAAATTTCCGAAGAACAGAATGTTAGCCCGGTTTTCCCGCACATCTTCAAGCGTTACTTTTTCTTTACTTACTCTTGGGCGGGCTGAAAGAACTGCATAGACCAAGGATATAAGACAGGTGATCAATAATATTGATGTAGGCAGCAGGAGCCATGGATTAGAATCTATTTTTGGGGAAATGGAAGCGATGATGATCGAGATAATAATACCATTGATACTGATCATGATATTTGACTTGTTATCTGCAATGGCGCTCAGTTCCATATGTGTTCGGTAGGAGGTACGGAACATATCCGAAACACCTCGTTTCCTGGAGCCTAATTTCTTCTTTGAGTCTGAATCTGATGACATTTTGTTCTTTTAATTTTACTGAATATAGAAAATTACACCGTAAACTCGATGCAATTTAAGATCAGTGATTTAACCCCATTCTTTCCAGAAGTTGATTGTATCGGATATCACTCCTCAACTTATCGAGTGGAAACATCGTTTTAATAAATAATATCGCTCCGAGTTTTTCGTCAACAGCTTTATTTAGATATTTAAACGCTTCATCATTTTCTCCCATAGCTGCATAAATAACTGCAAAATCCAGACTCAGATTCAGGTCCGGGTTTGCCAGCCCTCTTTTCTTAATAATTTCCAGGTTTTCGTTTGCCAGCTTTTTGTTCCCTTTTAATGCTGCTATATATCCTAACTGGGTTCCCCCTTTGTATTCAGAATCCACCAGATCTAAATACTTCTTTACCACCTTTATTGCTTTATCGTACTTCTCTTCTGCAACATAGACCAAAGCCATTCCCTCTAATGCTGACCTGAATAAGGGATCCAGTTCAAGTATTTTTTCATAAGTTTCCATGGCTTTTTCATGTTTCCCTGATAACCAATATGAATATCCGTGTTGAAGTAATACCGGCAAAGAAACCGGAGCAATTTTGCTTGCCGCTTTGGTATGATGAAACATCCGTTCAAGGTCGCCGGTTATTCTGTAATACATTGCCAGCGCAATCCGAGCCTCCTCATTGTTTGGCTCCATTGTTATCGCTTTTCTGAAATTAGCCTCTGCACTGTTGTAGTCCCATTTATAAAAGAGATCTACAAATCCCAAAGACACAAAAGACTCTCCACGAAAGTCATTCAATTCCAGAGCTTTTAACGCAAATTTTTCGGCTTTCGGAAAAGCCGCCTTTCCTTTTAAGTGACCAATTGTTCCTAAAAAGCTGTAGCAATTTGCCAATCCTGAATACGCTTTGGTATAGGTAGCACATTTTTTTATTGCTTTCCGATAACAATCTATTGCTTTTTGAACAGATTCAGGCGTTCGCTTATTCCAATAATAAAGTCCTTGCAGATAATGGTTGTATGCAACAACACTATCCGTTGATGCTTCGTACAGGTTCCTGGATATGCTAAACTCAAAATTCTGTTCAAGCTTCTCAGCTATTTTTTGAGATATTTCATCCTGCACTTTAAAAATGTCTTTCAATTCGCCGTCATAGTTTTCTGACCAAACATGAAAGCCATCATCTGTGTTTATAAGCTGTGCCGTAACACGGATCTTATTTCCGGCTTGCCTCACACTTCCCTCTAAAACCGTGGCTACATTCAGCTCCTTGCCAATTTCCCGGATATCCTTTTTAGTGTTCTTATAAGCAAATACAGATGTTCTGGAAGGAACCTGTAAGCCGTCTAGTTTAACCAGAGCGTTTATTATTTCCTCCGTTATACCGTCACTGAAATATTCATTTTCCGGATTGGGGCTGAAATTCGCAAAAGGCAATACCGCCACACTGTTTTTATGGCTTCCGGTTATTCCTTGTATATAGGATTGTTCAGGAACGGAAAGCCCTTCATTTGCCAGAGCAAAAATGCTGATCGGATTGAACACATTCTTCAGGTCGTGCTCTCCAAAAGCTTCAACTTTTATACCCGGATGGTTTTTAATTTCTTCAAATACTTTTCCGGATATCATCACTCCCCCCGGTACAGAAAGCGACTGTACTCTTGCCGCTACATTTACAGCGTCTCCGAAAACACCTTCTGAATCATGAACCACATCTCCAGTATGAATACCAATTCTCAATGGTACTTTTGGATCTTTTTGCAGTTGCTCTTGAATTTCGCGGGCAGCTTCAACTGCTTTAATGGCACTTGTGAACATGCTCAGCGTTCCGTCGCCATAATACTGCATTACCCGTCCGTTATGAGTGGCAATGCTTTTATCAACAACATTCCTTTGTCTGTCGCGAAGCAACTTCGCCTTAGACTCATCCTCTTGCATAAGTTTGGTATAACCAACCATATCAGCAAACATAATTGCTGCAAGGGATCTGTAATTACTTTGCTCTGACATTCTTTTTTTAATCGTTGTTGATACACTATCAATATATCAATAATCGAGCCATGGTTGTATATCTAGAAGAAAAATCCTGCTTTTATTTCAAATAATGTCCCTTCGTCAGACACACCTATCGTAGAATTAATTAATACAGAGTCAAAAGCGTTGAACCAAACTCCTCCTCCATAACCTTTATGCCATAAAGATGAACTTTCACCGTCAGTCCATACTCTTCCTGTGTCAAAAAAGCCGGTGATTCCAAGTTTACCTCCCAGCAGGTAACGATAGAAGTCAAGAAGTTCTACTCTGATTTCGGTGTTATTATAAAAAGTACTTCGTCCTGAAAACCTTCTGCCATTATATCCTCTCAGGTTTTGAGTACCACCAATGGTGTTCGACTCGTAGAAAGGAAAGGGGCCAAAATTATGTGCTCCGCCAACGCGATTGGCAATTACAATTTGAGGACTAAACCTGATCGGATAAAAAATTCTGAAATCAGACTCCATTCTGTAAAACGTTTGGGAAGTATTTCTTATTCCGATATTCACATCCGAATGGAGAGAATATTTATATCCTTGTCTGGGATTTATGGAATTGTCTACATCTGAAATAGAGACATTGGTAAATACAGTATTGAACCATTGATCTTCATCTGTAGTGGCGCTAAATCCATTTCCAAGTTCATTCAGAATATTGTTTTCGTCCGAATTATCATCGATTATGGTTGCGCTCAATCTGTTCCCCATGTCAACTGATAAAACCTGATTTATGGAACGGCTCAGGCTTCCCTCAAAAGCATATCTGGTTAGCCTGGCCCGATAGAATTTATTACTTCTTGCTTGTAAAGTTGTTTCGTTTCCAAGCCCAAAGAAATTTCTGAAACTCTTAGGAAACAGCACTTCGGAACTAATATTCAGATCCCAATGTCCGACTCTTTGAAACCAGGTTCCATCATATTTCAAATTGGAAGCTCCTGTTTTGGGGGCATAATTAAATCTGAGATAATGTGTAACAGCAGGAAACTTTCTGAATCCGTAACGAACAATTCTTGGACCTCCCCCGATGAAAATTCCATCAAATGAGTTGTACTCAAAGTAGTAGCCCGGAAACACTCTGTTCCACCTGAAATCAGCTTCGTAATTGTACTTACTAATTGTTGGATCATCAGTTAAATGTCTGTGAACTTTGTGGTTTGATACCATCGTATTTCCTTTTTCGGAATCAAAGATCTCTACATCCCGTGATGTTTTCTTATTTAAGTTTTTTGTATCAAAGAGATCGTCGCCCGGGCCTCCGATAACGAGTAATCTGGTTTTATTATCTGCTTCTCCCGACAGAATAAATTCATCATTTCCACTTAATCCATAAATGCGTATTTCTTTCGTTTCCCGGTCTGTGAAAGTTCTGTCGAAGTATTTCTCCCGGAGCTTTCCTTTTCCTGATAACTTATATACACGAACTCTGGTTTTGTCATTGTCAATTGTTTCTACTAAAAATCGTTCTCTCTTATTGCTTCCGGGAACCGAAACTATTCGGTTCAGCATTGAATAATACTCTTCTGTTACTTCAACGAGCCTATCTCTTCGGGCTTTCAAATGGTCGATCGTTTCTGTTCCGTATTTTTCAAATATCTCCGGAGGATACTCTCTTACTGATCTTTCAATAACTGAGTCTGAAAGTTCAGAGCTGACTGATTCCGCTATCCTGATCCACTCTTCATAACCTAACTGATTCGTAAACCTTCGGGTTTGAGCAAGTGAATTGTAATTCAGACCAACCAAGTTTCCGTAAGAATCCCCAAAATTTTGATACTGGAAAAAAGATCCCAGTTTCATGATTGTAGGAACTATTCCATTCATATTCATGAAAGCAACATCTCTGTCTCTTGGAATTGGCCTGTATATCTTCCCCTGATTATCTGCAGGCTCGAACGTTGCCCATCGCCATTGGTCACTGTGGCGGTCCCAGTCTCCTATCAGCATATCCAGTAAACGGGCTCTTGCAAACATTTCCTGATCTATACGGTGGTCAATATCTCCATCAACTTCTCTGATCATGTCTCTGTAAGCCACAACTTCTTCTGACCGGCCAACGCTTTCTACATGACTCATATCATTGTCCGGCTTTTCTTCAAACAATCCCAGTTGTCCACCAATCTGATCTCCGTAACGTCCCAACATAGGATCATTTGGGACATAATATATTTCAGGATTAGTATGGTAGACTCCTATAGCATCAGCTAAAACAGGAATTATGAGTGCTCCATATGGATTTAATATTGAGAACTGATCCTGTGCCACATCTAAAGCAAAGGTTTTTTTAAGGTCTTCATCCCAGATCTTTCCCGCCTGTTTATCTACCGACCTGAGCACATATTCGTTTCCTTCTTTGTCTTCCAGATGAAGAGTGTTCGATTGTCCTTTACCACCCATTCTTACAGGAATTAATCCACCTTTAAGTTCTGAAACATCAAAAACAGGAAACTCAGATTTTACTGACCAGTACTTGCGATTGTGAGCTCCAATAACTGCTTCAAACAATACTCCTTTACCGTCGTAGTCAGGGTTGGCTGCAATAACTTTAGTGCTGTCAGTGTAATCTGTATCCTCCAACGCAACTTCTTCTTCAAGTGGATCTTCGTATGGTGGTTTCATTTGGGTTTTGTAGAGCAGCTTTCCATCTTCGCTGCCGTCGTGAGTCCATGCCTCCAACCATACAGAACCGTCACCATAATAATTTAACTTTGTAAAGCCTTCTCCCTGATAACTAAATTCGGTTCCTCTGCCGCTTGCTACATATGCCTCTTTAGTTCCTGCTCCGGTGACTACAAAATGTCTGGTTTCCCTTTTTCCTTCTTCTCTTATATACTGAAGACTATGTGAATGTCCGGAGGCGTAGATCAGATGATCGTTATTGTTGAACAGCTCCTTAAAAGTATTTGCCATATTCCGGTACTTATAATGATTCACATCCTGTTCAAGACCGAATATTCTTCTGTAAAGTGCGTAAAAGGAACCAAAAACCGGAGGCTTCAAGTGAGTTGATGGAGGTAAATATCCACCATGTGGACCTTTTGTAATTAGCGGATGATGTGCTGCAACCACTAAAAAATCTTTCTGGCGTTTAATGAGGATATCTTCGAACTCATTCAGGAAATCGCCGCCGTCAAACAGTTCATATTCTCCGGTATCACCGTATGGCTTTTCATGTTTATGCAACCACCATTGTGTATCCAGCACAATTAGCCTGATATCATCTCTTAATAGTGGATGCTCATCGTCGTCCATTAATTCGATATCAACCGGTCCCGGAAATCCATCATCCGGCAGAAAAGTATTTCCTCTGTTCAGGTAATTTTCAACAAATTTTTCCTGTCGCCTTACTGCTGCTAATCCGTCTTTACCTCCGTCATCCCAATCATGATTTCCGGGAACAAAAAAGATCCTGCCTTTAAAGTCTTCTACGGTTTTCAATTGCTCTATGATCCTTCCCTCATAAAACTTCCTGTCAGGGTGGGTAGAGTCGGGCAAACCATTCAAATAAATATTATCTCCTAAGAAAACTACTGCACTTCTTTCAGAACTTTTTGAAAGCTTATTCTGCAGAAGTTCGAGGTTAGGCTCCTGATTTTCCTGAGATGCGGATCCGGCATCGCCAATAAGGTACATCTCGTAGATCAGTTCATTCTCTGAACCCAGGGTCATATCCTGCCATTCTTTTGCCTCTGATGAGTAATATAATTTTGAACTTGAACAGGAAACTAATGCAATATATAGAAATGAAATCTGTAGCGCTCTTTTCATAATCAAAGATAAAATAAGTTGGGCTGATTACACTAACAAAAAGTGCGCTGATTGATGGGCATAAAAAAACCCTGTCCTTGGTGAACCGGGTTGCGTTTTGAATCAACTGTCACCAAAATACGGCAGGGAACCCCGCCTGACCAAATCTTTTTTACTATCTATAACTAATGTTATATAATGTATAACTAATATGCTATATTTGACTAAATAAAATTAGATAATATATAATTATATTTTTCGAATATGCCGCGTAAAATTGGCTCATTAACCCTTTATTCCATTGACGATCTGCATGAAATGCTTGGAATCTCAAAAATGACGCTCCGGGCTTACCTGAGAGAAGGCAGGCTGAAAGGCCGGAAACTCGGCGTTAGTTGGTTTGTTACAGAGAATGCCATCCGGGAATATTTTGAAGAAGAGGAAACTCCGGGTACTGTTTCAAAAAAGAGAAAAAGTTTCCGTTATATTGTACAGGGTGTAAATGATCTTGTAAGCGAAACGGAATATTGTGAAACTATACAAGATGTAATCCAAACCTTAAACGAGCAGGCAATTATAAGTTTATTTCAAGTTCAGAAAATTGATGGTGAAACTGAAGAGATTGTCGAAATTATAAAAGCACGAGATTTTTTAGATAAACATGATTCCAATTGAACAAACAGGTATTGAAGAATTAAGCTTTGGAGACTCCAAAGAAGATATTTTCCATGTATTAGTAAACAAGCAGGTTTCTCCAAACGGGATCGATCTTGATAAACTCCGGCTTGCCGATCCCAGAAACTTTGATGCTGCGTTGACGGCAGCCGGCTGCATTATTATGCTGAATGAAATTGAGATCGATGAACTGGCAAGAAGAGGAGAGCTGAATCCCAAAAAGCTACACCAGAGTTTATATGACCTTGCAGAACAGGAAGGGTTGCTTTAGATCCTACCGACCTTTTTTAAAAACTCTTCTGCCCTCAATAAACAGCAGATCGTTTTTCCGTCATTGATTTCGCCTGAGTGAACCATTTTTACAGCCTCTTTAAAAGAGATCCGTTCTTTTTGAACAAACTCATCGTCATCAGTTGCGTCTTCATTAAATTTCAAATCCATCGCAACATAAATGTGTATAACTTCATCTGCGTATCCTATAGCCGGAAAAAAATGACCTATATAATGAAGTTCTTTAGTTTCGATTCCGGTTTCTTCTCTTAGCTCTCTTTCAGCGGTCTGATGAGGGTTTTCTCCCCTATCAATTTTACCCGCCGGAACTTCCAGAAAAATTTGTTTCGCCGGATACCGGTATTGATTGATCAACATTACATCTCCGTTTTTAAAAACAGGAACTACAGCAGATGCTCCGGGATGTTTGATCCATTCTCTTGATGAAGTCGTATCATCCGGAAGTGTTACTTCATCGTAATAAACATGCAAAAGCTTCCCGTTAAAAACTTCCTTTGAAAATTTTTGCTCTTCAACTAATCCTTTAGAATCCGTCATTTATATTAGGTCTTTAAAATTCTTTATAATATAATGAGTTATAGGCAATTAAGGTGTCGTTTATGAAGGATTATAAACTTGAAACAGAACAAAGAGAAGATTATTTATTCGCCTACTACGAAGCTGAGCGAGACAGTATTGATCTGTCAAATGCTATCTGGGAGGAAATTTCATTAAAAATGAAAGAATACGACCTCACAAAAATATTGGTTGTTGAGAATATTAAAATGAATCCCAGTACAGTTTTTGAAATGTATCAAATTATTCAGGCTTCATTTAAGCTGGGTTTTGCAGGAAAATCTATTGCCTTTGTTGACTTAGTGGAAGAACACTATAAACACAATAAATTTGGCGAAACACTAGGAAGGAATCTGGGGGTAAATTGCAAAATATTCAAAACAAAAACGGCTGCCCATGAGTGGCTGAAAACACAGCCTTGAGGTTGTTCTCTATTCATCTGTTCCTTTATTTGCTCTGTTTATTTGTGTTGGCTTTGTGTGGTTAATGAGCGTACCTTTACACTTTAAATGATAATTTTTTCGCTTGATTGAAAATAAAAACATAGATGGTAAAACGGTTCAGGTTTCGGGAAGAGTGTTCACGCTTTCCAATCTGATATCTTTCTCACGCTTTTTGGTGGCGATTCCTGTTATTTATCTGCATATCCAAAATGGCTACCAATATGATACTACCATCATCGTTTTAATTTTATATGCCGGCATTTCTGATTATTTAGACGGATTGGTTGCCCGGAAAACAAATACGATTTCTGAAGTTGGTAAAATGATCGATCCTATTTCGGATAAATTATGTGCCGCTGCATTGTTTATTTATACCGTTTGGTTAGGCTGGGTTCCACCTTGGTTTCTAATTCTGAATGTATTCAGGGACTCTTTCATTATGATCGGCTCTTCTTTTATCAAGATAAAGTACGGGAAAGTTGCCATGTCAATATTGTCAGGGAAAATTGCTGTTAATATTCTTGCCCTTTACTGGATTGCGGTATTCTTTTTCCGAGATTCTGTTCAGGTTCATAACTGGCTACTCTATATTTGTACATTCGTGATGGTGTATTCATTTTTTGACTATTTTAATCGTTACCGCAAAATTATGCAGGGAGCAAAATTTAATTGATATATGGGCTTTTTTGATAAAATTGGATTAAAGAAAAAAGAAACTCTGGACAAAGGAGTTGAGAAAAGCAGAGAGGGGATCCTAAACAAACTAGGGCGTGCTTTTGTTGGTAAGGACAAGGTGGATGACGAAACCCTTGACGATCTTGAAGAAATTCTTATCACATCTGATGTCGGAGTTCAAACTACTCTGGAAATCATTAAAAGGATTGAAGCGCGTGTAGCTAAAGATAAATTCGTTACACAGTCAGAGCTTCAGGCATTACTTAGAGAAGAAATAGTAGACCTGCTTAAAGACAATGACGCCGACAAACCCGCTGAATTTGATGCCGATTTCCCGGTTAAACCACATGTTGTTTTGGTAGTTGGGGTAAATGGTGTTGGTAAAACAACGACAATAGGAAAGCTCGCCAATCTTTATAAAAAAGCGGGAAAAAATGTTCTTTTAGGAGCTGCTGATACCTTTCGTGCAGCCGCTGTGGATCAGCTGATTATCTGGAGCGAACGGGCTGATGTACCCATCGTTCAACAAGGTCAGGATGCTGATCCCGCTTCTGTTGCATACGATACAGTTGCTTCCGGAAAATCCCGTGGTTCTGATATTGTTTTAGTAGATACCGCAGGACGTCTTCATAACAAAAAAGCCTTAATGGACGAGCTTACTAAAATCAAAAGAGTGATGGGCAAAGTTGTTGATGGTGCGCCTCACGAAGTGATTTTGGTTCTGGATGCATCAACCGGACAAAATGCAATGCAACAGGCAAAAGCTTTTACTGAAGCCGTAGATATTACAGGTCTGGCTTTAACAAAACTTGACGGTACTGCAAAGGGTGGAATTGTAATTGGTATTTCTAATGAACTGAGTGTTCCGGTAAAGTATATCGGTCTTGGAGAAAAGATTGAAGACCTACAGGTTTTTGATCGCTCCGAATTTGTAAACGCTTTATTTGGAGAGTAAAATCCTGAAGGCCTTCTCTTTATTTAGTTTTCGCCGCCATCATCTGGTGATGTTGGTGGTTTTGTCGGCTTTCCGCCTGAACCATCCGGCATATTGAATCTTATTTTGCCCATTTTATTTTTCATAGTACCCTTCTAGTCTTAGTTTATTTGGTTGTATGTAAACAACGAAATATATTCAATCGATGCTACCTGTTTTTAAACATATATCTTCTAAGCACTATCTTTTTTACGTTGTTCTTTGGTGTGCTTTATGTACATCGAGTTCCCTTTCTCAGTATGCAAATATAGATAGTGATTCTTTATTAGTTCTGGGTAACGAAGTTTACAGACAAGGCCATTATTCAGAATCTGAAGCCATATATCGAGAAGCGTTAGAAAAACATTCTTTTAATAAAAAAAGTAATGAATGGATTATTGCTTCTGTGGGGCTGGGAGCTTCTTTACTGGATCAGGGGGACTTACTTTTGGGCAGAAAATGGATGTTAAAGGCAGACTCCTCAATTTCAAATAGTACTCCTTATGAACTTCAAGCCTATGTTAATAGCAACATTGGATGGGCTTACAAAACCTTTCAGGATTATCAAAAATCAAAACTTTATTATGCCAAGGCTCTTGATTTGGCAGAAAAATCAAGTGACAAATATAGAATTGCCCAAGTAAGCAACTCCCTTTCGTTACTTACGCTTCAAATGGGTTACTATGATGAAACCATCAATTATGCCCGTATTGCAGTAGAAAGCTTTGAAGAATTACAAGACTTCTTCCTTCTTTCTTTTTCGTACAGTAATTTATCATCTGCTTATGAAGCATTAGGATTTACCGAAAAAGCTGAAGAATATCTGCTTAGATCATATAACCTGAAGATAAAAATCCAGAATGAAGATCTCATTTCGGCTTCACATAATCTTTTAGGTTCCTTTTACCACAGAATCGGAAATTTTGATAAAGCACTGGTCTATTACTCAAAATATCTTTCATCTGTAGAAGAAGTAGGTAATGTCCCTTTTATACCCCATGCTTATGAATTTGTAGGAAGGGTGTATTTTTCTCTGGGAGAATTTGAAAAAGCTTTAGAATACTTTAATAAGAGTAATCAGATTAGCAAAGATCACAACCTAAAAGGTGGTTTTGAGAATATTTCCAGAATTGCACTTACCTACCAAAATCTTCATCGATATGATGTTGCCCGGAACTTGTTTGGTGAAGCCTTGCAAGGCTTTAAAGAAAAAAATGATACTCTCAATCTTATCGACACATACTTAAAAATTTCTGAACTCAACCTTTTAACGTCCGATTTCAAGCAAGCAAATAAAGTAGCGACAACTGCCTTATCCTTATCTTTGCAAACACAGTCGAAGCAACTTCAAGCCAGATCCTTTGCGGCGGCGGGGCGTACACACGCTGCTCTTGATGATACTCAGCTTGCGTTGAGTTTTTCGAGACGGGCTTTCAATATTGCTTCACTTTTTAAGGGATATCGGCTGGCTGATTATTCTATTGATTTAGCCAAAGCTTATCATAATACCGAAAACGATAGTGCATTCTATTATGCTGATTATGCTTTTTCAGAGATAGAAAGGGAACAACAATCAATTTATGGAGACAATTTAGAATCTGGTGTTTTCAGTAATTATGCCTCTTTTTATAATGAAGTTGCTTATTGGCACTTAGAAAAGGATAGTGACATTGCAAAAGCTTTTGAAATAACTGAACAGGGTAGGGCACGTGTGTTGTTAGAACGGCTTTCTTTTTCTAACTCTGATCTTCAAAATGTGGTTGATGACACTACGTTAATTACTTTGCGACAACAGGAAAGGAACATTGATAAGCTTTATCGGAAAATGGAAAGTTTGGATGACGAACAATTAATATCTCAACTAAAAGATCAGATTAATGACCTGGAGCTTCAGTATCAATCACGAACAAATGAGCTTTATCTGAAATATCCGGAATTGCGTTCAAACAATGAATCTAAGCCCATCGGGATACAGGAAGTTCAAAATTTGCTTTCAAGCAAAGATGCATTAATTGAGTATATGTTTACTGAAAGTAGCCTTGTTGTCTTTTGGGTTACAAAAAATGATCTGGATTACTTTTCTTTTGAAACAGATTCTCTCTCGCCGGAACGATCAGCTTCTAAGTTAATCTCAGAATTCCGCTCTGCTATTCAGGAAAAAGCAACTTTTGATATTATCAGCCAAAGATCTCAACCTCTGTTTAATCTTCTTTTGGAACCAATATCAGACAAGTTTGATGGAATCAATAATCTTCTGATCGTCCCTTCAAAGTCACTTTCACTTTTACCTTTTGAAGCTTTATATATCAACAGTTCTTTCTTAATCGAAAAATTTAATATCAAGTATCTTCCTTCTTCAACTATCTATAAATACATAGAGCCGCCACACAGAACAACCTCTCGGGAGCTCTTTGCAGTAGCCGGATCCGGGCTAAACGGCTCAACTTCTCAAACAAAAAATTATTCCTCTCTGCCCTCAACCATTCTGGAGGTGGATGCCATTTCGAAGGAGTTCACCGATGTTCTGACATTAAAGGATCAGGAAGTCAGCGAATCAAAAATTAAGAATTCTCCTTTAAACGAATTCCGCTATCTCCATTTTGCAACTCATGGGAACGTGAATCAAATTAACCCACAACAAAGTGGATTGATAATTTCTGAATTAGCAGAATCTGAAGGAGCTTTTCAAGAGGACGGATATCTGAACAGTAAGGAAATTTCTTCGTTAACTTTCAATGCTGATCTGGTGGTTTTAAGTGCTTGTAATACTGCTGTTGGAAAAATCATAAGTGGAGAAGGCCTTCAGGGATTACAACGTTCTTTTTTTAAAGCCGGGGCTTCTTCAGTTATAGTTAGCCTTTGGAGTGTTTATGATCGAAGTACTTCCGTGTTGATGAAAGAGTTTTACAGAAACTTAAATAAGTATGAGGAATCTGAAATTAGCTTATGGAGCAGGGTAAAAATTTATTTTGATGTATACGAACCGCCCATGTTTGGCTATAAGGAAAAAGCTCTGAGAGAAGCTAAACTATTTCTTCTGGATCACCCTTATTACAATCACCCGGTAAATTGGGCTCCCTTCATTTTGATAGGAAAGTAAGCCCTTTTAAAAATATTCATTCAAAAGGGCTTATGATTTTTCCTGTTTAATTTCTGGACTGAGATTGAGTCTTTTCAATAAATTCCCGGTTATCAACTTCGGGTCTTTTCTCAGTGTTTGCGATCATTGCTGTAGTTGTATAGATCAATTGAGTTCTCTTTGCAAGGGCCTCCCATTCAATCTTATCTACAGAATCAGATGGTCTGTGATAATCAGCATGAACGCCATTGAAGAAAAAGATAAATGGCACACCCAATCTTCCAAAATTCCAGTGATCACTTCTTCTGTAGAACTGGTTTGGATCTTCAAGGTCGTTGTATCTTTTACTTAGGTCCAGATTTACGGTTTTTTCATTCGCGCTTCTGAGCAAGCTGTCTAATCCTGATGAGATTATTTCTCCACCTATGATGTATATATAGTCTTTATTTTCTTCGTGTTCTTTATCAACGCGACCAATCATATCAACATTAACATTTGCCACCGTTTTGTCAATATCATAAATGGGATGATCGGAATAATATCTGGAACCCAGCAAGCCTTTTTCTTCTCCAGAAACATGCAAAAAAAGTACGCTTCGTCTTGGTCCTGCACCGGCCTTTGCTGCAGTCATCATAGCTTGTGCCGTGTTCAACAATCCAACGGTTCCACTTCCGTCATCATCAGCTCCATTATAGATCGTGTCACCTGTTGAGTCTGGTCTTCCAATACCTACGTGATCATGATGTGAACTTAACACAACGACCTCATCTTTAAGTGCCGGGTCGCTTCCTTCCAAGAAGGCAACAATGTTAGAAGCTTTCACGATATTGTGATTCGTCATTACTTCATGTGATAAAGAGAATTCGATTTCAGCCGGCCTGAATGTTGACGGGTCTGCTTTTAGATCTTCTACCATTTCAACTAAATCGGAAGCCCCTTCTTTTCCTAAAAGCCAGGCAGCTAAATCTGGTTTAATTCTGTTCCATGCGAATGCTCTTGTATTTCCGTCCTGTAAATATGCCAATGATAAACTACCACCCGTTCCCAGTCTTGATTGTGTCTGTTGAGCACTTTGAGAAAAGCCTTCCGGGTTATTATGGTCCATAATTAATATTACCCCCGCAGCCCCATTTGACATCAATGTTTGCAGAGCGTTTTGGTTTGTAAGCTGTCTGTCAAAAAATACCATTATCCATTTGTCAGCAACAACTTCGGGTAAATGATTTGCTGTTTCATTACTTATACCCAGCCCGCCAAAAATTATTTCTCCACTTACATCATCGGTTCCACCAAAAATAGTAACAAAGTCTCCGGTTTCTTCCGGGGTTAAGGCTGTTTCATTAACAACTTCACCTTTACTGTCTGTAATAGTGTAGTTATAACTTTCAACAACAGGAGCGCTCAGGTCATAACTTTGTTCAAAAGTTCCGTTGTCCCCAACCGGAGTTAGCCCCATTGCTTTGTAGCGTTCCGTAATATAGTTTGTTGCTTTTCGTATTCCTTCTTTGCCGGTTTCGCGTCCTTCAAACTCGTCACTTGCTATAATTGTTAAGTCTGATTTTAGTCCCTCCACTGTAATGGTTTTATCAAAATCATAAATACTTGCTTTCGGTAGGGTCGTGGTTTCTTTCGATCCGCTACACCCGGCTGTGGCAGCAATTAGTACTATGTATATTATTCTCTTCATTTTTTTAATTTCTTATTTAGCAGCTATTATTTCATCTACCGGCTTCAGGTCTATGTAAAAGTCGGTGGGGTCTTCTTCGATAAATAAATTAATTTGTTGCTCTTTTATCATTTCTAATATTGCCAGAAAGGTAACAACTATTACAACCCGGCTTGTTAAGTTTTTGCAAAGAGTTGGGAATGACTGTCGTCCGGATTGAGAAAGAGTTTCCAAAACAAATTCTGTTTGCTCTTCAATAGTGGTTTCAACTTTATTCACTTTATGTACGACTCTTTGTCGTTCAATATCAGTTAAAACCTTTCTGAATGCTGAAATCAGATCAAATAATGTTACATCTTTAAGGGCTTCTCCTGTAGCTTGTTGATCTACATCATCTGCGTCCGTATATCCCCTTTTGTAGCGTTTTCGGGTTTCTTCATCAATGTCTGCCATTTTCACCGCCATTTCTTTATAGCGTTTATATTCCAGCAGTTTTTGAACTAGCTCATATCTCGGATCTGTTTCGTCAATCTCATCATTTTCGTCGTCCTCTCTTGGAAGCATCATTTTTGCTTTGATCGACATTAACATACTTGCCATGAGTATAAATTCACTGGCTACATCAAGGTCGAGCTCTTCCATCAAATTCACATATTCCAGGTATTGTTGAGTAATGTAGGAAATTGGAATATCATAGATATCTAACTCGTCTCTTTTAATAAAGAAAAGGAGCAGATCCAGAGGGCCTTCAAAGTTATTTAGTTGTACTCTATACACAGTTGGAAACTAACTGGTTATAAATTAAAATTCTCCATTTTCTTTTTCCAAAACTCGCTTATTTTATAGTTATCTTTTAATACTAACCTATGGATTATTCAAAATTTGTAATAGCGGTGCGAGATAATGATCGTGAATCTCTTAAGGAGTTCTATGAGGTTCTTACCAAAATTCTGTTCAAATTCTTGAAGGTTAGAATGGATGCTGCCCCTGAAGATGCAAAGGATTCTGCTCAAAATGCTATCATGTTTGCTGTTGAAAAGATCAAAAATGAAGAGCTTGATCATCCTGATCGGATAATCAATTATCTTTTTACTACCGCTAAGCACGATTACCTGAAACATCAGAACAAAAATAAAGAACTCAACTACGAAGAAATTCCGGACTCTCACTCAAAGGAGCCTGAACAGTTGAATAAACTTTTATCAAATGAGCGACAAAGCATTTTAAAGCGCTGTGTTAACGAGTTAAAATCCAAACAACTGGAATATATTTCATACTGGTTTAATAATCCTGATAGTGAAACTGTAGTCGTTGCAGATCATTTTGGGATTAGTGTAAACAACGCCTGGACCAAAAAACATCGGATAATACAGGTGCTTAATGAGTGTGTTCAAAAAAAAATAAACAAATAGTGTAAGGAATGGTCGGTGAAACTGTCTTACTATGTGCAAAGTTTAATGTATTTAAATACATTAATTATTAATCAGGTTAAAAAATGAGCAGTTCAAGAGATCAAATAATTTATCAACAAATAGACGCTTATGTAAAAGGCACATTAAGCGACAAAGAAATTGACTTACTATGGGAAGAGTTTGCAAAAGATCCGGAGTTACTGGAACGACTTGAACTAGAGGTTGGTGTTAAGAAAATTTTAGCCGATAAAACCTCAGCCTCTTCCAAAAAAGCTTCCGTCCATTCTTTACCGAATTGGGTTTGGCATTTTTCTGCTGCGGCAACCATTCTTCTTGTTGCTCTTGTTCAACTATTCAGGGTTGAAACCCCAACCGACTTAAAGGAATTCGTTGTTTCTACAATTCCTGCAGATCAGTTTGAAGTTGCTGATGGTCTTCGCTCCCGGGAATTAATGATCAGCAGTGCTGACTCTTTATTGAACCTCGGTTTTGCAGCCATCTCCTCCGGTAACGAAGAACAGGCAATGGCTTTTTTCAATGAAGTAATTACAAATTATAATGAAGAGCCTTATACGTCTAAAGCATTCCTGAACAAAGGTATCATTCTTTATAATGATGGTGAGTATACAGAGGCGATAAGCAGTTTTAAAGAAGCTGCGCAAAGAGCAAAGGACAATCGCATGATCTCGGAAAAAGCTTTTTGGTATTTGGGTAATGCCTATGTAAATACCGGACAGCCGGAAGAAGCTTTAACAGCTGTATGGGAAGCTTACAACAGAGACGGCGTTTTCCGAAAGCCCGCCTTTGTTTTGTACCAAAAGCTTAGTTATGATCTTGGAAAGGTTGATTTTGAAGATGCAGAGGGAGTATCTTCGGGATCATCCGATCAGAATTAAATATCCATAGGAATCGGGTTTTCTGAATCCTTAGTGTGATTCATAAGAACTTTATGCGTTGATACTTTTCGGGTTCCTTTTTTTCGGATGATTTTCTCATAGGTGCCATCCTCATTCAAGGTCCATCGTTGCATATTGTCTCTTAAATATACATTGATCACAAATTGAAGATATTTTTTAATCTTCGGTGCCTCGATCGGAGTTAATGCCTCCACTCTTGCATCAAGATTCCGGTGCATCCAATCTGCCGATCCAATAAAATACTTATGTTCATCGGCGTGGTTAAAATAAAATACTCTTGAATGCTCCAGGAACCGGCCTATTACTGAATGAACTCTGATGTTTTCACTCAAGTCTTTTTTCCCGGGTATCAATCTGCAAACTCCCCGTACTATCAGGTCAATCTGAACTCCCGCCTGTGACGCTTCGTATAATTTCTGGATCAGCAAAGGGTCTTCCATGCTGTTCATTTTTGCTATAATTCTTGCAGCACGACCTTCTTTCGCCTCTTTGGTCTCAAACTCGATCATGTCAGTAACCTGAGTACGCATGTGTTTTGGAGCGACCAGGAGTTTTTCGAATGTTTGATCGGGAGCGTAGCCTGTTAACAGGTTAAAAATATCGGTTACATCCGATGCTATAACTTCATCACAAGTAAATAATCCCAGATCCTCATAAAGCTGAGCAGTATCGGGATGATAATTTCCGGTTCCAAGATGACAATAGGTTCGTAAGCCGTCTGCCTCTTCTCTTACCACCATTGTTACTTTTGTATGGATCTTTAAACCGGGAATCCCATAAGCCACATGAACTCCATAATTCTCGAGTTTCTGAGCCCATGTTATATTTCTTTCTTCATCGAATCTGGCTTTTATTTCTACTAAAACCGCGACTTGCTTTCCCTCTTCTGCTGCATGCATCAGTGAATGCATTAACGGTGAGTCTTTTGATGTCCTGTACAAAGTCTGTTTTATCGCCAGAACTTTGGGATCTTTAGCCGCTTCATCTATAAAACGCTGTGTTGAAAGAGCAAAACTGTGATACGGATGATGAACCATAAAATCCCCGTCTCTGATCACTTTAAAGAAACTTGGTGTTTCTTCGTCAATCTCATGGCGTAAAGCGGGATGTAAAACAGGGGTCCAGGATCGACTTTTAAGTCTCGGGTATCCTGAAAGCATGGAGATCTGCATGGCATCAACCAAGCCAATGGTTCCTTTCATCTCATATACATCATTCCAATTGATGTTGAGGTTCTTGAGCAAATACTTCTTGATATGCTTAGGCATATCTGCTTCCAGCTCCATCCGAACGATCTCAGAGAACTTTCTTTCTCTAAGTTCGTCTTCAATCGTTTCAAGCAGATCATCAGCTTCTTCTTCCTCACGTTCTACTGAAGCATTTCTTGTAACCCTGAACATATGAGCAGAAATAACTTTCATGCCCGGAAAAAACTGATCTATTTTGGTTCGTATCAGATCCTCAATAGGAACCAGAATTACTTTATTACCTCTGCGATGAACCTGGATTAACCTCGGGCGGTTTGCCGGGATCTTGATTCGGGCGAAATGTTTTTCTTTGCTCTTTGGATTTTCAAGTTCTACAGCAAATGATAAACTCTGATTTGATATAAACGGAAAAGGGTGTGATTCATCCACCGCTAATGGAGTTACGATAGGATATATCTGCTTTTGAAAAAACCGATCACTTACCTTTTTTTGGTAATTGGACAGCTCAGAATAGGCCTTAATTTTAATTCCCTTTTCTGCCATTGCAGGAACCAGCTCATTGAAAAAACATCCTCTGTATGCTTCTATCATTTTCAGCACTTCAAACCGGATCTCTTTAAGCTGATCAGAAGCAGACATCCCGTCTGCAGAAAGGGTTTTAACGCCTGCAAGTTGTTGCCTTTTTAACCCGCCCACTCTTTTTTGAAAAAACTCATCCAGATTGGAGCACACGATTCCTATAAATTTGATACGCTCCAGCAATTTGTTCTTTGGGTTCAGGGCTTCGGCAAGTACTCTCTCGTTAAATCGCAGCCAACTTAACTCATAGTTAAAGAAATAGTCTGAACCATAAATTTTTAAGCTGCTCGAACTCAGATCCTTGTGCAATCCTTTCTCCTTCAGAATTTCATTCTTTTTTATGTTGGCTAATTTTTTTCCTCTTTTCTTTTTTTGATTCTCAATAGGATCAAAATCAAGTTTGTCAGGAGAGTAAGAATTGTATTTCATACTGTTGCCAAAATTCAATGCGCATTTCGATAATAAACTAAGTATAATTCTATAAAGTTAGTGTAAACATATTTACCAAAATTCTGTGCATAATCCTCTGCTAAATCCTGATCAAAAAGAAGATGTCTTCGAAAACTCTGTTCGTCCGGCCTCTTTAAATGAATTTATAGGTCAGAAGAAAATTATTTCAAATCTTGAAGTATTTATAAAAGCAGCAAAACAACGAGGAGACGCTTTAGATCATGTGATCCTTTCGGGGCCTCCCGGTCTGGGTAAAACTACTCTTTCTCATATCATTGCTCAGGAGATGAATGTGAATATTAGGCCTACAACCGGTCCTGTTCTGGAAAAACCGGGCGATCTGGCCGGAATGCTGACTAATTTAGAAGATGGTGATGTTCTTTTTATTGACGAAATCCATCGATTGAATCCTGTAATTGAAGAATACCTCTATTCAGCTATGGAGGATTTTAAGTTAGATATCGTTATTGATTCAGGCCCCAATGCCCGAAGTATTCAGATAGAGCTGAACCGGTTTACATTGGTAGGCGCAACCACCAGAAAGGGAATGCTTACAGCTCCATTGCGGGCACGTTTCGGAATAGATATGCGCCTGGATTATTACGAAGTGGAATTGTTGCATAACATAGCACTTCGCACAGCCGGCATCATGAATTTCGGGATCACAGATGAGGGTGCATACGAAATAGCCCGGAGAAGCCGGGGAACGCCACGAATCGTAAATAAGCTTTTACGCCGTACCCGTGATTTTGCTCAGGTGGAAAATCTCAAAGAGATCGACAAAAAGATTGCTGATAAAGCACTTAACGCGCTTGATGTGGATGCAAACGGCCTGGATGATATGGACATAAGAATGCTACGTGCTATTATTGAAAATTACAGTGGTGGACCGGTTGGGTTGGGAACGTTGGGCGTAGCCGTTGGTGAAGACAAAGGAACTATTGAAGAGGTCTATGAACCTTTTTTAATTCAGGAGGGGTTTTTACAACGAACTCCGAAAGGCAGAGTAGCTACAGCAAAAGCTTATCAGTATTTGGGAATTGACCGAAAGGCAAGTGATAAGGACCTTTTTGACAGTTGATTTCGGATTATAATCTTCTAAATTGATTACATTAGAAAGAATAATATTCATTTTATGAGTAACTCAGCATTTGTAGATAAACTTTCCGACAAAGAAAAAATCAAATTAATGGAAGAGTTATGGGCTTCATTGAGAGAGCCCGTTGAAAAATACAACTTACCCGACTGGCATGACTCTGAACTTGAGAATAGAGAAGTGAAAGTATCCAAAAAAGAGAGTTCATTTACAGAATGGAATACTGCTAAAAAGGAGATAAATAATTCCATTAAATGAACATTCAACTTCTTGATGAAGCAAAAATCGATCTGCTAAATGGATATGATTTTTATGAATCCCTTGAACCGGGTGTTGGTAGTTATTTTCTGGATTCTTTGTATTCCGATATCGAATCTTTAGTTATACATGCCGGAATTCATCCTAAGAATGAACAGGATTATCACTATATGCTGGCAAAAACATTTCCTTTCGCTATCTACTATAAAATTGAAAGCAGCTCTATTTTTATTTATGCTGTTCTTGATTGCAGATCCAATCCATCAGAAAAGACAAAGAAGTTAAAATGAGACCATTTTTATAAGATAATCTTCTTACCTTTTCAGCGCTTCGTAACCGAAAGTACCTTATTCAATAATATACAAGAATGAAGAATTTATTTACCTCAGAGTCCGTATCAGAAGGGCACCCGGATAAAGTTGCCGACCAAATTTCAGATGCTATTCTGGATGCTATGTTAGCTCAGGATCCCGAATCAAGAGTAGCAGTAGAAACCCTTGTAACCACGGGATTAGCCGTTGTTTCGGGTGAAGTAACCACAGACGCCTATGTTGATGTTCAGGAAGTAGTTCGGGAAGTAATCAAAGAAATCGGGTATACAAAAGCCAGCTACCGCTTTGATTCTGAAAGCTGCGGAGTACTTTCCACCATACACACACAAAGTCCTGATATTGCTCAGGGAGTAGACAGAGAAGGTGCCGGTGATCAGGGAATGATGTTTGGTTATGCTAATAAAGAAACAGCCGAATTTATGCCTATGCCGCTTCAGTTTTCTCATAACTTGTTGAGAGAACTGGCTCGTATTCGCAAAAAAACAGATCTGATGCCGTACCTGGGACCGGATAATAAAAGTCAGGTTACCATTGAATACGATGATGCCGGAAAGCCAAAACGAATCCATACCATCGTTCTTTCCACTCAGCATGATGAAGGCGTTGAGCAGTCACAAATTCACGAAGACGTAAAGAATATTCTGATCAAAAACGTGATTCCTTCCGAACTCATTGATGATGAAACCATTTATCATGTAAATCCAACCGGAAAATTTGTAATTGGCGGACCACATGGAGACACCGGATTAACCGGTCGCAAAATTATTGTAGACACCTACGGAGGATTCGGAGCCCACGGTGGTGGTGCTTTTTCCGGAAAAGATCCTTCCAAAGTTGATAGAAGTGCCGCTTATGCTTCCCGTCATATTGCCAAGAATTTGGTAGCCGCAGGATTGGCTGATGAGTGCTTGGTTCAGTTAGCATATGCTATTGGTGTTGCTGAGCCGGTTTCCATTAACGTGAACAGCTACGGTACCGGAAAAATGAGTGATTCTGAATTGGCTAATCTGGTTGCACAGACCTTTGATTGTACTCCTAAAGGAATCATTACTCGTTTTGATCTGAAACGACCGATCTATAAACCAACGGCTGCTTATGGTCATTTCGGAAGAGAAGAGTTCCCGTGGGAGAAGCTGGATTTTGTGGATAAGTTAGGGTGATTTCGATTCACTAGCGGAGCGAAGGGGACTTAATCTCTATATAGGGACATCTTGACCGCCAGCTGGCGGATCAGGATCTTTGTTTGAATTTATAAAATGAATTATTGATTCCAATTTTATTGCATAGGGGCGAATCGCGATTCGCCCCTACGATTGGGTTTTTATCAATAATTTCGCGGATATGATTGGGCATAACCACAAATGCATCCAAATTTATATTATCACGAATGGGTTCTGTTTTAATCCATTCATCATGCATATTTCACCATTAATCCCATCTTTGAATACATATTCATTTCCGGTAGCGAACCAGATTCTCAAATTACCTGTTTTGGTAAAACCGATCTTTATTCCAATTCATCGGATTGGTTTTGATGTATTCCCGGATGTGAAACAACGATTCTTCATTTCGAAATATGTGATCGTAATAACCCCGTTGCCAGATTTTGGTGCCCGGTGTTTTGCGGTATTCATTTTATACCAACCAATAATTTTTGGGATCAGCATTTTACGTCGGTGTTTACGATATAATTCAGGGTTTGTGTTCCTTTGTAGGGGCGATTCATGAATCGCCCCTACAAAGGGATTTGCATTAACAATTTCAATGATACCATGAATATGATTGGGCATAACTACAAATTCATCTAGTCGAATATTATCCCTAATTAATTCGGTTTTAAACCATTCATTATGCGCAACTACCCCACATTCATTCATATGCATTTCACCATTGGTCACATCTCCTAATACATATTCTTTTTGATTGGTACACATGGTGATGAAATAATATCTCGGGGGTGGAGTAATCGTACCCCTGCAAACGCATGGATTGGCGGTTTAGCAATTTATTCTGCTTCATGATACACAGTTAGACAGGTTGAGGGAGGATTCCTTACAAACTATTCAGGAATGGAGCGAAGTGATTTCCGGTTCATTGCCCGCATCTGGCGTTACCATCGACATCCCTCGGATTGTCCAAAGAACCGTTTGGACAATCGTCTCCCTTCGAAGGGAGAATTTGCTACGGTTATTTTAGCAGATCTACCGGGCTTTTGATGTAGTTACCGCCTTTATTTATGACATGCGTATAGATCATTGTGGTTTTGAGGTTTTTATGCCCTAATAGTTCCTGTACTGTTCGGATATCATATCCACTTTTAAGTAACTGAGTAGCAAAAGAATGTCTAAATGTATGACAAGTAACTTTTTTGTTGATATTAGATTTCGCTACCGCCGTTCTAAGTTTTCTTTGTACCTGACGGCTTGATATATGGTGCCGATGTTCCAGTCCGCTACGTGGGTCCTTGTTTATTTTTGATGAAGGTAATAGATATTGCCACTCCAACTTTGTGGCATCTAAAGGATATTTACGAATCAATGCTTTAGGAAGTAACGTTTTTCCATATCCATTAGAGAGGTCTCTTTTATGAGTTAACTGTACTTTTCTTATTTGTTCTCTGAGCTTTGGTACAGTTTTTTTGGGTAAAAGACTTACCCGATCTCTATTTCCTTTTCCGGATCGAACCCATATTTGCTCATTTTCAAAATCAATATCTTGTACGCGTAACCGCAAGCACTCAGAAATTCTGATACCACTACCATATAGTAATTCGCAGATCAAAAGAGTCTTACCACTTAGTTTTTCGAGAATTACAAGAGCCTCACTATGGGAAAGAACTGTTGGGAGTTTACTTGGTTTGTTCGCTCTCTTCAAATTATCGAGTTTGAGGATCTGTTTTCCAAGCACTTGTTTATACAAGAATACTAAAGCAGATAGAGCTTGATTTTGGGTGCTTGCCGCTACGTTTTGACGATTGGCTAAATCATTCAAAAACTCTTCTACCTTATCACTTCCTAGTTTTACAGGGTGGATGGTACCATGAAAACGAATATACCGAACAATCCAGCTTGTATAAGCTTGTTCGGTTCTGTAGCTATAATTTCTACGCCTTATTTCCTGCCTTACTTTATCTAATAACTTTGATTTACCCATAACAAACTTGTCTATATTTATAATGTTGTTATCTTAGTAAGACCGATGAGAATGTGATTCCTTACAAAAATAATTAGATTTTATTTGACGTGGTTATGCGACATTCTCTTGGTTATAAAAAATAAACTATGTGATTAGGTTGTATTAAGGTAGTTTTCGGAACTTTATGCGCCGTCCCATAATGGACCCATTGTCGCATATTAATATGTTATAAGGCTTGAAAGAGATTCAAAAAAATGGGTCAAAAACTAACTTCAGAACAGGCTAAACTTTACAAAAGAATTGATGAAATTCTTTGGGAAGATTGGGATCCAATTGGGGTGAACGATC
>Ga0181370_1000041_pt1 | contig 46501 bp, 56 predicted proteins | sample LowvirmetaG_7_FD_130091 | JGI IMG/M metagenome (GOLD analysis project Ga0181370, IMG submission 130091) | Marine viral communities from the Subarctic Pacific Ocean - Lowphox_06 viral metaG | ecosystem: Environmental > Aquatic > Marine > Oceanic | place: Subarctic Pacific Ocean | collected...
TCAAAGTATAAACTAAGCATTCTTATATATGCGGAAGAATACGATAATATAAGTGATGCTATAGCAAGGGAGAAGCAACTAAAAAATTGGCATAAACAGTGGAAATGGAATCTGGTAAAGCAATACAATCCGAAATTAGAGGATTGGTATGATACCTTAAGAGGATGGTAAACAAGAACAGACTAAAAGCCTTTTCGTAAGATCCCGAAACAAGTTCGGGATGACCTGCTTGGAATATTGAGGTTGGTATAAAGAAATTTTGTCAACGAATTACCTAACATCTACAAGGATGACTTTTGGTTTAACTTTTCTTCTAAAATTTCTCTCTCTTTCATTTTACTGAGAACTGAAAAAGCTGTTTTGTGATCTAATCCATCCGCAAAAAATATATCTTTTTCTTTGTATCGAAAGGTCAGTTTATACCTTACATATGATGGATTTTCTTTCCCATATATTTTATTCCACATATACTCTTTTGGAATAATTTTGATCCTATCTAGTTCTTGTAAATCATACTTCCATTTTCCCTTTTTAAAAAGTCCTAAAGCCTCTAAGGTCATACAACCATTATTAATTGTAATTCTTTCCTTTTTAAAATTTTCGATGAATGCTAAAAATATTATTAAAAGAAACAGTGACGTTACAATTAAAATATCTACAATTGTATTCCTATTAAAATCTACTATTATAACTGTTAAGACCCATACCAATGATATTATTGGTAACAAACCATAGCGAGTAAACCTGCCAATAACGGCTCCCCATTTTAACGTGTACTCAACACTAAATTCCTTTTCCTTATTCACTTATCTACACTTTTCATTATCCCATCCTTAACCCCAACCAAACTCTCCACATTATTAAAGTGCTCAATTCCTTCTCCCATTACAAATAATGGTACTTCATTTCGAGTATGAGTTTTTACTGACAGATCTTCCAGGTTTCCATGATCGCTGGTTATTACCAACACATCTTCGCTTCTTTTATGTTTGATGATATGCAGCAGAAACTCATCCAGTGGTTGGAGTACTCTTCGGGCATCATCAATGCTTTTGTTATGACCGGCTTTGTCAGTAAGATAATATTCGTACAAAACCAGATCGTGATCCGGAACAACATTCAGTAATCTTTTGGCGGCATCCGTTGCTGTGATTTTTGGAATATTTATATCCAATTTCTCTCTCCAGGCATTTTGGACGATCTCTGCAGTCAGTGCTTTTTCTGCCAGAATATCATCCGTAGAATTCAAATGCATTTCTGCACTTTTGGTCATGAGTGTTGTACAGCTCCATCTGTTTCTCCGATTTGCGTGCTCAAAGAAAATAGGTGGATATGCATTCATGAAATATGGTTTCTTTCCCGCTTCTTTAGCTAACCGAAAAACACTCTGCTCCTTCAGTAAATGCTTTATTCCTGAATGTGGAAACGGTCCAAAATGCTTTCCTATCACTTTGGATGCATTTTTGCCAGAAAATAGAGTTGTTTGTCCCGTACCACTTTGGGGAAGTCCTTCAACCTCAAGATTGGCATCGATCGCTTTATATAATTGATTTGAAGATCGTACTCCTTTTCCGTTCTTAAAAAAATTCTCTCCCGAAAGGATCTGAAAACTTTCGTAAGTATCTGTGAGGAAAGGATTTTCTTTACCTTCATTTCCTATTCCAACTCCATCAATAAAAATGAAAATTACAGCCAAATCACTTCTCCAATATCAGTGTAACCGGACCATCGTTTACTAATTCAACATCCATCATAGCACCAAATTTTCCGGTTTGAATATTTAGATCTGAATGTTCTTTAAAATAAGAGATCATTTCCTCATACATCGGCTCCGCTTTATCCGGTTTGGCCGCTTCTATAAAACTAGGTCGCGTTCCTTTTTTTGCATTACCATATAAAGTGAATTGCGACACTACTAAAAGTCCTCCGCCTACATTACTTACCGAAAGATTCATTTTTTCTTCCTCATCTTCAAATATCCGAAGCTTCAGGATCTTTTCACACATCCATTCCAGTTGTTCTTTAGTATCATCCTGATGGATTCCCACCAGTAATAATAAACCCTCTTCTATAGCACCGGTAATTTCATTTCTGACGGTTACCGATGCTGATTTTACGCGCTGAATTACAACTTTCATATACTAGAATTATGTGGATTACTATGTGGAATACTTACTAACAAAAACTGGATAACTAAAATCGTTCAAAGTTCTCAACAAGTTTCCACAATTTGTTCACCTAATCAACATTCAAAAAGAATAACTTTTGGTGTTGAACAGCTTCTGCTGATTTATATGTACAAAACAGATACACTTGTTGATAACAAAAAATATCGTCTTATAAATTACTGTTTTTTATAAGAAATATATCAACATTAATATCCACAAAGTTTTGTCAAGCGATGTAGAGAAAAAGAATAACTTTGTTATCCACAAATCCACACTCTCTATTACTATATATTAAATTTATAAATCTCATTTTATTTGTCTTTTAGGATGTGGATAAGAAGTGAGAAAAAGGATTCTCAAAGAGTTTTATAAGAACGTATATTTAAGCAATAAAAAAATTCCTGATCTCATGGATAAAAGATACCCTATTGGAAATTTTGATTACGAGAAATATCATGATCTGAATGATGCTGAAATGTACATCGAACAGATCAAAGAACTTCCTTCAAAAGTAAGATCTCTTGTTTCAGAATTATCAGAAGAACAATTGAATACTCCGTACAGAGAAAATGGTTGGACTCCCGTTCAGGTTATCCATCACTTGGGAGACAGCCACCTGAATGCATTGTGCAGATTCAAACTTGCTATGACAGAAGAAAATCCTACAATTCGTCCTTACAATGAAGCTGCCTGGGCAGTTTTAGGTGATTATGAGTTGATGAGTGTTGAAGAAGGATTGAACTTTCTGGAAGCAGTTCACTTGAAATGGGTTGCTATCTTTAAAACAATTAAGAAAGATGATTGGAAGCGAACTTTTCAACATCCGGAATCGGGAATTAATTATTAACTTATAAATGCCTTAGCGATGTATGCCTGGCATGGAAATCATCACTTAGCTCATATTGAACTTGTTAGATAACGATCTGTAACAACGAGCTTCCCTTCCGACGGAGGGGATTGAGGGGTGGGTCCGAACTGATAAAATTTATTTTAAAAACTCTATCAAATGACAAAAAAGACATTTACATACAAAGATTCAGGCGTAGATATCAAAGCCGGAGAAGAGCTTGTTAATTCCATAAAAGGAGTAGTTAAAGAGACTCATGGTCCTGCGGTACTTTCCAACATCGGTGGTTTTGGTGGATTTTTTAAACCGGATATGGGAGCTTTTAAAAATCCTGTATTTGTAAGTTCTGTGGATGGTGTTGGAACCAAATTGATAGTGGCATTCAAAGCCGGAAAATATGATACCGTTGGGCAAGATCTGGTAAATCATTGTGTGAATGATATTGCGGTTTGTGGTGCGACTCCTTTGTTCTTTCTGGATTATTTTTCTACAGGAAAACTTGAGCAAAATGTAGGTTATGATGTGATCAAAGGATTTGCTACAGCTTGCAAAGAAAACAATGTGGCTTTAATTGGTGGAGAAACTGCCGAGATGCCTGACATTTACGGAGAAGGTGAATTCGATCTGGCGGGAACCATTGTCGGTATTGTGGATGAAGACAAAGTGATCAACGGAGCCGGAATTGAAAAAGGAGATGTTCTACTTGGATTCAAAAGTTCAGGTTTACACACCAATGGATATTCACTAGCCAGAAAAGTGTTGTTTAGTGAATATGATGTAAACGATCATGTGGAAGAACTTGGATGTACCGTTGCAGAAGAGCTATTGCAAGTTCATCGATCATATTTAGGATTGATATCAGAGCTAAAAGAAATGGATGGAGTAAACGGTTTTTCTCACATTACCGGTGGTGGAATGGTAGGAAACACTAAGCGAATTTTACCTGAAGGATTGGCTTTAAATATTAACTGGGAAGGATGGGAACGTCCGGCGGTGTACAAACTGATTCAGGAAATAGGAAATGTACCGGAAGAAGATATGCAAGCAACGTTCAATCTTGGAATTGGATTAGTTTGTGTGGTTTCTGCAGATAAAGCAGCGGAAGTAAAATCAAAAGCCGAAAGTTTAGGGGAAGAGGTTTTTGAGGTGGGGGAAGTAATTAAGAATTAAGGATTAAAAATTATGAATGTATTTATTAGTCGACCTACTTGGGTACCAGAACCTTATGAAGAAGGTTTAAATTCATTCATAGAATTTTTAAAAAAAGAAGAATTTGATCCCCATACCTTAGGAACTACTGATTTTCCAGTTGATTCTCCATTAGATGAAGTAATTAATTTAATGGAAAAATCATCTGGAGTAATTGTTCTTGGTTATCCACAAATAAAAATTCAAAAAGGATTAATTAAAGATGAGCAAGTTAAAAACAAACACTTGCCTACAGAATGGAATCAGATAGAGGGAGTTTTGGCATATTCTTTAAAAAAACCTTTGTTGATAATGCATGATAAAGGAATTTCGAGAGGAATATTTGATAGAGGTGCAATCAATAAATTTATTCATGAAGTTGATTTAAGAGAAGTAGATTGGTTTTTAAATACGGAAATAGAAGGGGCTATTTACAATTGGAAATCAAAGATTAAAGAACCAGTCAACTTTTACGAAAAATTTCCTATTTATGAGAGAAATCATGTAATTAAAAAACCATCAGAAGAAGGACTTGAATTACTTAAGAGTGCAGTAAATAATCAAGGATTCATTTCTATTATTGAAGTTGGAACAGGTTATATAATTGAAACTTTAGAAAAAGAATTTTCCAACGGAAAGGATAGAAGAGTTGGAATGAGATGGAAATCGAAAATTCAGGAATTAGAAGATCTAGGATTTATAGAACCTAAAGACTACAAAAGAAATAGTTTTGAAGTATCTAATAAAGGTTATGAGATAATAGAAAAAAAATCTAACGGGTAGTTAATTAGTTTAATGAGCTCCCTATCCCAATGGATCTATCTTCTTTGAACTAGAAAAGCCAAATTAAATAAAGCAACTCCCTACAGATCCTGAATAAAGTTCAGGATGACGATTATTAAAAAGCTACACATTTTTAAGGTTAACAAGCGAGGGATTTATCCCGATGTAGCGAAAGTAAGTTTTAGAATATGAAGACTAAAATCCTCCTTTGAAGGAGGTAAGTTTCAATCGTTTAGATTGAAAGCCGAAGGATGTGTGAATTAGAAATGTGATTTTATCCAGTTTACTAGCAAGGAATTTATTCCGCAGCTTTTACTTTATTCCGGTGCTATACAATCCAATCATTTGCAATGATTTGCCTTGGATATGAAAGTCTGGTTCGGAGATTTCTTTTGAGGAGATATTTTTGAAACCAACTTCAGCAAGCAAACTTTCTACTTCATTTTTTGTGTACTTGTTAAATCCATAATTCGATACTTCTAAGTTGTCCAATACTTTTTTGGGTCGGTACGCAATCAGTATTTTACCATTAGGATTTAATACTCTATATAGTTCACGGGCATTTCTTGATAGATCAGGCCAAAAATAGATAGTGTTCGTGGTTGTTATATAATCAATACTATTATCTTTAAAAGGTAGATTTTCGATCGAACCTTTAATGAAAGATACTTTTCCTGAATCGATTAATTTTTGATTTAATAGTATAGCTTCATCAACCATTGTCTGGGAAAAATCCAATCCTATATATTCTAAATTGTGATTCAAGCCCATTAAATCCTTGGTAAAGAAACCGTTTCCCATTCCAATTTCTAAAATTAAACTATTAGGTTTGGGTTTAAGCAGCTTATATGAGTTTAGACATAGATGCTGATTGCCTTTATTCATTTGTTTGGCGACTTCTTTACCATTCTTTCCTGAAGGTTGCCGTAGATGTTTTGCAATTTCTTGCATGGAAAGGTCACTCATAGCCAATTTTATTGAAACATTAAAACTAATATGATTATAAGTGGATTAATTACCAAGGTTAGATATCAGCGGTAATCAAAAAAATTAACAAATCAGCCATCCTGATGTTAAAACCCTATAAAGCCCGGCCTCAAATTTAGTATCCCGTTTATTAATGGATAGTTTTCAACTAATTAAACTATTCACAAAGAAATTATTTTTTAAATGAACATTTTAAAGAGAGCTAAAGCACTCATTTTATCACTTATTATTTGTAGTACAGCTGTAGCAGCTCAAAATATGCCAATGCCGCAAATTGCTCCTGCTGATTCAGTATCAGATTCTGAACTGGAACAATTTGTAATAATAGCACAGGAACTCCAGGGAATACGAATGGAACTAGACAGTATGGTTGTAGCCAAACTGGAAGAAGAAGGAATGTCTACAGCAAGGTTTCAGGAAATAATGCAAAGCAAACAAAATCCACAGGCAGATGAGCTTACACTTACTACTAAAGAAGAAGAGACTGTTGCAAATATGCAGACTTTCTTACAGCAAGCGAGTATGAAAGCACAACAACAGCAAATGGAATCTATTCAAAATTCTGAATTAACCGCACAACGTTTTCAAAGTATAGCTCAGGCAATGCAATCAGACAGAGAACTAGCTATGAGAATGCAAACAGTGGCTAAGGAGATGGAGTCGAACTAGGAAAAAACCGGAGGATCATCCAAAGAACTTTTTGGATGATTCCCTTCCTTCAAAGGATTATGAATATCAGCGTAAATCAAAAAGCTCACTGAATCAGCGGCTCTTAATCAGCATACATTTGAATAAATCGCTCTTCAGCTTCAGTTTCTCCTATTAAGACAAGTTCGCTGTTCTCGGGAATAGGATTTGTAGGATCCGGATTGATTATCTGTTCCCCATCTCTGGTATAGGCAATTACATTACATCCTGTATTGTGACGGATGTCTGCTTCTATAATGGTTTTACCCGCAATTTTAGAAGGAGTTCTTAGACTGAATACATTCAATCCTTCGGCGATCATAATAATATCGTTCTCTTCATAAATATTGAATATAGCGTTAGCTCCCATCGTAGCGTATGACATCACAAAATCGGCTCCGGCGCGATGTAAAGAACTCACATTTCTTTCCAGAGTAGAACGAGCAACAATGTGAATATTTGGGCGAAGGTGGCGACAGTAAATAGTGAGATAAATATTAATATCATCCTGATTAGTACTGATAATTACACTGTGAGCCTTGTCAATTCCGGCCTTTTTCAGTGTGTTGATATCGTTAGCGTCTCCAAGAATGAAATTCTTTTCATTCAGAATTCGGTCAGGATTTTTATCAACAATTTTGAATTTGATATTCCGGCGTTTTAAGTGATAAGCTGCTGCTCTACCTACACGTCCACCACCAATTATGATAACAGGCTCTTCACTTATGGCATAGATACCAAATAACTCATCATATCTTCGAAGCTGATCCACAGAACCCGCCATCATGATCACACTTTGTTCACTAATTACAGTATCTGGGTGAGAACCGAGAAAATGTCCCCGTTCCCAAATTCCAACAATATTGATTCCAAGTTTTTCCCTGAGTTGTGATTCACGAAGTGTTTTTCCAACAAGCGGAGTGTCGTAAGCAGTGGCTTCAGCAATTACAATATCTCCAAGTCTGCCGATGGTATGAACACGGGCATCCTGTCCAAGCACGCGTCTTGATAAAGCTCTTCCCAGAAGATTTCCCATATGTAACACATGATCACATCCGGCGAGTTTCAGAATATCTATGGAATCGTGAGAGTTGGCAGTAGCTATAATTTTAATATGCTCACTGTTTTCTCTTACAGTATGAGCTACGTTGGTATTGAACATATCAGAGCCGTTGGTAACCACCATTGCCGCCTGATGAATTTGTAGCTTTTGATATGTTTCGGGATTGTCAGGTTCACCAACCATAACTCTGTATCCGTCGTCGAACAATTCCAGAGCTTCTGTCAGGTCCTGAACCAAAAGCACATATTCCTTATGGTACTGTTTAAGTTTTTCGACAAGGGCTTTTGTAATGGGATCAAAACTGGCAATAACCACATGGTTTTTTGTAGTTGGGGGAAGTTCTTTGGGAGCTCTTGCGCGTGATTGAGCCTCCATCCACGGAGCATAAAAGAATTCTATGAATGTGAAGGGCAGCATGATCAACAGAACGATAATACCTGAACCCAGAACCACCATGGAAAAGAAACGTCCCAGATCAGAAGTAAAGGTGATATCCCCGAAGCCCAGTGTACTCATGGTTACCAGAGTCCAGTAGAATCCGGTCATCCAGCTGTGTTGTTGACCTTCTCTTTCCATAATTATATGGAAAAGAACTCCATAAATGGTGATGAGAAGAACCAGAATACCAAGAAACTTAAGAAGGCGCGCTATATTTACCTTCGTGTTCTTATTAGAAATAAAGTAAGAGATCTGTGATGAAAAAAACTTCATGTAGAAAGATAGTTTGTCTTAGGCTAATAAAGACAAAAAAATCTACAAATTTAATTCCAGCTGAAAATTAAATGTTGATGTTCATTTAATAAGATTGCTAAGATAAACTTGTAAAAGCGAATCTATATAGGACATTAAATTAGTAATAGAAGTAAACATATTATACGTAGAACCATATTTTATATAAAGATACAATTAAATATTTGGAGGATTCATAGTATTTATGCAAATTCGTTTATCTATTGTTTAAATAAATAGAAATCGACAAGTAGACCTTTTTGTCAAATAATAATACAAACATAAATAATACTATTATGAGCTTATTGGCGAATACAAATTGGAGTCTTACGATACCGGATAATCCGGATACAATGACAATTAAGTTTGGACCGAGCATGGGGCCTCCGGGCACATCCGGGGGAATGTGTACAATAGAAGAAGACTCTCCTAGCGGGAATACTTCAACTCCGTATGTATGGGTAGAACAAGGGAATAATTTTATGTTGCAAGCACAAAACCAAAATCCCGGGTATTCAAGTTTAACAACATACAGTGGTACACTTACTAATGGAACTGGAGAAGGTTGGTTTACAAACTTTCTTATTAATTTCAGCAACCTATCCTTTAGTATAAAAAAAATAGGGTAGATTTAAGTTATTAGAAGAAATTCCGTAGAAAAAACTACGGAATGTTTTATTCCAGCTTCTGGAAAAAATGATAAAGAGAATGAAACAGCTTCTTTTTTTTAAAGATATAAGATAATGGAAATATTCCATTAACCTGATTCAAGCACAGATTCAGAGCTCGTTAACCTGATCACAAAAGTAAGATTCCGAAGTCCATTCATTCTTAAAAAGATGTGGAAGTGTTTTTATTTCCATCACCACAGAAAATTCATGCGTAGAACGCTCGCAAAGTTTATTAAAAAGCTGAAGATAAACCTCCTCTTCTGAGTAGAAAGGAATATTTATTTCTGAATAAGCATAGGAATGAACAGAGATTCTGTTTTCATCATCAAACTTAGAAAGAGTTTTTGAGCTAAAGTTCGTTTTAAAATCCTCATCAACATATAGGTATGCTTTTGCCGTTTTACCTGAAAACAGATTGAAAGATGGATATCCCGGCCAAAGATTGAAAAAGTTGGTTGCGGGTAAGATAAGGAAGATGAGAATAGCAAAGCTTTTAGAAACAGAGGGATCACTAAAAAGCTGAATGGATTCTTTATTCCAAAATAATAAAACCAACAGGATCATCATTGCAAGATTCCAGGGTATGATGACCGAATTGTATGTAAAAAAGCCGAAAAAGACTTCATAAAGAATTAAAAAGTGCATACTCAGGAGTAACAAAACAGAAAATTTTCTTGTTGAAATAAAGATCAATCCTATTCCTAGAAAAGCTTCAATTAAAGGAATTAAGTAACTCATCAGGCCAAGATCAGGGACAACGAGGTGTGGAAGTGTATTTGTTATAAAGCCGGAATTAACTTTATGAATACCGGACCAGAAATAGATACCAATAAAAGCAATGCGGAATAAAGTCAGTAAGGTTTTTTCTGTTATCATCTTACAACGACTAAAGAAAATAAAAATCAAAAGAAGAGAGAATATATAAACCCAGGGCTGCCATCGATTATAGTCCTGAAGGCATAAAATCAAAATCAGAAATAGAAAAAGAAATAAAGAATGAGTTGAGAATTTGAAATCAAAAACAGAAAGTAAACCGGTAACAAAAAACAGGCTTAGTAAAGAAAAATGAAGCACTCCTCCGGTTACAAAAAAATCAAAGACCGGGAGAATTGGAAATAGTCTGTCGTTTGTCCAAAGAGGAAAACAAACAAGAATACTTGCAAAAAATGAGAAAATAAGGATTATCTGCAGTTTGCGGTTCCACCCTTTTCTAAGATCCATCAATTAAATACTGATAAAAGGGTTACTTAATTGCAAAAACAACATCAGTGATATTTGCATCTTCTGCAGTTTCCTGAGGATTTGTAATGTAATGTTCCCAGGGATGGATACCTCTTTTTTGTTTAAACTCTTTTCCTCTGGACATGCCCATCATTGTTGACCAGGCGTTACCAAGATGATCATATTTTCCGGTATGACGAAGTGTATAAATTCTTGTGGCAGGAATTTCTCCGGATATAAAACCATCAGGAAGATCTTCTGGAACAGACGTTACCCCAACACAAGCTGTATAACTTGCCTTTCTTTTTACAATATCCCAATCGTGATAAATAGAATAAGCCTGTTCTGATGCAAGCGCTACATTTTCCTTCATGAACTGTTCCAGCTTACCAAAATCCTCGGGCATAGCCTCATCCATTTTATCAATGTCACAAGTTGTTTTAACGCCTATATATTTAGTGCCGGGGAAATCAGATTCTCCCATCCAGTCCAAGTTAGATTTTATTTCTCCTTCTTCAATATAATCCTTAAGCATGTTCAAGCCTCTTTCATAATCCATACCGATAAAACCTTCCATCATTTTCTTCATCCAAAACATAAAAAAGGGGAGTTTGCTGTCCATGGTCCAGGTAACTGCGGTCCGATCATTATTATCTGAAAGCATAAACTTTACTTTAGCTTCAGATTTCCATGGCTTTAAGAAAGTAAGATCATACTCGATCGTATTACTTCCGTCCTCCAGAGAAATGCGCATGTTTCCTTCGCCAACCCTGTCTCCTTTCCACTCATAATATTTAGCGTCTTCAGAAATATTGACCTTTACTCCCTTCTCCATAATAAGCCAGGGAGACCATTTTACCCAATGATTAAAATCACTCAGTTTAGAGTAAACGTTATCAATTGGGGAATGTATTGTTGTGGAACGTGTTACATTAATTTTAGGCATCGCAATAAGATTAGGAACATTGTATTCTGAAATGAAATAAAATGAGTTTTTAAAAGCAAAAAATGAGAAAATAATTAACAAAAAAAGAGCAGGAGCAAATGTATCTTAGGTTATGAAAAAAGAAGATCAGAAATGATAAAAGTAAACAGGTTTCGGGCGTTCATCAGAAAGCACAAAAAAAGTGCTCCTGTAATATTCTTTATACTAGGTTTTACTTGGGACTCTTTAACACTGGGAAGCATTGATCGGTTATATGATCAAATAATTATATGTGTGTACTTATTATCTCTGAGCTTGAGTCTGTACCTTTTTAATTTAGCAGACGATGATAAATGGAAAGATACTTTTTTAGAGCGTTATGAGGATTATTTTCCGCTGGCGATTCAATTTTTTATAGGAGGTTTATGCAGCGCCTATGTGATCTTTTTTTCCAGAAGCGTTTCGTTTACAAAAACAGTTTCCTTTTTCGTTATACTGGTAATTCTGTTGTTTGCCAATGAATTGTTGAAGAAAAGGATTTCCAACAAATACCTTCAATTCGGGACATATTTTTTTGTGAATTTCACCTTCTTTACTTTTTTCATTCCTGTAATTGTTAATACAATGAACACGTTCATTTTTCTTATTTCAGGAGGAATAAGTTTGTCGAGCACATTGGTTCTTGTAACCTTTATTTATGGAAAAAGTCCATCCACAAGAAAAGAGCTAAATAAAACAAAGCTGATAAATCTTATTCTTATAATTTATGCTTCCATCAATATCTTCTATTTCTTCAATTTAATTCCTCCGGTACCACTGGCAATGGAAGAAGGATTAGTTGCACATAATATTGAAAAGCAAAACGGGACCTATAAAATTACATATCAGGAAAGTGGATTTTTCACCCCTTTTGAAAGGGAAACAAATTATAAACCGGGTGACAGTCTTTTTATTTTTACTTCCATTTTTGCCCCGGCGGATCTTAAGAAAAAAGTGAATCATCATTGGCAATGGAAAAATCCCAGAACCGAAAATTGGGAAACCTCAGATAAAATTGAATTTGAAATTACCGGAGGAAGAGACGGTGGTTACAGGGGTTATACCTACAAAACAAATATGCTGGAAGGAGAATGGAAAGTGGATGTAACCACAGATAATGATTTGATTCTAGGGAGGATTAACTTTTCATTGATATTTGATTCAACCTCATCACAATCAAAGTTTAAAACAGAAATTTTTTAGCTGTCGATCTTATACTTAAAAACGTCTTCAAGCGGTAAACCAAAAGCGGTCGCAATTTTAAAAGCCAGTTCCAAAGAAGGAGAATATTTTGCTGCTTCAATAGCGTTAATGGTTTGTCGTGTTACACCAACCAGATCTGCCAATTCCTGTTGAGTCATTTCACCCCGGTTAAACCGAAGTTTTCTTATTTGATTTACAATTGTTCCTTCTTCCATACTAATACCCTTTTCTGTATTGATAGATCATAATAGTTCGGCGGGTTGCACTGGCGAAAAAAAGACAAAGGATAAGAAAATGAAAAACTGTAGAAAGCTCCAGAGAAATAGGAAATTCAGAATTACTCATAAGACCGAGGTTTGATATGAATATTTGAACAAGGGCGATTACTATTGAAATAACTAAAATGTTATATCCGGCCTTCATTCCCTTTGCTTCAATAATAAAATCACGCTCATCTTTTTGAACTTTTTTGTTTCCCTCACTGATCCCAACAATGATCTCAATAACTACAGCAATCCAGAATAAATTGAAAAAGGTTTTTACAAATGTACCGGAGAAGCTCTCGACGGTTCCGGGCAATCCAAAATTAAAGAGTATATAAAAGAATAAAAACGAAGAAGACGTCGCTAATGAGGTCCATGAAAGAATTTCTTGTTTAGACATAATGAATTAGGTTTAGTGAATGTCGGGTTTTCTTTACGTGATGTAAAAAATATGTTACACTGCTATTAATCTTTTTTTTCAACCCTTAAATAAAAGTGTCTTGTGATGGCGCAAAAAAGTGTATTTTAAAATTACCTAACTAAAAGGTTAGCATGGTTTAAAGCCTTTCTTAAACCAGTTACCAATTACTCGATTAAAAATAGAACCCATGGTTTATTCTGAAGACAAGTGGATCTCATGGGTGGATGAGCTCGCTGAAAAAGATATTGTAATCGTAGATGATTTCATCTCTGATGAACTATACAAAACGATCATGGACTTTTTCTCTGTTATAGAAGAAAATGAACGACTCAAAAAAGCCGGAATAGGAACCAGTCAGGATTATCAGATACAGAAAGAAGTACGAGGAGATCTTATTTATTGGTTAGATTCCAAAAGAGACGCTCCCCTTACGCCTTTTTTTAATTTGATAGAAGAATTAAGAGAAAAACTAGGAATGTATTGCTTCATTAGCTTATCAGGATCTGAGTTTCATCTGGCCAAATATCCAATCGGTTCAAAATATGAGAAACATATAGACCAATTTAACAAAAGAAGTAATCGGCAAATTACGGTGCTTATATATCTAAATAAAGACTGGAAAAAAGGAGATGGAGGAGAGCTTAAAGTTAGTAATGAGGAAGGAGGCTTTACAGTAGAACCCATTGCAAAAAGAATGCTTCTTTTTAAAAGTGATGTGGTTGAACATGAGGTTTTACTCACGAACGCACCGAGATACAGCTTGTCGAGTTGGCTATTACGCCAACCGGCTACTTTGGGAAGTTTACTTAGTTAAATATTATTGAAGACGATTCCATCGGTATTTCTTTTTTATGGGACCCAGAATATCTTCTAAACCATTGGTTTTAATTTCATACATGGTTGAAAGCTGTTGTCCTAATTTTCCCGGAGGAAATCCTTCTCGCTGAAACCATTCCAGATAATGAACCGGAAGATCTGTAACGAAACGGTCTTTATATTTTCCAAAAGGCATTTTAGCCTGAACAAGTTTTATCAAGAAGGATGGATCGTACAATTTCGAGAATTTTTTTAAGTTAAAGACAAAATCCAATTACTAAGAGCCTTTTGAAAATAGCATATTTAATTATTCTTATAATTCCGTTTTTATCCTGTTCGTCTTTTAAAAACGAAAATAATGAGATCGCCTACCGCTGGGAAAGTAATGAACTTGTAATAGAGAATGGAACATCAGAGACGTTTTACTATGCAGCATTCGAACAAGAGATATTAACAGTAATAGATTGGGCCCCGGTTTCAACAGAAGAAAATGAACTTTTACCAAATTCATTTAAGACAATAAAAGCGGAAGATATTTATGAATATGAATCCGGAGATACTATAGTTTTATATTATTGGTCAGGATCAGAACCACCATATGAAATTTTTGAAAGTGTAAAAATTGAAACCTGAAAACAGAACAGATAGCCTGTCGATAAAAACGCACTTATTTTGTATTATAGATTAACTCAAAAAAAGAAGAATGCCTCAGGTAAAATTACTTAAGATAGCTCACGGAAGAAGCGGAGATAAAGGAAACGGATCAAATGTTGGTATTATAGCACGTCACCCGGATATCTACCCTTTTCTCAAAAAGGAACTCACCTCAGAAAAAGTAAAAGAGCACATGAAATATGTGTGTAAAGGCGAAGTAGAACGCTATGAGCTTCCTAATATTGGAGCTCTGAACTTCATCTTGAATGAAAGCCTGGGAGGCGGAGGAACTGTTTCTTTAAAATTGGATGCACAAGGAAAGACTCATGCATCACAAGTTCTGAGAATGGATATAGATGTTCCTGAAGATCTGTTGGCTCTGGTTGACTAGTGTAGTAAAGAATTTCTAGTTCTTGTCCTTCAACCTGACGTCATAGAAGTTCCAACAACCTGTTTCACAGTTTCCTTCAATCAAACTTAAATTTGTTATGGAATCGAAATTATCTGCAGGCTCAAAGAATAATAAAAGATGTTGTTCGGTGTCAGCAGGTATAACCATGTTTCCGTAACCCTTACTATCACTTCCCATCCAGCCAAATTGTGATATTATATCGTATCTGTTCCCTGAAGCGTCAGAATATATAGGGCAAAGTCTGAACCCGGTGAATGCAGGTTTCCACTGTAATCCTGATCTATTTCATTAAAGAGCAACAGCACCTCCAGGGCTTCATCTGTAAACCGTATTTCTTCAATAGAGATATTCGGATTTGTAGCAGAGCCAATAAAAAGAGATTCCTCCAAAACAGTTCTGTTTGAACGACGGCGCAAAAAAGAATTATAAGAGTTTAGAATACAGCCTCCTCCCAAAAAGCATTGTGTTTCCATATCAGAATTGCTCTTAAGGGATTTTACCTGAGTAGTGGAGCCGAGAATATAGAAAGGATTTCCAACACTAAATCCTGTGAAGTTAAAAGTACTTACGGTATCAGAATCTGCGCATTCAATAGCAAGCGACAAAGTGAAAGAAGAGTAATTTGAAACAGATTTTTCTGTTGGAGCACATCCTTTGTATTGTTTTTTTAAGACGGCTTAAGTAAAGACCTTCCGAATGAACCCAGCGAGCCTCTCCAAGACTATTAATGCTGATGTTGCCATTAACATTATCAGTCGATGAGCCCGTACGAAACTCACTTGAGTATGTGTACCATTTGCCTGAAAAAAATTCTTTTGTGCTTTAAATCAGGCTTTGAGCTAGAATTAAGAAGAGAAATAGAAGGAAGAAAAGTAGCCGCATATTTTAGTTGATAGAATATGAGTAAAAAATCGCTTCAGAATCTAATAAAAACGGATAGGGACTTCAATATTGACTACATCCCAAGTTAAACTCATAATAGTTGAGCTTCCTTTAAGATCAGAAAAGGTTATCGTAAATGCCTCAACGGGTGTTTCAAGAGTTTGCACAGGCACCTCAAAACGGTATGCATCAAGCTGACGGTTATAGTCGAAGGCCCCCCATTGTCCGAGGCCATTATTGAGAATAATAGTCCAACTCTCTTTATCAGGAATCGTGAACAGAGAATAGGTTCCTGCATCCACAACAACCATATTCATCAATACAGGTTCAGTAAGTGTAATTTCAGTTGCCTCATTTGCGCCTGTCCGCCAAACCTGACCGTATGGCTCCCAATCACCAAAAATAGTTCGGCCCTTTCTGTATGGTTGGCCGTACACAACTTTTACATAGGTATTTTCATGCTTTACAGAGGAAATGGCTATAGGACTTTTCCTATTGCCAACCGGGGCTTCTTGTGGGGAATCCGGCTTTTTTTCTCCGCAACCAAGGAGAACTATAAATACTAAAAGAGAAATAAAATTGATTGCCTGTTTAAGCATTAAAATTCACCAAATACAAATTTAGCATTGTTACGAGTTGGTTCGAATGAAAAACCTAAACCAAAATCAAAAGTAAGATTAGCGACGTTGAATTGAAAATGCAACCCGGCACCAAAAACGCTCCTGCTTTGTGAAAGCAAATCACTAAAAGACCCCTGTTCCATATCTGTGATGGTATGTGAAAAAGCAGACAAGTATATAGCCTGAAGATAAAAAGGAACCAACATCCCGCCATCACTTGGATACGCTACCGGAATAGTATACCGTGTACTAAATCTGCCTAAATTATTGAAAGTTTCAGGTGGATTACTACCCGCTAAAAATGCACCGTCTGTAAAACTGTCCGGAATAATGGTGCTTTTGCTATATAAAAGGAAACTGCTTTGACTTAAAAACTGCAGGTCGTATCGCAGAGATTGATTAAGTTTTCTCAAAGGAGCTACATAGCCAATAAGGCCATAATAAGCAGCCCAACGATCTCTTATTTCGAGCTCACGGCTAAATCCATCCGTAAAAGTTAAAAGCAAATCCTGATCGTTTAACGCCTTGTCTAAAAACCCAAAAACAGATATTCCTGATGAAGGCTGAATATCACGTCTCTGGGTAAGAATATTCCAACTTAATTGAGCAAAGCCACCAGCTTTATATTGTGTTTCAAAATCGGATAATGCATCGGGGGTTAAGTTAAAATAACGAAACTGTTCTGCTGTAATGCGAGGGGATATATAAAGAGACTTTCCTCTTGTAGTACCATTAAAAGTAAAATTTATCGGGACACTCAAATCAAAACCGCGCTCTTGTTGCATAACGGCATAAATGTTTCCCTCTCCAAAATCCAAAATACCAAAAGATGGATCGCTGTAAGAACGAATTTTAAATCCAGGCCAGAAAGTTTTGTTCGTATATGAAATATCATACCAAAGTCTGCTTTGAATGCCGGTTATTTCAGCTGAATAGCTCTGGCTACTTAAAGCATCAATACTTTGCAGGTTTATGCCAAACTGCGTTTCTCCTGAGTTTTCTCGTAGCACCGGAAGAACAGCCCGTGGTTTAAGCCAGCTCAAATCAGAGCTATATTCTTCGATCGTCCAGGAATCGGAATTAATTTCAGAACCCATTAAAGGTCGACCGAGTTTTTCCTGAAGATCATTTCCGGTCAAAAGAGCGTCTCTTGGAACACGTTTATCATAAAAGTCATCTTCATTCAGAATAGCTACCTTTTGCTCCTGATCTTGCTGAACAACATAAGCTATTGAAGAGGCATCCGGAGAGTAAGAGGCTTCAAAAGCATTGAAGAGAGAGTTCGTTTTTTGCAGAACATCACCGTTAGAAAGGTTGAACTCATAAATATTCATTGCCGGATAAGCATCAGCAGTAAACAATAGTTTTTGTTCTGAAGGGTGCCAGCCCAAATCAAAAACAGAAGCATCTTTAAAAGCTAATCTGGGTGACTGAAGAATATCCTGTGATATGGTTTCAGGGGTGGTGATCCACAATGCCTGAACTCCCCGACGGTTAACGATAAGAGCTAACTGATTAGGAGAAGATGGGTTAGCTTTAATTGAAACCGGAGAAGCATTGTTAAACGAAGCCAGAACAGTTTTTCTATTATCAGCATCAATGGATATTACATTTGCGCTTGCTCCGTCGGTTTGTAAAGCAATAATATTTGAACCGGATATAGTAGGGCTGTATACACGATCGGCTTCAGTGATCTCAAACGATTTATTTGAATCTAGATCCAATCTTTTAAGTTCAGATTTGAAAGCTGAGGAGTATAAAAGGTCTGCATCATATTCCGAGAAAAGAATTGAGTTTACTGCCCGGTCATAATCGATGTTATAGTCGGCAACAGTATAAATTTCTGCAACCCGGGTGGTTTTTTTTGAATCTATATGATACTTATAAAATCCTCTAGGACCATTGTATTGGGAACTATAAAACAACAACTCTGAAGAAGAAATCCAGAGAGGTTTACGTTGAGTTATCCCTTTATATGGAGAATCGATAATATTTTGTTTTGAGGAAGTTGACTCCTCCATCTCATTTTGTCTTAATGCTTCAGTATTTTTTTTATCTGCAAGATATTCTTCAAATAATTCTCCGGGCCACTTGCCTGTTTCGTTTTTTAAAGCAAATCCATAACCCAGAAAAAACATCTTATGATGATAACGAATTGCATTTTTAGACACATCTTCTCCATAGTTTTGATGTAACCACTGAGTAAATGTGGAACCGGAAATATAGTGACGATTATATGGAAGTGTGTATCTTGAAACACTAAAGGTTTGTCCGGCGCTCCAGGGATCATCACTACTTACACGAGCATTGAACTGATTGTTAAAGTAAGTGTAATTTTTACGCCCACCATTCTCGGAGACATTTTCGGTTTCATAATGAACAGCTAAGCCCTCATGCACGCCTACAGGAGGAAAAAAATTGAAACTTCGTGCAAAATCCGGAGAAAGAAGACTGTAAAACCAGGGAATTGAATATGGTACAATCAAACTTCCATGCGTTGCGTGTAACAGCTCATGTGGCAACACGGCTTCCAGCCAATCTCCGGAACGAGGGTTTATGCTTTTTCCCTTAAAAGGAGCGGCATCAAATTCTGACCTGAAATTATTAGGAGTAACAAACCCATTAGAAAGATCATTGTAATTAGAAATGACTACGGGAAAGTTTACTAGTTCTCCACCGGAAAGTTCTTTTGCTTTAGGATATTGGTATTCGAGTATGGAAGCTGTTCGAAAAGCAAGAGAGTCTTCAGTTTTCGGGAAAATAATCCGAAAGTGATCGGTTTTTAATTGTTGCCATTTAAGATTGGCAGGACGGTGAACGGGTAAATAAATATTCTGAATTGATGATTGGGAATAGGAACAATCAAGAGTTACTAACAGAAGGACAAAAAATGAGAAAAAAAAACGAAATAGTTTCATTAACCAGAGATTATGTAGCCGGGTAAAAATTTATAGATTGCCCAAAAATGAGAAAAAGCGCCCCCTAAAACAAACAAATGCCAGATTTCATGGAATCCGAACACCTCAGGAAAAGGATCGGGTTTTTTAATTCCGTAGATAATGGCCCCTATTGTATAAAAGAGTCCGCCAATGGCAATCCAATAGGAGAACATATGAGGAAGTTGATCCCAAAGATTAGGAAAAATAATTACTGACACCCATCCCATCAACAAGTACAAAACAGTAGAAAACCATCTTGGGGCGGACATCCAAAACACCTTTTTAATAATGCCAATTAGTGCAAAAGACCAAATTCCTATCAACATCCAAAGTCGCCAGTTCCCCTCCAGAACAATGGTGCAAATAGGAGTATAAGTTCCGGCGATTACTAAATAGATCATTATATGATCGATCATGCGAAACCGCTCTTCTGTCTCAAAAGTAACATTTACTGCGTGATAAATGGAGCTGGAAGCAAACATAAGGAAAACAGTAATTCCATAAACAATGAATGAAATTCTGGAAGCGCCCGGATCCTCTGAAGAGTTAACGATCAGGTAAACCAATAGTACAAGAGCTCCAATTGCTCCAACAAGATGCGAATAAGCATTAAACGGCTCCCTGACGGGAAATATAAATTTAGACAAGAATGTTCTCCATTTTAAAAGCTGATTATCCAGTATGCATATACAAGCGCAAACCCTGTTAAGAATAAAATTCCACACCAACTTAGTATACGAAGCCAGGTCGGCGGGCGATGTTCATCGGGAAAATGTTTAGACATAACTAGTCGGTAATTTATAAAAGCAAGAACGGGAGCCGTTAAAAAAGAAAGCGTAGTAGCAAGGTCAACCATAAAAGTAAAACGGCTTCCGGCAAGATACAGAACGATCAAAGAAACAATAGAAATAGAAATTATAAAGTATTGGTACGTTTTTTTGGAACCTGCATCAAAAGACGAAGAGATATTAGAAAGAATCTGGCGTGAAACTCTTGGGTAGGCATCTGTAACGGTGAGGGTTGTACTGAACATGGTTGTAAAAGCACAAACAATAATTATAATATAAGCCCAGTCGCCAAGTGTAGAGGTATAAATGCTTACAAGTTGTTTGGAAAAAGCTCCCCCACTTCCGGCAAAAACTTCTCCGCTGCCAAACATTATTAAAGCACCGAGTGTAAGAAAACACAAAGCAAGCAAGCCGGCACCAATGTATCCGATATTAAAATCAGTAAGACAGTCTTTAAGGCTGGGGCGTTTTCCGGTTTGTTTCATTCGTTCCAGCGACCACAATGAATGCCAAGCGGCGCCATCAATTGGAATGGGCATCCACCCCATTAATGCAATTAAAAAAGAAACACCGGAAACAGTCCATATGCTCGGTGAAGGGGGTTTGGGGGCTCCTCCGGTATTAAAAAAAGCAACCAGAATTGCAATAAGAGTAGAAATGGTTAGAACAATCATAATCATTTTGATGGCGCTATCAAGAGCAGAATATTGTCCGGCGGCAAGTATAAGAATACAAATACCAAGAATAATGGCACTCCAGATAAGTGGACTTAAAACTATACCGGTTAATTCAGCCGCTAAACTAGCGGTTACAATAGTAACGGCGGCCTGAACAGTAAACATTGTTCCAACGGTGAAAATCACAAATATCCAGAAGGCCCATGAACCGAGTTTTTTATACCCTTCGATCATACTTTCTTGAGCAATTACGGCATATCTGGGGCCATATTCTAAAAATGGATATTTAAAAATATTGGCGAGAATTACCGCCCAAACCAGAGCAAAACCATACTCAGCACCGGCTCTTGTTGATTGGACAAGATGGGAAACACCAACAGCGGCGGCGGCCATTATTAACCCCGGACCAAGCGCATACTTTAATGTAGAAATTCGAGAAGGACTTTCTGTATCCATATTATTGATTAGTGAAACATTAAACTTTGTGAGAGTACAAATTTTTCTTTCCATCTGTAAGTCGTAAAATGAACTAATGAAAAAAAGTATACATATCTGTTTTTGGTTTTGTTCACTTTTGCTGATTAGTTGTGCTAATGAGATGGACGAAAGGGCAATATCGTTTATGGATATTAAACCTTATCAGAGTGTACCGTTTACCCTTTTTGAAACAAAGAATAACTCATTGGGAATAACAGATATTCTCACAAATGAATATCAAAATCAATTTGATAGTTTAAAACAAACAAAACCCTTAGATCGAGAAAAAACCTATTGGTTTAAAGTAGATTTGGGAGGCATTGATTTTGAAGAACAAAAATGGGTTATAAGAACAGGGGAATACGCGCTTAATAATCTCTATTTTGAAGAAGAAGGCAGCATAGCCGTATCAAAATCCGGAGTATTTGACCCGGTGGAAAAGGAACTGGAATTGATAGTATGGCGCTATCATACAATAAGACAGGAGAACCTGATTCAGGGCAACTATGTATACCTGGAATTGAGAGAGAACTATTTTCCGGCGCTTATTTATGATCAACAAATAGCAGCAATTGAGGAGTCAGACTTTAAATCAAATTCTGTAATAAACTTTGTAGATGATGCAGAATATAACTTTAGAGCTGTATTCTTTCTTGGCGGAATAGCATTTCTGTTACTTTATACATTCGGCATTTATTTTATTTACAAGGACAGACTTTATTTACTGTATGGAGCATACCTTCTTTTTTTATTGCTGTACTTGGGAGTAAAAATGTACCCGGCTCAATCTACAGTTCTTTTCGGGGGTTTACCGATCCTTAACCATGCATGGAATGAAGTAACTCAAATACTTCTAAACTACTGGTATGTTCGGTTTGTACGCAGGTTTTTAGATGCAAAAAATCTATATCCGATTATAGATAAAGCTGGGAAAGTAATAGAATGGATAATCCTTGGATTTGTAACAGCCGTATTAATAAGCATTTTTTCTGATCCGTTGAGCACATCATTGTATGCAATAGTTACAACAGAGCGGCTTATGATGATAGCTTTTGCGGTAGTAACGAATATTTATATCGTATTAAAGTTAAAAGACAGACGTGGACTTTATATTGTGGCTGGGTCAACCATGTTGTTAACCGGAAGTGTAACAGCACTGATAATGGGCGATATACAATATTTTATGATCGGTGTAGTAATTGAGATCTTTATTTTTGGGATGGGGCTTGGTATTCTGATGAAAAGACGTGAAGACGAGCGATCAGCCCTTAATAAGGAAATGGAGAAAGTGAAAATGAGGGCTCTTCAAACTCAAATGAATCCACATTTTATATTCAACTCTTTAAACTCTATTCGTTCTTATATGATAAAGAACGAAACGAAAGAAGCGTCAGGATATTTATCCAAATTTTCGAGATTGATAAGGCAAATTCTGGAATATTCCACAGAGGAGTTCATAACTCTTAAAGAAGAGCTGCAGGTATTAAGTCTCTATGTTCAGATCGAACAATTGCGTTTCAGAGATGAATTTGGTTTTATTATTGAAGTTGATGAAAGTATAAACGAAGAAGAATTGATTGTGCCCCCGCTAATAGTACAACCTTTTTTAGAAAATGCTATCTGGCATGGGTTAATGCAAAAAAAAGGAGAAAAAAGGATTGAACTTTCTGTTAAAGATTCAGGAAAAAACCTGAAAGTTATTCTTCGGGACAATGGAATAGGCAGAGAAGAAGCAAACAGAGGAAATGATGGAAAGCCTAAAGAAACGCGCTCAATGGCTATTGATCTTACTACTCAGAGAATAGAAATGCTGGAGATGAAAGGGGAAGCAAAAGAAAAAGTGACAATTATCGATCTTTATGATGACTCCAGAACTCCTACAGGAACAGAAGTGCGCTTAGAAATCCCAAAGATCAAAAGAAAAGCGAAATGAAACTAAAGGTAGCTATAGTTGACGATGAAGAACATTGCATAGAAACGCTTAAATATGATCTCGAAGAATCGTATTCTGAAAAAGTAGAAGTGCTTTTTGAATGTAGTAATAGTGTTGAGTGTGTAGAAAATCTCCGCTCAATTAAACCCGATGTTTTATTTATAGATATAGAAATGCCCGGGCTGAATGGGTTTGAGCTAATTAAAGTCATACAGCCTAAAGAAACTAAAGTGGTTTTTACCACGGCTCATGCACGTCACGCTGTAGAAGCGATCAATTTTAAACCGGAAGCATATTTACTAAAACCTATAGAACTTGAAGAGTTGGGCAAAGTAGTGGAAAGCTTGTATCAGGCAAAAAAACCAGCCGTTGATATTGGCATCTCTGATAAACTTGCTATTTCTACAACAGAAGACATTGAGCTGGTTAAGCATTCCACCATCGTGTACGCAAAAGCTAGTAATAATTATACGGAACTTATTTTAGAAGATGGTTCTTCCAAGCTGATCAGTAAAACACTTAAATTCGTTTCTGCACAATTACCCGAAAGCTCTTTTTTTAGAGTTCATAAGAGTTATTTGATCAATCTGAATCACATCAACAAGTATAGAAAAGCTGATGGAGGAATGCTCATTATGAGTAATGATGCAGAAATACCCGTTTCAGGAGACAAGAAAGAAGACTTGCTCATACTCATTCAAAGGTGAGTTTAACTAACTCTTGGTGTATTCATACTAAGAAGGTGTTCATTTAATAATTCCTATCGGCATATTTGAGCAGGGATTTATGGAAACGATATATACCACAAGATGTCCTAGTCCTCAATTCCCACTGGTTTTGATTAACTTCTACCAAAATTGAGGAACTACAGCGTAATAATTGTATGAAAGCAGTTATTGCGCTTTTTTTTTGTTTAAATGCTTTTTTCAGCATTTTTCATATAGTAAAGCTACTATACAGTAATACTATAATAATTAACAACTACACTTATATGAAAAAGGCATTTCTACTTAGCATTGCATTATTATTTGGGGTAAGCGCTAATGCACAGGTTACACTTGATTACTATCTACCGGACGGAATCAAATATGATTCAAAAATTCCAACACCAAAATCTGTTTTGGGTACTGAAGTTGGTGAATGGCATGTAAGACACGACCAACTTGTAAACTACATGTACGCTGTAGCAGAAGCTTCCGACAGGGTTTCAATCAGTGAGTACGCCAGAACTTATGAAGGCCGTCCTCTTCTGATGCTCACTATTACCTCGCCTGAAAACCATAAAAATATTGAAACGCTGAAAAGAGAACACGTGCAGCTTACCGATGCATCAAGTTCGGGGAATTTAGATATTTCAAATATGCCGGCGGTAATAACACTGAGTTATAGTGTACACGGAAACGAGCCAAGTGGTTCTAACTCCTCACTGGTAAGTGTATATCATTTAGCAGCCGCTCAGGGAAAAGAAATTGAAGAAGTTTTAGAAAACACGATCATATTGATCGATCCAAGTATTAACCCTGACGGACTAAGCCGTTTTGCTCAATGGGCTAATCAGCATAAAAGCTTAAACAAGTTAGTGACAGATCCGGCAAGCAGAGAATATAACGAAGTATGGCCCGGCGGAAGAACAAACCACTATTGGTTCGATCTTAATCGTGATTGGTTGTTAGTTCAGCACCCGGAAAGCAAAGGAAGAATTGCTAAATTCCACGAATGGAAACCAAATATTTTAACCGACCATCATGAGATGGGAACGAATTCAACCTTCTTTTTTCAGCCGGGAATTCCATCCAGAACGCATCCGCTAACACCGGAACGAAATCAGAGGTTAACAGCGAGTATAGCTGAATATCACGCAGAAGAGCTGGATAAAATACAATCTTTGTATTACTCGAAAGAAAGTTTTGATGATTTTTATTACGGTAAGGGGTCAACATATCCGGATGTAAACGGAGCTATTGGAATACTTTTTGAACAAGCCAGTTCAAGAGGTCACGCTCAGGAAAGCATCCACGGAATAGTCAAATTTCCATTTACGATCAGAAACCAATTTACAGCAGCCCTATCTACCATAAAAGCTGCTCAGGCAATGCGGGAAGAGTTGCTGGCACATATGCGCGACTTCTACATCGAGAAAGCTGAAGCAGCAAAAGCGGCATCAATAAAAGCATATGTATTTGGAGAAGAAGCAGACCAGGCCAGAACCTATCATCTTGCAGAAATGCTGAATAGGCATCAGATAAAGATATATGAGTTAAAAAATGATCTCAGCTATGACGGCGAAGACTTCAAAGCAAGAAAAGCTTTTGTAGTACCTACTAATCAGCAACAATATCAGTTAATAACTGCAGTATTTGAGCGAAGAACAGAATTCACTGACAGCTTGTTCTATGATGTATCATCATGGACAATGCCATATGCATTCAACCTTCCTTTTGCAGAGTTAGGAAACAGACAGTTCAACTCCGATTTGTTGGGAGCTCAGTTTGATGGCACTATGAAAGAAAACGGATCTGTAATAGGCGGAAAAAGTAACTACGCATACGTTTTTGAATGGGATGAATACTATGCACCAAAAGCAGTATACAAACTACTATCAAACGGAGTTCGGGCTAAGGTTGCATCACAACCGTTCACATCAGTAACCTCACAAGGAGCAAGAGACTTTGATTACGGTACCATCATGGTTCCAATGGGGGTTCAGAACGACCAGAATGAAACTCATAAGCTGATTCAGGAAATTGCCAAAGAAAATGGGATCACTGTTTATGCAGTAAAAACCGGATTAACACCGAAAGGCATGGATCTTGGTAGTAATAATTTTGAAAACCTGGTTGAGCCAAAAGTAGCTATGATTGGCGGAAGCGGAACCAACTCCTATGAAATTGGCGAAGCATGGCATTTAATGGATCAGCGTTATCATATGCCGCTGAGTATTGTTGAGCAAAACGATATCCGTGGTTCAGAACTCGACAGATATAATGTACTGATTATTTCAGGTTATGGCTATGGAGACCTTTCTTCAGGAGACGTTGACGAAATAAAAAGATGGGTAAGAAATGGCGGAACATTGATTGCTTATAAATATGGCATTAACTGGGCGAAGCAACAAGGACTGGCTAATGTTGAATACGTATCAAGAGATAATGGTGAAGAGGAAAAAGAAGTTAAAACCAGACCTTATGTGAAACAAAGCAATGATTCCGGAGCAGGAGTGATCGGAGGAGCGATTTTCAATACAAAGATCGATCTTACTCATCCTATGGGATATGGATTTAACAATGAAGATCTGACCGTGTTCAGAAATAGCACACAGTTTCTTCAGAAAGGAAAAAATCCATATTCAAACCCGGTTGTTTATACCGATTCTCCACTGGCAAGCGGTTACATCTCTGATGAAAACTTAGACAGGCTTAAGAACACTGCCGCGGTAATAATAAGTCGTTTTGGGAGTGGAAAAGTTATTACAATGACAGACAACCCAAACTTCCGTGCATTCTGGTATGGAACTAACAAATTGTTTGCCAATGCGATTTTCTTCGGTCATACAATTAGCGGAAATACAGCAAATTAGGTGAGCATTTCTTTTGATATTGATGAAGCCATTTCAATTTTAGAAAGAACCCCGAAAGTTATATCAGAATTGCTTTCGGGGCTTTCTAAAGAATGGCTTTATAATAATGAAGGAGATTCAACGTGGAGTCCCCACCAAGTTTTGGGTCACTTGGTATATGGTGAAGAAACAGACTGGCTCCCGAGAACAAAGATCATTATTGAATTCGATACTACAAAAGAATTCGAGCCCTACGACCGGTTTGCACAAGACAGACTTTACGCAGATAAAAGCTCCGAAGAATTACTGGATCTGTTTGCAAAAAGAAGAGCGCAAAATTTGGAAGAGTTAATAGGAATGAGTCTTTCTTCTGAAGATCTGATGAGGAAAGGAAAACATCCGGAATTCGGAAGAATTACATTAAAAGAAATGCTTTCGTCTTGGGTTGTTCATGATTTAGGCCACATCACACAAATAAGCAGAGTGCTGGCTAAGAACTACAAAAATGAGATCGGTCCTTGGACCAAATATCTTACAATAGTACGGTCTGATCCTCCACCGGAACAATAGAAAGAGCTAGTCATCTCTTGGCGGCATTCCCAGAAGGTGTCTGAAATCAAATTTATCGCCCATCGTTTTCAGGTTATTTATAAGCATTATTGCGCGATCGATCTTTAACTGGCTGCTTTTTACAGAGCTAACATAGTGGATGATATATCTTTTCTTTCCGTCGCTCAGAGCCTCAAACAGTCTTGCGCCTTCATCGTCTTGTTCAAGCAACGCCTCAAGCTCCTCCGGCATTTCCATACCATATTTAGAATGGTCGTGCCTGAGCTCCAATGAGACTTCATCACCTAAATTCGCTCCAAATATTTTAAGCCTTTTTTTATTTAAAGATATGTATCCCTGTCCTTCACCATAAGCAACCATTCCACAATGAAATTCTGAAAACCCGTTAACAGAGCAAAGTAGTCTAGTTCCAATACCTCCCATTTTGTGGACCATAGCTTTCGGAATAACCACAATATTCATTTTTGGTTTATCGAGGAGTACTACAGGGGTTTTCAAATGGAACGTCTTCATGCGCAATGAGTTAGAAAAAGAAACTATTTAACCTGAGAATAGTTTATAAGGTTGAAAACTAACTAAAAAGAAACAAATGAAGGGTTTAAAAATAACAGGAATTATATTAGCGATCATATTGGGTACCGTACTTGCTGTTGGAATGACCATTGATGGCATTGTTGAATCCGGGATAGAAGATTCAGGAAGTGATTTATTAAAAACGGAAGTAGAAGTAGATGATATAGATATTTCCGTATTTGGTAGTTCAGCAGATATGGACGGTTTTATCGTTTACAACCCTGAGGGATTTACGGATGGAGCGGCAATATCACTAAATGAGATCGAGATAGATCTTGATGTTAAAAGCCTGTTGACGGACCAGATTTTGATAAATAAGATAAGGGTTAAGAATCCTGAAATATTCTTTGAGCAGAAAGGCCCTAGAGTAAATCTAAGAGAGCTTAGTAACAATATAGACGTTGGATCTGAAGAAGACTCTGAAAAGACAATAATCATCAAAGAATTTATCTTAGAAGAAGGTGTGATAAAGATACATTCAGAGTTGGAAAAAGAGCGCTCTGCCGAAGCGTCTATCGACAGGCTGGTATTAAATAATATTGGTGAATCAGGATCAGAAACTATTCAACAAGCAATGAAACAGATCCTTAGTCCAATAATAAAAAACGCGTTGTCTGATGCTGTTAAATCAGGATTGAAAGATAAACTGGAAGAAACAGTAAACGACCTTATTGACTTCTGAAAATCAGTCCTCTTCATTTTCTTTTTTGTAAGAAGACTCAATATCGGAAAGCTTTTGGGCAATGAAATCTTTGGAGAGCCACCTGCCGGAAGCCATTACTCCTGAGTGGCTTTTAAGATTGGAAAGATCATCTAATGGATTATTATCTACCAAAATCAGATCGGCTCGCTTGCCCACCTCAATAGTTCCAAAATTATCTTTTGCAGAAAAATACTCACCAACATTCCGGGTTCCGGTTACCAGAATTTCATAGGGCGACATTCCGGCCGCACTCATTTTTTTAAACTCTCTGTGTATAGAAAAACCGGGAACACTGTACAACTGTGGTGCGTCTGTCCCCAGAAGAATTTTAACTCCTGATTTATTCATTTCAGAAAGTAACCGTTGGCGTAGCTCCGCATGTTCTTTAGCGTCATCAAGATTGAAATTAGAATTATTCAGCAAGCGGTTAGCCCATGCGTTATATCCCGATACCAGATTTTCAGGAATATATTTCAATTCATCATAATTTTTCATGGATTCATAATCTGCTGCTCCCAATATAGTTTCCCATAAAGCCTGTGTAGGAACAACCCAAACATTATTTTCTCTGGTAAGCGTCAACAACTCATGAATTTTTTGGTCTAGTTCTTTTCCTGAATAGTTATCCAGATAAGCTACATAACCATCCATATGATCAATGGTTTCCTGTCCCATTTCAACAGCGTGAATGATACCTACATCCGAAGGAATATGGCCTCCAAAAGTAATACCAACTTCATTTGCAGTTTCAGCCATTGCATCATATTCATCCAAAGTAAGTCCGGGATGAATTTTCAGGAGATCCCAACCCTCTTCTTTTTGCTCCTTAACTTTAGCAATAGCTACTTCTACGGAATTAATAGAATTGCCGTTAAAACTGGGTCCTGCCAAATACAATGTGGGGCCAATCAATTCCTGAGAGGAAACTTTATCTTTAAGTTCAAGTTGGTTCGGCCATCCGAGCATTCCTCTTACAGTTGTAATTCCTGCAGCGGTATATAAGAACAATGTATTTTCAACATATTCCATATTCATATATCGCGGCGCGTTGGAAGGAGGCTCCGTTGGAGGAACATGGCCATGCATCTCTGCCAGACCGGGAATCAGGAACTTTCCTGTACCATCTATTAAAGTAGCATCATCATCAAACTCAACATTCTCTGAAGGAGAGATAAGGGAAATCCTGTCACCACTAATAACCACTGTTTGATTTTCTAATACCAGATTACTCGTCATAGGGATAACGGAAACATTGGTAAATGCAGTAACCTTCCCCGACACTTTCTGAGTAGATTCTGAAGTATTCTGAGCCTGAAAAACGATATACGTAATTACAAGTAATGAAATTAGTACAAGAGGTAATGCTAGGCGCTTCATAAATTGTTAGTTATTTAATACAATATAAGAACAGGTTTGTTTAACCTTAAAACAACTATTAGCTATTAATTTGATGAATTTTTACCGGTGTGAAAACATGTAATCATGTTTTATATGAAAAGAGAAGTTTGAAAGCCCGGCTTTTCGAAACTTCAGTTGTACGATAGCTTATTCTTGAAATATCACCCATTTGAACAGCCCCTCTGTAAAAAAGATAAGTTCCAATAGCCATAATTGTGTGGCTGATATCCAGATGGTTGAACCAGGGGCTGATGGAAACCTTGGAAGTATAAAAGAACGCAGCAAGAGTAGTAAATAAAACAGACTGACAAATAATTTTAGAGCCCTTATTACCGGTTTTCCAGAACGCATAAAAGCATATTGGAAAAACAACGATGGCAAGCCCATAAGCAGAATGAACCTGAACGAAGAAAAAATTAAGAGTCATAAAAGCAAGCAAGGCAAAGATTAAGAGCTCAACAACATTTGCTACACCCAAAAATTTACTGGTTTTGTCTGAGACTATCGGGGAAAGAAAGGAAATGATACCACGCTCCAAAGCAGAAACAGCAAGCATACTTATCAACCAGCCGGGGAGCTTCCACTCTACCCCCAATGCATATTGAAAAGCATGACCGGTAATACCTCCAAAAGCAGTGGCTATTGCCATTATCAAAAAGTATAACCGTAAGTATTGATGCGAACTTCCCTGATGATCAAGTTTTTTTAGTTTGATATAGGCGTAAAGACAAACCGAAGTAACTAATAAATCCGTTAAAGTTACTACCGGTTCCATAATTAGAACGCCAAAGATCTCAATAGAAGGTTGCCCGCTTGGTGAAGTCATAGTTACAGAAGGTAGATAATTTTATAACCAAAAAATTCAAGCTATTTTAGAATTAACAGGAAAACACATACTTACAAAAGTCTGTTTTTTATAAATCCCTATATGCCTAATCCACCTGACGGCTAGCCCGCCAGATGGGTATTTGACTTGATAAATATATCCGAACTATAAGCCCTGATTATAAAAGAAGAACAGTTCTTTTCAGGAACACAAATTAAACGGGTGATGGAGCAATTTGCTGGCTTTACTCTGAAGCAAGTTCCGCTCCATTTTGATCCTTAACAGCATTTCCAAAAGAAATTGCTGATAAAGAAAAAAGAACAGTAAAGAACATATTAACTCCTAAGATCTGGGTAGTGGAATTATGAGGAGGTTCCTGCATATAGCCCATCAATGCAATAACGGCAATAATCATAGGTATAACCGCCATAATGCATAATGTATAGCACAATCCCTGCGATTTAAATCTGGACAAAAAAGCCCCGATAAAACCTACAGCCGGAATAATGAAATAAAGTGTATTAATAGGTTCGCCTTCATGGCCGACAAGACCAACAGCAAGGTTTACCCATGTGAGTAAGAATATCGAAAGTATTGCAATACCCATCCCCCATTTATGCGAAGAACCAGTGGATTTAGTTGCCACCAGTACAAGTAACATTCCGGTTCCGAAAAGTAGAACTCCGGCAAAAACAAAATCACCAAGTGTCCAAACAACTTCATCGGTAAATTGCATTGCGACCAAAGGAACCAATAGCAGAAGCGCGGTGCTCAATGCTACTCCCGTTGTGTGTTTAAAGAAAGTGTTATCAGTATTCATAAGTTTTGACCTCATAGATTATAGTTAAATTATTCACTTTGAATTTCAAAGTACAGGGTTAAAAAAATTAGTTTGAGTTAATAGCGTGGATTTTTGAATCTGAGAAAGAAAAACCAAAGTGTTCCGGTTAAAACAAGAATTAAGGGAACACCTCCCGGTTCATCTTCTACAATAATCATAAAAGCGACTAGAGCCACACCAATCATGAGTACACCAATTGATGCTTTGCGATAAAAAATAAGCCGGTTAAGTTTATCTGATCTCAAGATTGTTTTTGTGAATTAATTATGGTTTCCAGCACTTTAAGATGATTATCAAAAGCCTGTTTGCCGTTTTTAGTAATCATATATCTGGTATTCGGTTTGTTTTCTATAAATGATTTTTTGCTCTGAATAAAACCCTCCTGTTCCAGTTTTTTGATGTGAGTTGCCAAATTCCCATCGGTTGCATCTAAAAATTCCTTAAGGGCATTAAAATCCAAAGCATCATTTACCGCTAAAACAGACATGATTCCGAGCCTGATCCTGCTTTCAAATGCTTTATGTAGATCATCAAAGGATACATTCACTTTAAGTCACCGCTCATACCTAAAGTGCATGTAAATTCCATAAACAAGATGAGTGACACCAAAACCTATAGACCAAAAAAGAAGACCAAATTCTAAGAACCAAAAATTGAGCAAACCCAATGCAATTTGAATGTAGCCCGTCCACCTAACTTCAGCGATAGTAAAATTCCCTGCGTTATAAAGAGAAATGCCATAGAACACTAGCGATGTAGGAGCAATGAGTCCGTAAAGATCATTCGATAAATAAAATATGATTAGCACAACGCCAATTACCAAAGGAACAGCCATGCTTGTCAGCAATCTTTTAGAAGTGGAATTCCATATTTGATCGCCTTTATCAGCTGCTTTCTTCTTTGAAAACAGAATCGCTGTGACCAGGGAGGCCAAAAGAATACCCAAAGCAAGTAAAATGATTTCACCGAAATCATAGAATACATATTTGGTGCTGTCAGGTTTGAAGTTAAATACAAAGTGGGCAACGTAAGCACCTGCTAATGCATACAGCCCGGCCATAATTCCTGCCCAGCCTGAAAGGGACAAGAATTTGGAAGACCGCTCCATCATAGAACGTATCTCGGCCAGATTTTGAATTGGGTCTTGTTTATTAGTCATGCAAAGTACTTTTTAATACAAAGTAAATATTAAAAACATGTTTAGCAACAGGGGGAAATTTTTTTACAAGCAGAATAACGAACAAAAGAAAAGAGCTTCAAGCCACGTTTCGATTATTCAGCCATCCTTGGGAGCCAACATTAATGCCTTAAAAAGCGGTGTTAATCTGTGTGGTCAAACGTTCCGGTTTCTAAAAATAGAATCACCTGATTAATTACATTATCTTTTCTCATAATAAATGTGTGAGAATAAGGCACCTCAATATGATCTGTCATTCCTGTTAGTTTTGTACTTTCAACCGACACTTTGCCGTCATCGGGATTTGGCAACATATGAGATAATATTGGATTTACAGTCTTGTTTCCTGCAATTATACCCAATTCAAAATTTGGAGGTCCCAGCCGGTTCGGCACACTTGTAGAATCCGTTCCGAGCTGTAACCCGGCAGGTCCGTTAATGGTTTTATAGAATATATTATCTTTGAGTTCGTCGGTAATTTCACTGCCCTTATTAGGCGGAGCAAGCATAACTACTCGTCCAAGGTTGGTTATCTGGTGTTCGCTTAAATACTGACGGATTAGAATTCCTCCTAAAGAATGAGTTACAAAATGGATCTGCGTTGAATCTGGGCAAGAAGCAATAGATTTCGGAATAATATCCTCTGCCAGAGTTTCAATATCGTGCTTGGTAGATGGATACGATTTATTTACAACAACATATCCGGTTTCACTTAAGCTGTTTTCCATTTTTGAAAAAGAGTTATCTGATCGGGCCAATCCGTGAAGAAGGACAACGCAATCTGAAGCCTTAGTAAAGCTTCCGAACAGCCCAAAAAATAAAGTGATCAGTAAAAAGGATTTCATCAGATTGAGTTTTGTGGAAAGTGATGAATACGATTTAATCAGAAAGATGTTTTCAGGAATTTAAAAATGGCCTTATAAAGATTAGGCTTCATAGCGATGCGAATGATCCTGAGCCAAGAGTAAATCAGATTGAGAACCACGTATTAATAGAATTCTACGGCTAAACGACTTACTGCTAATACAGCAGTAATGAAAGCAAAAAAGTAAAACACAGTTGGAGTAAATAATTCCATTCTGTCTTTTCGAACAACTAACTTTTGTACAGGTTTAAGAATTGCAATACTTATAAAAAAGAGAGATGAGAAAATGCAAAGTATTCCCTGAATTTTCATGCTTAGTGGAGAGAACATCCCCTCAATTCCTCCTCCACCAAAATAAAACGCAGCCAGAAAACCAACATTCCAGAAAATAATAAATCCTATAAGAACTGATTTTTTGACACTTAAGATTGATTGTTGGAATAAATCAGGATCAAAATTCATGAAAGTCTTACTATAAAAGTTAATGCCTGTTCAGCCCAGGCTTAGTATTCATTTTAAATTGAAATAACGGGTTTATTCTATAGCTTATAAGTTTTTTTACACCCCGACCGCTTGAAACGCTTGTTAGGTAGCCGGATTCTTAGAGCCAAAGTTTACCCGCTCTAACAATCTCACAATGGTAACAACCGCTGCTTTGATTATCAATTTTATACCATTCATGTGAACCATTTTTCTTTTCACAATCTTTTCCTTTCTTAGCAAGACCAAGATTGATCAGAAACCACGGTAGGTTACTTCTAAGCCAGGTTCTTTTACGATATGGACCACGGGTAAATTCAGGCATTATTTAAAATTTGCAGGCACCTAACGCCCCACGTTTAAGCAAAACGATACAATTTAAGGTTTTAGTTAAAAGCTACAAACGAGCATGCGTTGAACTTGATTCAGAGTTCTTTTAAAAAGCTTGTCAGGTTGCAATTTAGGACGTACCACCACTGGCTTCTCCAACTGGCCACCATGTGAAAAACCAAATAAACCTCTGTTCATATTAAGCACCAAACCCATAGACAGAAACACCTGAGAAAAAGTTAACATAAAATGGATAAGTATACTCTACATCTACACTAAAATTCAGACTACCAGGCTGATAGTCGCTAAATAGATTTGTTGATGAATCTTTAAATATTAGATTTTGAACTTGGCTTTCAACTTTTAGCTTTTCTAAGAAAGATGATCTGGTTGATTCACTAAAATGAGAGATATTATCAAGTTCCACAATTCTACCATCTGAGGTTTTGAGTGTATAGGTAGAAAACACAAATAATGTATCAATATGAGGCATTGGACCTCGGTACTCGAAATAATTTAAGGACAGTTCTAAAGCACGCTCCTTACCAACGTAATACCAAGAAATAGCATTTAAAAACAAAGTGCCGACTAAAACTATAAAGACGTATTTAATTAGTTTCAATGGTAATGGGTTTTGCAACATAACGACCCTGCGTCTAAACGGCGAGCCGAGTTAATATTAAAAAATTTCCGAACCTTAAACGAGTCCACTCGAAACGTGTGTTAGCCACCGTTGAAGTGTTTTTTGTAATAACTTTCACCATTGATAATTTCTCGGATGGTTTCCTCTACCTGTTTACGAGAAGAATATTCGTTTACAATCTTACTATTCCTTTTCGACCTTGCTAATATTTGTTCATTAAGTTGTTCGTCCTTATATGAAGTTAACATTTCAACTGCTAAATAAACCACACCTCCATTCCATTCATTTTCAATTCTTTCTAATAAAGGATCAATGAATTCAGGGCTTTGTAGAGCAAGTACAAATGGATAAAATTCTAGAAAAGGAGTGATAGAATTTGTTTTAAGATTTTTGGCAATTAAGCTGATAGCTTGTTCCTTGTTGTATTCAAGTGCGAATGGTAAAATAATAGGTAGCATCAATTGTTCATCCGCTCCAGAATAAACTTTTTCGAAGTCCTCTAAATAACTTTCCAGTAGATTAAATGTTAATGAGTCATTTTTTTGTTTCAAATAGTTAAAGCTACCTTCAACTATTTGATTATGGTCCTCCCATAGTTTGATTATTAGACTATCATAGACAGGATCAGTATAGATGCCAAGTGAGTTGTTGATAAATCTTAGATGATATTTTGAAATTGGCTTATTTGATTTAAAAGGACGTTTAAGAATCGCCAAAGCATGTTCATTTTTGTATTTCGCAACAGCTCTATAGAAATATGACCAAGTAAGACTCCATCCTGCTTGAGTTGAAATCTCTTCACCAAATTTTTCGAGATAGTCCATGAATTCCATATGAGGGAATTCTTCCACAGATTGAAACATCTTTTCAAGTGGATCAGGATACATATTCGGTGACCGTTTTATATCTTTAAGGCTCAATATTAGACCTATGTCTTCTTCATTCTGGTGCCTCGCTAAAGCAGGAAAAGCATGCAATTTACCTTGTTGAGCTAACTCTTTTATTCTGAAATATAGCTTTGGGTCAGGTTCATAGTTAATAAGCAATCTATCTAAATAAGAAAGATTGGTTGAAGAGTGTATAACCAAACTATCCAAGACTCTTTTTTCTTTAATAGTAATCTGAGATAAATTTCTCCTGTAGTAATGTGTAGTATTAATAAATTCTTGGGTTAAAAGACCAATATAAAAGTCAGCAACTTTTGTATTTCCTCCTATATCTGCAAAAAGCTTATTTACAGATACAGTATCATTGAGATTTTCGATGAGTACGCTAAAAAGGTTGTCATGCTTTCTATCTGCCAATGCCCAAAAAGCATAACACCTTACAACACCATTTTGATGATTTGTTAATTCCAAAAGTTGATCATTAGTCAACTCAGCTTTTAATCTCTCAAACCGCTTATATTGATCCGAATGATAACCGTCAAATCCTACATATTGACTCTCAAGTTCATTATAAACCGCGATTTCTTCTACAATCTCATTAATTGCCTGAGAGTGTATCTTACAGGAAAAGAGCAAAAACAATAGAAGAATTAAAGTTAATCTCATGAGGAAAGTGTGGCCAACGAACATGCGCTGAACTTTTTCAGTGTAAGTTTAAAATGCTTGCCATGTGTAGTTTGATAGCAGTTCAATTTTTTTTAAATAAACTCCACCCAAGCTTCCATCTTAATCTTATATAGGGCATAACCGCTGTTCCATGATCGAAAAACTTAGCAACAATGAACCCTTCCTTCTCTTGATTAGGCCAGGATCTATCACCATTAATGCGATTTTCAGAAAAACTATGAACTAATTGCGCACCCAGACCTATCGTAAAATCTCTAGAAAAGCCACTTTTCCCTACAACTTTATACCCAACATTCATTAGTAAACCAAGAGTAAATCTGTATACATGATATGAGTTCTGATAGTATTCAAACTCTGGAAAATTGCTATTACTTATGCGCTCTGATACAGTTTCATCTCTGGTCGTTTTGGTGAATTGAGAAAATATTTCAAAACTATGATATGCTCCGGTATTTGGAAAAAGTGGCAGGTGTTTAGGTAGAGTCCCTAAAAAACCGGTTTTTGTATTTAAGTATCTCTTTAACTCTGTTTTAAAATTTAGCCCAACATTTTTTTCAGCACTAATGCTAATGATACCAGTAGATGGCCCATAGGAATGAATAAAACCGAGATTGAAGTAAATAGATTGATCTTTTCTCAATGGAGCATCAAGACCTAAATTAAAATTCGCCGAATTTAATTGATCCGGAAGGTAATTGAATATTGATGTATAGAAGGTGAACCTTGGGGAAATTGGATCTTCTTTTCCTTGGCCTAAAACAGATGTTCGGAACAAAACGATAAATAAAAAAAATAGAATAAGCTTTTTCATCTTTTGGCTTTTGTGAAAGTAACAGAAATAATTACTTACCTGAAAGTTAAAATTGCGTAGCCACTTCCCGAGTCCGACTTGAAACGCTTGTTATGCTATTGGTTAATCATAGTGCGTCCACATTCTGATCACTTTAACGACTTTCTCTTTTTCATAAACTTGATATACTAGGCGATGCTGGATATTGATTCGGCGGGAATAAGCTCCCTCTAAATTACCAACCAATTTTTCATAGGGAGGGTATTCTTCAAAAGGATTCTCTTTAATGATATCCAACAAGACTTTGATCTTTGATTTTAAACCCGATGAAGCGGCTTTTTTAGCTTGTTTGGTATAAACGAGTTTATAGGTGCTCACCAGTCAAGTTCTTCTTCGGTTTCTTCAAGAGGAGTATTCATTCCCTCAACGATAGACTCCTGCATTCCTGGAATGGAAGAAAGATAAAGAGTTTCCTGAATAGCCCGCCAATCTTCTTCACTTACCAATACCGCGTTGGAGCGTTTCCCGGTAATTTGGATGGGCTTGTGTGTCTCAGATGCTTCATCCAGCAACCTATAAATATCTTTGCGAGCTTGAGTAGCTGTTAATGTTTTCATGACTTGATGATTTTAAATATACAATGAAACGTACGCCATTCCGTACATATTGTCAAGTTTTATGAAAGGCAGCATAAAGGTCCTGCGTCCGACTTAAAACGCTTGTTATACCCACGGATTTAGATTCGAGATTCCCAGTACATCGGTTTACGCCTTAAATTCATGACGGCAAATATGGTAATATGCTCGTCTTCCACAGAGTAGATAATTCCATACGGAAAGCGTGAAACTAAAAATCTTCGTTCTGTTTTAGTGATTTTAGTTCCGGATGAAGGTTGTTGTTCAATGACAGCTAAAACTTTTTCTACTTCATCAATAAAATCATCACCAAGACCAACAACCTGTTCTTCGTAGTATTCCGAAGTTTCAAAGAATTCTCTTCTGGCTTCTGAATGAAATTTAACAGTCACTTTTGAATACGCTTTCTCGCTTCTTTTAAAACATCATTAGCCGAATGAAGGGAGGTTTCACCAGATATAAGCGATTCTTTTCTTTTTTGAACTTCATCAATCCAAGCCTGTTCTATTTCAGGATCAATTTTGCCATGGATACTTTGTAATAATTTATCAGCCAGACGGGCTTTATTCTTCCGGTCAAGATTTAAGGCAGAATTTTCTATCTCTTTGAAATCGGTAATCATAATAAATGAGTTAGTTTACCTGAATGTAATTATTACTGAAGAGAACTGGAAGCGAGATACATTATTGTAGTGGGTATAAAGACACGGCGTTTAAGTGGCGCGGGGATTATAATTTAGTTGAAGTAGCGAAATTAATACCTGGCAATCAAGTCCATCGCACCCCGTCCGCGTCCGCTTGAAACGCATTGTTAGCTTACTGATTTCTACCTGATTTTTGTTTAAAAGATTCTTGAACTATTTTGGCCGGGTGATCTGATCCAGTGTTCCCAACTTGTTAGTTGGAAAAAAAGATATTAAATGTAATTACAGAAGGATATAGTATCCAGATTAATTCTACTACTTGAGGAAATAGTTCATAGACTCATGGAAGTAACCCTTCAAGAGCAATTGATACTATCATTATATAAATATTGGGATAGATAGTTGGAGGTTGAAACCTTATAGGTTACAGTTGAGTTTTTAAAAAAATAGAAATGTAAATTCAGGGCAAACTATAGGATCAATTTAGAGATGGGGGTATCAAGATTAAGAATCTATTATTAAGCTCGGAGTAAAAAAGTGACTATATATTTGAAAACTAATACGGTATTAGATCATAGTCATCATTTTTATATTGGTGTGAATGCAATAAGAAAGAAAAATTATGAAGTATTTAAAGTGTTTGAGCGTATTTTTTTTACTGATATTTAAGATTCAGTTCGGGTATTCACAAATCACATTGAATAATCCTATTGAAACTAGTATTTCCCCATCAGGAAAATATCTATTGGCAATTATAAGTTTAGATACACTTGGTTTTGACGATTCAGTTAAACCAATTAATGTTGTGGTTTATAATATGGAGACGAAAAAACAGCTTATAAAGCTTGAAAATAAAATTATTGATGTAGCAAATAATAATCTTATCAAGTGGATCACAGATGAAATATTTTATGTCAATACGCCATTTTTATTTGATATAGAAACAAAAAATTATTTGAATAAGAGTATACCAACTCCTTATATGATATTCGGATTTTCAAACAAGTTAGAAGAACTTCTGTATTTAGGATATAATCTCAACACATATACTACTTTTTTAATGGAAAGGAGCTATGGAAATACTAATATCGATACAGAAATTGTACAATTTGACTATATGTTTGATGAAACTGATATGGTTCCTCCTTATGATCTTGATTTTAAATTACCAGAAAATCAGATTGGTTTAGTGGGTTATCTAAATGCTGAATATTTCCTTTATACGTTTGACTTTGCCAATCAAAAGCTAAACAAAAGAGGGAGTTATAAACCAAAGAAGAAATGGAATCCTGTAAAATTTATACTTATTGATGACACAGCATATGTTCACAACAAAGGAAGTAATGAACTAATATTATTATCAGATTCAGTTCAAATAATTGCGGGAAATGTTAATGATATAGTATTAGCAAATGAATCACTAGTCTTTAAAAGAGGAGATGGGTTATTTTGCTTTAAGAATGAAATTTATGAAGATCAAAAGATTGTTCAAGATGATCGTTTAACTGGTAAAGAATTGATATTTAGTGATGGCACGAATTTTATATTTAAGGAAGTTGAAGGGAAGAATTATCTAGATCCTATTAACTATGGTACGGACTATATAGTAATGGTATATAAATATAATCTAAATGAACTCCGTGGTAAGTAAGCTAACGACCCGGCGTTTAAGCGGCGAGTCTGGTTTAATTTATTAAAGTTCCGAACCCTAAACGAGTCCGCTTGAAACGCTTGTTATAAGCCGAATTCATTTGAAATATTTGGCAACTAATTCTTTACAATCATCAACTAGCCAGTCCTTTCTTTCTTCAAAAAGGGTTTTGATTTCTTTAGGTGTATTACTCCAAACGAAACAACCTCTATCGTCATACATATGGAATCCTTTGTCCGATTGAAAATCAAAGAAAAAAACGGATTGACTGATGTCAGGCTTAAAGCCCATTTCTCGATTTGCAATACCTCGAAATATTGGATCAATTTTAATTTGGTTGATCTGTAAAAGACCTATTGTGATTAGAGCTTCAGTTTGTTCAGGAATGCTTTCACCATGTTCATTAGTTTCAAAAAAACTAGTTGTAACGGTTTCTTTAGAATGATAGAAACTTAAAAAAATGTTATTTGGGAATAGTTGATAGAAATAGTCTGTTGGTTCACCAAAAAGATCAGGTCCTAAATAATTATAACATAGGAACCATATTTTGTCACTTTTATCAAAAGCATTGTTGAATAAAACTTTCGCTTTTGAAACAGAGTTTTCTATTCGTTCCTCAGTTCCATTCTTAAAATCATCTCCCAATTCAAATCTTAAGCCAATTTTTCCACCAATACTGTGCTCTGTATCAATAGAAGAACCTGGAAATGATTCGTTAAGATATTTCTGAAAATTTTCTCTGAGCATCGAAATATACTGTAGGCTTATAACGGACCCGCGTTTAATGGGCGCATTACAATTTAAGATTTTAGTTAAAGATACAAGCGAGCATGCGCTGAACTTGATTCAGTGTCCGTTTGAAACGCTTGTTAGTGGGCTAGATTAAAATTTGTAAGTTAGTTTTATAGTATTAATACCGGATTGAATGACCAAATTACTCGATTCCGGTTTATTTGATTGAAACACCTTACCAATTACAATTGGAGTAAGCATAGTAGCATGAAATCCAATCATGTTCGTCCAAAATTTTCTTGTTGGAGAATGAGTCTCCGCAAATAGAAAATTGTAATAAGTAAGAAAACCAAAACCAACAGCGAATGGTAGTGTAATTTCAGGGTCGGAATTATCTGAATAGATTAAAACACCAGTTAGACCAGCTGCTGCAACTCCAAAACTACCCCCAGTAAAATATGCACCCCAAGTGTATGTTGATAAATAACTGTACCCTAGAAAAATTGACTCGATAGCTAGTATATGAGGCCAAGGAAAAGAAGTGGAGTCATTTATGTCACTACTAAAGTTTGTAGGGCTTAATTCGAGGAATTGAGACTCAGGATAGAATTGATAGTATTCTAAATTTTGGGAATAGCTCTCAATAGTAACAAATGAAAAAATAAAAGAAATTATGAAAAACTTACTATTCATATGGTAAAGCCCACTAACGACCCTGCGTTTAAGCGGCGCAGGTTTTAGTTTTTCTTGAAGTAACGAAATTTTGGAATCAGAACAAACTCAGCAAAACCCCGTCTGCGTCCGACTTAAAACGATTGTTATGTTGCTGTTTTCTATTTTAAGGTCGAGCAGAAATCAGACGTTATTGAACTATCTCCCAAGTTATAGGAGAATGTATAGATATCTTCTAGGGCAGCATCCGCAGAAAACCTCCATCCCTCTCCTAATTTCTTTCGAGAATATTTATCAGGTTTTATCAAATTTATTACTAGTACGCTATCAAGTTTGCTATTTATGAAACCTAAGTATTGTCTATCCCATTGTATTGATTCTCTGTATTCTTTTTTTCTGATTCGAACCAATTTCCGATGAGAAACTTCTTTAACTAGCATATAATCTCCAGGATATTCAACAATCAATGCAGATGAGTCAGGGTGTAAATTTTCTGCACTACTAACTAACCATTTATAATAGTTCTCCTGAAAATCTTTTTCATTTTTTATAACCAACTTTTTGCTTGGACTAAATTTTTTTATATCTGCTGTTTGTAATTTCCCACAATTGAACCCATCGTTTTCTGATTCAGGAAATAGAGCAAAATAAGCGTCTTCAATTTGTATTATTGAAGCTGAAACACCCATATTTGGAGTTGAAAGGTGTAGAGACTTTGATGAACAAGCCGAATGTAAAAATAGAATTACAATAAAAAATCGAAATCTGTTCATAAGCAACATAACGACCCTGCGTTTAAGCGGCGAGTCTGGTTTTAGTTATTAATTTCCGAACCCTAATCGAGTCCGACTTGAAACGCTTGTTATACCGCAAGCACAAAATTGAATTAGCTGACAATAATTGGTTCTATCCATTTTACATGACAACTTTTAATAATGACTAGGCCATACTCTCCACCAACTATACCAGGATTAGTATCAAAATTATTATAAGCCCAAATTTTGTCGCCTTCTTCAAAATGACTTAGAAATTCTTCTGAATCTTCATTGGCTTGATCTTTTATCCGTTCTTGCCACGTTCTTTTATCTCCAGTGAAACCAGTTGATGGAATACCAGAATCAATTTGTACCTGAATGTTTTCTTCAGAAATTTGATAATAGAATGCTGTTACAGAATCAGGTTGAACTTCTTCAAGCAACCATTTTTCGTTAAACAAACTAGCATCAATTGAAAGATCATCCGCCAATGAAAAGCTTTCACAACTATTTGTTTCCGATGACTTTTTTGAAGTACAGGAAAGACAAAAGCTAATGAATAACAGTAAGTAGAATTGCTTAAGCATTTTATCTGCGGTATAACGACCCCGCGTTTAAGCGGCGAGTCTGGTTTTGATTGTTAAAGTTTCGAACCCTAATCGAGTCCGCTTGAAACGCTTGTTATGTTGCAAGTTCTCATATCCATTTAATGACAGTAAAGAATCCAATAATCGTCAAACATATTACCCCAAACATAATACCAGCAAAGAGAAAAGACATCATTTTATCTTTCCAAGTTTCGGTTTCATCATTATTCTCAACCAGTTCATTTTTTTTCTTATTTGTTGGCTGAATATAATCAACGAATGTATCGCCGAATTTATCTATCCAATCGACATCATCTGGCAAGGGTATAATTGTTTTCTCTGAACTTTTCAGAACTTCATCTACTTGTATATAACCTTCTAATAAAGAAATGCTATATCTGAGCAAACCACTTTTGTTTGCATAAATGAAGCTTTCATCCGATCCACCACCATATTGTCTTATTCCAAAATATGCTTCAGCTTCAAGGACTTCTTTATCAAAATTGCCTAAAAATTCTTTTACTTCATTTTCCATGAGGTTAGATTTATTTCATATCTGATTAAGCAACATAACGACCCCGCGTTTAAGCGGCGAGCCGAGTTAAAATTATTAAAGTTACAAAGCCTAATCGAGTCCGTTTGAAACGCTTGTTAGGTAGCTGATTTGTTGTGAATAATATGATTATAAAAAACACCAGTTAAACCACCAAGAATAAAGCCAGGGCTCATATAGATAATAGCATATAAAGCCCCAACAATGATAGTTAGTAAAGCGCCTTCAACAGCTCTGGTTCCGAAGGTGTAATTTGGATCGGTTATTAGGCCAAAAATCGCACCTCCAACTCCGAATATAATTGCCCCAAGTATGTAACTTAGAAAGGTAATTCCAACACCATAGGAAGCCGCAATAGATGTCGCTTTTTTTGTTCGTTCAGTTTCATAGATCTTTGGTGATAACCAATATGCAATAATAGATGTCGCAACTACAGAGGAGATAGCACCTCCAAACATGAGTATTCTATCAATATCATTAATTTCTTCAGCCATTATAAATAAAAAACTAAACCATACTATTAAGGCTACTAAAGAAAATAAAATTATCGCAATTATTCGGTTTTTATTCATTGGTCAAAAGCTACCTAACGACCCGGCGTTTAAGCGGCGAGCCGAGTTATTAAAATTAAACGAAACCCGTCCGAGTCCGCTTGAAACGCTTGTTAGGCGACCCATTAATCTTTGATTCCATTACGATAATGAAAATGTTCTAAAGAAGCAGGAAGACAACTTGCAATAAAATTCGGATCAGATTTTTTCTCTTCAATTTTCTCAGCCCGAATTGTTAATGCGTTATTTTCAATCGACCAATCGAAGCAACTTATACCAAGTGGAAATGCCGTTAAAACTCCCGAGAGTTTATTTTTAATAATCCATTCTTCTGCTTCTTCTTTATCGGTAAATGCGGCAGAAGGAACATCCGCGATAAAAAGCCAAATACAATTTTCAGGTATCATTTTTTCTAGGTGCGCCTAACGGCCCAGCGTTTAAGCGGCGAGCCGAGTTTTAATTATTAAAGTTTCGAACCCTAACCGAGTCCGCTTGAAACGCTTGTTATACTACATTTTTTTCGAGTAAACCGACAAATTTCAATTCATAACCATCTGTAAATCTTCCACCTGCCCAAGAATCATAAAAAATTTTCGTTGGAGACTTACACTTTGAACAGTAAAAGTCTAAAAAAGAACTACAACCTTTACTACCTTTCAAATTAAACTGTTTGAAATCTTCTTTTGAAAGATTTGAGTGAAGAAGGTTTCTATGCTTATCTAAATCTTTTAAACAGAATAAAAGTAGATCATTACAACTTGGGCAATGGTACTCTGACTTTGGTTGAAGATCCCAATCCTCATCTCTTTGAAACCAAACTTTACTAAAACAGTTTTCAGCCTCAAAAATTTGCATAGGTTTAAATGTAGTATAACGACCCTGCGTTTAAGCGGCGAGCCTGGTTTTAATTATTAAAGTTTCGAACCCAAACCGAGTCCGACTTGAAGCGCTTGTTATACTGCGATTTCAATTTGTCATTTTCAAAATAATTTTAAGAACATATTCATCAGAAGTGTCCATTTTCTCAAGCATAACTTTTCTTAGTTCTCTTTTTTGCTTGGGAGAATTAATTTCTGTTTTCTGAAAAAAATGTCCAACTGGCCACATAAGTTGAGCCTGAATAGCTTTATCAAATAATAGTTCGACGTCATCAACTTGCTTAACAGCCCAAAGTCTCCATTTAGGCAAAGCCCAAGACCACCAAATCCATGCCATAATTATTGAGGGAATTAGTGCTAAACCAATTATTGGATTAAGGTTCCAGCTTTCCGGAATAATTGTAGCGATAAATAGAGGTGAAACTATTATCAGAAAAACAGGAAGATTAACAAAAAAGAATCCTCTCTGGATCGCTTTTTCAATGGACAATGACTTTTCAGATTTCACGATATCATTAGCAGTATAACGACCCCGCGTTTAAGCGGCGAGGGTTTTCGGTTTTTATGAAAGTAACAGAATTAATCAGTTACCTGAAAATTAAATTATGCGGAGCCACTTCCCGAGTCCGACTTGAAACGCTTGTTAGCTGCATAGCCCAAAATATGTGCTTGAATGTCCATCACTTAAAGAAAGGTTGAACTTACCAAAAGTGCAGCCAATGAAAACCAAATACCGACGATCAAAGACAGAAATAACATTATCCAATATCTGGTTGGATTATTTTTTCGGGACCACTTCAATTTCCATGATCTATCCCGTTGATAATTGAATCGTAAATATTGAAAAGCCAAAACCAATAATCAATAGAGCAGAAATGTAGATAAAGAAATTCAGTACGCTAATTCCTAAGAACAAAGACAAAGGAATTGTTAACAAGAAGAAAAAGAAAACCTTTATATAAGACTTACCTTCCATAGTATTTCTGATATTTTCCATGCAGCTAACGACTCCGCGTTTAAGCGGCGAGTCTGGTTTTAGTTATTAGAGTTTCGAACCCTAATCGAGTCCGCTTGAAACGCTTGTTATACGTTTTTTTCGTTGCTTTAAAAGAATATACACAATGA
>Ga0181370_1000049_pt1 | contig 33789 bp, 38 predicted proteins | sample LowvirmetaG_7_FD_130091 | JGI IMG/M metagenome (GOLD analysis project Ga0181370, IMG submission 130091) | Marine viral communities from the Subarctic Pacific Ocean - Lowphox_06 viral metaG | ecosystem: Environmental > Aquatic > Marine > Oceanic | place: Subarctic Pacific Ocean | collected...
GGACTCGAACGCTCCCGCAGACATTGTATCTGCGGCAGGATTCGGCCAGCCATCCCGCGGCGCAACCAGACGAAGGTCGGTCAGTCCGAAATTGCGCATTACACGCGCCGCAGCGCCGATATTCTCACCCAATTGGGGACTGTGAAGGATAATTGCGGGGTTGCGCTGATCTGACATGGTTTTCCCTGTTTTGACGCGGCTGTTGGCTCTGCTATAGCCCTGCGAGAATAGTGCAACCGCAGGGAATACAAACATGGCGAAAATCAAGGTCAAAAATCCGATCGTCGAGATGGACGGGGACGAAATGACCCGCATCATCTGGCAGATGATCAAGGACCGGCTGATCCATCCTTATCTCGACATCGATCTCAAATATTACGACCTGTCGGTCCAGAAGCGTGATGAGACGGACGACCAGATCACCATCGACGCAGCCAATGCAACCAAACAATACGGTGTTGCTGTCAAATGCGCCACGATCACGCCGGACGAAGCCCGCGTTGAAGAGTTTGGCCTGAAGAAGATGTGGCGTTCGCCAAATGGCACGATCCGCAACATTCTGGGCGGCGTTGTCTTCCGCGAGCCAATCGTGATCTCCAATGTCCCACGTCTGGTGCCAGGCTGGACGAAGCCGGTTGTGGTCGGCCGTCACGCCTTTGGCGACCAGTACAAGGCCACGGACTTCCTCGTTCCAGGCAAGGGCAAGCTGACCATGAAATGGGAAGCGTCCGACGGGTCCGATTCCAAGGAATTCGAAGTCTTCGACTTCCCGTCCTCAGGCATCGCCATGGGCATGTACAACCTCGACGAGTCCATCCGTGACTTCGCCCGCGCCAGCCTGAACTATGGCCTGCAGCGCAAATGGCCGGTCTACCTGTCGACCAAGAACACGATCCTGAAAGCCTATGATGGCCGCTTCAAGGACATTTTCCAGGAAGTGTTCGACGCTGAATTCGCAGACAAGTTTGCTGAGTTCGGCGGCACTTACGAGCACCGCCTTATCGACGACATGGTCGCAGCGGCCATGAAATGGTCTGGTGGGTATGTCTGGGCCTGTAAGAACTATGACGGCGACGTCCAGTCCGACACGGTCGCCCAGGGCTATGGCTCGCTGGGTCTCATGACTTCCGTTCTGATGACACCGGATGGCAACACGGTTGAAGCCGAAGCTGCCCACGGCACGGTGACGCGTCACTACCGCAACCACCAGAAGGGTGAAGCGACTTCGACGAACTCCATTGCGTCGATCTTCGCCTGGACCCGCGGCCTCGACCATCGCGGCCGCATGGATGACACGCCTGACGTGCGCGCCTTCGCCCAAAAGCTGGAAGAGACCATCATCAAGACGGTCGAGAGCGGCCAGATGACGAAGGACCTCGCCCTGCTCGTCGGTCCGGATCAGGAATGGCTCACGACCGAAGGCTTCATCGAAGCCGTCGACAAGAACTTCCAGGAAGCCATGTCGAAATCCTGATAGGCTCAGGACTTAAAGAACAAAGCCCCGCAACTCGGTTGCGGGGCTTTTTTGTTCAGGCAATGAATTTGGCGACAAACCAGGCCCCCAGCACGATCCCTAGCAAGGGGATCAGCGCAATCAGCCAGATGGGCCGCGCCTTGATGTTTCCAAGCTTTTCTTCCGGGTCCATCACGCCTCTCCCAACAAGGTGCGCACATGATCCTCCAGATCGAGCTGGCGGAGGCGTTTGAGGCGTTCCGTCAACAGGATGCGGCGGAGGCGTTGATAGGCAATTTCGAGATCGTCATTCACGATCACATAGTCATAACGGCGCCAATGCATGATCTCGCGCTTGGCATCTTCCATGCGGCGCGCCACGATCTCCGGCGTGGATCCCGGCCGTGCCGCCAGGCGCTGTTCCAGCGCGCTGATGCTGGGGGGCAGGATGAACACCGAGACCACATCATTCGGCATCTGGTCGTGCAGCGCATCCGCGCCCTGCCAATCCACGTCGAAGAGGACGTCTTCCCCGCCTTCAAGCTTAGCCACCGTGTCGGCCTTAGGCGTGCCGTAATACTTGTCAAAGACGTGCGCCCATTCGAGGAATTCGCGCCGCTCAATCATGTGATGAAACTCATCAACGGACCTGAAATGATAGTCTTTTCCGTCTTTCTCCCCAGGCCTTGGCGGACGCGTGGTCGCCGAGACTGACAAGTTCACATCATCGAATTCCTCGATCAGCTTCTTGGCAAGCGTCGTCTTGCCAGCGCCGGACGGGCTCGACAGGACCAGCATGAGTCCCCGGCGATGGCCGTGGTCCTTTGGATGTCCGCTATTCGACATTGGCTGACTGCTCCTTGAACTGGTCTATTGTTCCTTTGAGGCTGAGACCTGCATTCGTCAAATCCAGACTGACGGATTTGGAGCAGAGCGTATTAGCCTCGCGATTGAGTTCCTGGGCGAGGAAATCGAGCTTCCGGCCCACCGGTGAGCCGTCGGCAAGCAATTTCCGCGCAGAGTCGAAGTGTGCGAGCAAACGGTCCAGCTCCTCGCGGACATCGGCCTTTGCAGCAGTCAGTGCGAGCTCAGCCGCCAGCCGTTCGGGGTCCACCTGCTGGTCTGCCCCCAGTTCTTCCAATTGCTTCGACAGCCGCGCCTTGAGCAGTGCAGGCTGGTCCCCCGCGAGTGAAATAGCGGCATCCGTCGCTGACACCAGTTCGTCGACGAGACCGGAGAGCATCGTTTGCAGCGCGCGGCCCTCGGCTTGGCGGGCCTGGTCCAGCTCCGCAAGCGCCGCAACCGCAGCCGATTCAAGTTCAGCCATGACGTCCGGATTCGCCGCAACGTCCCGGATGTTTGCCGATCCGGTTTCCACAACGCCCTTTACAGTCATCAGGGTGGCGATGGCTTCGCTGGAAATGCCGACGCCATGCGCCTTCTCTGCCGCCGCCAGCAATGTATCCAGCAAGGCGTGATCGATCGTGGCGCCCCCTGCCTGATCGCTCAGCTCGATCCTGAGCGAGACCTGAAGGGATCCACGATTGAACCTTTTTGAAGCCGCAGCTTTGACGACACGTTCCAGCGCATCGAACCCGGGAGGGGTATTCACCCGTACATCCAGCCCCCGACCGTTCACGCTCTTGGCTTCCCAAGCCCAGGCGCCCCACTCTGCTTCCCCCGTGACACGGGCAAAGCCGGTCATGCCGGATAGGTTGTTCATTCCCCTGCCCGCTCCCTCTGTATTTCTTCTCGTTCATATTGGCGGTAAGCCGCGACATTCCGGTTGTGCTCGGCCAGCGTCTTCGCGAACAGATGGCCGCCCTTGCCGTCTGCCACGAAAAAGATGTGCCCCGTCTCGTCAGGGTTCAGGACGGCTGCAATCGCCTCCCGGCCCGGATTGCAGATCGGCGTCTTTGGCAGACCATCAATCTGATACGTATTCCAGTCCGTCTTCCGGTCGATCTCGGAGCGATATAGCGTTCGGCGCTCTCCCTGGCGATTGTACAGGGGCTCCCCCTTGGAAATCCCGTAGATGATCGTCGGGTCGCTCTCCAGGCGCATGCCGCGCTTGAGGCGCGTAACGAACAGGCCGGCAATCTGCGGACGTTCTCCGGCAATGCCGGTTTCCTTCTCGACAACGGAGGCAAGGATCACAGCCTCTTCCGGCGTTGAAATGGGCAGACCTTCAGCGCGCTTGGGCCATAGATCTGCCAACACATCAGCCTGGGCCTTACGCATTCGCTCGACCAGTTCTGCGCGGGTGGTGCCGCGCTGAAAGAGGTATGTGTCCGGAAGCAGCATGCCTTCACCGATTTCCGTCTCCGGCATCTCGCCGGTAAGGATCGGGTCGGCTTCAACGATTTTCAGTAATTGTGACGTGGTCCGGCCTTCCGGCAGCGTTATCTTGTGGAGGACCGATTTACCCTCAATCAGGACATCCATCACGTCCGTCACACTCGCGCGCGGCTCGAGAATGAATTCGCCGGTCTTGATGGCAAGTTCAGTGCCGTCGAGCCGTGCCTTCAGGCGCACCAGGCGGTCGTCCTGCACGATGCCGTCTTGCTCCAGCCGAGAGGCCACGCGAGTCAGCGTTTCGCCCGGCTCAACCGTGAAGACGTGTTGTTCAGTAGAGGGCCCGGGCTTCGAGACTTCGTTCTGGAACCAGAGCCAGCCGCCGCCAAGTGCTGCGCCACCCACAAACAGCAGGAGCACCAGCACCGAGAGCAGGCCTTTGATGAATTTCATGAACGCCTCGCGAATCCTGACTGTGCCAGCCTACATGCCAACCCCAGCCCGGAGAAACAGGCTTACTGAACTTCCTTGAGAACCAGCGATGCGTTCGTGCCGCCAAAGCCGAAGCTGTTGGACATGGCCGCGCGCACCCGGCCCTTCTTGGCCTTGTGCGGGATCAGGTCCAGAACGGTCTCGAAGCTCGGATTGTCGAGGTTCAGGGTCGGCGGCATCACCTGGTCGCGGATCGCGAGTGCGCAGAACGCACTCTCGATGGCTCCGGCAGCGCCGAGCAAGTGTCCTACGGCCGACTTGGTCGACGACATGGACATGTTCTTGGCATGCTCACCGAAGGCCCGCTCAACGGCGCCAGCTTCACCTTCATCCCCCTTAGGGGTCGAGGTGCCGTGGGCGTTGACATAGTCGATCTCTGACAGGTCCATGCCGGAATGCTTGAGCGCCATCTTCATGGCACGGTATCCACCCTCAGCGCCTTCAGCAGGGGCCGTGATGTGATAGGCATCACCCGTCAGGCCGTAACCTGCGACTTCCGCGTAGATCTTCGCGCCACGTGCCTTGGCATGTTCGTACTCTTCGAGCACGACGATGGCGGCGCCTTCACCCATGACGAAGCCGTCCCGGTCCTTGTCGTAAGGACGGGAAGCCTTTTCAGGCGTGTCATTGAAATTCGTGGACATGGCCTTGGCAGCGCAGAACCCTGCGATGCCGATGCGGCCAATGACAGCCTCAGCGCCGCCTGCAACCATGACATCCGCATCGCCATATTTGATGAGGCGGGCAGAATCGCCGATCGCGTGAGCGCCGGTGGCACAGGCCGTCACCACAGAATGGTTAGGCCCTTTGAATTTGTGCCGGATCGATACCTGGCCAGAGGCCAGATTGATCAAGGCAGCAGGGATGAAGAACGGGCTCACCTTGCGCGGCCCGCTCTCATGAAGCGTGATCGCCGTCTTGTAGATGGATTCAAGGCCACCAATACCGGACCCGATCAGAACGCCAGTGCGCTCCTGACCTTCATCGTCCTCGGGCCGCCAACCAGAATCCTCAACAGCCTCATCAGCCGCAGCGATCGCATAAAGAATGAATTCGTCGATCCGGCGCATCTCTTTCGGAGATACGAATTTAGCCGGATCAAACGCATGGGGATCACCTTCGCCGCCACCGCGGCCTGTTACCCACGGAACCTGAAACGCAATCTTGCACGGCATGTCCTCGGGATCGAACGTATCAATACGTCCGGCTCCAGACTTGCCTTCAATCAGGCGCTCCCAGGTTGCCTCACGGCCAGCGGCCAGTGGCGAGACAATCCCGATTCCGGTAATAACAACGCGGCGGTCTGACATAGAAATCCCGAAATCTTAGATGTGAGCTTTGATGTGCGTTACCGCATCACCAACCGTGCGGATAGACTCCTGCACGTCATCCGGGATCTCAATGTTGAACTCTTCCTCGAAGGCCATGACCAGTTCAACCAGGTCCAGCGAGTCGGCGCCGAGATCATCGATGAAGCTAGCGCTCTCGACGACTTTGTCACCATCCACGTCGAGATTATCGACAACAATTTTTTTAACGCGTTCTAGAACGTCAGACATGAGTACCTCTCTGAAAATGCCTGAGGACTGGCCCAGATTCGAACCATTGTGTTGCGCCTAGCATACACTGGGGACGAGCGCCAAGTCCTATGAGTGGGGCTTGCTGTAGTGAAATCAGATCATTGCCATACCGCCATTCACATGGAGCGTCTGTCCTGTGACATAAGCGGCTTGGTCGGACGCAAGATAAACGGCTGCGGCGGCAATGTCTGCCCCCTGGCCAAGTCGACCGGCAGGAATCTGGTCCAAAAGTGCCTCTTTCTGCTTTTCTGGCAACACATCCGTCATGGGTGATTCGATGAATCCCGGCGCAATCGTGTTGGCCGTAATCCCGCGGCTGGCCACTTCCTGGGCCAATGATTTGGTAAATCCGATCATGCCGGCCTTGGAGGCGCAATAGTTCGCCTGACCCGGGTTTCCGGTCACGCCGACAATGGATGTAATTCCGATAATCCGGCCGTGGCGACGCTTCATCATGCCTCGCACACAGCTTTTCGTGAGGCGGAAATAGCTGCCCAGATTGACGGACAGAACATCGTTCCAGTCATCATCCTTCATCTGCATCAGCAGCTTGTCGCGCGTGATACCGGCATTGGCCACGAGAATATCGAGCGGCCCGATTGCTTCCTCAGCCCGGCCCACAAGGCCATCAACCGATTCCGCGTCAGACAGATTGCAGGGCACGATGGCGCTGTCGCCCTTCAGTGTGCCGGCAACTTCTTCCAGCACGTTCTCACGCGTGCCCGACAGAGCGACTTTGGCGCCTGCCTCGGACAGGGCTTGTGCAATGGCGCGGCCAATTCCGCCGGAAGCGCCCGTCACGAGGGCCGTACGGCCGGTAAGATCAAACATCTTGTCTATCCCTTCATTGCTTCTGCAAAGGCTTCGATATCCTCGGGGGTCCCGAGCGTGAAACCGTTGAGCGACTTGTCGATTCGGCGTTGCATCACCGTCAGCACCTTGCCATTGCCTGCTTCGCCCGTCGCTTCAACTCCCTGAGCGACCATGAATTGCACACTCTCTGTCCAGCGCACACGGCCGGTAACCTGTGCGACAAGGTTCTTCCGGATCGTCTCCGGGTCGGTGACGGCGCTTGCCGACACGTTCGCGACCAGTTCAGTAACCGGCTGCGCAATTGACACATCCGCGAGCGCCTCTGCCATCGCATCGGCGGCTGGCTGCATGAGCGCGCAATGGAACGGCGCGGAAACGTTGAGCAGCATGGCTTTCTTGACGCCATTGTCCTTCGCATGCGCGCAGGCGGCCTCAACCGCGTCCTTGCGGCCCGATATGACGAGTTGCCCCGGCGCATTGTCGTTTGCAATGTCGCACGCGCCGCCGCTTTCGCGTCCAGCTGCACAGGCGGCCTCAGCTTGGTCTATGTCGGCGCCCAACAGGGCTGCCATAGCGCCTTCTCCCGGCTGTACAGCGGCCTGCATGGCGTTGCCACGAATGCGCAGGAGGCGCGCCGTATCCGCAACGCCAAGCGCGCCTGCAGTCGCAAGCGCAGAATACTCACCTAGGGAATGGCCCGCGACATAGGCCGCGTCCTTGGCTGACAAGCCGAATTCAGCCTCCAGGGCACGGGCTGCAGCCAAGCTGTGCGCCATGAGGGCGGGCTGCGTATTTGCCGTCAGAGTCAGCTCTGCAATATCGCCGGTCCACATCAGGCCGGACAGATCCTGCCCAAGGGCTTCATCAATCTCGGCAAAGACATCGCGGGCCGACTGAAAAGCCTCCGCCAGCGCCTTGCCCATTCCGATTTCCTGGCTCCCTTGCCCAGGAAAGATCAGCGCGAATTTTTTCATGTCTGGTTTCTCCAAATTGCGCCCGTGGTTAAAGGTGACCGCCAATGTAAGCAAGCGCTTGAAAAACAGGCCAAAATGCGCTTTACACCCGCCTTCACTCGCAGGCATGCGGCCCTTGGTAGTTTGGAATGAGCCAGACGAAGAGGGGCCATCGCCCGGCAGTTTCCCGCTGTCTGGCGCCGCATGGCTCTACTATGGGACTGAAAACATGGCACTATATGAGCATGTCGTGATCACACGACCTGACATTTCGCCTGCTCAAGTCGAGACTTTTGTCGAAGAACTGAGCGGATTTCTCAAGGAAAAAGGCGCATCTGTTGGCAAGACCGAATACTGGGGTCTTCGCAACCTAGCCTATCCGATCAAAAAACAGCGCAAGGGGCATTATTCCCTTCTGAACATCGACGGCCCAGCCGATGCGGTTCAGGAACTCGAACGCCGCCTTCGCATTTCCGACGACGTCATGCGCTACATGACGATCCGCGTTGAAGCCCTGAGTGATGAGCCGTCGCCGGTTCTCTCTCGCAAAGACCGTCGTCGCGACTAGGGAAGGACACTCGAAATGGCTCAGAAACTGAACATCACGAACATTCCTGCCCGCCGTCCGTTCGGACGTCGCCGCAAGGTCGACCCGTTCACCGGTCAGAACGCGCAGGAAATCGATTACAAGGACGTGAAACTGCTGCAGCGCTATATCTCTGAAAAAGGGAAAATCGTGCCTAGCCGGATCACGGCCGTAAACCTCAAGAACCAGCGCAAGCTTGCTCAGGCGATCAAACGCGCCCGCATGCTGGCCCTGCTTCCGTTCGAAGTGAAGTAAGGAGACACGAACATGCAAGTCATCCTTCTTGAACGCATCGAACGCCTCGGCAAAATTGGCGAAGAAGTGAACGTGAAGAACGGGTTCGCCCGGAACTTCCTGATCCCTCAGGGCAAAGCCCTGCTCGCCAATGATCGCAACCGGGCTCGTTTCGAGTCCGAGCGCGAAGCCATCGAAGCCCGCAATGCTGAAGCTCGCGCGAACGCCGAAGCTGAAGCCGGTACGCTGGACGGCACCGTCTTCACCCTGATCCGTCAGGCTGGCGACACCGGACAGCTCTATGGTTCGGTTACCGCACGCGATGTGGCTGATGCTGCTGAAGCCGCTGGTCACCCGGTGCCTCGGTCCGGCGTCCGCCTCAATCGTCCGATCAAGGCCATCGGCCTGTACGACGTGGCGATCCGCCTGCACGCAGAAGTCACCATCACGGTTCAGGCGAACATCGCCCGCTCCACGGAAGAGGCAGAGCGTCAGGCCAAAGGCGAAGACATTGTTGCTTCGCTCCAGGCTTCGAACCAGGAACTCGCTCAGGAACAGGCCGGTGAACTCGCCGAAGCCGCTGCTGAGCGCGCCGAAGCCGGCGGCGAAGACGAAGAATAGTCTTTCGCACATTCAGATTGAGGGCCGCAGCTATCCACAGCTGCGGCCCTTTTTTGTGGAGCAACGGTGAATTGCGCAGTTCGTTCGACATCAAGACGATGAATTCGCCTCGCAGGTGAGGTAAAAGAATCGGATGCCTCTTGATGACGCCCCTGCTTCAACCATCGCTCCGCCGCACAATCTGTCGGCCGAGGCGGCTGTGCTCGGCGCAATCCTCTTCGATAACAATGCCTATCAGCGTGTGGCCGACATCCTGCGGCCGTCTGACTTCTACGCGCCTGCGCATCAGGAATTGTTCGACGTTTCGGCGACCATGATCCAGCAAGGCCGAATCGCCGACGGGGTGACCCTTCGCGAGCATTTCGAGAAGGCAGAGAAACTCGCCGAGATCGGTGGCGCGCGCTATCTGGAGCAATTGCTTGATTCGGCCGCGTTCGGCCCGGAAGTGGGCGATTATGCCCGGATGATTCGCGACCTCGCCATGAGGCGCTCGCTGGTCGGCATCGGCAGCGAACTCACGGGGCGCGCGCTGAACCCAACCCCGGAAGAAAACGGCGAACGTCAAATCGAGCTGGCCGAACGCCAATTGTTCGACCTGGCAGAGCGCGGCTCGTCCGGACGCGGCTTCACAACTTTCTCCGAGGCCCTGACAGAATCTTTGAAAAATGCCGAAGCGGCCTTCAAACGCGAAGGCAAGATCGCCGGCATCCCGACCGTGTTGCGCGACCTCGATGAAAAGCTCGGCGGTCTGCACAGATCCGACCTGATCATCCTCGCGGGTCGTCCCTCAATGGGGAAAACCTCGCTCGCGACTAATATCGCGTACAATGCAGCCGCCGCCTATCGCGCCGAAGTACAGGATGACGGGTCGAAAAAAACCATCGACGGCGCAATTGTCGGTTTCTTCTCGCTCGAAATGTCTAACGAACAGCTTGCTACGCGAATCATCGCCGAGCGGACGGGCATCACCACACACCGAATCCGTCAGGGCGACCTCGACAAGAGCGACTTCGAACGGCTGCGCGAAGCCACCGAAGAACTTCAGAACCTGCCACTCTATATCGATGATACGGGCGGCATCTCGATCAGCCAGATTGCTGCCCGCGCGCGTCGCCTCCAGCGGTCTGTTGGCCTCGACATGATCGTGATCGACTATCTGCAGCTCATCACCGTGACCAGTGGCAATGCCAATGCGAACCGCGTTCAGGAAATCACGCAGATCACGACGTCCCTCAAGGCGCTTGCAAAAGACCTGAACGTTCCGATCATTGCCCTGTCCCAGCTATCGCGAGCTGTTGAACAGCGCGACGACAAACGTCCCCAGCTGTCTGACCTTCGGGAATCCGGCTCGATCGAGCAGGACGCCGATGTCGTCATGTTCGTCTATCGCGAAGAATATTACCTGTCGCGGACAGAGCCCGGCGCAGACCCGAGCGATCCGTCCTCGAACGAGAAATGGAGCCAGTGGCGCGAGCGTATGGATCAGGTCTATGGCAAGGCCGAAGTTATCATCGGCAAGCAGCGGCACGGCCCGATCGGGCGCGTGGAACTGGCGTTCGATTCGAACATAACCCGCTTCGGGGACTTGTCCCGCGACCAGCAAGGCTATGGCAGCGATTTCGACGAATAGCGACTAAAGCTGTCCTAGCCAGTCCAGTAGCAAGCGGTTCACCTCTTCAGGGCGCTCCTGTTGCGTCCAGTGCCCACAGCCCTCAAGCAGTTCGGCCCCGCGAAGATCGCCGAGGCTCTTTTCCATAGCGGCTACCATGTCACCGGGAAACATTTTCAGGACGAGGTCTCGGGTTCCCCCAATGAAAAGCGATGGCTGGCCGATTATGGCCGGAGACGAATGCGCTTTCAGATAGGCATGATCGCGATGCCAGTTGCGATAGCGGTTCAGCGGCCCCCGAAACCCGGACTGGCGGAATTGGGCGGCATAATAAGCGACGTCTTCCTCATTCAGCCACGGCAGAGGCATGTCCGGCTCCGGCAAGCGGTGGAGCAATGTATCGCCATGCTTCTTGTCGAACGGCCATGTGCCGTCTGGCGCATCGCCTGAAATGGCATAGTAGAATTTCCGGATCGTCTCAGCCGGATCGGCTTCGAGCTCGGCCTCGGGCGGTCCCTGATCCTGAAAATAGATTTGATAGAAGAACAGGCCGCGATCCGTGAACAAGGCGCGCGCCGCGTCGATGAAGACCACATCACCGGGCGGCACATAAGGCACAGACAGGCCGGCCACCGCGCGGAAGCGATCCGCGTGGAGCCGCGCCGTGTTCCAGGCAATCGGGGCGCCCCAATCATGACCAACCACAACCGCTTTTTCATCCGGGGACAGGGCCGCCGCGAGGCCGGCAATGTCTCCGGTCAGGCTTTCCATGTCGTAGGCTTCGACGTCATGCGGCCGGTCCGAACCCCCATAGCCACGCACATCAGGTGCCGCGACCCGGTAGCCTGCCCTGGAGAGCGCCTCGATCTGGTGACGCCAGGAATACCAGCTCTCTGGAAACCCGTGAACGAGAATGACAAGCGGACCGTCCCCTGCCAGAGCTACGCGCAGGCGGACACCGTTGGTCTCGATCATTCTCAGTTCGGGAGACATTGCCCTGCCTAGTCCTTGTCGCCGATCCATTTGAATTTCGGCTCATCCCACCACGGGTAAAAGTTCGGCATTCCGTCGGAGACTTTCACCGGATAGACCGGCTTGCGCTTTTCGAGGAAGCTCATGACGCCTTCCTTGGCGTCCTGGGTCTTGCCGCGGGAATAGATTGCGGCCGAGTCCACAATGTGGGCCTCCATCGGATGGCTGGCACCGAGCATGCGCCACATCATCTGCCGTGTCAGGGTTGTGGAGACGGCGGCGGTGTTGTCGGCGATTTCCCGGGCCATGGCGCGGGCTACATCCATCAGCTCCGCCTGCGGATGAACCGAGCGAACAAGGCCGCCATCCATAGCCTCCTGCGCCGGGAAGACCCGGCCGGAATAGCACCATTCCAGCGCCTGCGAGATGCCCACGAGCCGCGGCAGGAACCAGCTGGAAGCCGCTTCCGGATTGATACCCCGGCGATTGAACACGAACCCGAACCGGGCATTGTCCGATGCGATGCGGATATCCATAGGCAGCTGCATGGTCACGCCGATACCGACGGCTGCGCCATTGATGGCGCCGATCACCGGTTTGAGGCTGTCGAAGATACGCAGCGTTACGCGGCCACCGCCATCGCGTTGGATATCCACATCGTCCGTCCGGCCCGCCTCGCCGTCTTCGGCGCGCTTGTCATAGTCGAAGGTCTTGGCGCCCTCGGACAGGTCTGCCCCCGCGCAGAACGCCCGGTCGCCCGAGCCGGTCACGATGACCACACGCACACTGTCGTCGGCATCGGTAATGTCGAACGCCTCAATCATTTCGTACATCATCTTGCCGGTGAAGGCATTCATCTTGGCGGGGCGATTCAGCGTCAGCGTCGCAATGCCGTCTTCGATATCGAGGATGATCTGTTCAAATTCTTTCGGCTGCGCCACGGCTTGCCTCCCTTGTGCTGATTTTTCGAGCCCAAGCTGCCTGTGCCTCAGCATTCGTCAAGACTTACCCAGCGGCATTCACCCCATCGCTTGACCTTGCCGCGGGCTGCGCTCGATAAACTCAGCCCTCACAGCCAAAGGATCTCCACGATGAAACTGACAGCCCTGCTAGCCGGCGCGTTCATGGCGCTGCTTTACCTGCCTGCCGCAGCCGAGACCCTCTATCTCACCGCAGGCAAGTTCGTGGATCCCGTAACGGCGGAAACGGTGAACCGGCCAGCCTTCGTGATTGAAGATGGGGTCATCACGGCGCGCGGAACCGCGAACAGGCTGCGCAAGCCGGCGGAGGCGACCTTCATTGATCTTGGCGACGCGACGCTTGTGCCCGGTTTCATCGACATGCACACCCATCTCACCTCCGACCCGGAAGACCCCGCATATTATTCGTTGAGTTTCTCGGATGAACGGCAGGTCCTCACCGGGGTCAAGAATGCCCGCAAGACGTTGCTGGCCGGCTTCACCACGGTCCGGAATGTCGGGGCGTCCAGCTATGGCGACGTCGCATTGCGTGATGCAATCAATGAGGGGGATATTTCGGGGCCGCGCATGTTTGTGTCCGGGCCACCGGTCGGCATTCTGGGCGGGCACTGCTCCGACACCAATCTGCTTCCGTCGGAATATGAATTGACCGGCGAAAATGTTGCCACAGGCCCCTGGGAAATGCGGGAAAAGGTTCGCCGGAACATCAAATACGGCGTCGACCTGATCAAGACCTGCTCCACGGGCGGCGTGTTTTCGAAGGGCACCAGCCTCGGCGCAGCACAGGGCACGCTGGAAGAGCTGACGGCCATTGCCGAAGAAGCCCACGCGCGGGGGATCAAGGTCGCCTCCCATGCGCATGGCACGATTGGCATCAAGAACGCGATCCTCGCGGGCATCGACACAATCGAACATGCCAGCATCCTCGACGAGGACACGATCAATCTCGCCAAGGAGCACGGCACCTATCTGTCGATGGACATTTACAACACCGAATACACTCTGGCCGAGGGCGAGAAGAATGGCGTGCTGGAGGAATCCCTGGCGAAAGAACGTGCCATTTCAAAGATCCAGCGTGACAGTTTCACTGCGGCCGTGAAGGCAGGCGTGAAAGTCGTTTTCGGGTCCGATTCGGGCGTTTACCCGCATGGAGACAATGGCCGCCAATTCTCCCGCATGGTCACGCTCGGCATGACACCGATGCAGACCCTTCAGGCTGCAACCAGTCTGGCCGCGGAGGCGCTGGACAAGACTGGCGACCTCGGATGCGGGGATGTCGGGTGCCGCGCTGATTTCGTCGCCGTGGACACCAATCCCCTCGCTGACATATCCGCCTTCGAGGCCGTCGACTTCGTGATGAAGGATGGCACGGTCTACAAGCGTGACGGCAAGCCGGCGGCAGGTACGTACTGACGCAGCCCCCTTTCCCGCTGCGGCCTGATTCGTCTAAACATGATCCAGATCACGATTCCCTGAATGCCGCTCGGCTGCACGGTCGGGAGAGACAGAAACCTTCAAGGACAACACCTGCCACTCATGGAATTCAATCCGCTGCCCGCCGTCACGACATTCGCCGCCCCGATCTTTATTCTATCGGTTGCGCTGGAATGGTGGGCGGTCAAATCAGGCCGGGCGCGGGGCAAATATGACACAAAGGATGCGTTTGCCTCGCTTGCAATGGGACTCGGCAATGTCGTCATCAACACGCTGACCGGGGCGATCGCCATCTGGATGATGCTGGTGGCCTGGCCATTTCGCGTGTTCACCCTGCCTTTCACGCTCTGGTCGGCGGTGATCGGCTTCGTCCTGTATGATTTCATCTATTACTGGAAGCACCGTTTCGCGCACCGCGCCCGCTGGTGGTGGATGGAGCACGTCACCCATCACTCATCGACCAATTACAATCTCACGACCGCTTTGCGCCAACCTTGGTTCGGACCGTTCACCGGGCTGATCTGGATTGGCCTTCCCATGGTTATCATCGGCTTCCATCCCTATGTCATATTCTTCGTGGGCGGACTGAACCTGCTCTACCAGTTCTGGATTCATACCGAAGCCATTGACCGGATGCCCCGCTGGTTCGAAGCGGTCTTCAATACGCCGAGCCATCACCGGGTCCATCACGCCACCAATGCCCGGTATCTCGATACGAATTTCGCGGGCGTATTCATCACCTGGGACAAGATGTTCGGGACATTCGTTCCGGAACTGGAGGACGAAAAACCGATCTATGGCATCGTGAAGCCGCTCGGAACCCATAACCCGGTGGTCATCGCGTTCCATGAATTCTACGCGCTGATGAAGGATTGTGCCTCCGATGGGCTACGCCCCCATCGCTGGATCCGGCGCCTAATCAGCGAACCCGGCTGGTGCCCAGAAGGCAAACACAACCGCTCGACCGAACTCAAATATGCCTATCTGCAGGAAAATCCGGAGAAACGCGGCACGCCGGGATTTCCGGAATAAACTCGGCTGACGCGACGTTGCCCGTGGACGAATGCGAATGCCCAGCTAAAAACTTCCCCTGAACATCGAACGCGCTCACCAGAAGCCGCGCCGATCCCCAGGAGGAAGACATGCATCCCTGCCATCACGCGAAGACCCACCCCGACAAGGCCGCCTATATCATGGCCGCCTCCGGCGAGACCGTCACCTTCAAGCAGTTGGATGAGCGGTCCAACCAAATCGCCCACGCATTTCGCGATGCCGGGCTGAAGCCGGGCGACACAATCGCACTTTTCGCCGAAAACTCCCCGCGATATTTCGAAATCTGCTGGGCCGCCCAGCGATCAGGGCTCTATTTCGTTTGCGTCTCTTCGCGCCTTACCGCGCCCGAGGTGAAATACATTCTGGAAGATTCCGGCAGCTCACTCCTGATCGCCAGCGCCAGCAAGAGTGACATCGCAAAGCAGGTCAAACAGGTCACCTCGCTTGATCATTATTGGTCCATTGATGGCGATATCGACGGTTTCCAGCGACTGGAAACGCATCAGTCCGGCTTCCCGGTCACCCCCATTCCGGATGAAATGGCCGGAACGGACATGCTCTATTCCTCCGGCACGACGGGCCGGCCAAAAGGCATCCGCCCTGCCCTGGAACCGAACACCCCAATTGATGGGGACAATGTCCTGATCCAGATCACTCAGGCAATGGCGGGCGCGGGAGCGGGCAATATCTATTTGTCGCCGGCGCCGCTCTATCATGCCGCCCCTCTGCGCTGGTGCATGACGTTCACCCGGCTGGGCGCAACCCTGGTCATCATGGAGAAATTCGATCCAGAGGCCTTCCTCGACTGTGTGCAGACCCACAAGGCAACCCATACCCAGATGGTGCCGACCATGTTCGTGAAGCTCCTGAAGCTTCCGGAAGAGGTCCGCAAATCCTATGATGTCTCCAGCCTGGAATTCGTTATCCACGCCGCTGCGCCATGTCCGATCCCCGTCAAGGAACAGATGATCGACTGGTGGGGCGCCATCATTGACGAATATTATGCGGGATCCGAAGGCAATGGCATGACATGGGCCAGAAGCGCTGACTGGCTGACCCACAAGGGCACGGTCGGCAAGGCGATCTGGGGCGAACTCCATATCTGCAACGAGGACGGCGACGAAGTGCCTGTCGGCCAGGAAGGCCAAGTCTATTTCGGCGGCACGACCCCGCCGAACTACCATAACGACCCCGAGAAGAATGCCTCCGCGCTCAATCCAAAACATCCTGACTGGTCCTCGCTCGGTGATGTCGGGAAAGTGGACGAGGACGGCTTCCTCTATCTGACAGACCGCAAGGCCTTCATGATCATTTCAGGCGGGGTGAATATCTATCCGCAGGAAGCCGAAAACGTGCTGATTACGCACCCGAAAGTCGCGGATGTTGCCGTGATCGGTGTGCCCGACGAGGAATTCGGCGAGTCGGTCAAAGCCATTATCCAGCCCATGCCGGGCATCGCGCCCTCTGACGAGCTGGCCGCCGAACTGCTGGAATTCTGTCGGGGTGAACTCTCGAAGATCAAATGCCCGAAAAGCCTTGATTTCGATCTGGAGCTGCCACGCCATCCGACCGGAAAGCTGTACAAGAGGCTGATACGTGATCGGTATTGGGGCAAGAAGGACAGCCGTATCGTCTAGAGGGGCCAAAAAGCGCAGGCCCCACTGTCCCTCATTTTTCTTCCGGGTTAAGGAAGATCATGAGCGTCATCCCCAACCAGCGCCATTTGTTCGATATCCCGGACGATGTCGCCTATTTCAACACCGCAACGATGGGGCCGATGACGAAAGCCTCGGTCGAGGCCGGAAAGATCGGACTCGCCCGGAAGCTGCAGCCCTGGTTCATTCAGGACACAGACTTTTTTGCGGACACCGCGCGCCTCCGCCCCCTGCTGGCCCGGCTGATCCATGGGGACACCGAAGGCATCGCCTTTGTCCCGTCTGTAAGTTACGCGCTGGCCACCGCAGCCGCGAACATCAGCTTGACGAAAGGTCAGGAAATTCTTGTCCTGGGAGACCAGTTTCCCTCGAATGTTTACGTCTGGCATGCCTTGGCGGAGTCGACCGGCGCCCAGCTGAAAACCATCACCAGCACGGGCAATTCGACTCTGTCCGAGTGTCTCCTCGACGCGATCGGGCCCAATACCGGACTTGTGGCTTGCGCGCATATTCGCTGGACCGATGGCGCACTGATCGATGTTGCCGCGGTCGGTAAAAAATGCCGGGAATTCGGGGCTGCGCTCGTATTGGACCTGACCCAGAGCTGCGGCGCTCTCGATTTCAATGCGGAAGAGGTTCAACCCGATTTCGTGGCAGTCGCCGGATACAAATGGCTGCTCGGCCCCTATGCGACCGGCTTCCTCTATGTCGGCCCCGAACACCGGACGGGCGTCCCCTTGGAGCGGAACTGGATCACCCGGAAAGGCGCCTCCAATTTCGCAAGACTGATTGACTACACCGACGAGTACGAGGCCGGCGCAGAGCGATTTGACATGGGGGAACGCTCGAATTTCGCGCTCCTTCCCGCCTTCGAAAGCGCCGTAAAAACTCTTCTTGACTGGGGAGTCGACAATGTGGAGCGCACGCTCGGGATCCGCAATGCGGAGCTGTCTGAAAGGCTCAATTCGGTTGGCCTGTTCTGCCCTCCAGAGTCCGAGCGCGGCCCCCATTATCTCTGCCCCAGACTGCCGGGGTCAGCGCCAGACGACCTTACGGCGCGGTTGAAGGCAGAGGGCATTTACATATCTCGCCGAGGTGACCGATTGCGGATCACCCAGCACCTTTTCACGGATGACAAGGACACTGACCGGCTGGTCGAGCGACTCACCCATTTCCTCCAAGTCTAAGCGCCTCACCCGCTGTCTGCCTGGCCACAATCCGCACTTGCCGTTCGGTCAAGCTTGCCGAGACCGCTATCCCAAGCCAAAACAGGGCAGCATTCAAACAGGAGGAATACATGGCGGACCCGCGCACAATTTCATATGACGAGCTCGAATCCCTGGCCGGCCAGGAAGTCGGCGTGTCCGACTGGCACACAATCGATCAAGATCGCGTCAACATGTTTGCCGAAGCCACGGGCGACCATCAATGGATCCATGTGGACGTCGAGCGCGCCACGAAGGAACTCGGCAGCCCGATCGCGCACGGTTTCCTGACCCTGTCGCTGCTGCCAATGCTGGGATCTGAAGTCCTGCGCGTCTCCGGCACGACCCGTGGCATCAATTACGGCTCCGACAAGGTCCGCTTCACGAACATGGTTCCGGTCGGCTCCAAGGTTCGCCTGCGCCAGAAATGCCTGTCGATTGAGCCGAAGGCTGGCGGCAAGCAGATGAAGATGGAAGCCACGGTAGAAATCGAAGGCCAGGAGCGCCCGGCGCTCGTCGCAGAATCCATCACGGTTCTGTACGGCTAGGCCACCTGAAGTCTACCCAAATTACGAGGGGACCGTCTCAGGGCGGTCCCTTTTTCTTCTGAGGCACCAACGTCGATTGCACCGCCGATCATGGCGCGATCCGCCGAACCGCCTATATGATGGGAGAACACTATCGTGGAGCTCCTCATGACGAAGACCAAGATCGAGCGGTCGGACCGCGAATGGCGCGAGATGCTGACTGAAGACGAGTATCGCGTTGGCATCAAGGACGGCACCGAGCGCGCCTTCACGCCCGGCAATCATAATGACGAGAAGCGCGACGGACTCTTCCATTGCAAGGGCTGTGACACCCCACTCTGGTCCTCGGAGCACAAATTCGAGTCCGGGACAGGCTGGCCAAGCTTCTGGCAGCCCGCCAGCGAGGGCGTTGTCGCCACCAAGACCGATTTCAAGATGATCCTCCCGCGCACCGAATGCCATTGTGCCATTTGCGGCATGCACCAGGGACACGTCTTCAAGGACGGCCCCCCGCCCACCGGTGAGCGTTGGTGCATCAATGGCATCGTTTTGAACTTCAAACCCACCCAATAAACCTAGACACAATCAGGCGCACCTGATCCTATCCGGCCAAACTCATAACGTCGGAGTCCCAGATATGCGCCTTCCCCTCCTCCTGATCAGCGCCGCCACACTGGCGCTCACCCCCGGATGCACAATGACTGAAACACCCTCCCCAGATCTGGCACAGGCTGAACCCGCGCCCCAGGAATCCCCTGACCTCAAAACGCTCACACCGCCGGTCGCGCCGCGTATCGATCATGAAATCACGCAGGTCGGCCGCGTTCGCAATGATCCGTATCACTGGATGAAGGATGAGAAGTGGCAGGAAGTGATGCGGGACCCCAGCGTCCTGCGTCAGGACATTCGCGACTATCTCGAAGCGGAGAACGCTTTCACCAAAGCCGCGCTGGAAGCGCCCACGACAGAGCTGCGGGATGAACTCTTCAAGGAGATGCGCGGCCGCATCAAGGAAGACGACAGCACCGTTCCGGAAATCGACGGTCCCTACGCCTATTACACGCGATACCGGGAAGGCGGCGAGTATCCGATCATTGCCCGCAAACCCGCCGACAAGGCCTTCGACCCGAACGCAGAAGAGACCATCCTTCTGGATGGGGATGCTCTCGGCAAGGGTGAGGACTATTTCTCCTTTGGGGGCATCGACACCTCACCGGACCACAGCCTGATTGCCTATGCGACCGATACCCAGGGCAGCGAGTTTTACACGATCCGTCTCGAGAACACCGAGACGGGCGAAGACCAGGGCGTCCAGATCGACAGCGCCTATGGCCCGTTCGAATGGAGCACCGATGGCACGCGCATCTACTGGATTCACCGCGACGAGAATGCGCGCCCGGACTCGGTCTGGCAGCGCGACCTGAAGACCGGGGAAGATACGCTGCTCTACAAGGAAAACGATCCCGGCGTATTCCTGAGCATCAGCAAGAGCGCCAGCGAAGATATCATCTTCATCAGCGCCTCCAGCCATACGACCTCGGAAGTCTACTGGTTCCCGGCAGCTGAGGCCGACCCGACGCCGCGCATCATCGCGCCGCGCCAGACCGACAATGAATACAATGTCGTCCATTGGGACGGCCAATTCTACATCTACACCAATCTCGATGGCGCCGTCGATTTCAAGCTGATGCGCGCGCCGATGGAGTCGGCCAGCCGGGATGCCTGGGAAGAAGTGATCCCGCACCGGCCCGGTACGCTCATTCTGGGGGTGCAGGCCCAGAAGGATTATCTCGCCATCATGGAGCGGGAAAACAGCCTGCCGCAAATCGTCGTCCGCGCCCGCAAGGATGGCTCCAGCCACAAGATCAATTTCGAGGAAGCCGCCTACTCGCTCGGCCTCGATAGCGGCTATGATTTCGACACGCCGATCCTGCGCTTCGAATACTCGTCTCCGACCACACCTGATCAGGTGTTCGATTATGATCTGAACACGCATGACCGTATTCTTCGCAAGACGCAGGAAGTCCCGTCCGGACATAATCCTGAGGACTATGTCGCCGAACGATTGATGGCCCCATCCTGGGATGGGGTAGACGTGCCAATCACCTTGCTGCGTCACAAATCGACCCCGGTCGACGGATCAGCGCCGATGCTGCTTTACGGCTATGGCTCCTACGGCATCACCTATCCGGCTGACTTCCGGACCAGCCGGCTCAGCCTTGTGGACCGCGGCGTGATCTACGCTATCGTGCATCCCCGCGGCAGCATGTCCAAGGGCTACCAATGGTATCTCGATGGCAAGCTTGAGAAGAAGCCGAACACATTCAAGGATTTCATCGCTGCGGGGCATTATCTCGTCGACCAGAACTATACGTCTGAAGGCAACATCGTGGCCTATGGCGGATCTGCTGGCGGTCTCCTGATGGGCGCAGTCGCCAACATGGACCCTGAATTGTTTGGCGGCATCATCGCTGCCGTGCCGTTCGTGGATGTCGTCAACACGATGTCGGACGAAAGCCTGCCGCTGACCCCACCGGAATGGCCGGAATGGGGCAATCCGCTCGTCTCGGCCGAGGATTACGACACGATCATGGCCTACAGCCCGTATGACAATGTCGCCGACCGGCCGTATCCGCCGATGCTCATCACCGGCGGCCTGTCCGATCCGCGTGTGACCTATTGGGAGCCGACCAAATGGGCTGCGCGCCTGCGCCACGACGCCCCGAATGGCGGTCCCTACTACCTGCGAATCGAGATGGAGGGCGGACATGGTGGCGCGTCAGGCCGGTTTGAGGGCCTGAAGGATGTCGCGCTCGATTTCGCCTTCGCGCTGGCTGCAATGGGCAAGGTTGAGGGCGTCGATCTGAAGGACGAGTAGGGCCTGAGCCGCTGATACATCCTTGAATTTAATGCACTGGCGGCAAGCTGGCGGCCCCGTGGCGGGGTCGTGACGCCTGTCTGGCGTGGAGGAACGCCGCCAGTTGCAGTCTTTTGGGTTCATCTGATAACGGACGCACCCAGGAGAAAAACATGTCCTTCAAAGCTGATGCTGCCAAGATAAAGCGCTGGCGCGAAGAGCGCCACTGGTCGCAGGAACACGTCGCCGACCTCGCCGGGATCGGCCTTCGCACCATCCAGCGTATCGAAAACGGCGAGCCGGCCTCGCAGGAATCGCTCAAGGCGCTGGCGGCGGCATATAATGTCGATGTCATCGCCCTGTCGCTTGATCAGGAGGCTGAAGCCACAAGGATGGTTGAACGCCAGAATGAAAAGGTCCGGGCAGGAATCCGCCTCTCCTTCTGGATCCACCTCTCAGGCTATGTGATTGGGGTCTTTGTCTTCCTCGGCATCAGCATAGGCATCGGCGGTGATACGTTCGTGATGAAGTGGCCATTGATCTGGTGGACGGTGGGTCTGGTCTCACATGCCGCGACAGTTGTCATTGTCCACGTCGCCACGCGGTACACCGAACAATTCAAGACCGTGGGGTAAGCTGTCCCGGACCGCCGGCACGAGGCGATACGGCACTGTTTGGAAATGGTCGGAGCGATAGGATTCGAACCTACGACCCCTCGCCCCCCAGGCGAGTGCGCTACCGGGCTGCGCCACGCTCCGACTCCGGCGGCTTGTACCCAAGCCACCCTGTTTCCGCAATGTCTTATGTGGGTTCAGGCTGCGCGAGTTTGGCGAACCGCATCCAGCCGCGCCTTCAGGTCTTTCAACCCGACCAGCGTGTCCTCAAGGCGCTCCCGGGAGTCCCCGGAGGTCTCGCTGGAAACATCGGCCTTGAAGGCGTCAGCCACCGTCTTCTGAAGCTCACGCGCCGGGCTGGTGCCCAGCGTAGCCGCCCCGGACAACACGGCCGGAACGCCCTGCTCCGCCAGCAGCGCCTTGGCACCCTTCAGCGTGAGACCCTTTTCATGCACCAGGATCTGGATGGCGCGGAGCGCGTCGAGATCTTGTGGCCGAAACATTCGGCGGCCATCGGCGCGCTTGATCGGGCGGACATCCTTGGTGAATTTGGTTTCCCAATATCGGATCACATGCGTTTCGAGCCCAAGCTCTCCAGCCGCCTCTCCAATGGAGCGGAATGCTTGAGCTGATTTGGTGATACGGGCCCGGCTTGCCGACATGGGGAATCCTTCCTGATTATTTGTGATCCACCAATGATTTCAACATTGGTGAAGGGCGGAAGGTGACAACGCGGCGTGCGGCGATCACGGCTTCCTGCCCGGTTTTCGGATTGCGGCCTTCCCGGGGTGCTTTTGATCGCACCACGAAATTGCCAAAGCGGGAGAGCTTCACCTCGTCCTCTGTCTCCAGGGCCGAGCCGATCAGTTCCAGTGTTCTGTCCAGCAAGTCTGACGATTCCTGGCGTGTCACACCCACTTCGCGGACGATGGCGTCCGTGACTTCTGCCCTGGTGACGGTCTGGTTGCTCATGGGATTCTCCCGCTCTGGTTAATGATTAGACGCGTTTCGTTAACGGATCCCTAGCGAAGCCGTTGCGTCAGTTCTTTGATAATGCTGATTTTTGCCAAACAGGCTAGAGGCGGAAAAGGCTTGCGCCCCAGGAAAATCCGCCGCCCATCGCCTCTGAGAGAATCAGGTCGCCCGGTTTGGCCCGGCCCGTCCGCACGGCATGGTTCAACGCAAGCGGAATGGACGCTGCAGATGTGTTGGCATGCTGATCCACCGTGATGATCACTTTATCATCGTCGATCTTCATCCGCTTCGCGACCGCATCGAGAATGCGCTTGTTTGCCTGATGGGGAACAAACCAGTCGATCTGCTCAGAGGTCAGCCCGGTTTCGTCGAGCACGGCCTGGATGGCTGATGAAATGTTCGCAACCGCATGGCGGAACACCCGATTGCCTTCCATGCGGACATGGCCAATCGTGCCGGTGGAGCTGACCCCGCCATCGACATAGAGCAGGTCGGATTTCGTACCGTCCGTCCTGATGTGATGCGTGATGATTCCGGCATCGTCCGCACCGGTCCATTCCTCGGCCTGAATGACGACGGCGCCGCCGCCATCCCCGAACAGGACACAGGTGCCGCGGTCGGACCAGTCTAGGATACGGGTGAAGGTTTCCGCGCCGATCACCAGCGCCGTGTTGAACAGGCCCTGCTTCAACATCGAGTCGGCTGTGGCCAGGGCAAACAGAAATCCCGAACACACCGCCTGGACGTCAAAGGCGGCGCCCTTGTCGATTCCGAGCTTTGCCTGAACGGCGGTCGCCGTCGCCGGAAAGGTCTGGTCAGGTGTGGTTGTGGCGAGAACGATCAGGTCGACATCGCTGGCCTGCAGGCCGGCCGCCTCAAGCGCCTGCTTGGCCGCTGCCGTCGCAATGTCTGACGTCAGTTCACCATCGGCTGCAATATGCCGCCGGCGAATGCCCGTGCGCTCCACGATCCAGTCATCGGTCGTATCGACCATTTTGGACAGATCGTCATTGGTCAGAACCTTCTCAGGAAGATAGCTGCCGGTTCCACGGATAAAACTGCGCCGCGCCATGTCTTGCCTATCAATAGGACGGCCTATTCGGCCGCCATACCCTTCTGTCTGATTTTCTCGAGATTGGCTGCAACCTCATCCCTGAAGTGACTTGCGGCAAGGTCGGCGGCCAGTTTGCAGGCCTGGGCAAAGCCCCGACTGTCAGTGCCGCCATGGCTCTTCACCGAAATGCCGCCAAGCCCCAACAGCACGCCGCCGTTTACGTTGCTCGGATTCATCTGTTCCCGCAATTGCTTGAGCCCGCCCATGGCGAGCAAGGCACCGATCTTGGACAGGATGCCGCCGGTCAGGGCTTCGCGTACGCGCATGCCAAGCATTCGGGCCACGCCTTCGCCTGTCTTGAGCGCCACGTTTCCGGTGAACCCGTCCGTCACGATGACATCGACCGTCCCGGACGAAATATCGTCGCCTTCGATGAAGCCGTGATAGGCGAGATCGAGCCCGGAATTGCGCAGCCACTCATGCGCCTCGCGAATTTCATCATGGCCCTTCATCTCTTCCGAGCCGATATTGAGAATGCCGATGGTCGGCTTCTCGATGCCCAGGATCGCGCGCGCATAGGCTTCTCCCATGATGGCAAAGGTCACGAGCTGCGCGGCGTCGGCTTCGAGATTGGCCCCGACATCCAGCACGACACTGCGCCCGCGAAGCGTCGGCCAGGCCGCCGTCATCGCCGGACGGTGCACACCGTCCATCTTGCGCAGGACCAGCATCGAGATCGCCATCAGCGCGCCAGTATTGCCTGCGGATACGGAGGCATGCGCAACGCCGTCTTTCACATCATGAATGGCGTTCCACATCGAAGACCCCTTGCCGCGCCGGAGGGCCTGGCTGGGCTTCATGTCGCTGGTCACATAGAGATCGGTGTGGACAATCTCGATCCGGTCGGACGATTTGGACAGCAGAGGTTTCAGCTGGGCTTCGTCGCCATGCAGCCGTACGGACGCATCAGGACGCGCGGCGAGGAACAGCTCCGCTCCCGCGACCGTTACTTCCGGGGCTGCGTCGCCCCCCATTGCGTCAATTGCGAGAATTAGGCCTTGGGCCATCGGGCTTTCGTGCTCCACGAGTTCCTTCGGAATACTTTCCGGTGTTTACGGTGCGCCTCGAACCTTGGCAACGCCGTGGATGTGAAGGATGGCTAATCTGCGCCGGGGAGCGTCCAGGCCAGTTTGCCGACAAGCACCTCGTCGTCCTCCACCCCTTCGAAACGCCCTGCATTGTGTAGCAAATAGGCGGCCAGCAGGGAGGCCTTGCCATCCTGGCTCACGGCATTCCGCTTCACGCAGTCTGTGACAGACCCAATCCGGTCAGATTGGGGCGTATTCAGCGCCTCTGTCAGGGTCTTCCCCAGCCCATAATGGATTTCCGCCAGCTTGCGGACTTTACGGGCTATCGACGAATCACCGACGCCCAGCTCCCGATAGGCCGCATCGAATCCATCCAGCACCAGCCCGTTCAGCCGTTCGGCGATCTTGCGCGCCAACGGCGTATCAATCCGCTTCAATCGCCACATGACCAGGGTTGCATTCGCGGTAATCATGGCTGCACGGCCTTCGAAAGTGTCCCGCGCAGCGCCCTGTTCGTACAGGGGCGCGTTCAGGGCAGCCGTCGCCAGATCGGCATACAGCGCGCGCGCCGAGGTCCGGGCCTGGGCGCCCTGCCTGTCCCAGAGTTTGCGAAACCCGACCACACCTGCACTCCTCCGCTTGCCAAGACCGGCCACCAACAGCTAGGTCTTTCAGGACGAAATAACAGGAGTAGTCCTATGTCGCGATGCGCGATACTGGCACTGTCACTACTGGCTCTGCCTCTTACAGCTTGCCTGACGCCGTCGCGCGACTATCACGGCTATGTGGCAGACGAAGCCCAGCCGCGCGAAATGAAGCCCGGCGAGGACACTCGCTCCAGCGTGCTGGCCCAGCTCGGCTCGCCTTCGACCACAAGCATCTTCGACGAGAATACCTGGATTTACATGTCCGAGCTTCAGGAGCGGGTTGCTTATCTGAACCCGAAGGTGAAGTCGCGCAGCGTCGTCGCGATCCGGTTCGGCGAGGACGACAAGGTCGAGGAAGTCGTCGAATATGACGAAACAGCCGGCCAGATCGTCAATTACGCCTCACGCGAAACTCCGACCCGCGGACGCGAACTTGGCTTCTGGGAGCAGATCTTCGGCACCATTGGCGCCGTTCAGCTGCCACGCACAGATGAAGCCACGCCGGACAATCCGACGGGCCGCCGTTAGGCCGCTTCAAATATCGTCAATGAACAGGGACGATGGCCACATCACAGGCCATCTGATCCCGCATGGGATGAATTATCGAAAAGTAACTCGCCTGACGGCTGATTTCGGGGTAGTGTTAACTTATTCCGACCGAAGCGGTGAAAGGTGACGCGTCAGACGTTCCAGTCCCTCGGGCGGAAAAGGTGTGCAGTTGCGTGGAATTCCGGTTCCTTGCGTACAACCTTGAAGCAGGAGGATGGTGATGGTCTGGAGACTCCCTCTCTTAGGAAAGACACTGAAATCTCTGGAATTATCCAGCGAACGAACACGGACACATATCTTGTCGGCCCAAGACGCCCAGAAGCGCTATGAAATGGTGAAAGATCTGGCGAGAAAACGGCTGGATCAGGCAGAGATGTTCTCGCTCGACGCCGACATTCCCCAGCACTTCAGCTGACAGAATAGCGGCTAGTCTTCGGTGTTTTGCCGTTGAGCTTCCTCGGCACGAAGCTGTTCCAGGAGTTTCAACATGGAGTCCGGGCAAGGCTCGGCGAGAATTGACGCGTAGGCTTCACGCAGCGCTTCCCCCAATTTTACTCCCCGTCTCATGCGAGCAAGGTCGGACTCTTTCAGATGTCTGGCGACCGCTTTCATGCTGCCCCTCCCAATGCGCTTTCTTAGAACATAGTCACCCGTCCTGGCTATGTTCACGCGAGGACCAGATTATGTGAGAAGCTTTAACACCCTCTTACCATTCGCCTTTTGAGCGAATCTGTCCCATGGAATTTCTATTATTAGCATCATTTGGTTAAGGGCGCCATGCAGGGCGTATACCTTTGGCGCGCTCTTAACGCCCCGTTGACCAAGGCGCGATCCCTGCCCCAACGGAGTGTCTGGACAAGCCCGGCGAGGCTCGTGACTATGGCGGCATGATATACGGACCGACTTCCCAAACCTACATTTCGCAACGCCTCCGGCTACACTATGTCGACTGGGGCAATGAGACAGCTCCGCCCCTGATCCTGCTGCATGGCGGCCGGGACCATTGCCGCAGCTGGGATTGGGTGGCGCAGGAACTCCGAAAGGATTGGCATGTCATTGCCCCGGACCTCCGGGGGCATGGCGACAGCGCCTGGTCAGCCGATGGCGAGTATTCCGCGCGCGCCTGCGTCTATGATTTTGCGCAATTGATCCACCAGAAGAAACTCGCCCCGGTAACGATCGTCGCCCATTCCTATGGCGGGAATATCGCTCTCCGCTATGCCGGCATCTATCCGGACAATGTCCGTAAGCTGGTGGCGATCGAGGGCCTCGGCCCGTCGCCTACCATGCTGAAGGAACGGTTCGGCCGTCCGATTGGCGATCGGATGCGCGAATGGATCGATTCCAAGCGCAGCATGGCTGGTCGGGTGCCCAAACGGTATGAGACTCTCGAAGATGCGTATACGCGCATGAAGGAAGAAAACAGCTATCTCAGCGATGAACAGGCACGCCATTTGACTGTTCATGGCATCAGCCAGAATGAGGACGGCACCTGGTCCTGGAAGTTCGACAATTATTTCCGGACCTTCCCGCCCTATGACATGGCGCAGGAAGACCTGGAGCATTTGTGGGGCGAAATCACCTGCCCCACCCTGCTGCTTTATGGCGAGAAAAGCTGGGCCTCGAACCCGGCAGAGGATGGCCGCATCGACAAGTTCAACACTGCGAGCGTCAAACTCTACAAGGATGCCGGCCACTGGCTCCATCATGACAAGTTCGACCAGTTCATCGGAGATCTGAACGCATTTCTCTGACCGCCTGCCGCGAGGACAGTGCTGGCGTCGCAACCGGCTGGCCTTAAGCTTCTCGCAAAAGATACGGAGGGAATGTCATGAATGATCCATTGCTCAATTTCGACGGCAAGGTCGCGCTGGTCACCGGGGGCAGCCGGGGGCTGGGATACCAGATGGCGAAAGCGCTCGCTGAGCGCGGCGCGGATATCATCGTGGCCAGCCGAAAGGTCGAGGCGTGCGAGAAAGTGGCCGAGGAAGTTCGCGGACTTGGTCGGCAGGCCTTGGCGATTGGCGCGCATTGCGGAAAATGGGACGAGATCGACCGGCTGATCGAGATGGCCTATGCCGAATTCGGGCGCGTGGATATCCTGATCAACAATGCCGGAATGGGGCCGCGCATGGCGAGCCACGAAGTTCCGGAAAGCCTGTATGACAGTGTGCTCAATCTCAATCTCAAAGGCCCCTATCGTCTGGCCAGCGTGATCGGGCAAAGGATGAAAGCGCAAGGCTCTGGCAGCATCCTCAACATCTCCTCGGTCGCCGCGCTCCAGCCGCTCGCCCAAGTGGTTCCCTACAGCGCAGCAAAAGCGGGCCTGAACGCGATGACCATCGGCATGGCGAAGGAATATGCGCCGGAGGTGCGCGTAAACTGTATCTGCGCCGGACCTTTCCTGACCGACATTGCAGAGGCCTGGACCGAGGAAGCCCGCCAGACCGCAGACAATGCGCTTCACCGGCCCGGACGGCCGGAGGAAATCGTGTCGGCAGCGCTTTACCTGCTCAGCGACGCGGCCAGCTTCTCGACCGGCTCCGTGATTACCGTGGATGGCGGAAGCTAGTCGACGCCCAGACCGAGCTCAGACAGCACAATCTCTGTATGCTCACCAATTCGCGGGGCGGGCGTGATCGCGCGCTGAGGCGCGCCGCGGAAAGTGACCGGCGGCTGGGTTTCCCAATAGAAACCTTCTGTCGGGTGTTCTCGGCGCTGGAAGAAGCCCGTTGCAACGAGGTGGGGATCTGATTGCAGGTCGGGGAAATCATTGACGCGGGCGGCGGGGATGTCGGCCTTGCCGAGCGCATCGAGCCAGTATTCGGTCGTCTGCTTGTCAAAATATTCCTGCACCCGCCCCATCATGTAATCCTGATTGAAGAAACGCCCTTTCCGGTCCGCAATCCGTTCATCCTGCAATTCTTCCGGCGCCCCCATGACATCGAACAGCTTGATCCAGCGCGCATCGACATAGGGCGCAATCACGATCCATCCATTGGACGTTTTCAAGGGCTGGCGGGACGGGTCGACCTGGCGCTGGTACAGGAAGGGTCCGACCGGCGGATCGAACTCGGCCTCGTAGAAATGTTCTTCCAGCAGGAAGTGCGTGACACATTCGAACATCGGGACTTCGACATGTACCGCTTCGCCCGTCCGGTCGCGATGATGCAGGGCCGCCAGCGTGGCGTACATGGCGTGCATGCCGGAGACCTTGTCGGCAAAGGCCGTGGGGATGAATCGCGGACGCTCATTGCCGTCGACCTTGGGAAGCAACATCGTGGCACCCGACAGCCCCTGGATCAGATCATCATAGGCTGGCCGGCCCGCATAGGGCCCGTCGGAGCCGAAGCCGAGGCAATGGACATAGACGATGTCCGGTTTGATCGCCTTCACCTCTTCAAAAGTGAGCCCGAGGCGCGCCACGGCGTCGGGGCGGATATTGTGAATGAAGACGTCGCTCTGGCCGATCAGTTCGCGAATGGCCGCCCTGCCCGCATCGGATTTGAGATCCCAGACCACAGAGCGCTTACCGCGATTGATGGTCAAATGGCACGGGCCCATGCTGCGATTGTTGGCCGGCTTTCCAACATTGCGGAAATCATCCCCGCCTTTCGGTTCAACCTTCACAACGTCGGCGCCCATGTCGGCCAAGGTCTGCGTGCAATATGGGCCAAAAATGACCGTGGTCATGTCTGCAATCTTGATGTCCGAGAGAAGGTTGGTGCCTGGCATTATGCGCGTCCTCCGAATTTGGTCTTCCTGCTTGCTGGCCAATTAGACGGGGTGTCGTTACGACAGACAAGCGTCATCAGCTCAGGTTTGGGGGAAACGGCGATCCAAATGAAGGCGCCGCAATAGGCGCCACCCCTAAGGCGTGAGAGCCACACCAAGTTTTGCAATACTGACACCGGGCCGCTCACCCTGTCGATTGGGTGAACAATGTCTTCGACGAAGTCCTGTTCACGGAAGCCAAGAGTGGCCGCGTCTTTGACACGGATGGCGATGGCACACCGGATGTTATCGTCGTCCGCTCGGTCAATGGAATGTTGACGATAGTAACGCTCAGATATCGCTTCTGAGGGCCTCCCGCCTATAAAAGACGCAGGGGATGTTTTCACCATTTGAAGGGACGATAGACCAAATATCCATGTAGGAATGAACGGTATTTTTCTGCATTCGCCTCTTGATTGATGTTAGCTACGCAACGCTGTATGTCGGACAAAATTCTTGGATAAGCCAATTCAACCCGTAATCGCTGCGCTTTAGCGATTGGGACCCTGCAAAGGGAGAGATATGAGCCACATGAACGATGCTGCTGCATTTCCGCCTCGCAAGATGACGATGGCAGAGCTTGCCAAGCTTGCGGACGTGGATGTGTCCACCGTATCGCGCGCCCTGAATGACAGCCCCCTCGTCAAGGAAGAAACCAAACGCCTGATCCTGAACATCGCGGCAGAGACCGGCTATGCCGTCAATGCCTCGGCGCGCAACCTCCGCCGGCAATCCTCCGAAGCCATCGGCATGGTGATCCCGCTGCGGCCGGAATCGGGCCAGACCATTGCGGATCCCTTCTATCTGGAAATGGTCGGAGCGGTAAGCCAGGCCGCCGCCGAGAAGGGGTATGATCTGATCGTCAGTATACCGCGTGACGATGAAACTATTGCCGAACGCCGCTTGCTACAGACGGGCAAGGCCGACGGATTGATTGTGATTGGCCAGGCAGGCATGGCGGGCAGGCTTGATGAAATCGGCCCGCTCGCCCGAAAAGTGGTCGTCTGGGGCGGCCGTGCAGGCGACATGAACTACACACTCGTCGGCAGCGACAATGTGGAGGGCGGTCGCCTCGCCGCGGACCACCTCCTCTCGCTCGGGCGCCAGCAAATCCTGTTCCTTGGCCCGGTCAACCTTCCGGAAGTGAAGCTGCGCCATCAGGGCTTTCTCAAGGCGCACGCAGAGCACGGCCAGGACTGGAACGAAAATCTGATCCTGGAGGTCGAGTTCGGCGCCAAGAATGCCTTTGAAGGCGTGATTCAATTGCTTGAATCGGGGAGGAAATTTGACGCGATCTTTGCAGCCTCTGATGTCTTGGCCATGTCAGCCTTGCTGGCACTGAATGCGCGGGGGGTTCGGGTCCCGGAAGACATTGCGGTCGTCGGATATGACAATATTGCGCAAGCCGGCATGGCGACCCCGTCCCTGACCACAATCGACCAGAACATCGCACAGGGTGGCCAGTTGATGGTAGAGAAACTGCTCGCCCAATTGGCTGGCGAAACCGTGGACTCTGAATTGACATCGACCCAGCTCATCGTACGTGGGTCAAGCGGCGGCTTTATGCAGGCCTGAAGGCTGGCGTCACATCGAGGTTGCGTATCATTGGAAAGCTGAACTGTTTTCCTGGGGCAACCTATTCTGTGTACGGTCCGAGCAATGCCAACATGCCCCTCGACATGTCATGCTCAACAAGGCTTGAGCCAAACATGTGCTCAAGCCCCGTCAGCAGGCTGCCCGTAGCGAGTGCGGGCGACCACGGCCCGTCAGTGTGACAGAGGCATAGGCAATTCTATGGGCGGCAGCAATGCGGCCAGCGCGTTGCGCTGGCCCGGCAGGATTAACGACCCATCGAAACCGGTCTGGCTCAGGGCGAGACAATAGAGGTGCAAGCTTCCCTCCACACCCTGCAGCGTCCAGGAATCCCAGAGCCACAGGTCCGGATGCTGTATGCCCGCCTGGAAGGGCTGCGCGTGAGGCGCGGGAATGGGCGCGGTACGACGGCTCATCCTGTCCCTTTTGTGTATTCGGACTGATCGGCGGCGGCGAGCGCTGACCCGGCAGGATTGGCCATCCAGTTCACGATTCCCATCAGGCACAGCAGGCCCGCAAAGCCTGTCGCGAGCAGGAAGCCTACACGCATGTCTCCCTGCCCAAATGTGTCACTGACCACGGCCATCATGAGAGGCGCAAAGGCAGCAGAGACGGCTGTGAAGAACAGGATCAGGCCCGCAATTGCGCCGTGGTCGCTCTTGGGAAAACAGCTGATCCCCTTGGAATTGAGGGTTGGGTAGATCATCGACATGAACAGGCCCGACAGGGGCAGCAGGAAGACTGCAGCCGTCTTGCCGAGCAAGGCGCTGGCAAGGAAACAGGCGAAGATGATGGCGGTGAATACCATCATGACGGGCTTCCAGTCGATATAGCGCAGCGCAAAGGCCCCGAGGAATCGGCCCACCGTGCGCAGGACAAAGAAAATCATCACAGCATAGGCCGCGAACAACATGGCGAGCTCTGTCCCAGCAAACCCTTCCAGAAAGGTCGGGAGCCAGACGAAGATTGCGACTTCACACGCCACATAAAGCGCAATGGCCAGCGAGAAACCGAGCGCGTGAGGGTTGCCGAGCAAGGACAACGTATGGCGGACAGAGGCGGGCGTTTGCGTCTCACCCGACATAGGCGGGTAATCTGTCAAAAGGGCGACAAGGATCATGACTGCACACAGGCCGGCGGCGATCATATAGAGCCACGTCCAAGACAGGCCCTGTCCGGTCAGCCAGACGACCAGCAAAGGTCCGGCAATGGCGCCGCCCCCGAAGAACCCCTCCACCGCATTCATGCGGGAGGTGTGATCGCCGGTGGAACTGGCAAGGTCGCCCACCAATGCCAGTGCGGACGTCTTGAAGACACCGATGGCCAGGCCCGTGATAAACAAGAGCGTCAGATAGAGCTGGAAGGCGTGTCCCGTCATGAACAGGGCGCTGGCCAGTCCGTACAGGGCGAGACCGCCAATGATCGTCCTCTTGCGACCGACCCGGTCCGCCAGGAATCCAAGACCGATGCCGCTGGCGGCAATGGCAATCATGGTCGCCCAATGGAACGCGCTGGCCTGGGTATTGCTCAAACTCATGTCGACGCGGGCAATCTTGATGATCTCGCCCACGGCATCGGTGGTCATCGCGAACATGAAGAACATGGCGTAGGTCAGCGCAGACACCAGTCTGTAAGACACGCGCATTTCAGTCGGCACGACAGGTGATGACGTCATTCTGTCGACTCCTCCCTCTTTGTGATAGCCACTACTACAATCGATGGCCACTCGAATATTTTGCTAAGGGCGCGCACACCTATTCGCGGCTAATTCATGTTATATCCCCTGAGCCTGTTTACCGCTGGTAGCACGCATCATGACTGTCTTGAGTGCTCCCGCTCATAATTTCGGTAAAACCCCAATATTCGTTTTCGGAAGCAGGCAGGGTCGCACTCGGCGAAATTCTCCAACAAACTCCGGGCTTAATCCCGCTTTTTGCCAAACCCATCCCTACACACCCTATCTCGCGTCTTGAAAAGCATTGCAAAGAGACACAGATTTGCTGCTCACACCTTCCACCTTCGCGCAACTTTTCCGGTTCTGACGAGTTGCTTGGTTAATGCCGTCGGGCCTACCAAATGAGATGAGGATACAGTGTCGAGATTAGTTGTTTATTCGAACCGTTTGCCCCTTGGAACATCCCCCTCCGGCGGCCTCGTCGTCGCCCTCGGCAAAGCA
>Ga0181370_1000051_pt1 | contig 31102 bp, 29 predicted proteins | sample LowvirmetaG_7_FD_130091 | JGI IMG/M metagenome (GOLD analysis project Ga0181370, IMG submission 130091) | Marine viral communities from the Subarctic Pacific Ocean - Lowphox_06 viral metaG | ecosystem: Environmental > Aquatic > Marine > Oceanic | place: Subarctic Pacific Ocean | collected...
CAGGTCCGGACGCAGGTCGATTTTCACCGAGCCCTTGGAGGTTTCGAGGAGAAGCGTGTTTTCCGGGTCTGCCATGAAGTTATCCTATTGCTTGTGTTAGTCTCGTGTCTGGCTATTGAATGATGGAGGGAACGGCAAGTGGGTGGCGCATTTTACTCGCCGGGCCGCGCCCTAGGAGTGTCGTCATGATTGCACCAATCATTTCTCCCATTCTGGTGATCGTGCTGTTCGTGTTGGGCTGCCTGCACCTGCTGTGGGCGTTTGGCAGTACTTTCCCCTGTGCGAACGAGCAGGCCCTTGCCCGCGCCGTGGTTGGGCGTCGGGGAATTACCAGAATGCCGTCCGCCCTGTCCTGCATGGTGGTGGCCTTCTGCCTGTTTGCGGCCGCTATCCTGGCAGCCATGCTGGGTGGATATGTAACCCTGCCCCTGCCGTCCCTGGTCCAGAAAGGCTTGCTGAGCTTGGCGGGACTAATAGCCGGACTCGTATTCCTTGGACGCGGTGTCATCGGAATCCTGCCAGCTTTCGAGCGTTCAGCCCCTGAAATGCCTTTCCTGACGCTCAATCGCCGGGTGTATTCACCGCTGAGCTTCTTGGTTGGGCTTGGATTCATACTGCTGGTCCTCAGCTTGCCGAACTGGAGCTTGCGGCTTTGGGGCGTGTAGGCTGGCCGATCCGCTCGACATGATCGGCGGCGGACAGGCCGTCCTCTCCGGGCGCGAACATCATTTGGGCGAACGCGAAATGGTTCAGGTCCGCGATGATCAGGGCATGCGCCGCTGACAGGCGGCGATGCAACGTTCCGCCAAACCATTGCCCCATCTCTTTCACCTGGTCGGACCGGTTTGGATAGCTTGGCCGGGCATCGACATGGATGATCATGTCGGCATTGCGCGGCATCGGGGGCGGGTTGAGGCGGGATTTCGGAACGGGGTCCACACAGACAAGCAAATCCACCGAAATTGGTCGCATGGCCTTCAGCACGCGAAGCGCGGTGTCGCCGCCCCAGCTATGGCCGATGAGGACGAGCTTGCGCCCGATCTCGGCGTCGCGCCGGGCGATATGATGGATGCGCCGGGACGCATAATGAGGGAAATAGTGCGCATCATGGTGCGCCTGGTGGGCGAATTTGCGCTGACGTTCATCCGCGTAGGCGGCCACGAGGCGTGTGCGGGTGTCACCCGCCCCGCCGATATAGAGCTCGGTGATCCCGCGCTTATTCGGTGTAGCGGTAACCGACGCCATACAGGGTCTCGATCGCGTCGAATTCATCCGTCACTTCGCGAAACTTCTTGCGAAGGCGCTTGATGTGGCTGTCGATGGTGCGGTCGTCGACATAGATCTGGTCGTCATAGGCGGCGTCCATCAACTGGTCGCGGCTTTTGACATAGCCGGGGCGCTGGGCGAGCGCTTGCAGGATCAGGAATTCCGTCACCGTCAGGCGGACCGGATGGCCATCCCAGGTGCAGGCATGGCGGTTCGGGTCGAGAGTCAGCTTGCCGCGCACGATTGGCTTCTGGTCGCCGTCTTCAGAGCCTGCCACACCGCCGCGAGCCCGGCGAAGCACCGCTTTCACGCGTTCGGCCAGGAGGCGGTTGGAACAGGGCTTGCGGACGAAATCGTCCGCGCCGATGTTGAAGCCGATGACTTCGTCGATTTCCTCGTCCTTGGACGTGAGGAAGATGACCGGCAGCTCGGAAGTCTGGCGGAGGCGCCGCAGCAGCTCCATACCGTCCATCCGGGGCATCTTCACGTCCAGGATTGCGATGTCCGGTGGCGTCTCCGTGAGCGCCGGCAGGGCCGCCTCCCCATCATGATAGGTGCGCACATTATAGCCTTCGGCCTCGAAGAAGATTTTCAGGGACGCAACGATGTTCTCGTCATCATCCACCAGCGCCAATGTCGTCATCGCTCTATCCTTCTCAGCCAACGCATATCCGTGAACGGGATCTGGCCGTCTCGCATTACGGTGTTCAAACATGGTTCGCGTCACGGCAAAAGCCCTCCTTCAATGCAATTACAATGAAATCAAGGGATCAAGGCGAGCGAAGGCTCACATTACGGCAATTTAAGGGAGATTGGGAGACTGCGCAGACTAGCTGAGCGCTTCTTTCAACTGATCTGGAGTTACCGGCTTGATCAGAACCCGATAGGGATGGTTCTGCGAAATACGCTCCAGTGTCGCGGGCTCGTTCGATCCTGTCACATAAATGACCTTCAGGTCGGGTTGTTCCGGTGAGATCGCCTTGCCGATATCGACCCCATCCATGGAGCCATTCAGCCGCATGTCCATCAGCACATGGGACGGCTTTTTCTCGCGCAGGGCACGCAGCGCGCTTTCGCCATCTGCAGCGGTGCCCACGACCAGAGCCCCGAATTGTTCGCATGTGCCTTGGAGGAAAAGCGCGATGAGGGCGTCGTCTTCAACGATGACGACGCGAGGTTGATTAGTCATGAGGTGGGCTCCAATCGGTCGCTTGGGATACGGATACGGGTGGTGGTGCCATTCTTGGAACGGACCTCGAGGACGCCGGACAACTGGACCGTGAGCGCTGTAATGATTGCGGAGCCCGAGCTTCCCTCTGGCAGGTTTCCCGCTTCGGGATCCCTCAGGCCTTTCCCATTGTCGGAGACTGTCAGGATGCTGTCTGATCCGTTCGATTCGAACGAAACTGTAATGACGCCTGGCGATGTCCCGCTTAGCGCGTCGTAATCGAATGCGTGCTTGAATGCGTTCGAGACCAGTTCGTTGATCAGAAGGCCTAGCGTGATGGCCGCATCCAGCGTGATCTTGCGGTCTGAAACTTCGGTCACAAGTCGGGTATGAGATGCGCCGCCACCTAATCCGCGCTCCAGACGTCCGCAGAGTTCCCCGAAGAAGTCACCGGCGCTCAGATTGGTGCGAGTGGGTGAGGCGAGCAACAGGTTCTGCACGACCCCGAGAGACTCGATCCGGCCGGATATGGACCTCAGGGCGTCTTTGGATTCCTGGTTGGACAGGCTCCGGCCCTGAATGAACAGCAGCGCGTTGATCTGCTGCAAATTGTTCTTCACACGGTGATAGACTTCACTGAGCAAAAGGTCCCTGTCGGTGACTGTCTGAGTGAGCTGCCCGATCAGATCAGATTGTTGATGGTGCGCGCGGTTCTGGTTCGTCGCCAGAACGAGCAGCGCGATAAACAGCGCGGCAATCATAATGGTGGCGATCAGGCTGAGGCTGAAATTCTGATTCAGCAGACCTGCCTTCGAGAGTACAAGCGCGGCATAGCACAGACCCACCGGGATTCCGATCAGGGGGATCACGAGACGGCGCGCGTTCCGGCTTCCGGGACCTTGTCCCACGAAGACCTTCATCCAGCCAATGTCCCGGCGGCTGAGCAGTATCGAGAGAAACATTAGAAAGAAGGCCACGGATGTTTGGAGTGACATCGCCCGAAATAGTGAGACACTGTAAAAGGCACTGGCATCAAACAAATGTCCTAGCAGGCCCACAGTGGATATGATGAAGCCAATGCTGGCGAGTATCAGCAGCGCGCATTGTCCCCAACGGCGCTGGCTGGGCTGAAGGATTATGCTTGTCCCCAGGCACGAGAAACAAAACGCCGTCATCGTCGACATCATCTGCTTTGAAGATTCACGAAATCCCTCGAAGATATTTCCATCGAGGCCTGCGCCATTGACGCGCAGATAGAGAAACTGATCGAGGCAGGCGAGGCCGACAACAAGACATGCGAGTGTCCAGACCAGCCATTTCGTCCGGGGTCCCATAACGCTCAGGGTCAGGATAAGCGCAACGGCGGCGCCTATCATGAGGGCGGCCGTGCTGGGGACCATCGCCGCCCAGTTGGAATTGGGAGAAATCAGGTAGCCGAACTGGAAGGTCCATCCGAGCAGCACGATGGAGCAGAGCGCAATGACCGCGCCGGTCAGAACGTAAATGTCCTTGTGTGTGTCCTTCAGGGACGTGTCATTTCTCGTGATCGAAGGGCTCTGACCTGACATGTCCTGCATTTCCGCAAGAGCTCCCGCTTATGCCAGCGATTGCCCAGTTAAATGATCCGAGTGCTGTGTGAACCAGCGGGATAAGGGAGGAGTGGGAAAATTTACCTACACATTAACGTAGATTAGTGCCAGAATGATGAGCAGTTACAGCTGCATTTTGCTCGTGGACCGCTGTTCCGGCTACTGGTCGTGCATGGAGATGATCCGATAGGTGCGCAGCGACCCGGCATCATCGCGTTTCAGGATGCGAATGCCTTTTCCGATGGAAATGCCGGAATTGTCCAGCGAATCCCAGCGCAGATTGTAGGACTGGTAAGATAGCACGAAGGGCGAGGTTCCCTCAATCCTGTGGGCGGTCGATTTGATGTAATCGAACGAGGGCCAGTGGGAAGTGTAGTCTTCGAGAAAGACCCTGATCGCCTCTCGCCCTTCCACGGGTGGGCTGTCATGGGGCATCATCACGGCATCCTCCGCATAGACATGGTATAGAATGTCGGGCTGGTGCCTTAGCATGGCTGCGTCGTTGAATTGATTTACGGCCGCCAGATCGAAGGAGACGCCTGAACCGACCGGCGCAGAGGGCGTAAAGGCCATGTGCACGCCGGGCAACGCGTCGAAGAGTTTGGAATTTCGGATGTCGGGATAGGCTTCATCAAAATTCCACCCCTGTGTGAGCAGGGTGTAGTTTCCCGATGCGTCTTCCTGCCAGATGTCGAAATACGATCCTGAAATTTCCGCCAGGTCGCTCGAAGGCGAGCCGGCAGGTATGTAGGCAAGGCGGAACGCGCCAATGTCGACGCGGAGGTTGTCGATGGGGATCGTTTCCGTCAGGGTCTTTTCGAACTGCGCGATGTCAATGCCGTCAAACAGGGTCTTGTAATAGCGGGTGGCAACGTCCGGGCCCACCATTGTCTTCTGGAATTCCGGCATGATCTGGATATCCGGATCGAAAGCAGACTTCAGTGCGACAACGTCTTCCTGGGCGATTGCCGTATCGATCTGTGTCCGGAGGAGCGACAAATCGGTTTCCGCCATTGCCGCACCTGAGATGGCCCAGATAATACCGCTGATAACAATAGCGCGTAACATGACCCTGCTCCCCTCAGTGACGCTTCGAGAACGGTAACATGAGGGAGGCAAGAGCCAGTGTGAAAACTTGGTTAGGTTGCTAGTGCGCCTCGGCCCAGTTCTTCGCGGCGCGCGCGTCCACAACCAGCGGCACAGACAGGTGCAAGGCTGGCCCGGCTGCCCCTTGCATGGTGGTGCGGACGATTTCGATCAATTTGTCGGCTTCCTGTTCGGGGCACTCGAAAACAAGTTCATCATGCACCTGCAACAACATGCGCGCCGACAGGCCCGCCTTGGCAAGAGTCTCCGGCATGCGGATCATCGCACGCTTGATGATGTCGGCGGCTGAGCCCTGGATCGGCGCGTTGATCGCCTGGCGCTCGGCGAAGGAGCGTTGCGGGCCTTTCGACTTGATGCCCGCAAGATTGATCTTCCGTCCGTAGGCGGTCGTCACATAGCCATGTTCTTTTGCAAACGCCTTGGTTTCGTCCATATATGCCCGGATGCCGGGGAAGCGTTTGAAATAGGTCTTGATGTATTCGCTGGCTTCGCCCTGCGGAATGCCGAGCTGGCGCGCGAGGCCAAACCCGGAAATGCCATAGATGATGCCGAAATTGATCGCCTTCGCCTGACGGCGGACCATCGGGTCCATGCCTTCGATGGGTACGCCGAACATCTCGCTTGCCGTCATGGCATGGATGTCGAGCCCATCCTTGAAGGCCGTCTTCAGCGCATCGATGTCGGCGATGTGGGCCAGGATGCGCAGTTCGATCTGGCTATAGTCCGCGCTGACCAGTACATTGCCTTCATCCGCAATGAAGGCTTCGCGGATCTTGCGGCCTTCCTCGGTGCGGACCGGGATGTTTTGCAGGTTCGGGTCGGTGGAAGAGAGGCGTCCGGTCTGTGCAACCGCCATGGAAAAGCTGGTATGGACGCGCCCTGTGGCCGGATTGATGGCCGCCTGTAGCGCTTCGGTATAGGTCGAGCGGAGCTTGGACAGGGTGCGCCAGTCGACGATGGTGCGGGGCAGGGGATGGCCCTCCGCGGCGAGGCTTTCGAGCACGTCGACATCAGTCTGCCAGGCGCCGGTCTTGGTCTTCTTGCCACCTTCCAGGCCCATCTCGTCGAACAGGATTTCGCCGAGCTGTTTCGGGCTGCCGATATTGAATTCGCGCCCGGCCTGTTCATACGCCTCGGCCTCCAGCGCGGCCATGCGCTGGGAGAAATCGGACGACAGGCGGGAGAGATGATCGCGGTCGACTTTGATCCCCTCCTGCTCCATGCGGGCAAGGACGGGGACGAGCGGCCGTTCCAGCGTCTCGTAAACCGTCGTGACCTTTTCCGTGCGCAGCTGGGGTTTGAAAACCTGCCAGAGACGCAGCGTGATGTCAGCATCTTCGGCGGCGTACTCGGTCGCCTTGTCAAGCGCGATGCGATCGAACGTCACCTGGGACTTGCCGGTTCCGGCAATCTCCTTGAACGGAATGGTGGCATGTTCGAGGTAGCGTTCCGACAGCGTGTCCATGCCGTGATTGTGCTTGCCGGCATTCAGGACGTAGGAGAGCAGCATCGTATCATCGATAGGCGCGACATTGATCTTGTGCGTGGCGAAAACCGAGAGGTCGTATTTGATGTTCTGGCCAATTTTTAAGACGGACGGGTCTTCGAGCATCGGTTTCAGCGCACGCAGGGCATCCGTCATACGAATCTGGCGGGGCGGATCCGCGCCGAACATGTCGCCGTCACCCGCATTGTTAGGATCGACATGGGCGAGCGGGACGTAGCAGGCCTCGTTGGGTGACAGGGCGAGCGAGACCCCGACAAGATTGGCGGTGATCGAATCGAGACTGTCGGTTTCCGTGTCGACCGCCACGAAGCCTTGCTTGGTTGCGCGGGAGATCCATTCTTCCAGCTCTTCGAAATCGCGGATGCAGATATATTTGCTCCGGTCGATCGGGTCTGCGGCCGGCTGGGCGGATTCAATTGCGCCTTCCAGTTCCATCATTTCGCGTACGCGGCGGGTGATGGTGCGAAATTCCATTTCCTCCAGGAAATTGATCAGCGTGTCCGGATCAGGGTCCTGCACGGCAAGGTCTTCCAGCGGCACGTCCAGCGGCACGTCATCCTTGAGCGTCACCAATTGCTTGGAAATGCGGATCAAATCGGCATTCTCGATCAAGGTCTGGCGACGCTTCGGCTGCTTGATCTCTTCGGCGCGCGCGAGAAGGGTTTCGAGGTCGCCATAGGTGTCCAGCAGCTGGGCGGCTGTCTTCACGCCAATGCCGGGCGCACCGGGCACATTGTCGACGCTGTCCCCCGCGAGCGACTGGATATCGACAACCTTCTCCGGGCCGACGCCAAATTTCTCGAACACGGCCTCCCGCCCCAGCGTCTTGTTCTTCATCGTGTCGAGCATGACGACGGTATCAGAGACCAGTTGCATCAGATCCTTGTCGGACGAGACAATCGTGACGCGCGCGCCCTTGGCCTCCGCCTGACGGGAATAGGTGGCGATCAGATCGTCTGCCTCGAAGCCTTCCTTCTCGATGGCATGGGCCGCAAAGGCCTCAGCGGCGCGGCGCACGAGCGGGAATTGCGGGCGCAGTTCTTCCGGCGGTTCGGACCGGTTGGCCTTGTACTGGTCGTACAATTCGTTCCGGAAGGTGATCGAGGATTTGTCAAAGATGCAGGCGAAATGGGTGGGCCGCTCATCGCCCTTCAAATCTTCCAGCAGCTTGAACAGCATGTTGCAGAAACCGCTCACAGCGCCGATTGGCAGATCGTCGCTCGCACGGGTCAACGGGGGCAGGGCGTGGAAGGCGCGGAAGATGTAGGCGCTGGCATCCACCAGATAGAGATGACTGTCCTTGTCGACGGGGGCAGTGGCCATGGTTCGGGAATCCTTTGCTGGCCGAATGTGTAGCCCGTGTCATGCGCGGCGTCACCCATCCGGACAGGTGGAATGCACCCGCACCTGTGCGGATTTGCCGAACGTGCCGCCGGAGCATAAACTGTGCCCCATATTCTGGGAGGGAATGATGAGCGAGACACTGGAACCAAAAACCGCCGGCACGCCCTGGCATCTCTGGGTGGTGAGCATTCTGGCCACCTTGTGGAATGCGATCGGGATATTCGATTACACCGCCACGGTGACGCATTGGGCGCCGTACATGTCAAACTTTACCGAAGAGCAACAGGCCTTTTTCTATTCGTTTCCTGTCTGGCAATATGTGATCTGGGCATTCGGAGTCTGGGGCGCCTTTGTCGGCTCCATCCTGCTGCTCCTGCGCAGCCGCTTCGCCGTGTGGGCGTTCGCGATTTCCCTGGTTGCCGCGCTGGCCTCGATGATCCACGGCATGTCGCTGAAGGATGTTCCGGAAGGGGCGTCGAACCCTGCATTCGCAGCCATCATCATCCTGATCGGGGCCTTGCTGTTGGCCTATGCTTGGTGGATGACGCGACGCGGTGTCTTGCAGTAATCGGGATTTGACCTAGCCTCCCTGCCAAAATGAGGGAGGATACACATGACCGAGATGAACAAGAGCTGGGTATTGCGCCAGCGGCCTGTGGGTGACCTGAAGGAGGGAGATCTCGAACTGGTCGAGTCGCCGCTCGTGCCTCTGGAAGAAGGCGAGGTGCGCACGCGCCTGATCTACCTCTCGCTCGACCCGACCAATCGCATCTGGATGAGCGATGTGGATGGCTATTTGCCGCCGGTCGGCATTGGCGATGCCATGCGCGGCGGCGGGTTGGCCGTTGTCACCGAAAGTCGGTTTGATGGCCTGAAAGAGGGCGACATCGTCAATACCGGGCTCGGCACCTGGTCCCTTTATTCGAATCTTCCCGGTAGTTCGCTGAATGCCCTGCCGCGCCTGCCGGGTGTGCCGCTGACCGCCTATATGGGCCCGCTCGGCGCAACTGGCATGACGGCCTATTTCGGCCTGATGGATATTGGCAAGCCGAAGGCTGGCGAGACGGTGGTCGTCTCTGCGGCGGCCGGCGCGGTCGGCTCCATGGTCGGCCAGATCGCAAAGATCCAGGGCTGCCGCGTTGTCGGTATCGCGGGCAGCGACGAGAAGTGCAAATGGCTGACCGAGACAGCCGGCTTTGACGCGGCCATCAATTACAAGACCGAGGATGTCGGCGCGGCGCTGGACAAACATTGCCCGGATGGCATCGACATCAATTTCGAAAATGTCGGCGGCAAGATCATGGACCAGGTGATTGCACGCCTGAATGACTTTTCCCGCATGCCCCTGTGCGGCCTGATCAGCACCTATAATGCGACAGATCCGGTGCCGGGGCCGTACAATTTCTCGAATTTGCTGATGCGGCGGACGCTGCTCAAGGGCTTCATCGTGATCGACTATTTCCCTCGCTTCCCGGAGGGCATTCAGCAAATGGCCCAATGGCTGATGGCCGGTAAGATCAAGTTCGAGACCGATATTGTTGACGGTCTGGAAAATGCGCCTGCCAGCCTGTCGCGCCTTTTTGTAGGGAAGAACCTTGGAAAACTCATGGTGCAAGTTAGCGAGCCGCCTGCTGCCTAAGTTAACTTAAGTTCAGGTGGCGTTCAGCTTGGCCCTGTATCTCTGATTGCAGACGGGGCTGGGATTGAGGGACGCAAGCTTGTCGAAAGTAGAGGAATTCGGCGGTTGCGCTGAATTCCTCTACAGGACCAGCGGGGCGATCCAGTAGCCGACCGCGGCAATGATCACGATACCTGCCAAATTGATATAGAAACCCTTGCGGATCATCTGCTGGATGGTGATGTGGCCTGTCCCGTAGACGATGGCATTCGGCGCTGTGGCCACCGGCAGCATGAACGCGCAGGATGCGGCGATGGCGGCTGGTCCCAGCAGGCTTTCCGGGGCTGTGCCAAATGCGATGGCCAGGGAGCCGAGCACAGGCGCGAGCGTCGTCATGGTGGCCACATTGGAGGTCACTTCGGTCAGGAAGATGACCAAGGCGACTACGATCACGATAAAGACCAGAGGCGGCAAGACATCGAGTATCCGCAGATTTGCCCCGATCCATTCCGAGAGTCCCGTACGAGATATGGCCTTGCCCATGGCGATGCCGCCGCCAAACAGGAGCAGCACGCCCCAGGGGATTTGTTCAGCTTCCTTCCAGTCAAGCAGGCCGCGGTCTTCGTCGCCGCCCGCCGGGACGAGGAACATGAGCACCCCACCAAAAATAGCGATCATCATGTCGACTTCCGCGCCGCCATAATTTGCCAGCAGCTCTATGCCGGAGGCTTCAAGGAAAAGCTGAATAGGCAGTCTGAGCAGCCAGAGGGTCGCCGTAATCCCGAAGACGATGGCCACACGCTTTTCCTGAAGGGTCATCTTGCCGATATCGATCAGCTGGGATTTGACATGAGCTGACACGGTTTGGGCATTTTCGGAATGGATTGGCATGCCGCGCGTGACGTTCCACCACGCCACGGGCAACAGCAGCGCCATGGCCGGCAGGCCGAAAGCCATCCATTGGGCAAAGCCGATATGGGCGCCCGCTTCGGTCTGCAGCCAGCTGATCGCGATCAGATTTGTCGGCGTGCCAATCGGCGTCGCGACCCCGCCAATCGAAGCCGCGTAGCAAATGCCAAGCATCAGCGCGGTGGTGAAATTTTTTGAAACGTTTCCGAGCACGGCGCTGGCGGAAATGGCGATGGGTACCATCATCAGGGTCGAGGCGGTGTTGGAAATCCACATCGACAGGACAGCGGTGGCCAGCATGAAGCCGAATACGATAGCGCCAGGTGACGTGCCGACCCGGCTGATGACGTTCAGCGCAATGCGCTTGTGCAAATCCCAGCGCTCAATGCCCAGTGCGACGATGAACCCGCCGAGCAACAGGATGACAATGTGATTGGCGTAGTCACTGCCGGTCTGGGAGGGCGAGCCCGCGCCAACCAACGGCAGGACGAACAAAGGCAACAGGGAGGTGGCAGGGATCGGGATGGCTTCGGTCGCCCACCAAACGGCCATCAGGACCATGAGTGCACCTGTGCCCCACGCCGCATTGCTCAGGCCCTCTGGTGCGCCGACAAGCAGCATCAGCGCAGCCAGCGCTGGCCCCAGAAACAGGCCGATCTTTCGCGCCCCCAGCTGCATTCAGCTTCCCCTCATTGCCTCGAACCCTGCTTCCAGATCGGCAATCAGGTCATCCGTCCCCTCAAGACCGACATGAATACGTAGCAAGGGGCCGTCCTTTTGTTCAATCCAATGGCCTTTTGCCCGTTTCAGTTGCGGCTCACAGGGGATGATCAGGCTTTCAAAGCCCCCCCAGGAAAAGCCCATGGAGAAGAGTTCAAGCGCGTCAAAGAAGCGTTTGAGGGGTGCGGGCTCCACGGCTTCGAGAATGACGGAAAACAGGCCGTTGGAGCCGGAGAAGTCTCGTTTCCACAATGGGTGGTCAGGATGCTCTTCGAGCGCCGGATGCAGCACTTGCGAGACTTCGGCGCGGCCTGACAGCCAGTGGGCGAGCTTGAGGCCAGCTGCCTCGTGCGCGTCCATGCGCGTCTTCAGGCTGCGCAAGCCGCGCAGCGCCGTATAAGCATCGTCCGGAGCGAGGCTGATGCCCCAATCGTCGCCGCAATCGATAATCTGTTGCGCCACCCGCTTGTCGCGGCTCATGACCGCGCCGCCGAATATATCGGCATGGCCAACGGCATATTTGGTCAGCGCCTGAACGGAGATGTCGACGCCGAGGTCGAGCGGCTTGTGCAGCAGGCCTGCACCCCAAGTATTGTCCAGAATGGTGCAGATACCCTGCTTCTGGGCGATCTCCACGATGGCGGGCGTGTCGCTGATCTCGAAGGTGAGCGAGCCGGGCGATTCCAGATAGATAATGCGTGTGTTCGGTTTGATCAGGTTTGAAATGGCTGCACCGCAGCGCGGATCGAAGCGGGTGGCTTCTACCCCCATCCTGCCGAGGCGGCGTTCGAGATACCGCGCGGTCGGTCCGTAGGCGGAATCAGTGAAGAGAACGTGGTCGCCAGCCTTGACCTGGCTGCCGATGGCGAGCGCGCAGGCCTGAAGCCCATTCGCGGTGAGCTTGGCATGGGTGGCATTCTCCAGCACGCATAGCGCGGCTTCGAGTTCACGATGGACGGTGAGGCCCATGCGGCCATAACCGGGCTGGGCCCCATAGAGATCTGAAGCGGTGTCGAATAAAACAGTTGAGGCCCGTTCGATCGGCGGATTGACTGTTTTCTGATCCATCCGGCGGCCACGCGTATGGATGAGGCGTGTCGCGGTGTCCTTCGTCATGCCGGGCCCGTGGCGATGGGGCGGGATCCGTCGGACGCCCATTCTGTCCACGATCCGTCATAGACCGCGACGTCCCAATTGCCGAGCCGGGCAAGCGCGAGCGCGACGACGGCGGCCGAGACACCTGACCCGCAGGTCGCGATCGTTGCGGAGGATGGGTTCGGGAACAGTTTGGCAAGCTCTTCGGCCGATTTCATCTTGCCATCAGGGGTGCGAAGTCGCTCCGACGGCAGGCATACGCTGCCCGGAATATGGCCGGAGGGCAGGCCTTCTCTGGGCTCCGGCGCCTCGCCTGAAAAGCGCTCGGCGGACCGGGAGTCAATGATCGTGGGGAAGCCGCTCTTGGAAGCGGCCAGCATTTGCTCTGCATCCTTGATGAGATCTGACCGTACGCGCGCGGTGAAATGCCGCTCAACCGGGACCGGAGGCAAATCCTCGATTTCGCCGCCGGCTTCGGTCCATGCCCTTAGCCCGCCATCCAGGACTTTCACGTCTCGTTGGCCCATCACGCGAAGCATCCACCAGACACGCGCGGAGGCGAAGAAATTGAACTGGTCGTAGACGATGATCCGGTTGCCATCGCCGAGGCCCAGTTTGCGGACGCGGGATGAGAACATGACCGGGTCCGGCAGCATGTGGGGCAGGTCAGTACCGCCCGCCTTGATCGCGTCGATGTCAAAATAGACCGACCCCGGTATGTGGCTCTCGGCCCAGGCCTGGCGCCCGGTCTTCTTCATATTGAGGAAGGGTGCGAACCAGGTGGCATCCACAACCCGGACATCGGGCGCGGAGATATGGTCTTTGAGCCATTCGGCGGTGACGAGCGGGTCTCCGGATTCCATGATTCAGGCCTCCATCCAGGTTGGGACCGGCAGGTCCTTTGATCGCAGGAAATCGGGATTGTAGAGCTTCGACTGGTAGCGGTTGCCATAGTCGCAGAGCATCGTGACGATGGTGTGCCCCGGTCCGAGGTCCTTTGCCATTTGCACTGCGCCCGCGACGTTGATCCCGGCCGAGCCGCCCAGACAGAGCCCTTCATTCTGCACGAGGTCGAACAGGATGGTGAGGGCCTCTTCGTCCGCGCAGCGATAGGCGCGGTCTACTTCGATCCCTTCCAGGTTTGCGGTGATCCGGCCTTGGCCGATGCCTTCGGTGATGGACGTGCCTTCAGACTTCAGTTCGCCAGTCTTGTAATACTCATACAGCGCGGCGCCGCCCGGATCGGCGATGCCAATCTGGATGTCCTTGTTCTTCTCCTTCAGCGCCATCGATACGCCGCCCAGCGTGCCGCCGGACCCGACCGCGCAGATAAAGGCGTCAAGCTTGCCGTCAGTCTGGGTCCAGATTTCCTGGCCTGTCGTGTCATAGTGCGCCTTGCGGTTTGAGACATTGTCGAACTGGTTGGCCCAGATGGCCCCATTCGGTTCGGACTTTGCGAGATCTTCCGCGAGGCGTTTTGAAAAGTGCTGATAATTGTTCGGGTTCTTGTACGGGACGGCGTCGACCTCAATCAGCTCAGCGCCGAGCAGGCGGATTGCGTCTTTCTTTTCCTGGCTCTGCGTGCGGGGCATGACGATGACGACGCGATAGCCGAGCGCTGCCCCAACCAGAGCAAGTCCGATCCCGGTATTGCCCGCAGTCCCCTCGACGATGGTGCCGCCCGGCTTCAGCTCGCCGGCCGCTTCCGCATCGCGTACAATTCCGAGCGCAGGCCGGTCTTTGACGGACTGTCCGGGATTGAGGAATTCGCACTTTCCCAGGATTTCGCAGCCGGTTTCGTCTGAAGCCTGGTTCAGGCGAAGCAGGGGGGTGTTGCCGATAAGGTCGATTACCGAGCGATGAAACTTCATCAGGTAGAGTCCGATTCTGGTCGTTTGTCCTTGAAACGAAGCTAGTGCGGCCGGGCTGCTTTCACAACAGCCGTAAAGACCGCAGGCGCAGGTGATCCGTTTGCCTGCTTCCAGCGTACCGAGTGAGGAACTGACCAGCCTGTACAGGACGACCTGCTTGACCCGCACCGACACCTATATCGCCTTCATGATGGACCATGTTGCCGGAAACCACCCGGAATCTTTTGCGATTGCGGCAGACCTGCATGTCTCGTTGAGTGCGAACGGGGCCGAAGCGGCCGATTTGTGGGCGATGATTGGTGGTGCGTTGTTGGAAGAGTCTCTTTCTGCACCATCTCCCGTATTTGGCGGGCATCGGAGGCGGCCTGCCCCATCCTCGCATGTATCGGTTGGCGAAATTCTTTCCCGCTCAGGTAACCAGTTACAGTGGCGGCGTGGCCTGTCCGGCGTTCACTACGCCCCGGCCGGAGCGCCGGGCACGAAATTCATGAAGCTTGAGCCTGGCAAAAGTGCGCCGATGCACGGCCATGGCGGCCTTGAAGCAACCGTCGTCCTGTCCGGGCGTTTTACAGATGGACACGGCACCTATACGCGCGGCGATCTGGTCCTGGGAGAGCCGGGACTGCGTCACAAGCCTGCAGCGGTAGGCGATGAAAGTTGTATCTGTTTCGTGGCTCATCGGGCCAGCAAGTTCTGGAGATATTTTCAATGAAACGCTTTTTCTTGCTTGCCCTGGCTTCTATTGCGCTGCTGACAGCACCTGCGCTGGCGAAATCCTCTGACGCCACCTGGTCACCGAAGCCCGGTGACGTAATCAAGTTCAACGTGTTGCGGAAGGGCAAGCCTTTCGGCTCGCATTCGGTCAAGTTTGAGCAGGATGGGGAGGGGCGGCTTATCGCCAAAACGAATGTGAATTTGAAGGCGGGTTTCGGTCCCATCACCGTATTCAAATATGAACTCAACGCCATTGAAGTCTGGCAAGACGGAAAGCTCGTCTCGCTCTCTGGCGAGGTGAATGATGATGGGGATGAGGGATTTGTCCAGGCCGTGCGGAGTGGCGACAAGCTGGATGTCGATGGCACGAAATTCGAGGGTGAGGTTCCCGCGTCGATCATTCCGTCCAGCCATTGGAATTTCGCCGAGACCCAGGTTTCGAAACTCCTGTCCACGGGCAATGGAGAAATACTTGACGTGGCTGTGTCCGAGCAAGGGCGCGAGACCATTACCGCCGCGGGCAGACAGGTCGAGGCGACCCGATACCTGCTGGATTCCGATATTGATGTCACGCTCTGGTACGATGCGGCAGGGCGGTGGTTAAAGCTCGCTTTCAAAGCCCGTGGCCAGGATATCGAATATGTGCTGGCCAAATCGTATTGAGCCAAACAGGTCGCAACCGTCTCTGTACCTCTAAAATAAATTTATAGAATAATTTCGAGGTGACTTGGATCGGGTGATCGCCGGATCAGCTAAAGCCCGCTGAAATCCTTGGATATTTTCTCAACCAAAGATTGATGGCTTATGAACCGTTACTGGTTCCCTGAAATTTCGGACTTCTAACTACACGCATTTTCATCATGGCCGCGTAAAGGATTGCCGCAGTGGTGATTCCGAGAAATCGGATGAATTCCGGGGTGGACGCATGAAACTTTCAGTCTTGAAGGATGGCGGCAATGAGCCGCTGTCCGAGATCGCTAAGGATCGGGAAAACGAACGGAAGCATGAGGCGGCATGGCGAGCGAACCAGCTTGAGATCGTGGGTGCCATTACGATTCCGTTGGTCCTTGCCAATCTGATCAACGCATCCGTTGTCTGGTTGTCTTTTCACGACACGTCGGCCGGAATCTACTTGTCTATCTGGATATCATGTATCGCAATTATCTGCGCTGCTGCTGTCCTGGCGAACAAGGTCCGGAGATTTCGTCATCGCGGCTTGGCGACCTCTCGCCGCCTTCTGAAGGAATATACAGTTGCGGCAGCCATTGCCGGCCTGCTCTGGGCGGTTGTGCCGATCATGGTGATGAATGTCACTGACAGTTACGGGCAGATGATCCTGGGTGTCATTCTTGCCGGTACCATGTTTACCGGTGCCTTCCTGATGTCCCGGATACCGCGCGCCGCTTTTGCGTTCATTGTGCCGATCGCGCTGGGGCTGGTGGTGGAAATGCAGTTTCAGCAGAATCCGAAATATCTCTACGCATCCATCCTCACGCTGGTCTATGTCGCCACTCTTATCCTCGCCATCCGGTGGTCACATCGCCAGTTTGTGCGGCAGAGCGTTAATGAGGCCGCCGTCAAGGATCAGTCGCAACTGATTGGCCTGTTGCTCAGGGATTTCGAGGAAAGCACATCTGACTGGCTGTGGCAGACAGATCCGCAGGGCGTTCTGGTCGATATTCCGCTCGTCTTCGAAGGGGCCGAACATGACAATGGCTATTTGACGCTCGGTAGTCTCTTGGTCAGCCAGTTCGAAGCCGATGAATCGACCAAGGTACTCAATACGAGCCTGATGCGCCGGCAAGGGTTCCGGGACATTGCCATGCAGCTCAAGGATACCGATGAGGACCGTTGGCTGTCGCTCACCGGCAAGCCGATCTTTGACAAGGGCGTGTTCCGTGGGTTCCGAGGGGTTGCGTCTGATATCACCCAGTCCAAGGAGATTGAGGACCGGATCGCCTTCATGGCTCATTATGACGGGCTGACCGGCCTGCCGAACCGGATGAACATGCAGGAGCGGCTGGAAAAGGCGCTGCGCAAGCAGGAAACCAAAGCTACCCAGCGCGCGCTGGTCTGGCTCGACCTCGACAATTTCAAATGGGTCAATGACACGCTTGGACATCCAGCCGGCGATGAATTGCTGCAACATGTGTCTGGCCGCCTGAACGAGCTGAGCGCGGACCAGGATACGGTCGCCCGCATCAGCGGCGACGAGTTCGCCATGATTGTTGAACGACCATCCATGGACGATCTTGAGCTTTTCTTCGACGAATTGACTGAACGCCTGAGTGAACCCTACGATTTGTGGGGGTCGACGGCGAATTGCTCGGCCTCTGTCGGTGTGCGCATGTTTGATGCGCATACGAAAGATGCACGGACTATGCTGAAGCATGCTGACCTCGCGCTCTATCAGGCCAAGAAGCTGGGCAAGTCGACCTGGTGCCTGTTCACGCCAGCACTGGACGAGCGCGCGCGGGCCCATTTGCAGATCGAGGCAGACCTGCACTCAGCCTTGGAACGAAACGAATTCCAGCTCTACTTCCAGCCTCAAGTTGATGCGCATACGCATGAAATGGTTGGCTGCGAAGCCTTGTTGCGCTGGATTCATCCAGAGCGCGGCCTGGTCTATCCCGGCGAGTTCATCGAGCATGCGGAAGACAATGGCCTGATCACACGGATCGGAGACTGGGTCATTCGCGCGGCCCTCGCCGAAGCCCGCCGGTTGCCGAACCATATCAAGGTCTCGGTCAATATATCGCCGCTGCAGATCCATTCCTCAAACCTGATGACGACGATCGTGAACGCAATTGCCGCCAATAAGACCGACCCGCGTCGCCTTGAACTGGAAATTACGGAATCGGTGCTGATGTCGGACACCACTTTCACCCTCAAGCGGTTGCACAAGCTGAAGGAAATCGGCGTGGGAATCGCGCTGGACGATTTCGGTACAGGCTATTCCTCGCTGTCCTATTTGCGCAGCTTCCCGTTCGACAAGATCAAGATCGACAAGAGCTTTGTTCGCGATATTGAAAACCAGTCCGACAGTCGCGCCATCACGCAAGCCACAATTGCGCTGGCGCACTCGCTGGGCATGCGGTGCACCGCCGAAGGTGTCGAGACGCGCTTCCAGGCAGACTTCCTGCGGGACATTGGCTGTCAGGAATTGCAGGGATTTTTCATCAGCCGCGCCAAGCCGCTCGATGAGCTGCAGCATGTTGTCGACCTCAAGCCAGCGGACTGGGCGTCAGCAGAGGCCAATGGCCCAAAACCCGTCCAGAAGGTCAAACTTCACGTTGTGAAATCGGCGCAGGGATAAGAAATCAGCTCAGTTGTCCTGGGGGGGCTCTGATTCCTTTTTCTTCCGATTGCTCAACAAACCGCCAAGCGCCTTGATCGCGGCATCTTCGGCAGATGTTTCGGCGGGGACATCTGTGTCAGAGGAGTCGGCCTCTGGTTTTTTGATTCCAAGCAGGCCGCCAATGACATCTTCCGTGCTGCCGGACTCGGCCGAGCCGGAGACGCCCAGCTCTTCAAGAACGCGGGAACCCAGTTCGGCCTGAAAGGCGGCGCGCACACCGCTCAGATCCGGCGTGACCTTTGGGTTGGTCCAGGCGCCGGAGATGCGCACGGGCACCGGAATGCCGTTCAGCTGGATCACACTGCCCTGACCTTGCGCCGACTTGTCGACACTGGTGGCAAGCCGCAAATCCATGGATTGACCGGCGAGATTGATCTGACCGGTGCCGTCAATGCCCAGCACAGGGCTGAGCAGTTTCATGACATCGACATTGGCAACGCCGTCATTCACTTTCAGCACGGTGTTGAAACTCGAAAAATCGGTTTCGGCATTTTTCGATAGGGCTTCCCCGAAATTGAGGTTCTGGATCGAGCCCGTCGCCAGCGCCTGCTTGAGCGAAGAGGCGCTGCGTACGAGGGCCGCGACGTTCAACCCCTTGATCACGCCGTCGGACAAATTGGTTGAGACCTCACCATCGATGGCTTGCATGATTTGATCGATGGATGTGCCGGTGGACTGGGCCGAGACCTTGAACTGGCCGGTGCCGGTCAGGCTGTCGAAGCCTGCGAGCGTACCGAGCAGATTGGAGACGGCGACGTTCTGGCCCTGCATGTTGAAATTGACCTTGGGCGTCGCGGGACGGGCGTCGACCGTAAGCTTGCCGAGCCAGTCGCCATTGAATGCCTTGAATTGGGAGAGGTCGGCCGTCAGCAGGCCATTGGTCAGGTCGACCGCCATAACGGTATCCGTCAATACGATCTCACCCACGGTGAGTGTGCCGACCTTCAGATTGAGATCCGCATTCACGGATTTGAGGCTGCTCAGGTCGAGCGGTTCATCGCTCCAGGGCTGAATGCCCTGGGATGGCTGGCTTTGGTCCGGTTCGCCCATGAAGGGCGTCAGGTCGAGTGTCGGGAGGGTCAGGTCACCCGTGATGCGCGGGGGCGTACCCGACAGGTCCAGCCCGGCCTTGCCGGTGCCGGTCAGATCGTCGAGCGACAGGTCGAGATTGTTGAGCATGATGGATTCGAAGGATCCGGCGGCGGTGCCGGACACAGCAAAGGCCTGCAGCGTATCACCGGAGGCTAGGTCGACTTCTGCGGTGCGAAGCAAGTCACGCATCCGGTCGCTCGCCACCGACAGATCGCCGTTCACTGTACCATCGCCTGCGAGCGAGACCGCTCCCTTATAGGAGGCCCTTAACAGATCACTGGTGTGCGACATGTCGAGTTCGGTCAGCGACAAAGCATCCAGCGCACCTGTGGCTTTACCGGAAACCTCTACGCGGCCCAAAGCGGCCTGAGCGGGCAGGTCTAGGTCGAATTGTTGCGCAAGTGCCGCCGCATTCGGCAGAGCAGCTTCGAAGGCGCCGCCGAGGCGCGGGGCGTCTCCCAGCTGGAGGCTGCCCTCATAGTGGAGGTCGCCGAGATCGGATGTCAGGTCGAGCCGCGTATTGGCTGGGGCATTGCTGGTCAGCGCGTTGGGAGCGTCCAGCCAGAGATCCATCGCAAAGGCCTGGTCCTGAAACCGGCCACTCGCTTCGGCGCTGAGCGGCTGGTCCATGCCGCGCAGGGAGGCCTGCAGGTCGAGTTCGGACACTTGGTAGGTCTGGCCAGCTTTGTCATCCTGGAAGGTGAGGGAGGCGTTCTGCAAGACAGCCGATTGAATGCCGGCTTCGAAGCCGCCTCCTGAGTCTTCGGTAGAGGGGGTGGTTTCATCCTTGGCGGCGAGCTCCCAATTGGTGCTGCCATCGGTCTTGCGCTGCAGGAAGACATTGGCGTCCACGAACGCGATCTCCTGCACATCTACGCGGCGGGAGAGCAGGGGTATCCATTTGACCGATCCGCGCAATTCGCCGGCCTCAATCATGTTGGGGGTCGCGAATCCCTCAGGATTGGCCACGGTGACCTGCTGGACGGAAGCCGAGATGCGCGGAAACACAGAGATGTTCACATCACCTGCCAGTGTCACCTCGCGCTGCAGGGCGTTTGTGGCCGCTCTTTCGATCTGGGCCTTGTACACTGACTTTGGAATGAAGAAGGGCACTGAAACCGCTGCGATAATCAGCAGGATTGCGATGCCGGAAATGATAAGGAGAACGCGCTTCATGGAATAACCTCAGGACTGGGTGTCTAACCTGATGTGGGAATATGGCCGGGGAATGACACCTTTATACAGAAAAGTGCAAATTCGCGTGAAGTTCCCCGCTTGACCCGCCATGCCGGGTTTAATAGAGAAGCGCTTCGCCGAGTTTCGGCAAGGAAATGCGCGGGTGTAGCTCAGCTGGTTAGAGTGCCGGCCTGTCACGCCGGAGGTCGCGGGTTCGAGCCCCGTCACTCGCGCCATTTCTCCGGAAATGGAACCGTCCAGATCCCTTGAAATCATTGAAAATACTGGAGAATCTTCGGGTTCTCCAGGTTCTCTCGCCGGTTTTGCACTACTGTTTGCACCACAAAACGCAAACTTTTTGCACTACAAACGACGATGAAGCATTTCTCACTTGGATCAAAATTTCTAAAGGATCGCGGCGGCTGGTGGCATTATGTCAGGCGTGTTCCAAAAAGATTTGAAGATGTTGACAAGCGTGGGCTGATCCAGGTCGCGCTGCGAACGCAGTCGCAGGAAGTTGCCATGATGCGGCGCAACGGGCTGGCAGAAGCTGATGATGCTCTTTGGTGCAGTCTTGCCTTGCAGGCTGAGGGGGGCGAACGGGCAAAAAACCGGGCGGCGAGCGAACGTCATCGCGCGAGCGTCGCCAGAGCCATGGCTGAAGGGTTTGTCTATCGACCCGTCGAAGAGATCGCCTCCTTGCCGGACATCGAAGAAATCATCGCTCGGCTCAAGGAGGTGGACAGGAGCGGCGCTGCGACGGAAGAAAAAGCGGAAGCCTTGCTTGGCGGGGCGCCGGAAGCCAAGGACCGCACGACAGTCTCTGAAGCCTTCGACCTCTACGTCTCCAAGATCGCATTCGATGACCAATACAACAAGTCCGAAGCCCAGCGATACGCATGGGAGAAAACCAAGCGAACCTCGATCGGTTACTTCATTGAGCGCGAAGGCGACATCCCGCTGATAGATATATCAAGGGATGTCGCGACGCGGTACAGGGATTGGTGGCAATCCCGTATGCTGCCACAGAAAGACGGTTCCAGTCCGATCACGCCGAATACGGCCAACAGGCATGTCGGCAATATCCGTTCGCTCCGCAAGCGCTATTTCAAGTACCGCGGCGTCACAGATATCGAGGATCCGTTCCGCGACTTTTTCTTTGCGGGGAAATCCACGGCAAAGCGTGCCGCTTTCAGCGATGAGTGGGTACGCGATCGCATTCTGGTGCCAGGTTTGTTCAATGGACTACGCATCGAATTGCGGGCGATTATCTACCTGCTCATCGAGACCGGTGCGCGTCCCAGCGAGATCGTGAATCTCCGGCCGGAAGATATCCGTCTCGAGCACGACGTGCCACATATCCTGATCAGACCTGAACAGAACCGTGAATTGAAGACCGGAGACTCCGAGCGCCAGATACCGCTTGTCGGAGTGGCCTTGCCAGCGATGAAGCTGTGTCCCCATGGGTTCGATCATTATTATGATCGAAACACGCTCGTATCCGCCAATCTGCTGAAAGCGTTTAACCAGCGCAAACTCCTGCCAAGCAAGGATCATGTCATCTATTCTTTCCGGCACGCTTTCGAAGACCGAATGCTAGAAGGGGGGCTCGACTATGGGCTGCGCTGCGCCCTGATGGGGCATAAGAACAATCGACCGGAGTACGGTCAGGGCGGATCGTTGGCGTATAGGCGCGACGAGCTCAGGAAGATCGCACATCCTTTTTCGTCGGATCTGTTTGATCGGCCAGCAAGCCTTGGCCTGTAAGCAAAAATTAAATCCAGAATGGTGCAAATAAGCCGAGAAATCTCAGTAGGGGTGAATATGTTCCTGATTTGTCTTGCAATGCCTCCCATACAACATTATTGTTGTATGCAATGATTCCGGATTTAGTCTCGTTGAACGGTTCGCCCTGGAAGGTGCTTCCGGCCGGAATTCACCAGGCAACTCTGGAGGAAGTGAAAGCCATGTACGCCGCAAGCCGATATCGCCGTCAACTATTTGACGGATTGGTCGTCGGGGTGAAGCAGCTAAGCGTTGCTGGTTGTCAGCGCGTTTATGTGGATGGGAGCTTTGTAACATCGAAGCCGAGACCTGGCGATTTCGATGCGTGTTGGGATCCTTCAGGAGTACAGGAGCTTCTTCTCGATCCGATTTTCAAAGATTTTTCGAATGGCCGTGCCGCGCAGAAGGCTGCGTTCAAGGGAGAGTTTTTCCCCTCCTCGCTGATTGAGGGCGGCTGCGGGCGGGCGTTCGTCGACTTCTTTCAGGTCGATCGATTTTCTGGGGACGCAAAAGGCATCCTTCTGATCGATCTCTCGACTGATCCCACATTGGGCCGGAGCGCGGCATGATACTTAGCAACAAACAGCTATCGGTAGCAAAGCGTGAACTGGAACGTCTCCGTGCCGCTCTTGATCAGTGCCAGACGACGACCGACGACCCCAATTCATGGCTTACGAAAATTGAGGCCGATGCTCTCAAGAGCCAGATCGCGGATATCGAGGTAGAAATTCAGGAATACGAGTTGCTTCGGGATCGTCAGATCGCCTTTTCCGAAAGTTATTCTCTGGCAGATTTGCCCAGAATTCTTGTCCAGGCTCGAATTGCAAAAGGATGGAGCCAGACCGCGCTCGCCGCGATGCTAGACATGAAGCAACAGCAAGTTCAACGGTATGAAGCGAACGGTTATCTGGGCGCTTCTCTTTCGAGACTGATTGAGCTCGCGGATGTGCTGGGCGTACAGGTCGCTCAATCCTTTTCTTCCAATGACGAACAATCCGGGGGTGTCTTGACGTGGAGAAGCCTCGACGATGTCGCGTGGGACAAGTTTCCTGTGAAGGAGATGATTCGGCGAGGTTGGTTCAAGCCGGAGCTCGGACAAAGCCTGGTTGCAGGAGCGCGGGCCTATGTGGAGACCGTTGCGGGAGGTGCTATTGCCGGCGCTCACCATAGGAAAAAGCTCCGCGGCAAGAATCTTCCGGACGAAATTGCGTTGCTGGCGTGGCAGGTCAGAGTTCTGGACCTTGCGCGCCAGAAAGCGAATGTGTCGCAGCTACCCGATTTCGATCACAATGAAAATTGGGTGAAGGAACTGGTTGGTCTGTCAGCTGATGATGAGGGCCCGTCAAAAGTAGCAGATATGTTGTGGCGCCACGGGGTTGTTCTTGTAATCGAACCACATCTCCCGGGCTCGTACCTGGATGGGGCAGCGATGCTGTCTCTTTCAGACAATCCTATCGTGGCGCTAACATTGCGTTTCGATCGGCTGGACAATTTTTGGTTCGTTCTTCTTCATGAGCTGGGGCACGTCTTTCGACATTTATTTGACCACACGCATTTTGATTTCTTTGATGAAGAAGGACCAACGGGCGATGACATACTCGAAAAGGAAGCGGACAATTTTGCGCTGGACATGCTCGTTCCACCAGAAAGCTGGGCGGCCTGCCTTTCCCGCTTCGCCTTATCGGCCGATGCTGTCCGGTTGGATGCCGAGCGGCTCAATATTCATCCTAGCATTCTCGCAGGCCGGATACGGCGAGAACGAAATGACTACACCATCCTGACCGACCTGGTCGGACAAGGTGAAGTGCACCGCCAATTCGAGGAGGGCTAAGGTGAAGCTCGATATCCGAGATTATACGCCATCCTTGCGTTGGCGGCAGGCGGAGTATCAATCTTTGCTCTTCCTTCCTGAGCAACGTAAAGATCGAATCTGCCCTCTCGTCACAATTCCCCCGCTCGAATTCGATTTCGAACTGGGTGTTCCGAAAAAGACGCCGCATCAACATGTCCATCCTTTCGCAACGCGCCTCAAAAAGAAATGGGGAACCCGGCCGTGTTGGGTCGACCTTCATCCCACTCTTAGAGAGGCACTTATGGATGATGGTCGTGTCACCTACCAGTACGTCTTTGAGGACCTCCGCGACGATAGGGCGACGGCTATTCCCGTTGCGTCCCTCGATATGTCGTTGACCACGCTAAAAGTGATCGGTGATATCGTCTCCAAAGATCAACTCGGACTTGGATTGCGATTGACGCTCGTGGATCTGATCCACCCTGACAAGGTTGCGCGTTCCTTGGCGGTAATGAATGCTGTCGGATGCGACATCAGTGAGACCGACCTGTTGGTCGATATTGAGGCGCCAAACTACGACCCGCTCGTGCCGTTCGTTAATGCTCTTATCTCCCAATTGCGGGCTTTTCCTATCCTTGAGCAATTCAGGAACTTCGCGCTCATTGGTACAGGTTTTCCTGAGAGTATGGCAGGTATCGCAACAGGGGCGTCGTCGATTCCGAGAAATCACTGGATATTCTATCAGTCGCTAATCGGCTCACTAACGTCTGTTGGGCGCCTGCCGAATTTCGGCGACTACACAATTACCCATCCAGGTTTCGTTGCGATGGATATGCGCATGGTGAAACCCGCAGGAAAAGTCATTTATGCCACTGACAATTACTGGCACGTCGAAAAGGGAGGTTCTTTTCGCGACAACCGTGATCAAATGTATGATCATTGCGATGCAATCGTTCTGCTTTCTGAATTCAAAGGATCTTCATACTCATTCGGAGACCACTACATTACCCAATGCGCGGCGCGCTCGGAGGGCACCAGCAATCTCACGCGCTGGAAACATGTGGGGATAAGTCATCATATGACAGTCGTACTGGACGATCTCGCCAGTTTTCACGCTGGCGCATGGCCATCTTGATTTCGGACAAGATCTCGTTCTTGGAGCACAGATCTGAAATCAAGGTATAAAGCTCCCGGCGAGGGCCGCGTAAATCGGATGCTGGTATCCCTTTTGTTAGGAGCAGCTTTACGGCTTCATCGCGCCAAAGCAAACGAGCAAGAACTTCTCTGTCGAGGTGCGGATTTGAGCTGGCGCGCCGGAGTGTCGAAAAAAGGACTGCCCCGCGTGCGCCGCGTCGCGCTTCCATCACGCCACACCAGTTGGGTGCATGATCGAGCACGGTTTGCACATGCTTTGTCGCGCAAACGAATGTGAGGCGGCCTAGCGCTTGACTATATGTCTGCAATTGCAATTCAAATCGGTCCAGATTGTCGGCTTCGCTCTTTATTTCGTAGCCGTGAAGCGTGCCATTCAAGACGGCTATATCGATACGGCTTCGTGCATGGGATAAGCCGAGTTCATCGATGACAAGGGTATCACGGCATTGCTTGAGGTGGCTCAGCTTCTTCGAATGGAGCGCATTCCGGATGTGATGGTCTTTGTGCATTGCAGTGCTGCCCAAACGGCTGAGTTTGATGGTGCGAATCGATTTTGCCCAAGATTGACGGGTCCCCATCTCCATGGCGTTAACAGGGCGGCTCGCCAGAATAATTTCCAATCTTTGGTTTGCATGGCGGGTAACCCATTGTCGATGCGGCATGAAGCCGGTGCGTCATCGGGCGTTCCGTCAAATGCTAAATGAAAAGCGCTGAAAGTACCGATATAGGTCCTTATTGATAGCGAGATGGCTGCCCGGATTGGTTGGTTTCCGTCATGGCCGGGTTTAGCCTGGCCTGAATCCGCATTTCGCGACTGGTGCGGTTTTCGAGCTCTGCCTCCAAGCGCTCAAAGATTGGCCAATAGCGGTATCCAAAGCGGTCAATGATCCGCGCAGCGATATCGAGGGCGTCCTCGATATCGCCAGTGTCCGCGGGTTTCATGCCGTCCTTCAAGGGCTCAGTTCAGCTTTTGCCGGTTCCAGACCAGCACGCCGCTGCCATCCTCTTCCTTTTCGAAGAAGGCGGCCCGGATCGGCTTGTCGAAGCCCGGATCGTCGAGCTTCACGGCAAGGTAAGGCGTCTCGCCATCCTTGCTCTCCTCGCGCCAGGCGGCGCCGAGTTCTGCGCCGCCTGCAAAGATGCGAAAGGCCGGGCCGTCCTCGACCGGCTCAGCGACAGGCACCATCTGCGCTTTCACATTGATTATCATGGTCCGGATCGTGCCGGTCCACTTGCCTTCCTTCTGGCTGAAGGTTCCGATGGTTGCCATATCAAGCTCCTTTGCTGGCTTTGGCATGAAGGGCCTTGCGGGCCCGCTTGAACCCGGCATCGCCTGCGAGAAACATTTCCAGCATGGCGGGAACCAGGGTCTCGGGTTTCTCTTCAGCCCCATAGGTGTCGGCATAGATCGCCGCGTAATCCTCGAGGGCCAAAGCAAGATCGGGGTCGACAGAGAGCGTGAGTTTGACCGGTGTGCGGTCTGGTAGCTGGGCGATACGAAGCACCATTAGCGTCCTCCGTCAGAATAGGGTTTCAGGACAAGGTCGCGCGTGACGATTACACGGACCGGCCAACCGGGCCGGATGCGTAGCGTCGGCTGGATACCGAGATTGCGATCAACTACGCGCGAGCCGGCTTCGGAGACACTGTCCCCGAACCCGCGCCGGATGGCCCGCTCAATGTCGTCATCATCCGAGCCAAGCTCCGACCCGATACCCAAAAGGGTCGCAAGACCCGCTGCAGCGAACATGCGGCTCCAATGATGATCGGTTCGGTCGGAGAGACCCGCAAAGCCCTGCTTGTCGGCCGCGGGTTCCGAAATCTGAACAGAACTGCCATCCGGGAAGATGATCCTGTCCCAGACCAGTAGCGCACGTTGCTGACCGAACGAGACTTCCGACTGGTAACGGCCGATGAGCCGAGCCCCCTGCGGGATCAGCAAATATCGCCCACTCACCGTGTCATAGACCGGCTGGGTGACCTGGCCGACCACGGTGCCTGGCAAGTCGGAGTTTAGCCCTGTGACCAGCGAGGCCGGGATGAGTGTGCCGGCCATGACCTGATACGGCGAGAGAGGCGTCTCGAGATCATGCCGGTTGTAGATCGCGCCATCTCGCTCCTCGTCGGCGAACGCAATCTTGCGGGCTTGAAGGTTCTCATCGCTGCCGACACCTATCGGCAAGCCGCCCGCGCCCTGGCCCGCGAGCGCCAGCAGTTCAGAGCCAAGCGAGACTGGAAGTCCGGTAGACGGCAGGGACGCGGGCTCGATGCTCGTGCCCGCGCCTATGTCAAAGAACACGGAGGATTTTCCTGCCGCGTCGTCAAGCTTGGCCGCGACAAGGCGTTCAGCGCGCAGGGCTTCATCTTCAGGCGAGGGCCGAAAATCTTCCGTGGGGGCGACATCCCACTCCGGATCGAGCCCCCATTCGCGTTCCTCCGAAACCACTGTCCCGCCGAGGTCGCCGGCCATGGGTGCGCCAAGCTTTGGCGTTCCGGGCGACGGCGTCCAGGTCGCATAGGACGAGGGAAGGTCTGCCAGCCCATCCGGCGCGCGCTTGGTCGCCGTATTGTAGAGTTCCTGGCGGTCTGCCGGATCGACAGCTTTCGGCGGATCGAGCGCAATCGAGGCGGCAGCAAAGAGACCCAGCACGCCAAGCCCAGCGCCAATCATCAGAACTTTCCGGTTTATCCGTGTGACGGGGCGGGGGCGTGCCCGTAAGTTCAGCGCATCCGCCTGCTTCGGGAAAGGGGCTGGCTCGCTCATCCCTTGCTCCCGAACAGGCTGGCCAAACCGGAACGCGGTTCGCGTTTGCGGATCCGTACGACGGTCTGGGATTTCTCGCCGAGCCGTAGTTCGGCGGCCCGGAATAGATGATCGACAATGTAGTAGTTGCCCTTGAGGCGGTAATTGACCAATTCGGCATCGCCCGATGGTCCAAGCACAAAGAGCGGCGGCGCATCCATGGTCGACAGCCCATCCGGCATCTGGATGAAGACCTGACGGCCATCATCGAAGACCCGCACGGGCCGCCAGTCGGGCCGATCGCCATCGATCAGGTAATCAAAGTCGAGCCGGTCCGTTGCGACGCCCGGCGCAATGGATGTTTCTTCCCGCGCCAGCGCGGCACTGTTGCGCGATACGAGCTGCGAGAGCTCATCGGCCGGGTAGCGCCAGGACAGCGCCGCCATATATGTGCCGTCGGCGCTTTCCAGTTCCAGGTGATAGGTCCGCCGGTCGGTTGCGATCATGAGATTTGTCGAAAGGCCCGCGCCGATCGGTTTGACCAGCACATGGGCGCGCGCGGTTGCGCCTGAGCCCGATGACGTATCCCCGACAATCCAGCGGACGGTATCGCCCGCCGAGACGGATACCAGCGTCTCGCCCGGTTGCAGCGCAATGTCGGAAACCTGGCCCGGCGCTGCGTAGAGTCGGTAGAGCGCACCTTCAGTGTACGGATAGACTTGGATCGCATTCAAATAGCCATCAACCGAGGGCTCAATCCGGGCCTCGGTCGTACCCTTGCGGATCGTCTCGGTCGGCGAGGTGTAGACACGCGTCACCGTCCGCTTCGTGCCTTCGACGGGTTTCATCTGGCCGGGGAGCGGCAGCACCGTCGGCGTCTCGACAATCTCGACCGCGCGCTCCGGTGTTTCCTCGACGAGTGCGGCTTCGATAAAGGCTGCGTCTTCGAGGACGGGCTCTGGTGGAACGCTCGCGCAAGCCGTGGTGATGGCGAGGGCGGATACAAGGCTCATTGTACGGATCATTGATTGTCTCCTGTGATAAGGTCTTCGCCCCAGTTGAGGCTATGGATGTAAAGGCCGAGGGGATTGGCGCGTAGCGCCCCGGCATCACGCGGCGGGGAATGGATGAGAGTGAAGAGGCCGGTGAATCGTTTAACGCCGGTCAGCGCGCCATTCTCGTAGGTTTTCTCCAGCCAGCGGGCCTGGAAGGACTCGTCCGAGACGCGTACGACACTCACGACATCGACACTGCGCGAGCGGCGGCCGATTTCGGCGAAGGGGTCATTGTCGCGCGCATAATCGCTGAGCGTGATGGCGGCCTTGTCGGTCACATAATCATATGCCGCGATCCAGTTCTGCCGGACGATGACAGGATCGATGGAAAGGCTGCGGACATCGGAGATGAAGTTTGCCAAGTGATGGGCGACCTGCGCATCGGTCGGGTCGTAATTGGCGAGGGCAGGGCCGACGGCTTTCACAGAGCCTGTGTCGTCCACTTCGACCACATAAGGCGTCACTGAGGATTGCAGGCTGCGCCAGACAAGGGCGGCTGAAGAGGCTGTCAGAAGGACCAGCAACCCGAGTGCCATTAGCCGCCAGTTCCTGGCCTGCACGCGGGCCGATCCGATCCGGTCATCCCAGACCTGGCCGGCTTTCTGGTAAGGCGTTTCGGGATGTGGGCTTTGCCCGTAATGAGTGGAAGCTCGCCTGAACATGGGATCAGTCCTCGTCTCTTTGAAGTTTCGGATTTTCGCCAGCCATGCCGCGGTCTCCATCTTTCAGGGCGTGCACCGTGATCGCCCCGGCATGCTGCAGGCGTTGTTCTGTGCGCAGGCGCCGTGCCCAGGCCGGGCTTGAACCGCTGGTTCCGGCATCGCTGATGCCAGCAGATGATGTACTCCCGCCGGTCGCCGCAAAGGCGGCTTCACTGCCGCGCCTGTAGGCATTTTGGGCGCCCTGTAAGGGTCGTCCGGCCATGCGCCGCACAGCGTCTGAGCCAGCCTGCGCCATACCTGTGGCTCCAGCGAGATGCGCGCGCCAACCGGTAGCGCCGGAACCAAGCCGTCCAAAGTCGTAGGAGGTGCGAGCCGCGCCCGACATTGAGGCCCCGGCCTTGATCGCAGCCGATGTCCCGCTAATTGCGGCGCGTCCAGCAGCAACTGTACCTGTGCCTGTGAGGATCGCGCCCGCACCCACGGCGGCTGTTGTGCCGACGACAGAACCGGCGCCAAGCTGCGGTGCCCCAGTGACAAGGCCAGACGCAATACCGGGCGCGAACACACCCATCCACAGAAAGACGATGGCCGCCAGAACGGTCCCCATGACTTGCGCAAGGGTGACATCGCCTGGGCCGGTGAAAGCATCGGTGATGGAGGTAAAGAGGGTCGAGCCGATGCCGATGACGACCGCGAGGACCATGAGCTTGATGCCAGAGGTGACAACATTGCCCAGCACACGTTCGGCCAGAAAGCTGGTCTTGTTCCAGAGCGCGAACGGGATCAGAACGAACCCGGCCAGCGTCGTTAGCTTGAATTCCAGGATCGCCACGAAGAGCTGAACCGCGAGCACGAAGAAGGCGACGAGGATGATCGCCCAGGCCAGGAACATGACAGCGATCAGGATAAAATTGTGAAAGAAGCTGATTGGACCAAGCATGTCGCCGATTTCGGCCAGCAAGGGTTCTGCCGCCTCGAACCCGACCCCGGCAATATAGCCCGGTCGCATAAGGTCGCCTGCCGTCAGCGTGCTGGAGCCCGCCTTCACACCGAGGCTCGCAAAGCTCTCGAACACGATGTTGGCGAGCAGGGTGAAGTTGCCGATAACGAAGGCGAAGAAACCTACATAGAGCACCTTCTTCAGCAGCCCTGACATCACATCGGCATTCTGCGACAGGGCCCAGAAGAGACCGGCCAGCGTGATGTCGATCACGATCAGCGTTGTTGTCAGGTAAGCCACATCGCCGGCAAGCAAGCCAAAGCCTGAATCGATATAGGCAATGAAGGTTTCGAGGAACCGGTCGATGACGCCCATCTCTTCCATGGCGGGTCAGTCTCCGAGGAAGGATTTAAGACGGGCACGGCCGCGTTCGGCC
>Ga0181370_1000053_pt1 | contig 30210 bp, 28 predicted proteins | sample LowvirmetaG_7_FD_130091 | JGI IMG/M metagenome (GOLD analysis project Ga0181370, IMG submission 130091) | Marine viral communities from the Subarctic Pacific Ocean - Lowphox_06 viral metaG | ecosystem: Environmental > Aquatic > Marine > Oceanic | place: Subarctic Pacific Ocean | collected...
TGGCGGTGCGGCGGTATTCGGAGAGGTTCATCATGGCCGCGCCCTCACACCGACAGAAAAGCCGGGATGCGCAGATGCCGCCGCCCGACCTCGACGAATTGGGGATCGCGCCTCGCCGCCCACACGGCCGCGAAATGGCCGATGGCCCATATCGCAAGGCCGACCAGCCAGAGGCGCAGGCCGAGGCCCACGGCCCCGGCAAGCGTTCCGTTCATGATGGCGATGGAGCGCGGAGCGCCGCCGAGCAGGATATGCTCGGTCAGCGCTCGATGGACCGGGATCGAGAATCCCGGCACCGCGTCGAGTTGTTCGAGGCCGCCCGCCATCAAACGAGCGCCCCGCCGCCGAACGAGAAGAACGACAGGAAAAAGCTCGATGCGGCGAAGGCGATGGACAGGCCGAACACGATCTGGATCAGGCGGCGGAAGCCGCCGCTGGTATCGCCGAAGGCCAGCGTCAGGCCGGTCACGATGATGATGATGACGGCGATGATCTTCGCGACCGGCCCCTCGATGGATTCGAGGATGGATTGCAGCGGCGCTTCCCATGGCATCGACGACCCGGAGGCATGGGCGGCCGGAGCCATGAAGAGGCTGACATAGGTGAAGGCCGCGGCCGTGGCGACGTGGCGGCGGATGCGCATGGCATGACGGATCATTCGGGTTCTCCTGTGCTGGTTGGGGGTGCCAAGGGGCCGGGGTGGGTGATGTGGAAATCGCCGTCCGGCCCCAGCCCTTCGACGCGGGCAAGCTCGGCCAGCCGGCGCGCGGAACCGCGCCCGGCCAGGACGGCAACAAGGTCGATGGTCTCGGCGATCAGCGCGCGCGGGACGGTGACGACGGCCTCTTGAATGAGCTGTTCAAGACGGCGGAGCGCGCCAATGCCGGTGCCTGCATGGATGGTGCCGATGCCGCCGGGGTGTCCCGTTCCCCAGGCTTTGAGAAGGTCGAGGGCTTCCGATCCGCGCACCTCGCCGATGGGGATGCGATCCGGGCGCAGGCGCAGCGAAGACCGGACCAGATCGGACAGCGTGGCGACGCCATCCTTGGTGCGCATCGCCACGAGATTGGACGCGGCGCATTGCAGTTCGCGCGTGTCCTCGATGATGACGACGCGATCCGCGCCCTTGGCGACTTCGGCCAGCAACGCGTTGGTCAGCGTGGTCTTCCCCGTCGAGGTACCGCCCGCAACAAGGATATTGGCGCGGGACGCGACGGCTTCGCGGAGCGTCGCGGCCTGGTCGGCGGACATGATGCCGGCCGCCACATAGTCGTCGAGCATGAAGACCGCGACGGCGGGCTTGCGGATCGCGAAGGCCGGTGCTGCGACAACGGGGGGCAGCAAGCCCTCGAAGCGTTCGCCGCTCTCGGGAAGTTCGGCCGAGACGCGGGGACTGCGTGCATGGACTTCCACACCGACATGGTGTGCGACCAGCCGCACGATGCGCTCGCCATCGGCCGGCAACATCGTTTCACCCGTATCCGCCAGCCCTTCGGAAAGCCGGTCGATCCAGATGCGGCCATCCGGGTTCAGCATCACCTCGACCACGGCCGGGTCTTCCAGAAACCGGGCAATGGCGGGACCGAGCGCGGTGCGCAGCATCCGCGCGCCGCGCTGGATCGCCTCCGCTCTGTGATGTGTGGCAGTCATGGCGGCCCCTCTTTCGACGGGGCGCGCGACAGTCGGTCCCCGCATCGGGGTCGATTAAAAGAACCTGATTTTTGGCTGACTCAACAACTATTTACGCGCGTGCGGCCATCGGCGGTGATCGGCGGCAAATAGGACGGTTTGAAAATTCAGGGTCGGTCGTTATCGGCATCGGACGGCCCCTGCGCGGGACTGTCCCCAGGCGAATCGACATCGCGCGACAGCTCCTTGAGGAATCTATCCCCCGTCGCAAGGCGCTTGCCGAGAGTCTGAATGAATCCCTCGAACCGTTCCACGCCTTTCGCACGGGCGGACGATTGCCCGGTGTCGGAGATCGGCGGCGTGATGGTCAGCCAGAACTGGACGAACAGCGAAAGCGTCTCGCCGAGCACGGCGAGATCTTCGTCGAGCCCGTCCATCTGGCGGCCGAGCCTGTCCAGACGGCGCGCCATGGCCGCTTCCATCCGATCCGCCGCATCGCCGGACAGGAAGGAGGCGACGGACGCCTCTACGATGGCGGATTTGGAAACATTGCGGCGCAGCGCAAGCATCTCGACCTGTTGCAGCAGGTCCGGGTCGAAATAGACGTTCATGCGGGTTCGTGTTGCCATTGGCGGTTTCCTCAAAGCTCAATGCCGTCATCGGGGTTCATCGACGCCTGACGGGCGACCGCGCGCATACGCTGGCGCAAGGCACGGGCCTTGGCCGTATCCAGGTCCGGTTCGTCGTCGAGGATGTCGAACTCCCGCGCCGAAGTTGGCGGTGGTGCAACGATGTCCTCATGTTCGGGTAATTCCGGTTCACGACGGATGCCGGCATTGTCGGGATCGCCTTCGGTCCCGCTGGCGGCATTCGTCGCCAGCTTATTCGCCGTCACGATGACGCGGCTCGTCCAGTCATCGGTTGGAGTTGGCGGCGCGGCGGTCGATGCGGTTGCCAGTTCGGGCGGTGGCAGGATGCGCTCCTGCAATCGCACATCCTCGAAATAGCGCGCTTTCTCCGCCCGGATCGGCGGCGTGCCGGCGACCATGACGATTTCGTCGGTCGGCGGAAGCTGCATGATCTCGCCGGGCGTCATCAGCGCTCGCGCGGTCTCCTGCCGTGAGACCATCAGATGCCCAAGCCAGGGTGCGAGGCGATGGCCGGCATAGTTGGTGGAATCGCGCAGTTCCGTCGCGGTGCCGAGCGAGTCCGACACGCGCTTGGCGGTGCGCTCGTCGTTCGTGGCGAAGGCGACGCGCACATGGCAGTTGTCGAGGATGCTGTTGTTCGGTCCATAAGCGCGCTCGATCTGGTTGAGACTCTGCGCGATCAGGAACGATTTGAGGCCGTAACCGGCCATGAACGCCAAGGCGGACTCGAAAAAATCCAACCTGCCCAATGCCGGAAACTCGTCCAGCATCATGAGCAGTCGATGGCGCTTGCCGGAGATCATCAGTTCTTCGGTCAGCCTGCGGCCGACTTGGTTGAGGATGAGCCGGATCAGCGGTTTGGTGCGGTTGATATCTGACGGCGGTACGACGAGGTAGAGCGTGACCGGCTTCTCGCTGCTGACAAGATCGGCAATGCGCCAGTCGCATCGGGCCGTCACCCGCGCCACCACTGGATCGCGGTAGAGACCGAGAAAGCTCATGGCGGTGCTGAGCACACCTGATCTTTCATTCTCGGCCTTGTTCAGCAATTCGCGTGCGGCGGATGCGACAACGGGGTGAACGCCGGCCTCACCCAGATGCGGCGTGTCCATCATGGTGCGCAAGGTCGCCTCGATCGGTCGCCTTGGATCGGACAGGAAATTGGCGACACCCGCGAGCGTCTTGTCCTTCTCGGCATAAAGGACGTGCAGGATCGCGCCGACCAGCAGTGCGTGGCTGGTCTTTTCCCAATGGTTGCGCTTGTCTAGACTGCCTTCGGGATCGACCAGAATATCGGCGATGTTCTGCACATCGCGGACTTCCCATTCGCCCTGCCGGACTTCCAGCAACGGGTTGTATGCGGAGGACTTCGTGTTGGTCGGATCGAACAAAAGCACGCGGCCGTGCTTTGCGCGGAAGCCAGCCGTCAGCGTCCAGTTCTCGCCCTTTATGTCGTGAACGATGCAGCTTCCCGGCCAGGTCAGAAGCGTCGGGACCACCAGCCCGACGCCCTTGCCGCTGCGGGTCGGGGCGAAGCAGAGGACATGCTCGGGACCGTCATGGCGCAGATAGTCGCGTTCGTAACGGCCGAGCACGACACCATCGGGGCCGAGCAATCCGGCCGCGCGGATTTCGCGATCTTCCGCCCATCGCGCCGATCCGTAGGTGGCGACGTTCTTTGCCTCCCGCGCCCGGATAACCGACATGAGGATGGCGGCGGCGATAGCGATGAAACCGCCGGACGCGGCAATGATCGCACCTTCGACGAAGATGGCCGGCGCATAGGCGTCGAACGAGAACCACCACCAGAAGAAGGCCGGCGGGTAATAGACCGGCAGACCCGCCAGCTCGAGCCACGGTGCTCCAAGTTGCGGCTGGAAGCCGAGGCGAAAGGCGACCCATTGTGTCGCCGCCCAGGTCATCACCAGAACGATGGTGAAGACGATAGCGATCTGACCCCAAAGAATTCGGCCTCCGCGCATACGGACTCCAGTCGGCAAAAGAGACGGAGCCGATCAGAGAATAGGCAAATCCACGACAGGCAACAGGAAAACGGATACGGGAGGGCTGTCGGATACTATCGGCGGCAAATAGGACGGGTCACGTCATTGCGGGCGGTCGCGCGGTTCGTGCTGGATGTCACCCGGAGCCGAATCGCAGATGCGCCCCAGTTTGCCCGCAAGGACCAGCATGTTGCGGATGGCCGGGCTTCGGGTGAACGGCGACCAGATGGCCGAGAACGAAACCGGCTCCGGCTCGTCGGCAAACGGCAGGAAGACGAGGCCGGTCGTCGGCAGCAACGCGGTGGCGGCCCCGACGATGGTGATGCCGAAACCCTGCTCGACCATGGACAGCAGCGTGCCGCGCCCCACATCGAAGCGCTGAATCGAGGGCGGCGGCAAGCACCCGGCGAGGCGCAGGATGATATGGTCATAGGCCTGCGGGCCGGTGCTGCCGTGGCGCACGAGGAAGGTCTCGCCCACCAGATCAGGCCAAGTGACGGCCGACTGCTTGGCGAGCGGATGCCGTTCCGGCAAAACCGCCACCAGCGGTTCGGTCCAGATGCGCCGGGAATGGAAATCGGGCAACTCGGCCGGACCAGCGATGAACGCGAGGTTCAGACGGTCAGAACGCAATTGCGTCAGTGCATCGCGGGCCGTGCTTTCGGTAATCTCGACCTCGATACCAGGATGGGCGTCCCGATATTGCGCGATCAGTTTCGCGAGAAAACTGCGCGGGATCAAAGCGTGAATACCGAGACGCAGGTGGCCACACTCGCCCGATGCCGCCATGCTGGCAGTCTTCACGGCATGGTCGAGTTGATCGACGCCAACAGACACCTGCTCGACAAATCGGCGGCCGGCCTCGGTGAGCCGGACGCCCCGAGCATGACGCTCGAACAGGAGGATGCCGAGGTCTTCCTCCAAGGTTTTCACGCGGGTGCTTACGCTCGATACACTGACACCGAGCGCATTCGCTGCATGGCGGAAGTTGAGATGTTCGGCGACGGCGAGAGTCTGAATCAGGGATGCGAGTGGAATGCGCGACCCCAGCGAGGTCGGCACTCCCCATGGGCGGTAGATCATCGGTGCTAAATTTCGCTGCCGCCGCATCGCTCACTGCTCTCTCATTCAGCGGTCATCGCCGGAAGATCAAAAGCCGCAATGAGCTCGGCCGAATACTTCCAGAGCCGTTCGGCTTCCTTGGGGTCGACGGCATAGTCGCGCACGCCGGCCATTGAGCCGTCGTCGCTTTCGGCAAGCCCGGCAACATCGCAATCCTCGCAGTAGAGGCCGCCAAGCCCGTCGAGATTCGGTGAAGTCGCCGCCCACACTGCCGTCGCTGCACCTTGCTCGGAGGTCTTGAACGACGGATCGGCCGGATCGCCGTTCTCGTCGAGCCAGCCCGCGCCGATCATCTCATCTTCCGTCAGATGCCGCTGAAGCGGTGTGAAGATCTTTCCCGGGTGCAACGAGAACGCACGGATACCTTCACTGTGGCCCAATCGGTCCAGTTGAACGGCGAAAAGAACCGTCGCCGTCTTTGCTTGGGCATAGGCGAGCCATTTGTCGTAGCCCTGCTCGAACTGAACGTCGCCCCATCGAATTGGCGAAAGATGGTGGCCTGCCGAGGACACCGACACCACGCGCGCGCCGCCTCTCAGGACTGGACAGAGCAGATTGGTCAGCGCGAAATGCCCGAGATGATTGGTGGCGAACTGCGACTCCCATCCCGGACCAACGCGCATCTCCGGACAGGCCATGATCCCGGCGTTGTTGATGAGCATGTCGATGTGGGTGCCTACGGCCAGGATGCGGTCGGCAAACGACCGCACGCTGTCCAGGTTCGACAAGTCCAGTTGCTCGACGTTGACGCCGCCAATGTCGGCGATGGCGGCCATTGCCGAAGCCGTATGGCGCGCGGCGACGATCACCGTCGCCCCGGCTCTGGCTAGCGCTTTCGTGGTTTCAAGCCCCAAGCCGGAGTGGCCGCCCGTGACGATGGCAAGCTTGCCGGATAAATCCATGCCGTCGAGCACTTCGCCAGCTGTCGTTCGTGCACCGAAGCCGGAGCCAAGGGGGTTTTGGTTATTGGTCATGCGTATCTCCTGTTATCGTCGATGAACAGAAGATCGGTGCTGGAAGGCGAACGTTCCATGTTGTAGAATACAGAAAACCTTCTTGATCGTTCGGACTTGTTGCCTTGGACCCTCTTTCCGATGTTCTTTCTTTGCTGAGGCCCAAAAGCGCGATCAGTGCCGGCCTTGAAGCGGGTGGTGATTGGGCGATCCGCTTTCCAGCACATGAGGGGGTCAAGTTCAACGCAGTCATGCGTGGGTCGTGCTGGGTGCAGGTCGAGGGCGCTTTGGAGCCTCAGAGGATCGAAGCCGGTGATTGTTTCCTTCTGACGCGGGGCCGTCCCTTCCAGTTTGCGACCGATTTGTCGCTGCCGGCGATAGAGTCCCCAACGATTTACGACCGGGCGGTGGACGGTATCGCCTCCTATAATGGTGGCGGCGACTTCTTTTTGATCGGCGGGCGCTTTTCCTTCGAGGGCGATCACGCAGCGTTGCTTTTCGATGCCCTGCCGGCCGTCCTCCATGTTCACGATGCTTCCGCTCAGGCGGCCGTTCTGCGATGGTCGCTGGAGCAACTTGCAGACGAACTCAAGACACGACCGCCGGGAGGCACACTGATGGCGGAACATCTTTCCCAGATCATGTTGTTGCAGGTTCTCCGCCTCTGGATGGCGGCTGAAAGCACTAAAACGCCGGGTTGGCTGGGCGCCTTGGCGGATCCACGCCTTGCGCGAGCTATCGCAGCGATGCATGCCGAACCAGGCCGGAAGTGGACCCTGGCCGAACTCGCTGGCGTCGCGGGCATGTCGAGAACCAGCTTCGCCGAGCGTTTCCGTAACGTGGTGGGACGAACGCCGCTCGACTACCTCATCAACTGGCGCATGAGATTGGCGGCCGACCGACTGCGGCGAACAGACGATCGCGTCAATGTCATCGCCTTGTCCGTAGGCTACGAGTCCGAAGCCGCGTTCAGCACGACGTTTCGCCGCGTTATGGGAATCTCGCCCGGACGCTACAGATAGGCTGTTGAGGTTCAGATATTCAGTGACAGCGAGCGTCTGGATGAGCGACGCGAGAAGAATGCCCGGGCCTGGCGAGGGCTGCGCTTCCGATGAGCGGTCGATCCCGTGTGCTAAACGACCACGCAACGCTCATCACCTTTCGGATTGTGTCAGTGGCCGTTTCAAGAGCATCGACGTAACCATTGATCCGGCAGCGAAGGTGACTAAGACAGCGAAGCCCCAACCGTATGCTAACTGGTTGTCAGCCTTAGCGGCTTTCTCGAGAACGACGACAGTTGTGATAGCGCCCAGAGCGCCACCAATGCGCTGTGCGATGTTGACAATTGTAGCGGCATCGCCGGTCTCATTCTTCCCAACAGCGACATAAGCCGCCGTCATCGCAGGCATCTGAGCCAATGCCAGCCCGCCTCCACGAGCAAACAGCAGTGGCGCCCATGCAAGCGACAGCATCGAAGGCCAAAGGAAGGCTGTCGTGCTCAGCAACAAGATGGCACTGCCGATCAAACTGACCGCGAGAGCGCCATAGCGGTCTGTCACGTTGCCCGCCACTGGCAAGACGACTGCCGCTCCCATGCCCATCATGAACAACATCAAGCCGGCGTCGGTCGCCGATAGGTGCAAACTGTCTTGTAGAAATAGCGGTATAAGAAGGAGGCCGCCATACATGGCTGCGCCGGTAAGACCCGCGGTGCCTACGGCTGCGGCAAAGCCTGCTCGCCGGAATAGTCGAATGTCGATTAGCGGTGCTTGTGAACGGCGTGCATATATAACGAACGCCATAGTAAGGGCCATTCCGACTGCCAGCGAAGAGGTCGATGAGAGAGTAAGGCCCGATTCTCCGATTCCGGCGCTACCAAACAACACGAGCGGAAGGCCCAGCCCAATCAGTATCAGCCCGGTGGTGTCGAGCTGGTCTGCGCTTGATGCTTCGCCCAGTGGAAGCACATATTTGGCGGCAAACGCTGCCCCGATCCCTACCGGCACGTTGATCCAAAACAACCAGCGCCAAGACAGGCCGTCAATCAACACCCCGCCAAGCCCCGGACCAAGCGCAACCGCAAAACCTACCGTTCCCATCAATCGGCCGAGCTGTTGACGATTGGCGGCCTCGCTGAGAATCGCCTGTCCAGTCGGCACCATCAAACCGGCAGACAGCCCCTGCAGGCATCGGGCGACGGTTAGTGTCGCCATGTCGCGCGATAGCGCACACCATATTGACGCAGCCACGAACGTAAGGAGTGCAGTAACCCAAACGCGGCGCGATCCAAATCTGCGCGAGAGCCACGCCGACAAAGGGAGTGAGAGCGCAAGCGCTACGAGATAGCTGGTAGCGACCCACTGCGCGTCCTCCAATGGCGCTCCAAATTCTCTGCTGATTGCGTCGATTGCGAGGTTGGCGACAGTGGAATCGAGCATCGCTATGAACGCGCCGCACCCCGTGACTGCGGCGACCATCCAGAGACGAGGTGAAATGGTGGGGGGAGCTGACGACATTGTTTACGACACCAGAAGACACAATTAGATTTTTATGATACAATCGTATCATAAAAACATACAAGAACCAAGGACCCCTGGATGCCAAAGACTGTTGACCACGATGAGCGCCGATCAATGATCTTAGGCGCGTTTGTCACCTTGGCTGTACGAGACGGGTTACACGCGGTCTCCATGCGCTCTGTCGCTGCCGAAGCAGGGATCTCGCTTCGTCTGGTGCAGTACTATTTCAAGACCAAGGCCGGGCTGATGCAGTCGGGCCTCGCTATGCTGGAAAACGTGAGCAACGAACGCTGGGAGAAACGTGTCCATAGTTTGCCAGAAGCATCGACTGCTAAGGAAACTTTGAGGGCGTTGTTCGCCGAAGCCTTGCCGACCGACAGACAGAGGCGTGAGTTTCATCTTCTTTGGACAGCCTATGCGGTCCTCGGGCAGACGGACCCAGAGATTCCGAACCACATGGTCGTGGCAGGACCTAGTCGGTTACTGCAACGTGTTGTGTCATTATTTCGGCAGGGTAAGGCGCTGGGTGAGTTTGATATCGAACTCGACGCAGATAGCGAAGCTGCCGTTCTACTAGGGCTTATTCATGGCCTCAGCACCGCCGTGATGATAGGCCTTCAAAGCGGAGATGCCGCAATGGAATTGCTTACGTGTCACCTTGATCGGCTAGATGTCGGGAAGAAGTAATGGGCGCTATATGTAGGCATGTTTTGGGTCATATGTTTATTCCCCTCTGCCGCCCCAACTGCCACGACACCGAACCGCCCTGCACGACGCCCATGACCTCCCGGCCTAGCTGACGATCGATGACCGGCCGCCACGGGAGAAGGGTGAACTCATGGCTCTTTTCGACGATGGCGAACTTGCCGCTCAATAGCCGTACGGTTCCGGTGAATTTACCACTGACGGTTTCGCCTTCTGTCGCGGCGCGGAACGGCAGCGCCTTTCTCTCAGCTATCTCCACGCCGACGCGGGCAACCTCCCGCTGGCGGAGCGTGGCGAGAAGGTTGCGCCGGTAGAACACGCGGCCGTCCCGCGCGCGGGTTGCGTCGCCCTGTTCGACGTGATGTTCACGGCGGCGGTCGATGGCCTCGCGCACCTCCTGACCGAACCCCGCCGGCGCAAGGTCAGTGACCTCGCTATGAATCATCCGCCGGTCGAGCCAGGTCACGCCGTCCGCCCCGATCTGCTTTTCCAGATCGAAGGCCGACAGGACGCGAACGCTGGCCTGCTGTATGCGGCGGGCATCATAGGCGGCGGCGCGGCTCTCGAAGTCATCGGAGATGCGCCATTGGTCGCCGTCGATCCGCTCCGCGATCCCGACCCGGCGCAGCGACTCCAGCCGGCGCACATGGGCATCAACATAGCCCTCGTAGTCGCCGCCCGGAACGCGGCCCTCGAACTTCGCCTGCTCCAGATGGCGGCTCGGCCGGTAAATGCCGTCCTCGGCGATTGTCGCAATGGTGCGGTCGGACGGCCGGGCCGTCGCCTCGGCGCGGCCGATCTCGATGACGCTCCCGATCCGGGCATCCTCCAACTGCATGGGGTCGATGTTGGCGATGTGGTGCGTCCGTCCGTCGATCCCGTCCACGACGACGGTGAGATTGTCGCCCAGCTCGTTGGCGAGATATTTGTCGAGGACGCGGCCGGTGACGGGTGCAGCGGGTGAGCCCTCATGGATGCGGAAGGTCATGGGATCGCGCTCAAGCCCATCGGCGGAGAGCGATCTTTGCATGGCGCGGATGATGTCGCCGCGTTCGCCCAACTCGCGCAGGGTTGGTTCAAGCCGCTCGTTCAATTCCCAGACGCCGGGCGCGTGTTCGGTGGCGAGGCCCATCCGCCCCAGCTTGGACAGCCGGCGCAGGCGAAGCGTGCGCTCGAACTGCCGCTTTGGCTCCCCCGGTTTGTGGCGCAGGTCGAGGAACCGTTCGTCGGCTTCTTCGACCATGGCCCGGTCGATGCGGGTGAAACGATCCTGGTCGATCTCGGCGGTGAGCTTGCGGGTCTGCTCGATCTCCCGAACGGGACCGAGTTCCAGCGTCGCCAACTTGCTGGCCCGCTCGCGAACACCATGAACGATGTAGTCGCCGTTGATGACCAGATCCTCGCCCAGATCGTCCTTGCCCCGGACGATGACATGCACATGGGGATGGCCGGTATTGTAGTGATTGACCGCGACCCAATCGAGCCGGGTGTCGAGGTCAGCCTCCATCCGGCCCATGAGGTCGCGGGTATAGGCCGTGAGGTCGGACAGTTCCGCCCCGTCCTCGGGGGAGACGATGAACCGGAACTGGTGGCGGTCGTCCTGGCCGCGTTCAAGGAAAGCATCGCCATCGGCGCGGTCCTCGCTGCGTGAATAGAGCTGGCCGCGCTCGCCATCGCGGGAGGTGCCGTCGCGCTGAATATAGCGCAAATGGGATTGCGCCTTCCGGCCCTTTCCGGGGTGAAGGATGTAGCGTTGCTGAACCATGACGCGCCGCGCGCCAGGCTGACGATGATGCCAGCCGCCACCGAGATTGCGGGTGCGGACGAAGACCGCGCCACGCCCGCGCTTCACGCCCTTGCCGCTCGACAGGACCCTATGCGAACCGGCTGGGGTCGCGGGCGTGAACGCCGCCGTTCCGAAACCGACACGGGGCGAGGTGCGGCGCTGCTGCCGGGCGATCTTCTTGGCCTGCGTGAGGAAGCTCTTTGTCTTGCCCGCGCGCGGCGTGTCGGAGCGGATGCGGCCGGGCCTCGGTCGGAAGCGGTTTTCGTCATCGGCGCTCATGGATGCGCCTCCGGCCGAAATCGCGGAAAATCGGGCAATCGGCGGCTATGGTGCCGGTCGAAACCCTGCAAAGCCAAGGCGTTGCACGAAATCGCGGCACTCCACGCCTCAAATCCATAGTGCCGGAAACGGCGGCCTAACCAGTGTGCAGACAACAACAAATTCGGAACCCGGCCCGACATGGTGCCGGTTCCTTCAATCTTGCCCTCCCTTCCTACCGCCCTTTCCGTCCTTCCCGCCGGGATTCCAGCCAGGCGCAAACCTGCCTGACTGGACACCGGATTGGATCGCGCCGTGCGCCGGATCGCCGTCCTCATAGCGTTCCCTCGTCGTCGGCGCGGGCCACGAAAATGCTGCCGGTTTTCGGCTCCGCATCGACGGGACCGCGCACCGGAACGGTTGCGTGGCCGTCGCCCGATTTCGCTCCGAATGGCGGCGCGGCGACAGTCCGCGCGTCGGCAGAGCGCGTGACGAAGAGCGGAGCTTCGCGCCAGTCGGGCGGTGGCGGCGCTGCATCGGGAGAAGCCTCGCCGCCGAGGACCGGCGCGAGTGCAGCGACATAGGCGCGGGTCTCCGGTGGCAATGCGCGGCCGGTCGCAAGGTATTCGTCGTAGCGTCCGGGACCGGCATTGTAGGCCGCCAGCATCGCCGCGACATTGCCGTAGCGGTCGAACATCTCGCGCAGATAGGCTGTGCCTGCGAGGATGTTATCGCGCGGGTCGTAGGGATCGCGGCCGAGCCGATAACGGATGCGCAGGCCCGCCCAAGTGTCGGGCATGACCTGCATCAACCCCATCGCGCCGGCCGATGACACCGCACGCACGTCGCCTGCGCTCTCAGTGCGCAGCACGGCGACAATCCAGTGCTCGGGGATGCCGAAGCGCCGCGCCGCTTCGGCAATGTGGGCGGCGTGGGGAGCGACGGCGGCGGTTCGGACCATCGGCGTCGATTGTGCAACGACCATTGTCGATCCCGCGCCGAGCGACGACATGGCGGCGGTCAGCAGAACGACATAACGCCATGCCGCCCTGTCTCCGCTTTGAGCCCAGCCTGCCAGCGTGCTCGCTGCGGTCAAGGGCAAGGCGCAAGCGCCGGCCCATGGCCGCCCTTGACCTGCGCTGCGCGCGCCGGCCGTCTTGCGCCTGAGCGGGACGACGGGATGAGACGGCTTTTCCGCGAACAACGGGATGAGAGTTCTGAGCGCGGGGATGACGCGGGATCGCATGGCCTTAGTCCCGCTCGTCGCGCGGCTTCGGGCGGCTCCAGTGCAGCGACCACGACGCGCCCGCGTCGTCGTCGCGGAACAGGTTGGCGCGGATCGGATGCGGGAATGTGGGATCGTCGAGTAGCACAGAAAGATATTCGCCGGCCTTCTCGCCCGTGCGTTTCCAGGCCGCGCCGACCTCCGGGCCGGTCTCGTTGGTCATGGCGTCGAACAGGTGAACGCGATAATCCGGTGCGTTCTCCGCGTCGGACGGCTCTGACGCGACGATGATAATGTCCTGATGCAGTAAGAGCGTTCCGAGGTGTCCGATGAAGCCGGCCTCGTCGCGCGCAAATTCACCAATCTGGGGCATGACAGTCTCCTTGGCGGTGAGGTTGGAAAAACCATCGGCGGGCACCGCTCCCGCCGATGGGGACGCGGTCAGTGCGCCATTGCGCTGGTCTGGGTGCGCCATTCGTAGCGGCCGTCGCCTTCCTCATCGGTCCAGAGAGGTAGCGCGCGGCCGATGATGGAACTTGCGGGGATGGGTCCGAAATAGCGGCCGTCCAGGCTGTCGCGGACCTCCCAATTCATCAGGAAGAGTTCGCCGTCGCCGATGGTCCGGCAGCCTTGCCAGACGGGCAGATCGCGGCCGATCCGGTCGCGGTCGAGCGCTTCGCCCATCTCGATCCCGTCCACCGTGATCGTGGACCGCAAGCGGCAAACCCGCTGTCCCGGCAGTCCGAGGACGCGCTTCAGGAGCGGCACGCCGCGCCCGACATAGCCGCGTTCGACCATGAATCGTTCCACTGGTTCGGGCGGCATGACGGCGACCAGCTCCGGCACGTTGAGCGCGTCGGCCGGTTCGACGGTGTAGAAACCGATGGGCGCGCTGGCGGTGGCGTTCCAGATCAGTTTCGTCGGAAGATCGACGACGCTGGCGGCAGTGAGACCTGTGACGGCCAATGCCGTTACCACGAGGATGCGGGGGCGCGTCATGGGTCGATCCTCTGGCGGCCGAGCCAGGCGGCGTGTCGCTCGGGCGTATAGGCGTGCGGCTCCAGACCGGCAGTCAGACGGTTGTGGACGTGCCGCCAGTGCTCCGGCGATATGTCGGCAGGATCGAGGCCGAGCGCTTCCACGGCGTCGATGGCCTGCAAGGCGCGCTGCACCTTCGCCCAGCCATCGAGACGCAAAAGGATGTCGCCGCCTGGGCGGACGAAGGGCAGCGTCTGGAACGGCTCGCCGCGGCCGATGGCACGCAGGATGTCGATGCGGGAAATGATCGTGCCATGATCGCCGGACGCCCATCGGACAAAGGCGAAGATGCTACCGGGCGCGAAGCCGACGATGCTGCGGCGGCGATCGAGGATCTGTTCGTAGCTCTTGCGGCCGAAACGTATCCAGTGCTCGACCTTGTGCTTCTGGAAGGTCAGTTCGACCAAGGTGGTGAAAGGCGCGGGTCCGTCCGGCAGCGGACGGCCGTGCAAGCGGTGGGCCGCATTGCCGGTCATGGTTGATCTCCCTCGGAGGATGGAAATTCGCGCGCCAGCAGGTCGCGCAGCATGTCGGTGACGGTGATCCCACGCCGGAAGGCGGCGACCTTGATGCGGCCGCGCAGCTCGGGCGTGATGTCGATGGTCAGGCGGGCGGTGAACGCCTCGCCGGCGGCTTTGCAGCCCGGCGGGGTGTCGGCCGCCCTGATCCAGCCTTCGGGATTGGCCGGCCGGGACGCGAAACCGGGTTTGCGGGTCCGCCCGGTCATGGCGTGGTCCCCCGGATGTGCAGCCGGTCGATCTCGGCGGCCAGCGCCGTGATTTCGCGCGCGGCAGGGCTGTCATCGTCGATCTCGGATGCAAGCCGACCGGGTGCGCGGCGTCGGCGAAGACGACGCGCTGGCCGATGGTGGCGGCGAGCAAGGGCGGATCGTGGTCGGCCAACGTCTCCGCGGTCTCGCGGGCGATGATGGTGCGCGCGCCGCACCGATTGAGGACGAAACGGGCGGCTAGTTCGGGTCGATAGATCCGCGCTTCCCTGAGAAGCGCCAGCATCTCGGCCGAGGCCCAGCCGTCGAAGGGGGACGGCTGCACCGGGATCAGCACCAGGTCGGCGGCGAGCAGCGCCGAGCGCATAAGGCCGGCGACACGCTGCGGCCCGTCGATGACGATCATGTCGGCGTCGCGGGCCAGCTCCGGGGCTTCCCGATGCAGCGTATCGCGGGCCAGGCCGATGGTGCTGAACAACCTCGGCAGCCCCTCATGGCTGCGCCGCTCAGACCAGTCGAGCGCGGAGCCTTGCGGATCGGCGTCGATCAGGATGACGCGCCGTCCTTCGGCCGCCCAGGCTCCGGCGAGATGCAGCGCCAGCGTGGTCTTGCCGACGCCGCCCTTCTGATTGAGGAACGCCACGATCATGGCGCACCTCGCCGCGCGGCACCGGCACCATGGGTCGCGTGCGCGCGCGTCAAAGAAGAAGAGTTAGTTTTATTGTTAGATTCTTCTATAGAGTCCGGCGCGCGATTTGCGCCTGATGTCCCGATAGTCCGTGCGCCTAATGTCCCGATGGGATTCACATGGTTTTCCACAGGCACTGTGGATAGATTTTCGGGGACGAAGCGCAGCAGTTCACGCCCGTCTTCCCACTCGATCTGGAGGCTGTAACCGGGCAGCGACTGACGAACTGCAAGGCGGCGCAGGTCGAGCGCGAAGTCGGACGGCCGCGCCGCGCTGCCGGATTTCCGGTGAAGGTGGGAAATCTCGAACGCCCAGCCCTCGGGCTGGCGTCCGGCGTGCTTGCGGGCGACGCGATACAGCCAGCGCTCGATACCGCCGGTCAGCCGGAAATAGGCCGGGTCGATGGTCAGCACCAGCGAACGGTCGATGACGCTGTTGTAGAACCATTCGGGCAGGACGAACTCCATGCCCTCGACGCGCCCGGTGCGCGTCGTCATTTCCTCCCATTCGTTGATCCATGAGAATTGCCGCCGCCGCCAATGCTTGCCGTTGCGGATCGTCGTGGCGATCACGGTGGATTGCAGGCGAGCGAGCGCGGCCTTGAGCAACAGATAGTCCCGGTTGCCCGTGGCACGCCCCACGGCGCGCAGGAGCTGATAGGGCATGAAGCGGAAGAAGCGCGACGTGGTAAAACCGTCGTTCTCGGCCGCGACGATCTGGCTTGCAGCCCAGATCAGCACATCGGCATCCCAGATCGTCGCCATGCCGTGTTCGGGCATCGCAAAGACCTGCACCTCGACATCAGCGGTTCGATAGAGGATCGGTTTTGTGCGGGGCCGCTTCGCCAGCGAGAAGAACGGCCGTTCCATCAGATCGCGCTGGTCGCGCGGGGCAGCGTCGCCGGTCGCGACCACGAAGGGGTTGAGGCGGCTGCGCTCGCTGGTCTCGGTCGGCTGTGCGGGGCTGTCATCGTCGTCGCGCAGCATTCAGCACTCGTCCCGCTCTTCGGGGGTGAGTGGGCGCGCGGCAAAGACGGTGCCGGCGCTTGTGTCGCTGGTGGATTTGCGCGTGCCGATGGCGCTCCAGGCTTCCAGATCGCGCAGGGTATAGAGGACACGGCCGCCGATCTTGCGATAGAGCGGGCCGGTTCCGTAAGTGCGGTGCTTTTCGAGGGTGCGGATCGAAATGCCGAGGAAGCGTGCGGCTTCCTGAGTGCGCAGAAGGCGCGGCGGCAGGTCCGCATTGCGGCGGTTTGCCATGGATTACCTCCGGTTCGTCAATGGATGGCGCTGCCGATGACGGCGGCGCGCTATGGCGAACCATGGCGAGGGACCGGCGGCCTGTAGCGTGCCGCATTTACACTTGTGCGCTGGCGGCACCCCCTTCCGGGGCGGGATCAGACTGAAAAGATGGAGAGATTCAGCGTGTCAGTGGCGCGCGCGCCAATTCGGCGAAGACAATCCGGTGCGGGTCAGGTAAGACTGAACGCGGAGCAGACGCGCTGCTCTGGGGCTTAGTAACCCCTCACGAATGGCTGGTGCTGGCCATGACGGCACCACACTCCTTGACCTTATGGTCGGGGAGCCCGTGGCGCATGTCCAGGGCTGCCCGCCTAAAGGCCACGGGGCCGTTTCGTGACGGTTACTAACTCCCCGATCACCAGGTCAGAGGGGCCAATTGCGGGGGCGCACCGCAAGCCACGGCTCTTCCGGGTAGAAGGGGAACGACGATGCGAACGCCCGTCGAACTCGATCCCGATGTGGACGATGAAGCGCCAACGGGAAACGACATCACGCCCTATGATGAAGCGCATTTCGTTACCTATCTGCGGCTGCTCGACGCGAAGGCGGAAGGCGCGGACTGGAAGGAAGTGGCGCAAATCGTGCTGCACCGCGATCCGGTCGGCGAAGAGTTCAGGACACGCCGATGCTGGCAAAGCCATCTCGAACGCGCGCAATGGCTTTCGCGTGAGGGTTACAAGCGGATTCTGGAACAGGCTGCCGCAAATAAAGTGTGAAAACTCAGCGACGGGAGAAGATTAACTGACCGCGAACGATCTTGTCACCAGTCTCGCATCTGCGGCGCAACGCACGACCCGGCAACAACTGTTCCCCTATCCAGTGGTATGGAATTGGGCGAAGACTGCCGCCTTCATATGGCAGAACGGTCCGCGCCTGGCCAAGACCTCATGACCCGTCAACGAGGCTTGAACCCCACCTATCGTTCTCATAGCATCTGCATCAACTTTTCATTGAGCGCAGGTAACGCAGCTCTTCAGTAGCGGATTTATTTAATGGCGAAGGAATTAGTGGTCAGCGCATCACCCAAACTTCCAAAGGCAGTTCTCCCAGATGTCGCTGATTTGTCAGAACCACTACTCAAGGAAATCACTGCCGCGTTTGGTCTGAGTCGAGATGTAATCGCGGACGAAGAGGCTATCGATCATGCTTGGAGGCAGTTGCCGCGTCAACTTGGGAAAATTCCGGCTGATTTGCGCGATGAGCGTCTTTTGCGCATGTGCGTTGCGGTGGCATCAGGCCTCTTCGATGCCGCTATCAATTATGTATGGAACGCGACAGTTGTCGAATTAAGACAAAAGGTGCGTCGCTTCGGGTTGTCGGTTGTCCCGCAACTTCTTGACGACAAATCCTTTGACGAGGACCGGCTCGTCGGGTTGAAGGATGCGGAGCTTCTTGACCTTTGTCGGAAATTAAATCTGATTGGTGAGGACGACTATTTCTTTCTAGATCAATGCCGTGATACTCGAAATAACTTTTCCGTTGCTCATCCCGCCGCAGGTGCTGTGGACGAAGATGAATTCATCTCCTTTCTGTCGCGGTGTCGTAAGCATGGATTAGTACAAACTCGTGATCCACATGGTGTCGATACCAAGGCGTTTCTCGACGCGATTAAAGCTGGGAAATTTAAGAGAGCTCAACGTGAGGAATGGGAACGGCGCCTTAGCGGTACATTCGATGCACAACGCGAGCTTTTGTTTGGAACTCTTCACGGAATTTTTTGCGATCCCGGCGCCGAGGAGCACGCTCGTCAAAATGCGCGTTCAATTTGTGCTACCTTTGCAGACGATCTTAGCCCCAAATCTGCCTCAACGCTTGTAGATCGTCATCAAGACTACAAGGCAAAAGGGGATGAGGCTCGCCTTCAGGCCTCTTCGCAGTTCTTCGAACAAATCGGTCGGCTTGATCTTCTTGGAAATGCAGAAGTGCATGCTATCGTTACAAAAGCCTGCGCCGCCTTGATGCGGGTACATCAAGCGTTCGATAATTTTTACAATGAGCCACCATTCGCTGCGCGCCTTCATGAGATCGCTGACAGTGTGGCGATTCCACAGACAGCGCAGGTGTCATTTGTTGAGGCCGTCGTGACCTGTGCTACGGGCAACCCGTACGGAGTATCGCGGGCAGCCCTTGGCGATTACAAAGCCATGATCCAGAACTTTTCGCCGGCGGAGATCGCTATCATGTTGAATCTCCCCAAGACGCACTCTGTTGTCGGTAATCGTATTCGAACTGATGGGAGCTGCGAGAAGCGATTCCGCGCGCGCGTCGCATTATTGCAAAAGGAAAGTGTCCCAACTAGTTCAAAGGCCGCCTTCAAGAAATGGTCCGCATAGATGCGTCATGTGCAGATGATTAATAAATTTTGGCATCTTCTTCTTTGAAACGACACTAATTAATTGTTTGAGAGCAACCTACTCCGAACTAGCGGCCCTGTACCATAGGCACGACCTTTACCGGATAGTGCAGCAGGAGCCGATAGCCGCCGCGCATCATTCTGATGCCATGCGCGACGAGGCGGCGCGCCTTGTTCTTGCTCGGACCGCTCTCGAAATCCTCCTTCGTGCCGCGAAAACCGAGCAGGACTTCAGCAATGGTGCGATAGCTCTCACCGCGCAGCCGGGCATCGAGCGCGCGCAGGGACAGGATATGCCATTGCCGGAGTTGGGCGGGCATGTTGCGGAAGTCGGGACCAGGTTTTCGACCTTTGAGGGACCGCCAGAAACGCCGCGCCGCATGTGCGCGAAGCTCCATGAAGTCGTCCAGAGGCAGTTTGACGGCGTAGAACGCCGTCGCCTCCGGCACGGATTCGGACAGCCAGAATTGGTGTTCGACGCCATCCGTCTGCCAGATGCCGTGCCAGCCATCGGTGGCGTGGCGCAGGTCGAGGCCGTCGAGATGGGCGAGAACGACGGTCGGCTCGCTCGCGGCCTCGTCCGGTTCGGCACGTATCAGTTTTACGGCATGTGGCTGGAACCGAGGCGACCAGAACAGCGGATCGCCGTCAGGCGACGCGTCGGGATCGTGCGGGAAATCGCAAACCCCAGCGCCGGACGAAAGTTTCCAGCTCGGTCGCATCCGGGCGTTTCGCCCGGATGAGAAGTTGGAAGTCCTCCCGGTAATCATCGTTGCGACGGAGATACTCCCAGGCGAAACCGGCAGCGGGAATATTTTTTGTGTCCCTGTAAGCCGCCGGCGCCCGCCAATCGATCTTCAGCATGACGCATCCTCCCTACTCACGGGCGCGCAGGGCGACGCCCGGACTAAGAAGTTTCGAGCGTTGGATTTACTGGAAGTAGCTGGAATGATTCGAAACGTTGTTCGTATAATCCGATCACTTATAGTTATTTTATTCTTAACAGTGCTTCTGTGATTCCGCGAGCCGGGCGCAGCCCGGCGAGCGGCGGCCGTGTAGGGGGCACGGCCGATCCGCGAAACCGGATCGGCGGAAATTCGGGAAATCGGAAACCCTGAAAAGCGTAAAGCCGCGCAACCGGATATCCGGCTGCGCGGCGCTGCTTGTTATGCAGCCTTCTCAAGCAAGGTCTTCGCCTTCGCCTCCAGATCAAGGCGACTGTCCTGATAGGGCTTGTTGCGAGCATGAGCCGTCATGCCCTGCACGAAATCGAAGATGCTTTCCGGCGGCCGGCCTTCCTCCTGCAAGACGGTTTCGATGATCTTGCCGGTCTCGGCCTTGCTGAACCCGCGCTTGCGCAGGAAGCTCTCGCGGTCCTCGTAGGTGCGAGCGCCGATCCGCTCCCGCGCCGCCTTGATTCCGGCGACGAAAGGCGCGGGGCTGGAATTGGCGAAGCTGGTCAGCGCCGGGGCCGCTTCATGGGCGAAACGCTGCGCGGCGAACTTGCTGTGTCGGATGCTGATTTCCTCGAAGCCTTCCACGCCCCAAAGGTTGCGGTTCATGCAAACCGCCCGGAGGTAGAAAGAGGCAATCCCGAGGGTCTTCGATCCGACTTCGCTATTCCAGCAATAGAAGCCCCGAAAATAAAGGTCGGGATCGCCGTTCGGCAGGCGCCCGGCTTCGATGGGGTGCGTATCGTCCACCAGAAACAGGAACACGTCGCGGTCGCTGGCGTAAAGCGTGGTCGTGTCCTTGGTCACGTCCACAAAGGGATTATGCGTCATGGTCGCCCAATCCAGCACGCCCGGCACCTTCCACATGGTATCGCCGACGCCATTGCCCGCGATCTTCATCACGGCGGCGACAAGCTCATGGTCCCAGATGCGGCCGTAGTCCGGGCCGGTCACGGCGCGAAGCTCAACGCGCCCGTCCTCGGTTTCAAGCGTCTTCACCAACTCGCCGCGATGGCTGACAAGGCCATGTTGCAGATTGATGCCCGCCAGCGGTGCGGGAAGATCGCGCAGGTAGCGGGCGGGTGCGCCGACAAGGCTGCAAAGCTGGCCGAAGCTCCAATGCGTCGGGGCGACGGGCTGCTCCTGTCCGGGTACGATCAGCGAAAGCCGCTCCGCATCGTCGCGGCTCGCCTCCACGCGGACGGCGCGGCTTTCCACGGTGCGGGCCTTGGCGCGATCCCCGCGAGACTTCACGGCGTCATAAAGCTCGGTCACGCTCAAATAGCGTTCATCATCCGGGCGCGAGAACCATTCCGACGAAACGCGGCCGATATTCTCGCCGCGTGAAATGTCCACGCGGAAGCCCTTGGAAACGGGCTGCGGGTGATGGTTCAGGGTCATAGTGTTCATGGTCTTTCCTTTCATGGGCTTGGGTTGGAGCGCAGCGCTGCGCTGCAACCCTGCCCGTCGGCGAGACCGGGGGGGGCAAGGTGCAAGGGCGGAGGGGCGGAGGGGGATCACCCAGCCTGCACAAGCGGATCGAAGTGATGACGAAGATGCGAAGCATGTATCCGCGCGGAAGGCTGGGGATACCGCCCGGCCGCCCTTGTGCCGCGCAAGGGGGCAGCGCCCCCAAGCAACCGGCTCGGCCAGAGCAAAGCGGCGGACGGGGGGGGAGAAGATCTGATCGGGATACGCAAAGCCTGATAATCGGAAAGCTGCCTATCCCGATCTCCTTGTTCCTTGAGAGGCGGCGGCCATGAGCAAAAAAGAAGCCCCGCTCCGATGAGCGGGGCGATCTCGGGTTTCGGTCTCAGTCGCCGTTGCGGCGGGACCAGATGAGGTTGTGGGACTTTCCGTCCTCGGCTTCGATCAGGCTGGCGTAGATCGGTCCGGGGAAGCTCGGATCGTCCAGCTTGACGGAGAGGTATTCGCGCTGCGTCTCGCGGGCGATCTTCTTCCAGGCCGCGCCGAACTCGGTGGCGCCTGCGAAGATGCGGAAGTCGGGTCCGCGCTCGCTGTCGCCCTCGGTGGCGGTGAACTTGGCCTTGACGTTGAGGGTCAGGGTCTTGACCGCACCGGTGAAGCCCGCGCCGTTCTCGTTCTGGGTGAAGGTGCCGATGGTTGCCATTGTCGTATTCCTTTTCCTGTCGGGCCGCACCATTGCGACCTCGATGGCGGTCGTGAGACCGGGGACGATCGGCCCCGCACCCCTTGGGGCTGGAACATCGTGGAAGGCGGCCGGCGATAGCTTTTTTGTTTGGCGATGCAAAGCCGAAGGCGGTGGAAAAAAGCTGGCGACGGACGTTGCGGGAAGACGAGCGAGGCGAAGCCGGTCTTCGGTCAGACCTTGCCAGATCGAGGACGCGGATGGAGCGCCCATAACAGGGAATCGCGTGGAATACGACAATGGCGACCGTCCTGCGCCTTGCCGGGACCGGGGGACTCTATGCGGGTTCATTGGCTTCGGTCTTCCCTGATCCGATCGACAAGGCCAATTCGTCCTGTCGCCAGCGAGGGCCTGCGGGTGTGGTCTCGTCTGACGTTCGCCGGTGCTGCCGTGTCCGGTTTGGCCGGAAGATCGCTTGCGGGGCGTTGCGCCATGCTCGGCCAAGCGGATGATTTGGCCTTTCCCGGTGCTGATCCGCCTGCCAGTTGAAGTGAATGGAAAGCCCAATCTCATGGGCCTGCCGCGGCGACCGGGATCGACGCCTCGGATTGCTCCCGTTTATCCGCGTGGGGCCTGCCGCGAAATGGCCGCCGCCGCCCGCTTGCGTTAGGGATTGAAGCCGAATGGCGGAAACGCGCCATAGGCGTGGTTCCGGCGTAGCCGAAAGCCCGGCCCGAAGGGCAACGCCCGAGTCTTCCCTTCCTCCTGCCGTATTGACATTGTGGATACGCGCACTCATATTGCGATCATGACCAAAGCTCGTATCGCCCCTTCGGAATCTGCCCGTTCTGTGACCACCGCGGTTGCAGGTCGTGCCTCTACGGCTGACACCAAGGGCAGCATCAATCTGCGGATCGAGACCGGCACGCGCCAGCTCATCGACGATGCGGCGGCGGTGCTCGGCAAGACGCGCACCGAGTTCATGGTGGAAAGCGCCCGGCGGCAAGCGGTCGATGTGCTGCTCGACCAGCGCCTGTTCACGCTCGACCCCGAGCGCTACGACGCCTTCATGCAGGCGCTCGACAATCCGCCCGCGCCGGGACCGAAGCTCAAGGCCCTGCTGCGCCGGACCCCGGCATGGCAGAAATAGACGACACGCCCGACCATCCCGAATTGCCACTGTCTGCTCCAGTTCCTCTGACGGCAGAGCATGACCTTTCGGCATTCGACTGCGGTGAGCCCGCGTTGAACGACTGGCTGCGCCATCGCGCCTTGAAGAACGAAAGCCGGTTTTCGCGCACCTATGTCGTGTGCGTGGGCAATCAGGTCGTCGGTTACTTTTGCATTTCGGCCGGGTCGGTCGAGCGTGGTGCGGCTCCCGGAAAGGTGCGGCGCAACGCGCCCGACCAGATTCCGGTCTCGGTCGTCGGCCGGCTGGCCGTTGACCTCGACCACGCCGGAAAGGGTCTCGGCGCGGACCTTTTGGCGGACGCGCTGCGCCGGATTGCGCTGGCTTCGCAAAGCATTGGTATTGGGGCCGTGATGGTCCAGGCGAAGGATGAAGCGGCCAAACGCTTCTATCTGCGCTGTGCCGAGTTCGTCGAATACCCCGAAGACAGCCGGACGCTGTTCCTGCCTATCGAAACCGTTGTCGCGGCTTTTAGCTAAAGTTTGGGAGAAACGCGATGGGTGAAGCCAAGCGAAAGAAGCAAGAACGGGCTGCCTGGCCGGATTCTGATCGCTACAACGGGACGATAGATCTCCACGTTCTGCCGCCAGCGATGGAGATCGACGGGGCACGCATTCGCGAACTGACAGGTGATGATACAATACCGGACACGACGCAGGTCATATTGCGCGCGTTCAGAGCAGTGGTTGGTGAGCGGACCTTCCATGTCGGATTCTGCCTCGGTGACGGAGAATCCTTCAGTGCTGTTGGTATCGCCGTCATCGAAAGACTGTCGATGGAAGCGCCGGGAGCCGCACTTCACATCGTGCCTATCGTTCACGATGACATCGCATGGGACATCGTGATGCGGCATCTGCGCAGCTTCACGGGGCAGGTATTATTGTTCACCTTCCCGAATTCAGATGTTTACGATGCGGGCACCGCTGAAGTTTCCTACTCGAAACATATCCGTCAGTTCGATCCAAGCGGCGCTTTGCTTGGCCGATTGACCGAAGCGCAGCGGCGCAAGATACGCGAACAAAAAGCTGCGATGCTCAATCGACCGCCGCCGCCCAGATTCTATCCAGCATCCGGTGTCACGCAGGAAGACTCGCCATGGATATTCCGGGTTGGAACTCCTGCCGGAAAAGTCATCAGAACCGCCGTTTGGGATGGCCGTCGCAACTATGCGCATGAACTCCCTGAAAACATCGTGCGATGGGTTGGCGGCGACAGGATCGCCATCGTGCAGGTGGACAGTCCTGTTGGGGTCAATCGGCGGTCTTCACTCGACTTGACGCACAAGCTCGCCAAAGATTTCGATGGTGTCATTCACTGGGCGCGGGATACGGACACGTTTCAGTCGATTCTCAAGTCGTTTATCCGCCTCGATCTGGACTCGGTGAGTCCACCGGAGCTTCCTGCCGGTTGGGAGCCTGAAATCGTGATCTTCGCGGCAAACGGGGACCACGCGTGAAAAAAGCTGAATGCGAACAGGCTGTCCGGCATTTGTGCCATCAATGGCGGAAAGAATGTGGCTTTTCGTCCACTCCGGCAGACCAGTTGAGCTTCGGCAGCTTCCTGTCATGGGTCCAGCAGAATTATTCATCTTACCTTGATTTCCGCACCACCACCTCCGTCTCTTATGACGTGGAGATGTGGTTTGACGATGAATTCAAACAGAACTGGCGAAGGTAGGATCAGCATCGCGCGACACGGCTAACCCGAGGGCTGGCCGACGCCCGCCGCCAGTCGCATCCATGCCGCTATGCCGACGCATCCGCCCCCGACGATGCAGAAGATTTGCCGCCAGATTTCGGACGGCACCGCCTCCTTGGTGATGCCATGGACCAATGCATAACCGGCGACGGCGGCGGTCGCGGCGAAGACAAGCGCCACGATCAGGCGGATGATAGGTGTGCGGATCGTCTCGAACAGCACGGCCAGGATGCCGAAGGCGACGCCTGCGGAGAACAGCCCGACCAGCCCCGCGCCGATCAGGCCGGAGCCGGTCTGGTAGGCGAACTGCGCGGCGGCCAGCCCGACGAAGAAGGGCAGCGCGTAAATGGCGAGCGTGTAGGCGAGAAGGCAGAGAAGCGCGACCAGCGCAACGCTCATGAACATTACGGCGACCATGATCTTGTTCCTTTACCTTTTCGGCACCGCCTTTCGTGCAGTTGTCAAAACAGTCGCTGCACATCATGGTGCCGTTATCGTTCCAATCTGTCGAGGTCATCCGGCCGCGCGGGGAAGCCGCGCGGCCGCGATTTTTGGGGGTGGAAGACCGGGACCGCTTACGCGATCCCGACCTGCCTTTCATTCCGCCGCGACGGGGAAAGCCTCATCCTCCGTAGCCTCGGCGCTCTCGGCCTCCGGCATGTCCCCGGTGGCGGGGGCTTCCTGCCGCTCGTCGGCCAGCCATGCGGGCCGCTCGGTGCGCAGCACGGGCGGCAGCCAGCCGGTTCCGGTCAGAAGCTGCTCGGCGGCTTCCGCCATTTCCGGCTTCTTCCTGTCCGCGATTTGGTCCGCCGCCTCGTCGCCAAGGGCGTCACGCACGGCGGCGAGGATTTGCGCCTTGGTGACGCGCCCGAGATAGGCCCGAACCGCGGGCGTCCAGTGCGCCGTCATGTCGAGCGCCACCGCCGTCGCCAGCATGTCGGCGGCGGCGAGCGCATGGCGCTTATGGGCTTCCCACGGCTGCTTGACGGCATTGACGGTCAGCGAGGCGCAATGGGCGAACAGCGCCATGACGCTGGCATGGTCCAGTCCGGCGATGAAGCCCCAAAGCTCCGCCACGTCGCGCGGCATGTCCGCCGCCCATCCGGCATGGCGATCCTCCAACGCCTTCGCCGCCGCCGTGTCCTCGATCCCGTCCGCGTGGCTGGCGAGGTAGCTGCTCGTCGGGCGAATTTCGAGGCAATGAGCGTCCCCGCCGCCGCGATAGAAGGTCTGCGCGGCGAGCGCATGGGTGACGGCGATCAGGGCCATGTCCGGCTGCTCGCCAAGGGCGAGACGCAGGGCAAGGGTGCGATGCGCGGTCAGGTCGCGAATGAGCGCGTCCGACAGCGGCTTGCCGTCTTCCTCCGCGTCCTCGTCCTCCGGCCCGTGGTCAGAAACAGGATGGCCGTCACATTCATGTTCGTCGCCGTCCACGATTTCGCCATCACCATTGACGCGCACCCCGTCGATAACGGTGCTGCCGTCCTCCGCTTCTTCTTCCTCCGGTTCCGGGGCTTCGTCTTCGGGCCGAATGAACCCGCGCTCGATCCGGGCTTCCCCGTCATGGTTCAGAACCACGAACACGCCAGCACGCGCGATCTCGTCGGCCTCATAGGCGTAGCGCTTGGCGTCGATCCGCTCGATCTCGGCTTCAAGCTCCGCAAAGCGCTGATCCACTTCCGGCGGCAGGTCCACGTCCGCGTCCTCCCATTCCGCCGAGAGGCGTTCAAGTTCCTCCTGCGCGGCGTCGTAGGCGGTTTCGTCTGCCTCCGAAAGCTCCACCGGCTGCGGATAGGTGCGGCGCAGGCCATGGGCGTGGGGCCAGTCGATATGGGCCGAAGCCCATTTCCACCCCTCTGCCTCCTGCACCTGCGCCGCGATGCCTTCCAGCTTGTCGAGGGCCAGCCGGTCGAGCAACGCGGCATCTTCATAGAAGCCGCCGCGATCCTCGGTGAAGAGGTCGCGGATGATGGTGCCGCCTGCCTCGGTATAGGCTTCCGGACCGACAAGGATCGCGCGCCGGTCGGTCGCCGCTACGTTGCTCGCCGTCAGGTCACGGCGGATAATCCACGGCTCGCGGTTATAGGACAGGTGTTCGTAAACCTGTTCCTGCCGGGCATGGTCTTCGGTGATGGCGAAGGCCATCAACTGATCCAGGGTCAGATCGCCGTCACGATAGACCTGCATCAGCTTGGGGCTGACGGCTCCAAGGCGAAGCCGCTGCTTCACCACATGCGCGGTGACACCGAAGCGGGCCGCGATTTCCTCCGCGCCCCATCCGCGCGCTTCCGCGAGCTCGCGGAAGCGCTCGAACTGGTCGGCGGGGTGCAGGTCTTCGCGGGTCACGTTCTCGTCAAGGCTGATCTCGGCAGCATCGTTCGCCGTGTCGATGACGCAGCGGATCGGTTCGGTCCTCTTGATCTCCTTGCGCTTGGCGCGCAGCAATTGCGCCAGCCTGCGACCTTCTCCGACGCTTACCAGAAAGCAGCCGGTCGGCTCGCCTTCCGCGTCAAGTTCCGGCTCCACTACCAGATTTTGCAGGATGCCCTTGGCCGCGATGCTCGCCGCCTTCGCCTCGATGGACGCTTCGCTATGCGGGGTCTTCCGGGCGTTCTGCGGGTGCTTCTTGAGCTTGTTGAGCGGAATGAAAACCGTTTCGCCGTGTTCGGGAACGGTCGGGGTCTGTGTCTTCGTCGTCATGGCCTTTTCCTTCCATGGGCTTGGGTTGGAGCGCAGCGCTGCGCTGCAACCCTGCCCGTCGGCGAGACCGGGGGGTGCAAGGTGCAAGGGCGGACGGGCGGAGGGGGATCACCCGGCCTGCACAAGCGGATCGAAGTCATGACAAAGGTGCAAAGCATATATCAGCGCGGAAGGATGGGGATACCGCCCGGCCACCCTTGTGCCGCGCCAGGGGGCAGCGCCCCCAAGGAACCGGCCCGGCCAAAGCGAAGCGGCGGACGGGCGCATGAACCGGATCAGGATATGGGGAAGCGGAAAGTGAGAGAACTTAGCATCCTGATCGCCGTTCATGTGGAGACGTTCTCTCTAGGCAGATGTGTATCCATTGGGTACACTCCCCGGCATGACCAAAAAAGATGTCGGGTTACGCATCAGGTTGGACCGGGAGCTACGGGACGATTTCGTCACGGCGTGCCAGGTTCACGATCGTCCAGCGGCACAAGTACTTCGGGAATTCATGCGCGAGTACGTACGCAAGAGCATTGCTTCCTCCGCTATCAGAACTCGCCGACAAGAACCGAGAGGAAACGAAGAATGACATCGGCGAGCCCGTCCAGAAATAAGGTAGACGACGGTACGACCGATGCGAGGGTGTTGGAATGAGCAATGTCAACGTCCGGCGGCTGGTCGAGAACATCCGATCCGGCACTAACGTCTATACGCCGTTGGTAGAGTTGGTGGTGAATGCCATTCAGGCCATCGACCAAAAGGGCATCAGGAACGGTCTGATCCAGATCGAAATCCTGCGAAGCGGACAACCAGATATCATCGATCGTCTTGAGGATATCGATGGTTTTGTCGTCAAGGACAACGGGGTCGGCTTCACGAAGATCAACCGCGATTCCTTTGATACACTCTATACCGAACAGAAGATCGCTGATGGCGGTAAAGGGTTCGGTCGCTTCACCTGCCTCAAATATTTCAACCATGTGAAGGTAGCGAGCACCTTCGCCGATGGCGATACCTTCTACGATCGGTCCTTCAGCATGGGGCTCGACAAGGACATCATCGTTGGTGAAAAAACAACCGCCTCCAAGAAGGACGAGACCGGCACCGCCGTTGAGATTTCCGGCATCAAATCGGTCAAATTCCCAGATAAACGCCTTGAGACGGTCAGTCGCGTCATCGTCGAACGGCTGCTACCCTATTTCGTAGACAAGGACAGGCTGTGCCCGCGCATTATTATCCGGGAGGCCAAGGAGCAGTCCGGTGGCTTTTCTCTCAACGATTATCTAGGCACCGAGAATAGCCAGATCGTTGAGATGCACGTTGAGCAAGGAGCGTTTGCGCTGACGGCTAACGAGGAAGCCAAAGATTTTCAGGTCCGCGTTTTCAAATTCTATGCACCCAGGTCGGCCAAGAGCAAGGTCAGCCTCGTCGCGCACCGGCGAGAAGTGACAGACAATCCGCTTCAAGCCTATATACCTGAATTCGCCGAGGAGTTTTATGAGGCTGGCCCCGACCATGATTTGTCCAAAGGACGAAATTTCGTCATAAAATCCTATGTGTTCGGAGACTACCTTAATGACAACGTGTCGCTTGAAAGAGGCGAATTTCGCTTCCAGACCGACAGCGACCTGCTGAGCGGTATCTCCCAAAGCGAGATCGAGCAGAAAGCTGCCGAAATCGCTCAATCGGCGGTTGGCTCGGAAATTACCGAGCGGAAGAGGCGCAAGCAGGCGCGCATTGCCGACTACGTGTCAGCCGATGCACCCTGGCATCGGACGCTCGCGAATGAGGTCGATTTCGACGCCTTGCCCATGCGTCCTTCCAATCAGGATATCGAACTTCATCTTCAAAAAAAGAAATATGAAAAAGAAATCCACACGCGATCACAAGTCGCCGCGCTGCTAAAATCGGAAAATTCCGACGAGTTGGGTGAGAAAATTACCCAGATCATGGATAGCATTTCTGACACCAGCAAGAATGACCTCATCCACTACGTTTCTATGAGGAAATGTGTGCTTGACCTCTTTTCAAAGTCTCTGGAAATCGATGCCGATGGGAAGCACAAATCGGAAGGTGAAGTGCATGACATCATCATGCGCCGTAGGAAAGATTCAGAAGACCTCGACTACGACGCACATAACCTATGGATGCTGGATGAACGATTGAATTTCTCATCCTATGTATCTTCCGACAAACCTCTAAACAAAGCCGATGGCGATAGAACAGATATCACCGTCTACAACCGCCGTATCGCTTTTCGAGGTGAGAACGAGGCCAGTAATCCCGTCACGATTTTCGAGTTCAAGAAGCCCCAACGAGATAATTTCGCAGATCCTTCGTCGAAGGAAGATCCGGTTCAGCAGATTGTCCGCTACGTCAATCAGATCAGAGAAGGCAAGTTCAAGACGCCTACTGGTCGCGACATTATCGTCAGCAGCACGACGCCATTCTACGGATACGTGGTTTGCGATTTGACGACAAAAGTAAGAAAGTGGCTAGAATTCGAGAAGGATTTCACACCTATGCCAGATGGTCTTGGATGGTTCCGGTGGTTTGGTAACAATAGTCTCTACATGGAGGTTTTAAGCTGGACCAAGCTTCTTCGGGATGCAGAA
>Ga0181370_1000060_pt1 | contig 27091 bp, 29 predicted proteins | sample LowvirmetaG_7_FD_130091 | JGI IMG/M metagenome (GOLD analysis project Ga0181370, IMG submission 130091) | Marine viral communities from the Subarctic Pacific Ocean - Lowphox_06 viral metaG | ecosystem: Environmental > Aquatic > Marine > Oceanic | place: Subarctic Pacific Ocean | collected...
ACTCAACCGGTTCGGCCTTCCGGGCCGCGCCTATCTCACCGGAGAGGTGCCAACAGAAGTGCAGGCTTCTGTCGAGGGGGAAGAGGTTTCGGTGGCAAATGTCGCGATGGATTTGACCGCCGCCCGGCTCGACCTGTCCGAGATCGGCTGGGTGAAGACGGCCGGCGAGGAAGGCAAGGTCACTGTCCACTATGAACGCGCGAAAGAAGGGTTTTCCTCTGATGTCCTGTTCACCAGTGAGGAGGCCTATCTGGATGGCAAGTTCACGCTGGGCGGCGATTCCCGGCTGGTGTCTGCGGATTTGCGGCGCGCCTTCCTGGCGGACACTGCAGATGTGAATGGCGAGATTTCGCGGGGGCCGAATGGCAATCTGGAAGTCGCCCTGACCGGCTCCTATCTCGACCTGTCTGGCGCGTTGCCTGGCATTGGCGCCCTTGGCGACGCAAATGACAGCAATGGCACCCCGTTGAGTGTGACGGCGGATGTCGACACGCTGACCCTCGGGGCGGGTATGTATGTCCGGAATGCAGATGTGACGTGGCGATCAACCGTGAACGGCATGCAGAAGCTTTCCGCGACCGGCACGACGGATGACGGCTCTGCCTTCAATATTGATCTCGATGGCTCATCTCCCGAAGGAACGAAGATCAAGGTGGTCAGCAGTGATGCCGGCTTCATTACGAGCGCCTTCCTCGATCTCGACTTCCTCGAGGGTGGCCGGTTGGATCTGGAAGGGACGCTTGCACGCGATGGGAAGCCGTCGAAATTCAATATTGTGGTCAGCGACGGACGATTGCGGAATGCGCCCTTCCTGACACAGATTCTCTCCCTGGCCTCCTTGCGCGGCCTTGCCGACACGCTTGGCGGGGATGGCGTTCTGTTCTCGCGAATCGAAGTCCCGCTGACGGTGGCCGGGGACCGGTATGTCGTGACCGGAGGCAAGGCGCAGGGCCCCGCGCTCGGCCTGACGGTGAATGGCTATCTGGGAACAGATAGCGAGATCAATGTCGATGGGGTCCTGGTGCCAAGCTTTGGCATGAACTCCGCACTCGGAGGAATTCCGATCATCGGCGACCTTGTGGTTGGCCGGGACGGAGAAGGTGTATTCTCCCTCACCTACAGCGTGCGCGGCAGCCTGGAAAAGGCGAACGTGTCCGTGAACCCGTTGTCGGCGCTGGCGCCGGGTGTCATTCGCAGAATCTTCGAGAATCCATCGGATACGGATATTCCGGAGGCGCAGGCCCGATCCGAGGATGAGCCTATTCCATCAGAACTGCCGCCTATTCCGGAAGAGGAATTCTAGACAATCTTGACCAGAGCGTGACGCTTCTTGCCGGCGGACAGCTTGATCGTTCCGTCAACAAGGTCATCCGCTGACAGGGCCGCATTCTGGTCGGATACGGACACGTCGTTCACCTTCGCAGCGCCCTGCTTGATCAGGCGGCGAGCGGCACCGTTGGACCCCGTCAGGCCTGTAGCCGTAAATGCGGCAGCGACCAGCATGCCTGCCTCAAGGTCAGAAGCTGAGACCTCTACGGTCGGCAACGCATCTGCTGACCCGCCTGCGGCGAACACAGCCGCTGCAGCAGCTTCGGATTCCCTGGCAGCGGCGTCTCCATGCAGCATCTTCGTCGCCTCATTGGCGAGGAAAATCTTCGCGGTGTTGATCTCGGCGCCCTCAAGGGCTTCGAGACGAACGATTTCGTCCAGAGGAAGCTCCGTGAACAGACGCAGGAAACGGCCGACATCCGCGTCCTCGGTGTTGCGCCAGAACTGCCAGTATTCGTAGGGGCTCTTGCGATCAGCATTGAGCCAGACGGCGCCATCGGCGGTCTTGCCCATCTTGCCGCCGGATGCGGTCGTGATGAGGTGGGCAGTGATGCCGAAGGCGTCGCCGCTGGCGGCCTTGTGGACGAGGTCTACGCCGCCAACGATATTGCCCCACTGGTCAGATCCGCCGATCTGCATGCGGCAGTCATGACGCCGGAACAGTTCGAGGAAGTCGTAGGACTGCATCAGCAAATAATTGAATTCGAGGAAGGTGTAGGGCTGCTCGGCGGCGAGACGACGTGCAACCGTATCCTGTTTCACCATTGTGTTGATGGTGAAATGCACGCCCACTTCGCGCAGCATTTCGAGGTAGCCGAGCTTGCCGAGCCAGTCGTCATTATTGACCATGATGGCATCAGTCGGACCGTCGCCGAAGGTCAGGAAGGGCTGGAATGCCTTCTTGATGCCTTCCATGTTGGCCGCGATCTGCTCGTCGGTCAGCAAGGGGCGCGACTTTTCCTTGTCGGTCGGGTCGCCCACCTTGGTTGTGCCGCCGCCCATCAGGACGATGGGCTTGCCGCCGCTCTTCTGGAGGTGGCGCAGCATCATGATCTGTAAGAGCGAGCCGACATGCAGGCTGTCTGCCGTCGCATCAAAGCCGATATAGCCTGTGGGAACTCCCTTGGCGCAATAGGCGTCCACCTCTGCCGGATGGGTGACCTGTTTCAGGTAACCGCGCTCTGACAGGGTTTTCAGGAATTCTGACTTGTATTCGCTCATCTTCTCGTGTCTCCGTGAAGCTGCCGCGCGTAACATGGAAAACTGATATCTTGAACTCCGTGAGTGAAAAATCTGAACCGTATTGGGTGGCTGGCTTCATGTCGGGCACCTCGCTCGACGCCGTCGACGCAGCGCTGATCCTGACCGATGGCGAGCAAGTGCTGGAGTTCGGACCCACGGCAGAGCGCAAATATTTGCCTGAAGAGCGCGCTGTGCTCCAGCGTGCGACCGACGCCGCGCGAGCCTGGAACTGGACCGGGCCTCAGCCGGACACGATCTTCACCGAGGCGCGCGAGGCGGTCACCCACACGCATCTCGCGACATGGGAGAGATTGCTGGAAGTTTGGGCCGGGCCGATGCCGCGCCTTGCCGGGGTACATGGACAGACTGTGTTGCATCGCGCGTCAAAGGGCGACCAGCCCGGCGCAACGCTGCAGCTGATTGATGGTCCCGCCCTGCAGGCCGCGCTGGGGGTGACGCTCGCCTATGATTTCCGGACCGATGATGTAGCCGCGGGCGGACAGGGCGCACCGCTGGCGCCGGTCTATCATGCCGCCCTGTTGAAGCGGCTGGGCGATGAGGCGGCCTGTGTCCTCAATCTTGGCGGGGTGGCCAACATCACGGTGCGGATGAGCAATGGGGCGCTGGTTGCCTTCGACACGGGGCCAGCCAATGGCCCGATCGACGAGTGGGTCGAAGGCCACGGCCTTGGCACGCATGATGTGGGCGGGCGTCTCGCTGCAACGGGCCAGGTTCATGGGGGGCTTCTGGGCCAGTTGTTGGATCATGACTGGTTCGACCAGCCTCCTCCGAAATCTCTCGACCGATATGATTTCAATGCCAGCATGGTGCGTGGCTTGTCTGTCGAAGATGGCGCCGCAACCCTGACCGAGTTCACAGCACGTGCGGTTGCGGCAGGGCTATCCCAGCTGCCGGAATACCCGGCTCGGATGATCGCGTGCGGTGGCGGCCGTCACAATCCGGTTCTGATGGAGGCTTTGAGACGCGCGGCCGGGTGCGATGTGCACGCAGCAGAAGCGGTGGGCTGGCGCGGAGATTCGATCGAGGCGGAAGCGTTTGCCTTCCTGGCAGCACGAACTGCGAGAGGCTTGCCGATCAGCTGGCCGTCGACAACAGGCGTTCCCGCCCCGATGCGGGGCGGGAAGCTGATTTTCTAGTCTTCCTCGGCTTCGAGGCGTAGTTTTTCTTCTGCGTCGGCGAGGCGCTGCAGGAGATAGTCTTCACAGAGGCCGATCAGTTCGTCGCGCTTGTCCTGATAGAAATGGTTGGCGCCTTTGATCGTCGTACGGTCGATCTGCTCGCCCTTCTGCACGCGCACCTTGGTCAGCGCCCGCTCGACATCTTCGGGCGAAGAGATCGAGTCGGTGTCGCCGGAGACGATCAGGCCGGACGCCGGGCAGGGCGCGAGGAAAGAGAGATCATAATGGTTCGCCGGGGGCGAGATGGCGAGGAAGCCATCGATCTCGGGACGACGCATCAGCAGCTGCAGTGTGATCCATGCGCCGAAGCTGTAACCGGCACACCAGACAAAGCGCGGGCTTTCGGCAAGATTTTCGACGTAATCCAGCACGAAGGCCGCATCTTCCAGTTCGCCAATGCCTTGATCGTATTGACCCTGGCTGCGGCCGACACCGCGTGAATTGTAGCGCAGCACACCGAAACCATGACGCTCGAACATCTGGTAGAGGAGGATGGAGATCGGATCCTGCATCGTACCGCCCGCTTTGGGGTGAGGATGAAGGATGAGCGCAATCGGCGCGCCGGGAAGCGGCGGCTCGGTGTAACGCGCTTCGATACGGCCCTGAGGGCCCGGAATGATGAGTTCTGCCATGTCATACTCGCTGGTCACGGGGGAAGGGCGCGGTCATAAGCCATTTGAGCTGTGAAAAGCAAATTTTTCTACACCTGCAAAAACGCCCGGAAGTTAGTATATCCCCCACATGATATATGCAGATCACAATGCAACCTCTCCTTTGAGGCCGGAAGCCCGCCAGGCCATGCTGGATGTGTGGGGCATGGGCGCGACCAATCCGTCGTCCGTTCATACGTCCGGCCGGGCGGCGCGCGGCGTACTGGAGCGGGCCCGCCTGGCGATTGGGGGCGCGATCGGAAGCCGGGCAGAAGACATCATTCTGACAGGCGGCGGGACTGAAGCCGACAATCTGGCAATCCATGGCGTTGCCGTGGCGCTGGAGGGAAATTGCACCTTCCTTGTCTCAGCTATTGAGCACGAGGCTGTCACCAAGGCTGCTGCGCATTCCGGCGCGCGGGTGCAAACGGCTTATGTGACGCCAGCGGGAACCCTGGACCTGGATCAGCTACAGGCTCAGCTGGCGGACTGGGATCACGACAAATTCAGCACGCCGGTGCTTTGCCTGATGCTCGCCAATAATGAGACCGGCGTGATTCAGCCCGTGGCAGACGCCGCCCGCATTGTGCGCGAGGCCGGGGGGCTAACTATTTGCGATGCGGTGCAGGGGCTCGGCAAGATGCCGGTCAATGTCGGCCTGCTGGGGATCGATTATCTCAGCCTGTCTGCCCACAAGATTGGCGGGCCACAAGGAGCCGGGGCGCTGTGGCACCGCGCTGGCGCACCTCTGAAAGCCGTCACGCATGGTGGCGGGCAGGAGCGTGGCCTGCGGTCTGGTACCGAGAATGTGGCAGCGCAAGCCGGATTTGGCGCAGCGGTAGAAGCTGCCGTGAGAGATCTGCCGAAATATGCTATGCTAGCTAAATATCGCGATGATATGGAAACGCGTCTCGAACAGGAGGCAGGCGTCACGATCATGGGCAAGAGCGCAGAGCGGTTGGCGGGCACGTCAAACTTTGCCAAGCCGGGCTTTGCGGCAGAAACACAGGTCATGGCGATGGATCTGGCGGGCGTGTGCATTTCTGCCGGGTCTGCGTGTTCGTCTGGCAAGGTGAAACGTTCGCTTGTATTGCTGGCGATGGGCGCATCTGACGCCCTTGCGGAATCCGCAATCCGCACCAGCTTTGGATGGAACAGCACGCCGGAAGATTTTACCGGCGTGGCAGACGCCTGGCTCGACGCAGCCCGGCGCACGGTATTGAAGGAAACCGCATAATGGATTGCTGCGGCGGTATGGAAGATCATGACGAGGACTGCACCGAAGTGAAGGTGAAGGACAGCATTGACCAGGGCACGGTCGACGCCGCAAAGGCGCTCGAATCCGAGCACTATTCCGCAGGCTTCATCACCGACATTGAAATGGACATGGCGCCGAAGGGCCTGTCCGAAGATACTGTCCGCTTCATTTCAGCGAAGAAGAACGAGCCCGAATGGCTGCTCGAATGGCGTCTGGCCGCTTACAAGCGCTGGCTGACCATGGAAGAGCCGACCTGGGCGATGGTCAATTATCCGACCATCAATTACCAGGATTACTACTACTACGCTGCCCCCAAGACCGGTGCGAAGTACGAGTCGATCGACGACGTCCCGAAGGAAATTCTCGAAACCTACGAAAAGCTCGGCATCCCATTGCGCGAAGCTGAAGTTCTGCTCGGTGTCGAAGGCGCGGCAGAAACCGCGGCCACCGCACGCGAAACGCCCCGCGTTGCAGTCGATGCGGTGTTCGATTCTGTCTCTGTTGCCACGACCTTCCGCAAGGAGTTGGAAAAGGCCGGCGTGATCTTCATGTCGATTTCCGAGGCGGTGCATGAATATCCGGAGCTTGTGAAGAAGTATCTCGGGACAGTGGTGCCTCAGTCGGACAATTTCTTCGCGACCCTGAACAGCGCCGTATTTTCTGACGGAACTTTTGTCTATGTGCCCAAGGGCGTCCGCTGCCCGATGGAACTGTCGACCTATTTCCGCATGAACGCCGAAAACACCGGCCAGTTCGAGCGCACGCTCATCATTGCGGATGAGGGCGCCTATGTCTCCTATCTGGAAGGCTGTACCGCGCCTATGCGCGACGAGAACCAGCTTCACGCCGCCGTGGTCGAACTGGTCGCGCTGGAAGACGCCGAGATCAAATATTCAACGGTCCAGAACTGGTGGCCGGGCGACGAGAACGGCAAGGGCGGGATCTACAATTTCGTGACCAAGCGCGGCGATTGCCGGGGCGACCGATCCAAGATCAGCTGGACCCAGGTCGAGACGGGGTCGGCTGTAACGTGGAAATATCCGAGCTGCATACTGCGCGGCGATGACAGCGTCGGCGAATTCTACTCCATCGCCGTCACCAATGGCCGCCAGCAAGCCGATACCGGCACCAAGATGATCCATCTCGGCAAGCGCACACGCAGCCGGATCATCTCCAAAGGCATCTCGGCGGGCAAGTCCAACAACACCTATCGCGGTCTCGTCTCCATCAACCGCAAGGCCGAGAAGGCGCGTAACTTCACCCAGTGCGATAGCCTGCTGATTGGCGATCGCTGCGGGGCGCATACCGTGCCCTATGTCGAAAACCGCCGGGCGGATGCCCAACTGGAGCACGAAGCGACAACGACCAAACTGTCGGATGATCAGATGTTCTATGTCCGCCAGCGCGGGATCGGCGAGGAAGAAGCGGTTGCCCTGCTCGTCAACGGCTTTGTCCGCGAAGTGCTGCAGGAATTGCCGATGGAATTCGCGGTCGAGGCCCAGAGCCTGCTCAAGGTAAGCCTGGAGGGCAGTGTTGGCTGATCAGGACGCATTCGCAGACTGGCTAAATGCCTATGCCCGCGCGCAAGATGGCGGCGACGTGGCCTTGCTGAAATCCCTGTTCAGCGCGGATGCCAAATTCTTCCAGACGCCTTTCAACAAACCGATTGAGGGGGCAGGCCAGATCAGCGAGACCTTTGCTGAAATCTGGGCCCGGATCGTGGATTCTTCATTCAAGATTGAGCGCATAGCCGATGGCTGGGCGCACTGGACGAGCGGCGGCAAGATTGAGGCGCTTGAGGAACCCCACCGGACAAGCGGCATTCTCAAAGCGGAGCTGAACGCCAATGGTCAGTGTGAAAAGTTGACATTCTGGACGGAAACCCTGTCTGTCCGCGAATCCGACATGCTCTCCCAACGGGACGCCTGACACTCTCGGAGGCTCGGCAAAAAGCCGGGAATCGCGCCTCCAGACCTGTTTCCGGAAGTTAAGCGCGTCATTTCCTGCATCCGGGGCTTTTCGCACCGCGTTAGGGGGCTTACATGCGCACCATGTTGAAGATTGAAAACCTGACCGCCACAGTCGGCGAAGAAGATGCCGCCAAGACCATCATCAATGGCCTGTCGCTGGAAGTGCCGAAAGGTGAGGTCCACGCGATCATGGGGCCAAACGGTGCCGGCAAGTCGACCCTGTCCTATGTGCTGACGGGCCGCGACGGCTATGAAGTCACCGGCGGTTCCGCCAAGCTGAAGGGCGAAGATATTCTCGACATGGATCCGGAAGAGCGGGCGGCCAAGGGCCTGTTCCTGTCCTTCCAGTATCCGGTGGAGATTCCAGGCGTTCCCGTCATGACATTCGTGCGGGCCGCGATGAACTCGCAACGCAAGGCACGCGGCGAGGACGAGATTTCCGCGCCGGACTTCATCAAGAAATCCCGCGAGATCGGCAAGGCGCTGAAGCTCGACACCGAAATGCTGAAACGGTCTCTCAATGTCGGCTTCTCCGGTGGCGAGAAAAAGCGCCTCGAAATCTACCAGATGATGATGCTGGAACCGAATTTCCTGATTCTCGACGAGACCGATTCCGGCCTCGACATTGATGCGCTCAAGACCGTGGCTGACGGCGTGAATGCCATGCGGTCGCCAGATCGCGGCATGTTGGTCATCACGCACTACCAGCGCCTGCTGGACCATATCCAGCCCGACAAGGTGCACGTCCTCTCCAAGGGCCGTATCGTGGCAACTGGTGGGCCGGAACTGGCGCACCGGCTGGAGAAAGAAGGATATGAAGGCATCCTCGGGGAGGTGGCGTGACCACAGCCCTGCGGGACATGATTGCCAATCCGACGGCGGCGGAGCTGGAGCTGGTCGCGCGCTATGGCATGCAACCGGAGGATTCCCGGCGCGAGCGGCTGTTTGAGGCATTCTGCAGGACGGGCCTGCCGCATCGCCGGCTGGAAGCCTGGAAATGGACCGACTTCAAGGCGGCCCTGCAAGGTCTCGACCGTCCCTCCACGCCGCCCGCGCAGGATCCGATCCCGCATGCCGGTGCACTGGTGTTCCGGTTCACGCCAAACGGCTATTTCCCGCCGGACCATATTCCGGACGGGCTGAAAGTTTTCGAGAAAGACGAGGCTCAGGCCCTGGGAGCGGCCGAAGACGTGCCGCTGGGTGCGCTGGCGGCCTCCCTGTCAGGCGGCAAGGCCAGGCCCGCAACCTTGTTGCTGGAAGTCACCTCGAAGGAGCTTCCGCGTCTCCATTTCCAGTTCAGCGGCGAAGGGGAAGCGAATTTCGCGCGTGTCGTTGTCATGGTTCGTCCCGATATGGCGCTCACCGTATCGGAGAGCCATCTGGGTGGGGCGGGGCTGACATCGTCCGTAATCGAATTTACCCTCCAGAAAGGCAGCGCGGTAAACCGCACGGTCTATCAGCGCGGCACGCCAGAAGAGGCGATTGCGTCAACGGCGCTCGTCCATCTCGATGCGGATTCGCATTTTACGCAGACCTCACTCGCCTTTGGTGCCAAGCTGGCGCGGCTCGAAACGCGTGTGACGCATCAGGAGGCGAGTGCAAAGGCGACGCTGAACGCCGCCTATCTTGTCGGCAAGGATTTGCATGCGGACTTTACCACCCATGTGCGTCACGGGGCCAATTCCTGTGTTACGCGGCAGCTGACCAAGGGCGCTGTCCTGAATGGCGGCACCGGCGTATTCCAGGGCAAGTTCTTTGTCCCGCGCACGGCAGGCCAGTACACGGACGCCGACATGCAGCACAAGGCGCTACTGCTGGAAGAGGGCGCGGTTGTCTTTGCCAAGCCCGAGCTTGAGATCTATGCGGACGATGTCGAATGCGCGCACGGCAATACGAGCGGCGCGCTTGATGATGACCAATTGTTCTACATGCGCCAGCGCGGCCTGCCGGAAAAGACGGCCCGCGCCCTGCTGACACAAGCCTTCGTGGCCGAGGCGTTCGCCGAAGCTGGAGCGCTAGAGGAAGTGCTGCGTACGGAAGCCGAAGCCTGGCTGGCCGCCGCATGAGCCGTTCCTTCGACATCAATGCGATCCGCGCGGAATTCCCGATCCTGTCACGTGAAGTGAATGGCAAGCCGCTGGTATATCTGGACAATGCCGCCAGCGCGCAAAAGCCGAATGCGGTGATCGACAAGATCGCGAACCAGTCGCGCACGGCCTATGCCAATGTGCATCGTGGCATCCATACTCTGTCCAACGAGACGACGGAGGCCTATGAGGCCGCGCGCGAGAAAGTCCGCGCATTCCTCAACGCGCCGTCGACAGAGAATATCGTCTATACCAAGGGGTCGACGGAAGGCATCAACCTTGTCGCCTCTGCGCTCGCCGGGCGGATTGAACCGGGCGATGAGATCATCCTCTCCATCATGGAGCATCACTCCAACATCGTTCCGTGGCACTTCCTGCGCGAGCGTCATGGCGCTGTCCTGAAATGGGTGGGCCTGAACGAAGATGGTTCGCTGGATATGGACGATCTTGCCGACGCGATTGGACCAAGAACACGCATGGTCGCGATCACCCATATGAGCAATGTGCTCGGCAGTGTGACGGACATGGCCGAAATTTGCCGTCTCGCGCATGAAGCCGGCGCGGAAGTGCTGGCCGATGGCAGCCAGGCAGCTGTCCACATGAAAGTCGATGTCCAGACGCTCGGCTGCGATTGGTACGTCATGACCGGGCACAAGCTCTATGGTCCGACTGGTATCGGCGCGCTTTACGGGACAGCCGAAGCACTGGATCGCGCGCGGCCCTATCAGGGCGGTGGCGAGATGATCGAAATCGTCACCCGCGACCGGGTGACCTACAATACGGCGCCTCACAAATTCGAAGCCGGCACACCACCAATCCTGGAAGCGATCGGCCTTGGCGCTGCGCTGGACTGGATGACGGCGTTCGATCATGCAGATGTGAAGGCGCATGAAGATGCGCTCTACGCGCGGGCGTATGAGGGGTTGAGGGGCGTCAATGGCCTGACCATTCATGGCGAGACACCGCACAAGGGGGCCGTGCTGGCGTTCAGCCTAGAGGGCGCACATCCCCATGATATTGCTCAGATTCTTGACCGGTACGGCATCGCCGTCCGTGCAGGACATCATTGCGCCCAGCCCCTGATGGAGCATCTGGGCGTCAGCGCCACGGCGCGGGCGAGTTTCGCAATCTACAACACCCAGGCCGAGGTGGACGCCTTCATCGAGGCGCTCGCCAAGGCGCGGGAAATGCTGGTATAGGTGACCTCATGGCAGACGATATGACATCTCGCGACATGGTCGACGTTTCCGGCGAGGAAACGGGCTCCAAGATTCCGCAGGATGAGCTGAATCGGATCACCGACGATCTGATCACCGCGTTCAAGACGGTATTCGACCCGGAAATCCCGGTCGACATCTACGAGCTCGGCCTGATCTACAAGGTTGATATTGATGACGACTACAAGGTCGATATCGACATGACCCTGACTGCGCCTGGGTGCCCTGTGGCAGGCGACATGCCGGGCTGGGTGGAAACGGCCGCGCGCACAGTGGACGGCGTCCAGGATGTGGAAGTGCGCCTGACCTTCGATCCACCCTGGGATCCATCGCGCATGTCGGACGAAGCTCGCCTCGCGCTGAACATGCTTTAATTGAACGCGAACGCTTTCGTACCTATGTAATTGCCATGGCCAGACGACCCAGACCCAAGCCCGTGAAGCTCACCGACGCCGCCGCAACGCGCGTGAAGGAGATCATGCAGGAAAAAGGCGCCGGATATCTCCGTGTGGGCGTGAAGAATGGCGGCTGCGCGGGCATGGAATATGTCATGGACTATGCCGAAGCGCCGGAGATGTTGGACGAAGTGGTCGAGGACAATGGTGTCACCATCGTGATCGATGCCAAGGCTGTCCTGTTCCTGCTGGGCAGCGAAGTGGACTATGAAGTCACACCTCTGCACGAGAAATTCGTCTTCCGTAATCCGAACCAGACCGATGCCTGCGGTTGCGGAGAGAGTGTGACGATCATCCCGGCGACGGCATAACCTGCAAGACAGGTAAGGCCGATGATTATTCAGGGCTTTGACCCGATATCCGATCCAGATGCGCGAATTCTGATCCTCGGCAGCATGCCGGGCATCGCTTCACTCGAAGCCAATCAATATTACGGACACCCTAGGAACGCCTTCTGGCGCATTATGGGGGATGTCTTCGGAGCGGGGCTAGAGCGGCCCTATGCCGAACGGACGGCGATCCTGAAAGACCAGGGCGTGGCGGTCTGGGATGTCCTGAAACTTTGTCATCGCGAAGGCAGTCTGGATTCGAACATCAAGGATGAGGTGCCCAACGATTTTGCGGGCTTCTTCGTTCAGCACCCCCGAATTGAACGTGTGGTCTTGAACGGCGGAAAGGCAGCCAAGAGCTTTGAGAAATATGTGCGACCGCTAGTGCCCTCCCTGACTGTCACAACAGCGCCATCTACCAGTCCGGCCTTTGCGGCTATGCGTTACGAAGCGAAGCTCGACCTGTGGCGGACCGCGATAATTTCGGCTGATTAGGGCCAGGGCCGGTGAGTCGGCACCATTTGTGTTTCCTCCGTCAGGAGGAGCCAGAGAACGAATTATCGATAGCGGCGTCAGGCTACTTCGATTGTTGGCTGAAGGAGATAGAGCTACTGGGTTGAACGCTCACGCAACTTCTTGCACGTATTCGCAAAGGCTTTGAAAGTATCATTGGGGGCCGGCAAGGCTGATACGATCTCACTTTTGCGTTCAAGTGAAATGCTTATGGGTTCACCCAAAACGGCCGCATTGAATACCTTGGCAGCGATTGCGGGTGTCCGCGCCTCAATCGTGTTGATGGCAGGAATGTACTGAACGGTCGTTGTGACTTCTTCCCCGTTTCCTACCGATAGGGTGGCTTTGGCGCTGCGGTTGTAGGGAGCATTTTTCGAAAGTAGATCGGGCATGTCGCCCGGTGACAGTGACACCATTGCTGCGACCTTGCCATTGGAACCGCACGTCAGCAGTACGCCATGATTATTGGTATCTGTCGCGTGTACCGCTAGTGGAGCGGTTGCACTGTCTCCTTCCCAAGCTGTCCAGTCGGCGGCTGCGGCTGGTAGCGCCGTTCCCACCATTACCAGAAGGAAACAGCTAGTTGACGCCATTGGTCGTGTGAATTTCATTGTCTCAATCCCGATTTGGCCCCCGGGATCACCTGAACTATTATTGTTTATCAATAATAGTTGGATTCGTAAAGACTTTTGTGGGACCGCTCAGGGCTTGCTGAATGTCGCAAGATCGTCGGAGGTCGGTGACGCTTCCGTTCCTTTCGGTGGATCAGGTATCAGGATCGCTGGTTTCATCGGTTTACCGGTCGCTTCCGCCACCAGCTCTGCGGTACGGGTTTCGACCACCTCCGTCAGCAATTCGAGGAATTCGGCTTTTGGCAAGGCTGGGTCCAGGGCGGGAAGGAATTCGATGACCGCGGTGCCGGGCGTCTTTGTGCGTTCCTGCTGTTTCCAGAAAAGGCCCACATTCGTCGCGACCGGAATGACGGGGACATTCATGGCGCGCGCCATATGCCAAACACCAGCCTTGTAGCGGAAATGATGACTGATCGGAGCCAGATGGCCTTCCGGATAGATGAGCACCCGGCGACCTTCCTCGCGGGCGCGTTCCATGCCTTCGGCCAGCGAAGCGGCCTTGCGGTCCCCACCGCCACAGGTGTCGATCACGATTGCGCCCAGCTTGCGCAGGATACCACCGACAAGCGGAAATTTCTCCAGATGGTCGCCGGTTACGAAGGCAAGGTTTTTCACTTCCGGATAGACGAGAAACCCGTCGCCCCAACTTTGGTGCTTTGCTGCGAGGATGAAGGGGCCATCTGGCAGATTACTCTGTCCACGCACTTCCTTGCGAATGCCTGCCACAAATCGCAGGTTGAGGTTCATGGCCCGCGTATAACTGCGGATGATCGTGCGCACAGGTGTGTGGCCCGGCAGGATCAGGAAAGGCAGCGAGGCCAGGACATAGACCACCGAGAGAAGGTAGTAGACGAGTGTGAAGACGAGACCGCGCATGGGTCGGACTCCTTTTGTGACGGATCCCTAGGACTTCAGGACACACATGACCGCGCGGGCCATAGCGGGCGCGTGTTGGGAAAACGGACCGGGCAGACGGTTGTAGATCTTGTTCTGGCCGGCCTGCATGACCACGCCGAGCGCCATGGCGGCTTTCAGGGCAGGGTCGCCCTTCGGGATGTGTCCCTCCTGGACCAGGCCGGCAATGATCTTCTCGGTGATCGAGACCGGATCGTCCGCGCGCCGTTTGTCATAGGGCAGGAAGCGATGGAGTGAAACAAGATGAAACGAGAAGAGCAGGAAGTCCTCGTCGGCGAGCGCGCAATAGGCTTCGACGGCGGCATTGACCTTGTCTTCGAGTGACCCGTCGCCCGACAGCGCTTCTGCCATCATCGCGCCGAGGCGATTGTGCGTCTCCATGAACAGCGACAGGGCCAGTTCATCCTTGCCCTTGTAATGACGGTAGAGGGCGCCCTCCGACACACCGGCTTTCTCGGCAATCTCGCGCGTGGTGGCGGCGTCTATGCCTTCATGGATGAACAGCTTCAGCGCAGCACGTTCGATCTTGGGGCGGGCATTCCGGGCGCGCGGCTTGGGTTTGGATTGATCTGTGCTTGACGGTCTCGCCATCTGGCCCTCCATGTCTGTGAAGACAATTTATGCACAGATCCACACATTAGCAAGTGAATACTTGCTCACTTTATTGTTTTGACTGCATTCCTCCCCATTCCGGTAGGGGCAAATGTCTGAAGTTTAAAGAAAAAAAAGCCTAGTTTATCAGCTCGAAGCGATAGCTTTCGATGACCGTATTCGCCAGAAGCTTCTCGCACATTTCCTTGACCCGCGCTTCAGCGGCGTCGGAGGAAAGGCCGTCCTCAAGGTCCAGCTCGATGACCTTGCCGATGCGGGCCGCTTCGACTTCCTTGTAACCCATGCGGGCCAGCGTATCCGCAACGGCCTTGCCCTGAGGGTCCAGGACACCATTCTTCAGCGCGACGTGGACGATGGCTTTCATGAGGGGTCTCCTGGGAAGTCTGAGTCGGGCCCCCATAGCCCGATTTCGCGCCTATTGAAACAAGCTGACCGCGTATCCTATGCCAACCAGCAAAAGGGTGGTGGCGAGGATGGGCGCGAGGCCGGAAGGCTGGGAGGCCTTGGTGCGCGTCTTGGCTTTCGTGGCAGGGGTCATGGACTGAAATCTCTCGTTCGGGATCATGTTCTCTGCCGGCTTATTTGCCGCCGTTGAAGCTCACCACATTGTCGGTTTCGCCGGATTCCTTGAGGATACCGAGACGGCGTGCAACTTCCGCATAGGCTTCGGTCACCCCGCCAAGGTCGCGGCGGAACCGGTCCTTGTCCAGCTTGTCACCAGTTTCGAAATCCCAGAGCCGGCAGCTGTCCGGGCTGATCTCGTCAGCGAGCAGAATGCGCGGCACATCACTATCGCCTTCATAATGGCGGCCAAACTCAAGCTTGAAGTCGACGAGCCGGATTCCGACGGCAGCGAACAGGCCCGACATGAAATCGTTCACGCGCAACGACATGGCGATCAGATCGTCATATTCCTGCGCCGCAGCCCAACCGAATGCCGCAATATGCTCTTCGGTCACCAGCGGATCGCCGAGGGCGTCATCCTTCAGGTAGAATTCAACCATCGGGCGGGGCAGGACCTGGCCTTCCTCGATGCCGAGGCGTTTGGACAGTGTGCCCGCAGCAACATTCCGGACGACAACTTCCAGCGGAATGATGTCGACCTTTTTGATCAACTGCTCGCGCATGTTGAGACGGCGGATGAAATGGGTGGGAATTCCGACAGCCGACAGGCGCGTCATCATGAACTCGCTGATGCGGTTGTTCAGGACGCCCTTGCCGTCCAGCACGGCGCGCTTCTGTGCGTTGAAGGCAGTTGCATCATCCTTGAAATACTGGATGAGCGTGCCCGGCTCCGGGCCCTCATAGAGGATCTTTGCCTTGCCCTCATAGATAACGCGCTTCTTGCTCATGCGGACGGGCCTCCTGCTGGGTTCCGGATCGCTGCAACAGGAATCGTTTTCAGCCACCCCAGAAAGCGCGACTGTTACGCCAATCTGGGCAAAGAAACAATTATTGCGCACACCTTAAGTCAGCGACTATATGCACAGGTCATTTACCACCGTTCAGAAAGGCCATTCCCAATGAGCACATTCGACGATCGCGAGCGCGCAGAAGAAGCCCGCTACGCGCTGAATCAGGAAACCCAGTTCAAGGTCATGGCGCGCCGGAACAAGCTTCTCGGCCTCTGGGCGGCGGATCTCATGGGCCTGACGGGCTCCGATGCGGAGGCCTATGCCAAGACGGTTGTCCTGTCCGATCTGGAAGAGCCTGGTGATGAAGACGTCTTCCGCAAGGTTCGCAGTGATTTCGATACCGCCGGGATCGACCGGACCGATGCCCGCATTCGTGAGCAAATGGCAGAATTGCTGCCTGTCGCCCGCGAACAGGTCCTCAAGGACTCAAAGTAGCGTAAACGGGGTTTCCAGCTGACCCTGCGAGGGCCGGCTGGAAACTGTCGCCACAGGTGGGCGCAGTCTTGTTGACTGGAGTGAACGAGGCGCAGCTGACAGTCATGGCTTCGCCAGACTCCAAGTCGGGCTTGCCATGCCATCCCCGCATCTGGGGCGTGCCGGTCCAGTGGCTGAAGAACATCCTTCCGGCGTGCTGTGGGATAAAGGCATCATTCGGTTCGGTCGCATAATAGGCCACCCCGTCCACATACCAGGTGATGCGATCTGGCGCCCATTCGAACGCATAGAGGTGCGGCGCGGCCGAAGCGTCAAACGGGAGGTCGAATATGGCGTGCTTGCCCCGCTTTCCGTTCCGCCAGTAATTGAACTCGATCTTGGACGTATCCTTGCCGAGGAACTCGATATCGATTTCGTCGTGCGGGTCGCCATCATAGGGGCCGGTATAGGTGAAGAAGGCCGAGACAAGTCCTGAGCCTTTGCCGATCTGCATGACGGCCTCGTAGCGCCCATAGCCCAAGCGTTGCTGGGACTTGGCCTCCGCCATTGAGAAGGGGATGTGTGTGTCCGGCTCGCGTTCGACCCTGAATTCAGCGCCCTGAACTGTGTTCACGACATTCTCCGGCGCCCAGCGTCCACCATAAAATGAGTCGCTGGCGTTCCAGTTCGATAACCGAAAAGTCTCCTCCACCGGTTCAACGCCAAAAACGGAGCGGAAATTCTTGCCTGATTTTGAGAGTTGCTTGATCCGCGAAGAGGCCGCCACCGCATGGGCAGGAATGATGGGGACGTGTGCTGCCAAGGTTAATGATTCCTCCGCGCGAGGCGTCGGATAATAGGTCGGCGCATTAGACTGGATATGGGTGGCGGTGGGAGATCCTGACATGCTGTAAGATGCCAGACCTGTAACAAAAGCTACAGTCAGGCAGGATGCCAGAATAACGTCCAGAACTGATACGCCAGACAGTCTCATTTGCTTAACACTATACTCAAAACGGCACACTTGTTCATATTGCGTTTACCTTTACCGGCAAACCCGCAAGTGCCAAGCCAGAATCAGGTCGTCTGGTCTGTGTCCGTCAAACTTTTCATGTTTCGCATCATGAAGAGGGGGATCGAGCCGATAGGCGTAACCGCCCAGTCCAGCGGCTGGTCATGCGGTTCAGCCGGAACGGAATCGATCTGCTGTGCTGGGTAGGCCAGCGCGCAGGCAAAGGCGCGGCCGTCGGAGCGCAGCTTTGTGAAGGCCTGATCATAGTGGCCCTTGCCGTAGCCAAGCCGGTTGCCCATGCCGTCAAAGGCAAGCAGCGGTGTCAGGATCAGGGTTGGGTAGGCCATCGGCGCATCAGCCGAGGGTTCCGACAGGCCAAAGGGGCGGCGCTCAAGCGGCTCGCCGAAATGCCAGGTGCGCCAGGTCAGTTCGCCCGTATCTTCAATGCGAGGCAGGCAAAGCTCGGCGCCGGCTTTAGCCAGGCGCATCATCAGAGAGGCCGGGTCGAGTTCTTCATTGATCGCGACATAGCCGGCGACAACCGGGCCGTACCGCTCAAGAAGCTTCATCGGAAATTTCTCAGCCACCGACTCGGCGGCATCCGGATCGCGCGCGGCGGCTTCGGCGCGCAAGGTTCGCATCCGGTGTCGCAGATCGGTCTTGTCCATCACAGAATCCGTTGGGTTGGCTGTTTGGCGCCGGGCTGTGGCACACGGGAAAAGGCGCATGAGAACCGCGAACGCCGCGGGGCATATTCACTCCCGTCAACCTAGATACTAGGTGGGCGCCGGATGAGCCCGGACCACGGCCCGGACCAGAATGCCAGCTCCCTGACGGAAATTAAGGTCGCCGGAGATCAGTCCGTCGCAAACGACGCAGCCCTCATGCTGGATCATGATGTAATCCGGCGGCCCGGCGATTGTAAGAGGCCAGCGTGCGGCCACGTGTTGAATTGTCTCAGTGGGCTTCCCCCACCAGATCGAAGGCGAAGAGCAGGGTGCGCTGCCGGTCCGAGAAATTGTCGTCGGAAACGATCCAGATTCGGTGCGTGCCGTCGGCGAGGGTTTCCACCGTGATGCCCTCGAAATTGTCGACATTCATAGGCGGCGCGAGCGTGAAAAGTCCGCGGCGGCTGGACCCGCCCGCATCCATGTATTCTGCCTCCACGGCAAGACGGTTTCCAAACACTGGATTGTAATTGCGGCGCAGGCTGTAGATGACCGACCCGGCGGTTTCCCGATCGCCCAGCGCGATACGATTCGTCATGCCCACAAGTGGGCTGTCGAAATCGGTGCCCAGGGGGTCGCGCAGTGTGATCGTGGCGCCTGTCGCCGTCACATCCACAAGCGGCGACTTGCCCCCGATGAGTTGTTCATATCCCGCGCGAAGGGTCTTGCCGGACGAAAGGGCTTCGGCGCCGGAATTTTCGCGAATGTCCGTGCCGTCGATTTCGCCGGGCAGACTCGCGACCAGCGCAGCGCGCGCAGAGGCGCCACAAGTTTCCAGCGCAAACGCCTCGATCCGGTGACGGCGCTCAAAGCTGACATAGGCAAGCCCGTCCTTCAGGGCTAGCCCCTCGGAATCGCCTTCGGTCTTGCCCCTGAGTAACTGGTCGTCCTGCCCTTTCATGTAGGCGATCCGGCCTTGGCCCGTCAGTTCGCCAGCCTCGTGGCCAATCCAGACGAACGCACCCGTATCCGATACGGTGAGGAAGGCGCCATCCGGCAGCAATTCGATACCTGAAAGCCCGCCAACGCTCTCATTGGGAGAGGTTAGCGCCCAGCCTCCGGCAAAGCGCACACCGGGAGGGAGGGACGCGCCATTTGCGCGATCCGAGAGCGGAATGGCTTCGGCTTCTATGGTCAGCTCTGTCGGCGCCACGAAAGACGTTTCGGATGGGCAGGATAGTGCCTTGAGGGCCGCCGGGGAGGGGAGCGCAGCGGCCTGTCCCATACTCATGGCTGACGAGTCGGTGGGCTCCGGCCCAGCCGGGGCGCTACAGGCCGCAAGGCCGGCTGCCATCAGGCTAAGGAGAAATGAAGAGGTCAATGTTCGCATGATTTGTCTCGCCGAGTGATGGGTCTCTGGGCATTTGCCCCATATTTTGAGGCAGGAATAGGGAAACAGGCTGGATTTAAAAACCGAACTTATCCAGAGATGAGGGATGTCCCAGATTCCGCTCGTCCGCCGCTCACCCGTCCCGCCCGATACCTGTAATCTGGCGAAGGCCATAGATTTGATCGGAGACAGATGGACTCTGCTGATCCTGCGCGCCGCCCTTTATGGGGTCCGGCGCTTTGATGATTTCCAGTCGGAGCTTGGATGCCCAAGGACAGTTCTGTCGGGACGTCTGAAAAAGCTGGTCGATGCGGGCCTGCTGACCAAGAAATCCTACAAGGCGCCCGGCAAGCGCGCCCGGCCGGAATATGTGCTGTCTGCCATCGGGCTGTCGCTCAGGCCAATTCTGATCGGCTTGACGCAATGGGGCGACGCCTGGTTGGGGCAGGGGGAAGCGCCGCCGATCAGTTTCACAAAGGCTGGTTCTAAGAGTGCCATCCGGGCGGCTTTCGTGGATGTCGAGGGCCGGGAAGTGCGGCCCGATCAGATACGTCCGGTGCTGCGCGGATAGGTATTCACAGGTCAGAGTCCCGGAAGTTGGGAATTGTGCAGTTTCGCAGAATTTCCGTCTTGCAAAGCCGGGGCTGATGCGCTTTATCACGCCTCTCGGCGGCAACGCCGTGAATACCCTAATAAGGATGCGGGCGTAGCTCAGGGGTAGAGCACAACCTTGCCAAGGTTGGGGTCGAGAGTTCGAATCTCTTCGCCCGCTCCAATTTTTTTCTGCATGTTTGGGTGACCCTTACAGGGGATCGCTCCGGGTTTCCGGGAAACGGATACTGTGCGCGCAGAGACAAGAACCCTTGTCGCGCAACCTGCATACCATACAACTCCTTCCTTCAGGCCGGTTTGCTGTGGCAGACCATGCCGCGACTTAGGCACGGACGAAAGTATTGATCATGAGTGACGACCCCCGGTCCTCCAGAGACGCCGCGCCGCTCCGCCAGCGTTTTCTCGAAGGTATGAGTCTCGTTGCGGCGACGGTGACCGTCATCACGACAGACGGGCCCTCCGGGCGGGCAGGCACAACGGCCACCGCCATGTCCTCGGTCAGCGCCGATACGCCGAATCCAACGCTTCTGATCTGCATCAACGAGCTGTCTTCTCTGACTCCGGTCCTGCTCGGGAACGGAACATTCTGCGTCAACGTCCTGAAGGACGATCAGTCCCTGGTGGCCGATGTGTTTGCAAGCCGCCTGAAGGATAAATATGCGGACAAGTTTGATTGTACCGAATGGAAGTCCGGACTGTTCGGCCAGCCGGTCATTTCAGGCGTGCTGGTTGCGTTCGAGTGCAAGCTCGTCTCGCACAACCAGGTCGGCACGCATCATGTCTGTATCGGGGAAGTTATGGATGCTGTGCTGGGCGACGACGGCAATTCGCTCATCTATGCGGGTCGGGAATATCGTACGACGGTCAAGCCGGACTAGGGACCGTCAGTTCGCCGGGACGCCATAGAAATCCCGGTACCAGTCCACGAACCGGCCAACACCTTCGCGCACCGATGTCGTGGGATTGTAGTTCACTGTCGATTTCAGCAAGGACACGTCGGCATGGGTGCGTTTCACGTCGCCCGGTTGCATGGGCAGCAAGTCCCGCACGGCCTTGCGGCCAAGAGCTTCCTCCAGCGCATCAATGAAGTCGAGCAGGGCCACCGGCTGGTTGTTGCCGATGTTGAGAATACGGAACGGGGCATTCGAGGTGGCCGGATCAGGCGACCGGGCATCCCAGTCCGGATCAGGCGTGGCAATATCCGCGGTCACCCGCAGGACACCTTCGACAATGTCATCGACATAGGTGAAGTCGCGCTCGAGGTGGCCTTCATTATAGATCGGGATCGGTTCGCCCTTCAGCATCTTTTCCGTGAACAGGAAGAGCGCCATGTCTGGCCGGCCCCAAGGGCCATAAACCGTGAAGAAGCGGAGCGCCGTGGTCGGTAAATCATAAAGATGGCTGTAAGCATGCGCCATCAGTTCATTGGCACGTTTGGTTGCGGCATAGAGCTGAAGCGGATGATCTGCGCCGCTATGCTCGGAATAGGGGGTTGTGTCGTTCGCGCCATAGACGCTGGACGTGGACGCATAGACGAGATGGGCCGTGCCTGCATTCCGGCACGCTTCCAGAATGTTGGCGAAGCCGACCAGGTTTGACGAAACATATTCGCCTGGCGCCTCGATGGAATGGCGCACCCCTGCCTGAGCAGCGAGGTGAATGACGCGGTCAAAACCATGCGCTGCGAAACAGGCATCGACCGCCGTTTTGTCGGCAACATCGGCCTTCACGAAATGGAAGGCGGTGCCGGTGCGGCTGGCAACCCGGTCGATTTCTGCAAGACGCGCCTGTTTAAGGGCGGGGTCGTAATAGGCGTTGAGATTGTCGAGCCCGACGACTTCAATGCCCTGTTCCAGCAGCCGGCAAGCCGTGTGGAATCCGATGAAACCAGCGGCGCCGGTCACCAGATAGGTCTGCAGGGGCGAAGCTGTCGGTGCCTCTGATCCACTATGATCCGTCATAAGCCTGTCGCTCGTCTCCCTGGCGCCCGCCACTCCCCGGCAGGCTTGCGGGTCGAATAGATTTACCCTGTGTCCGCAGAGCAAGGAATCCAACCGCCAGAGGTCATTAGACCAGCTTTTACCTGACGGGTAGGGAGGCCGCTGTGTAAGTCCGCCAAGCTGTCGGAAAAGTTACGTGTTTGCGTTGACGGAAATGGCGTTACCGCGCCGTCATCGCGCCATCCACGACATGCTCCTGCCCACTGATATAGCTTGAGGCATCCGAGGCGAGGAACAGGACCAGCTCGGCCACTTCTTCAGGCCGACCGGCCCGTCCCATCGGGCTGGACTGTGTCGCGATCGCTTCGACGTCCATCTGGTTGGCCCCTGAATGCGCCGTGAGCGCGGCGATCCGGTCTTCATCCATCGCTTCGGTCATGCGGGTGATCGATTTCTGCCAGATCGGCGTATCGATGATGCCTGGATGGACCGAGTTGACCCGGATGCCCGAGCCCATCTGGGCGCACTCCACGGCCGCGGCCTTGGAGAAAAGCCGGACCGCGCCCTTTGACGTGCAATAGGCGCTGGCCCCGGCGGCGCCGCGCAGGCCGGCCACGGATGAGATGTTCACAATAGACCCGCCTTTGGTTCCCATGGACCGTATCGCTGCGCGGGTGCCTAGGAAGACGCTGTCGACATTGACGGTCATCTGCTTGCGCCAGTCATCCAAGGTGAAGTCAGCGATTGCGCCCGCTATGGCGATCCCGGCATTGTTGACGAGGATGGACGGGGCGCCGAAAGCATTCTCTGTTTGACCAAAGATAGCGTCCCACATGCTTTTGTCGGTCACATCCTGGTGAGCGGTTACAATGCGCCCTCCAGCGTCTGTCACCAGCTTCTCGGTGACCCGCAATCCTTCATCGTCGATGTCCGTCGCCATGATGGCGGCACCTTCGCGCGCCAGCACTTCTGCGCATGCCCTGCCGATGCCGCTCCCGGCCCCTGTTATGATGGCGACTTTGCCGTCTACTTGGCCCATGTTTTCCTCCCGCTTTTTGCATTGCATGTAGCAGTGGAATGGCTTGACCTGCCAGTGGTTTTAAGGTTTACCCCGCGTCTCTAAACGGGATGGTGCAGGGCCGCCGTTGAAATCGTGGGTGCGAATGAGCGCCGCCCACCGACCTGCGTCGACAAAGAGGTACTACCATGTCACGTCGCCACAGCGCGAAGTACAAGATCGACCGTCGCGTCGGTGAAAACATCTGGGGCCGTCCGAAGTCCCCCGTCAACAAGCGTAACTACAAGCCCGGTCAGCACGGCCAGAACCGCCGCAACAAGGTCTCCGACTTTGGTCTGCAGCTGATGGCGAAGCAGAAGCTGAAAGGCTACTACGGCGACATCACGGAAAAGCAGTTCCTTCGCATCTACGAAGAAGCGAACCGCATGAAGGGCAACACATCCGAGAACCTGATCGGCCTGCTGGAATCGCGTCTCGATTCCATCGTCTACCGCGCGAAATTCGTGCCGACGATCTTCGCAGCCCGTCAGTTCGTCAATCACGGCCACGTCATGATCAATGGCCGCCGCTGTAACATCGGCTCCGCGCGCGTGAAGCCGGGCGACGTTGTCCAGATCCGTGAGAAATCCCGCAACATGGCGCTCGTTCTGGAAGCCCTCGGCAGCGCCGAGCGCGACATCCCGGAATATGTGGACGTCGACCCGAAAGCCATGAGCGCGACCTATGTGCGCGTTCCTGAACTGTCTGACGTGCCATACCCGGTCCAGATGGAACCGGCCCAGGTGGTCGAATTCTACTCCTCGTAAGAGGACTGAATTCCTTGAACATTCTAGAAGGCCGCGCCAGACTGGTGCGGCCTTTCTTATTGGAGATACCGACCGAATGAACATCCCTGATATTGCGCATGTCCGCCAGCACCTGATTGCCAAGCCCGGCGAGCCTTTCTCCCTGGCGGCGCGGCCGACACGGGATGAAGCGATCTTTAATGACAAGGAAGACGCCAAGACGAGCCTGAAAAAGGACGCGGCCGTCATCAACGAATTGAAGGATATGCTTTACGCCCACAAGAAGCAGTCCGTGCTGGTCGTGCTGCAGGGCATGGACACGTCCGGCAAGTCGGGCACCATTCGCAATGTCTTCGCTGACACCACGCCGCTCGGCATGGAAGTGAAGGCCTTCAAGGCGCCGAGCAAGAATGAACTGGCCCGCGACTATCTCTGGCGCGTCCACAATGCCGTGCCGAAGAAGGGCCATGTCGGCATCTTTGACCGGTCCCATTATGAAGATGTGCTGGTGGTGAAGGTGCGCGGCTTTGCCAGCCCCGAAGACATCGAACAGCGCTATGACCAGATCAACGCCTTCGAAAAGCACATGACCCAGAATGGCGTCATTATCGTCAAATGCATGCTGAATGTGGGGTATGAGGAGCAGGGCGTCCGGCTCGCGGAGCGTCTCGTCGAACCGCACAAGCTGTGGAAGTTCAATCCGGCAGACCTCGACGACCGCAGGGACTGGGACAAGTTCATGGGGGCGTATGAGACGGCCGTGGAGCGATGCTCAACGGACCATGCGCCCTGGTACGTCATTCCGGCCGACAGCCGTACACGGCGGAATGCCATGATTGCCCGGCTGGTGCGCGGGGCGCTCGAGGAGCTCAGTCTGGAATGGCCGAAACCGGGCTATAAGCCGGAAGATTTTGACATAGGCTGAGACCGGGGAGAGCACGCTCTCCCCGATGCTTCGGCAGGTCAGCCGCCGTGGAAATCGGTGGAGCCGCCACTAATCGGCTTGTTCGCCGAGCGCGAGGCCGGATTGCCATAGATATCGACGCTACCGCCGCTGGACGTCTTGCTCGTGGCGGAGTCGCTGGCATAAGCCCGCACCGATCCACCACTGCTGGCTTTTGCCTCGACCGACTGACAGGTCAGGCCCTTGGCATTCGCGCTTCCGCCGGAGGAGGCCTTTATCTCCAGGGTCGTGCATTCGCCATGCACAAACACCGCTGCGCCGCTGGAGACCTCAATCTCCATCGGACCCGATTGCAGGCCTTCTGCGAGCAGGGACGAGCCGGAGCTGGCTTCGATCTCGTTGAGGTCCGGGCCAGTCACGGTGAATTTCACCCGGACCTTGTTGCCCCAGCCGCTGGTCGATTTGCGGGACAGGTAGAGGCGGTCCCCATCAAGGCGAACCTTGACGTCGTCCGGGCCGCCCCGGTCAAATTCCGCCGTGATGGAATATTCCGGAGAGCGGGTGAATTTCACTTCGACCCCGGCGGCGATATCGAGTTCGTCAAAACCGGACAGATTGTAGACTTGGGTCGTGTCAGCTGAGGCGCTGTAGAGCGTTGCGGACAGGGCAAGCGCGGCAAGGCCGGATGCGATGATAACTGATTTTTTCATGGTCTGGCTCCTTTTGGTGCTCGGTGTCAGGATTTGATGGAAATGTCGCCGCCACTCGACTCGTTGAGATCGACTTGGGTCGGTGCGCCGTAGACATTGATGTCGGCGCCACTGGACGCTTTGGCTTCCAAGGCCTCGGTGACGCTGACGGACACGTCCGCGCTACTGGATGCTTCGATCTCGGCGGAATTGCACAACAGATCCTTGGCTTCAACGTCGGCTGATGACGACGCATCCACCGTAATCTCGTCGCATGTCCCCGAGAGCACCACATCGGTGCTGGACGAGGCATCAACATCGACATCTGCAGTGCTTTCCAACACAAGTTTGATGTCGGAGCTGGAGGAGGCGTCAATTCTGGCCCGGCTATCGGTGACTGCATGGGCGATCACATCCGCGCTCGAGGTTGCCTCGATTGATATTGCCCCGGCAATGAAGTCGGAGGCGTCGATGCTGGAGGAGGAAGACGCGTCCATGTCTGCTGAGGCGGCGCGACCGGAAACAATCAGTTTACCGCTCGAAGAAGAGTCCAGTTCGATTTCCCCCGCATCGATCCCGGAGGCTTCGAGAATTGAGGATTGCGCCACGTCCAGTTCGGAAATGCTCGGCGATGTGACGATCACCGTATAGGAAGGCTTGCGCTTTCCGTTCACTTTCACGCGCAAGTCGCCGTCAACGAGATCCACATGAAGGTTTGCGCGTAGCGATTTCAGAAACCCCAGACTTTCCCGGCTAATCTGAAGCTCACCATCATCAGATTTGATGCTGATATCTGAAAAGTCACCTTCTGCCTGTTCAACGATGACCGAAGTCTCAGATCCCGTTTGGTACAGGACCTTGATGCCGCCATTCACATCAATGCCGGAGAAGGAGTCGACTTGGAAGTCCTGCGTCTCGGCCAGAGCCGGCAAGGCTGCGATGGACAGGGCGGACAGGGAAATGAGCGCGCGTTTCATGGGGTGCCTCCGATTTGATGAGGCAAGTATGATGTATCGAATAACGATAAGTCAATATATTGTTTTTCAATAATATGTAAAAATCCGTGCGTGTGCTCTGTCATCCGGTGTCGGCATTGCAGAAAACAACCTGCCGATAAATACGGGGTCAGGCGTTCTGGCTGGCAAGCTGTCCGAACAGGTCGTAATCATCCGCGCCAGTGATCGCCGCCGAGACAATGTCGCCCGCTTTCAGGTGACCTGCATTTTCCAGATAGACCACGGCATCGACTTCCGGCGCATCGGCTTTGGTCCGGGCTACCATCTCGCCCGCTTCACCCGCCGGGCCGTCAATGATCACGTCCTGAATCGTGCCGATTTGCGCGGCGGCGCGTTCGGCTGACACCTTGGCCTGCACTTCCATGAAGCGGTGCCAGCGCTCTTCCTTGACCTCGTCTGGCACATGGCCCGGCAGGTCGCGGCTGTCGGCATGGGCGACGTTTTCATACTGGAAACAGCCGGCACGGTCGATCTTTGCCTCGCGGATGAAATCCAGCAGGACCTCGAAATCCTCTTCGGTTTCGCCCGGAAATCCGACGATGAAGGTCGAGCGGATGGCAAGATCCGGCACGTCCCGGCGCCACTGCAGGATGCGTTCGAGCACACGGTCCTGCTTGGCAGGCCGTTTCATGGCCTTCAGCACCGGCGCAGAGGCGTGCTGGAACGGAATGTCGAGATAGGGCGTGATCAGGCCCTCGGCCATCAGCGGAATGACTTGGTCCACATGCGGATAGGGGTAGACGTAATGCATCCGCGTCCACACGCCGAGACTGCCCAGCCCCTCGGCCAGATCGAGGAAGCGTGTCTGGTATTCCGTGCC
>Ga0181370_1000062_pt1 | contig 26623 bp, 28 predicted proteins | sample LowvirmetaG_7_FD_130091 | JGI IMG/M metagenome (GOLD analysis project Ga0181370, IMG submission 130091) | Marine viral communities from the Subarctic Pacific Ocean - Lowphox_06 viral metaG | ecosystem: Environmental > Aquatic > Marine > Oceanic | place: Subarctic Pacific Ocean | collected...
TAACAATGGCTATAAGTAATTGCTTGTTCTCGCCTACTTCTGAAAATCCTCGCGGATTTTCAGCTTGGTGTGTACTTGCAAAGTTAAGTGCTAATCCACGCAACTACTCATAGCCGAACCGTTAGGTACAATTTAATTATATCTCGCAATTCGAGCTCTTCGCTTTGTAGAAATCGAGCAACTTAAATTCTCTTTTAATTCCACCAATGCCTAAAAGAAGTAATGACTTTCAGAGACTTATAAAACTAATTGAATCTCAGTTGGCAGAAGAAAATATTACCGTAACTGAATCTAAATTGCTTGAGGATAAAAGAAACGATGTTCAAAGAGAAGTAGATATATTCATTGAAACAGAAGTAAATGGACATCCTGTTAATATTGCAATCGAATGTCGAGATCATAAAAGAAAATCTGGAATGCAATGGATAGACTCATTAATTGGTAAATATGAATACTTACCAATACATAAAATTATAGCTGTTTCAAGGTCAGGATTTACAGATACTGCTTACGAAGCAGCAACAAAAAGTAATATTGAACTATTAACACTTGAAAAAGCAATTGAAGAAGATTGGGTCAGAGATGTAAAGAATATTGATGCGATGTATATAACACTAGTTAGATTTATTCCTATATCAATTTTTTATGAATCAAATCAAGTTCTTTTCGAGAAAGATGAATCAAAAATCAGTGTTTTTAACCTTGAAGGAAAAAGAGTTGGGAATTTGAATGAGTACCGTACCTCCATTTTCAATAAACCAGACATCAAAAATCCAATGAGAGAGACTCTCATTAAAGCTTATGACGAAGAAAAAGGGGATTTCAAAAAAGGAAATATAGCAGAAGCTAAATGGACTTTGAAAAAGCCTCTGATTCTAAAGGATAATTTTGGGTTTGAGATTGAGATAAAATCAATCTCGTACAAATTTAAATGTAAAGTAGAAAAAGCATCTGTACCCACTCAAAAGTATAAATACGGAGAGGCACAAGTCGCTACAGTTTCCAATGAGATGCATGACATGAAAGTAATGATGAGTGTCAGCGAAAGTAAACAAAATGAACCCAATTTAGCTATATTATTAGAGATTGAATTAAACAATGGGAAATTATTTAAGGATGAGATAATTACTGCGCCACTTCCTCAAAATGAAGGACTAATTAAATTTACCAGATATATGCTAGGTTAACCTAAACTAATTTGTACCTAACAAGCCTTTCAAACGGACTCGGTTAGGTTTCGGAACTCTAATTTTAACACACTACCTTAAACGCTGGGTCGTTAGCCAAACTCAATAAATGGGCCATACTCTTACCCAAATCAAGACCAAGGTTTACGATCCATGCGCGCTTGAAATTTCCGGCTTCAAGCCTGAAACGGAAAGCAAAGAATATAATGCTTCCCAATTTGAATTGAATGGATTACAGATCATTAACAGAAATGCTAAGATCACTCCTAAGAAAGTTGGTCAGTTTGTGACCTTCTGGAAGCGAAGCAAAAACGGGCCTATTGAACCTTTCCATGAAAATGATTCCTTTGATTTTTTTACAGTGAACGTACAGGCCAATAACCAATTGGGGCAATTTGTATTTCCGAAATCGGTATTGATCAAAAAAGGAATCATCTCAACCCTTCAAAAAGAAGGAAAACGAGCATTCCGTGTTTATCCCGCCTGGGACATTTCGAAAAGCAAACAAGCAGAACGAACTCAAAAGTGGCAGTTAGAATATTTCTATCACATTAATGATTCAATTGACTTCGATAGGGTTAGAAAATTGTATGGAGTTGAATAACTGTGGAGTAATTCGTCATGCTGAACAGCTAAACAAATTAGAGCGTGATTCAGCATCTGTAAAGACTGAGAATCTGTTTCAGAAAAATCCGCCCTTAGTATTTAAGACGGAGAAGAGAACGTGATCCGGATACGTCTGCGAAGCAGGAATAATCCTTTCAGGTGAAGAGTGTCTAATTTTCTCAGGATGAACGAAGACCTTTAGGATTATTCAGCGCAGGATCAGTGAACCCGTCTTAAATACTTCGGCTTGATCTTTTGCTACTTTTGTATCAAGACAAAAGTAGGAGACCGTATTCCAAGCTATACGTGTTTATAGGGTTGAGTTATTTTATTCTATGTACTTTTGTACCGACAAAAGTACCAAAAGCTCCCGACAAGAATTATTGGCGCGAACTCCATTACATCGACTAATCATTACAAAAGGTCTTCGTTCGTATGATACATATTCACGAATCAGCCAGAGTGTAATGATTACTCCTTCGGAGTCGTCGATTTCATTGCGTTCTTGGCTCGCCAATAATTCTAAGTTCGGTGAGGCTGGAAGCTTGATCTGAAATCTTAGTGAATTACCTGACATCTACAAGGATGACCATATTTATTTATGTGTGAATTGATTAACGATTATAATTCTGCTTTCTCATACAATTATTCCTTATCGTAGGCGCAACTTAAAAATGAGGAATGAAAAAACTAATTTTAGGACTACTGATTGTCCAGCTGGTTGGTTGTAGCGAAACCCGGAAAAATAATCCCGAAAACATTATTGAGGATTTCGTTACACAAGTAGAATCTGATCTTCAAAGTGATAACATCAACGGGAGTATTTCGGTAGCTGTTATAAAATCTGAGAAAATTCTTTCCTCTGATGATTTTGGTTATCTGAACCACAATAAAACTGAAGTTTCTGATTCTGAAACACTTTATCGAATAGGTTCTCTAACAAAGTCATTTACAGGATTCCTTTTGGTGAAATTACATCAGGATAGTGTTCTGAATATGAATGATCCTGTTGAAAAATATTTACCTGAGATCAAATCTTTGATCGGTTATGATAAACATTCTCCAATTACTTTTAAGCAATTAGCTTCTCATACATCAGGTCTGGATCGCGAAACCAGAAACAGAGAGTCTAATTTTGGTTTGGTTTCAGAATGGGAAGAAAAACTGATCAATGCACTTCCTCAAACTTCTTTCAGATCAAAACCGGACGAGAGATTTAGATACTCAAATATTGGATATGCCATTTTAGGATTAGCCATGTCCAGGGCTACAAACAAAACATATATAGAACTGATTGAAGAACAAATTCTTTCTCCATTAAAAATGACGAATACTTTTTTTGTTATACCTGAAAAGAAAAAGCAAAAACTTGCTGAAGGCATGGCGGGTGGACCAACCGCTGAGTTAAACTTTCAGCTACCTTTAGATGAACATAACGGACGAGGATACCGAATTCCCAATGGCGGACTTTATTCCACTGTATCGGATCTATCTGAATTTATGAAAGCTTGTATGGGAGAATCCAAACTGTTAAATGAAGAGAGTTTAGAAATACTACAATCATCGCAAACCCCGACAACAAGATTAAGAGCCAACTACAGCTTGGGATTTAATTTATATTCAGATCAGGGAATTAATACAGTTGGTCACGGAGGTTCAACTCCCGGATATTCAGCTCATTTTGAGTTTGAAAAAAATAGTAAGTACGGAGTGATTCTTCTGAGAAACTATAATTTCGGAAATACCAATTTAGACCTCATATCGAATTCACTGTTAAGGACTTTAAGTACCTTAGATTTATAATTCTAAGAAAATTTCGCCCTCATTCTTTAAGGCGGAAGAGTGAGTGGATCCGAATTCACAAACCATCCCAGGTTACTTTTATTATTATTATCCTGAATAAGTTCGTGGTATAATATATCAGCAAATATTTACTTAACTCTACTCATGAATATAACAGGAAAGTCAATCAGGCCTTTTATTGGGGCAAAAAACTACACTGTTTCACGAAGATTTTATAGAGATCTTGGTTTTAAAGAAATAATCACATCCCCAAACATGTCTTATTTCCATATTGACGGTTTCGGATTTTATTTACAAGACGCTTACGTTAAAGACTGGATCGATAATTCAATGATTTTCCTTGAAGTAAGTGACTTAGATGCCACTTTAAAACATGTACAAGGTTTAGCATTGACTGATGAATATGAAAATGTACGATTGTCTGAAATTGTATATAATGACTGGGGAAATGAATTTTTCCTTCACGATCCCAGCGGAATATTATGGCATTTTGGAAAGTTTAAAGCATAATGGCTTTCAAGCTCGAACATTCACCCTTCTTAGCGTAAGCGTCGCGCTTGTGCGGAAATATTTGGTCTGGTAAATAGAATCTATACACCACAAAGATCTTGGAGCAAGTTCAGGATTGTAGATGTTAGATAATTCGATGACAGATTAATAGTTATCGTTCTGGAAAAATTCGCCCTTAGTATTTAAGACGGAGAAGAGAGCGTGATCCGGATGCGTCTGTGAAGCAGGAATAATCCTTTCTGGTGAGGAGTGTCATTATATTCTCAGAATGAACGAAGACCTTTAGGATTATTCAGCGCAGGATCAGTGAACCCGTCTTAAATACTTCGGCTTGATCTTTTGCTACTTTTGTATCAAGACAAAAGTAGGTGCCCATATTCTAAGCTAAATGTATTTATAAGGCTCAGTTACTTTGTTCTATGTACTTTTGTACCGCTACTGAGCTTCCTCAGCACAGGCTCCAGTACCAAAAGCTCCCGACAAAAATTATTGGCGCGAACTCCATTACATCGACTAATCATTACAAAAGGTCTTCGTTCGTTTGATACATATTCCCTAGTCAGCCTGAGTGTAATGATTGCTCCTTCGGAGCCGTCGATTTCATTACGTTCTTTGCTCGCCAATAATTCTAAGTTCGGTGTAGTTGGAGACTTTTTCTGAAATCTAAAAAATCCTATAAAGCCAGGTCTCTATAATTCCTCGGCCATCATCTAAAACAATTGATAGTAGCTGTTTCTTCTCTTTTACCTTAAAATTGAACGGTGGCTCCAATATTTGCAATCCACTTTTCTTTTTTAGTCTCGTTCCCTGTCCTGAAATGATATCTATATTTGGATCAAAATCTCCTTCAGGAATATGCTCTGTAAGAACTACATATTTATAGCTATTCAATTTTTGGACTACACTCTTTACTTCTGCATTCGATAAGTGCTGAAGAACTTGTCTCAGTATTGCACAATCAGCTTCAGGCAGTTCAACATTGGCTATATTCAAACACCGGAATTCCAAATGATCAGCTTTGAACATCTGCTTATTTCTCTCGATCAATTCAGGTACAATATCTACAGCAATGTATTTCTTAGAATGTTGTACCAGCTCTTTCCCCACATTGAAATCTCCGCATCCCAAGTCACAAACCGTTAGTGAATCATCAAAAGAAGACAAAAAAGATCTTACAATATTGATATACGGATCTACTAACTCAGAAAGATGTGAACCATCTCCTGAATAAAATTCGTCACTCTCTCCTCCCCAAAGATTCATTTCATAAACCTGAGCCATTGCTGCTTTGGTAGGCCATGGTTTTTTTGAATTTTTACTCATCTCTGAATTCTTCGGAAATAATTTACTTTACTCTTATAGCCTGTCCGTTGGACTTTTATATAAACCTAAAGTACAAAATTTCAGCTCAGGCTCTCTCGAAAACCAAAAAGGTCAGGTCATCGGTTTCACGGCGATCGGTTTCGATCCAGATTTTGCCGATATCATCGCGATATTCCGGAAAGTAAGTATCTCCATCGTATTCTTTGTTTACCTGTGTTACGATCATTTTATCGGCCATAGGTAGCGCATCTCTATACAAGACTCCACCACCTATTATGAATATTTCTTCTTCATCCAATTCATCCAAGGCAATTTGTAAGGAAGTATACGTATCAACATTATCGTAGGTCTTGGTTCTGGTGAGAACGATGTTTTTTCTACCGGGAAGTGGAATCTCATTCAATTCTTCAAACACACCTCTTCCCATGATCATAGTTCCGCCCAAGGTGGTTTGTTTGAAGTGCTTCAGGTCTTCAGGATAGCGCCACGGCAGTCCGCCCTCCTTTCCAATTACAAGATTCGGGTCATGAGCAACGACTATCGTCAATGTCATACTGCAACCTCAAATTTGATCACTGGATCAGGATCGTAGTTATGAAGTTTAAAATCATCAAAAGTCAGCTCGTCAACCGGCTTTTTGGCAATTTCCAAAGTTGGTAATTCACGAGGTTCTCTTTTAAGCTGTTCTTTCAGTCCGTCCACATGATTTACATAGATATGTGCGTCCACAATAGTATGTGCAAATGTACCCGGCTCTAAACCAACTTCCTGAGCTATTGCCATTGTCAATGCAGAATAACACGCCAAATTGAATGGAATTCCCAATGCAATGTCACCTGAACGTTGAGTTAGGTGACAGTTCAGTTTTCCGTTACTTACATTAAAAATATACATGATATGACATGGTGGAAGCGCCATTTCTCCCAACAATCCCGGATGCCAGGTACTTACCACAATTCTTCGGCTGTTCGGATTGGTTTTAAGCATATCGATAGCACGTTGAACCTGATCGAATTCTTTACGAACCCAGGTTTCACTTTCTACAGCTCCTCCGGTTCCTTCAAGATTTACATTTTCTTTTTCCAGATAAGGGAATCGTCTCCAAAGCACAGGATAGATCGGACCAACATGCCCGTCTTCATCAGCCCAGGCATCCCAGATATGGCAATCGTTTTCATCGCGTAGCCAACGAATGTGATCTTCTCCGCGTAAATACCATAACAATTCCAGGATAACAGAACGGAAAAATACTTTCTTAGTAGTCAACAAAGGAAATCCTTCTGACAGATCTACTTTATAGAATTCCGCAAAATTTGATATGGTATCGGTACCTGTTCTGTTTTCTTTTCGTACGCCGTTTTCAAGAACGTTTTTTACAAGATCCAGATATGCTTTCATTGATTGATATAACGATTAGAGTAAAATTCCACTGAGTAAAAATACAGCAATGCTAAAATAAATAATGATTCCGCTTACATCCACTATTGTTGCAACAAAAGGTGCTGATGAAACAGCAGGATCGAGTCCGACTTTAGATAATATAAAAGGAAGCATTGCTCCTATCACATTTCCAAATACAACTATCAGTAATAAACTGGATGCAACAACACTGGCCTTTAGCACCAGTTCCATATTCATCGGGTCGCCATCGATCAAACCCCAGACTATTAGTGTGGCAAAGCCCAGAACGCCTAAAATGGAACCCAGCATCAGGCCGGAACTTCCTTCTTTTTTGAGAACCATTTTCCATCCATCTGATTTAATATCGTCTGTTGCCAATGCTCGAATGATCAACGTTGCAGCCTGCGAGCCTGAGTTCCCACCACTTGCTATCAGTAATGGCACAAAGTAAGACAGCAAGACAATTTTCTGAAGCACTTCCTCATAACCGCTCATGGTCAGCGCAGTCAAAATCTGTCCAACAAAAAGTACGATCAACCATGTAATCCTTTTCTTCACGAGTTTGCCTACTGTAGTCTGAGAATAGTAATCATCCAGCGCGTCCATACCCGCCATTTTCTGCATATCCTCTGTTGCTTCTTCCTCAGCAACGTCGATCACATCATCTACGGTAACTATTCCAACTAAAATTCCATCCGTATCCACAACCGGAAGAGCCGCTCTGTCATACTTCGCGAACATTTTAACCGCTTCTTCCTGATCTTCATAAGCCATCAGCGTTTCGAAAGATCTGTCCATCAACGTTTCGATAGTCTCTTCAGGATCGGCAAGTATCAATTCTGTTAACCGCAGATCATCTATCAGATATTCTTTGTCATCAACTACATAAATACGGTTTAAAGTCTCAGCTACTTCCGCATATTTACGGATATGTTTCATGCTCCGCTCGATGGTCCAGTCGGTTTTTACACGAACATATCTTGGCGTCATCAAACGTCCAACACTCTCTTCCGGATAACCGAGCAACTTCTTAACTTGCTTCTGGTCTTCCAGATTCATCGAGTTCATCACACGTTGAGTAAGGTGACCCGGTAATTCTTCCATCAGAGACACTTGCTCATCAGGTTCCAGATTTACCATTACATCGCTCAACTGTTGCCTATTGAAGAGCTCAAGTAGTTCTACTCCTTTTCCGGATGGGAGTGCAGAAAAAACATCTGCTGCCAGAGGCTTTTTGAGCAGTCTGAAAATAACTACCGCTACATCTCCTTCAAGTTCTACCAAAAGGTCGGCTATATCAGCAGCCGGAACATCAGCCAGAACGTCTTTGAGAGCAACCCAGTCTTTTGCCTGGATAAGTTCTTCGAATTCCGGTTTTATGAGCTGCACAAGCATAGTCAGAGGACTTAAAAAATGATTCTTTCAGCAGGCTAAGAATCGTATTAAATCGACCAAAAAACAAGTTTAGATATTGATGATTTGCTGGTGATATTTATTCAAGCTTACTTTTATTGTAGGGTGTTTGTTCGTATTAAAAAAATGAGCGTCTCTGTAGATGTCAGATAATTCACAAACAAAAAATTATCGCACTTATAATCCTGACAATTTTAATCTGGTTCCGATGCTCTGCGTCGGAACCGAACCTTCCCGGCTAAGAAGTAGTTCATTTGCACTCTGTACTTTTGTACCGACAAAAGTACCAAAAGCTCCCGACAAGAATTATTGGCGCGAACTCCATTGCATCGACTAATCATTACAAAAGGTCTACGAACGTATGATACATATTCAAGAATCAGCCAGAAGTGTAATGATTGCTCCTTTGGAGCCGTCGATTTCATTGCGTTCTTGGCTCGCCAATAATTCTAAAGGTCGGTGTGGTGGAGGCTTTTTCTGAAATCGTTGTAAATTATCTAGCTTCCATAAGAACGATGAAGTATTTGACTTCCGGTTAGAACCTACCGAACGCCCAGAGTTTTAAGAGCTACTTTTGCCGCTTCCTGTTCCGCACTTTTTTTGCTTCTTCCCTTCCCTGCACCCAATTCCTTGTTATCAACTATAACCATGATCTCAAATATTTTATCATGACCGGGACCTGATTCTGAAACAACTTTATAGCTGGGTAAACTCATTTTTTCGGCTTGAGTATATTCCAGAAGCGCACTTTTAAAATTATCGACCTGATTTACCAGTTTTTTGAAATCTACCTGTTTCTCAAATACTTCGGATACAAACATAAAAGCGTTTGCATATCCTTTTGTTATGTAAACTGCGGCTATTATAGATTCAAAAACATCAGCTAAAATACTTTTTGAAATACTTACCTGATCTGATCTCTCTCCCAGCTCAAGTAAATCTTCTATTCCCAGTTTAATGGAGAATTTGGCTAAAGTCTCTCCTTTTACAAGTTTGGCTCTGCTTTTGGTTAAAAATCCTTCATTTGCTGTAGGAAATTTTTCAAAGAGAACTTCAGCTGCTATCAAATCAAGGACTGCATCCCCTAGGAATTCCAATCGTTCGTAGGACTCATGGCTTGAGTATTGGTCATTGGCAAGTGTAGATCTGTGCCTGAGTGCTCTTAAAAATAAAGAAGGATCATCGATTTCAAAACCAATGATCCTTTCCAATTGTAATAACCGTTCGTTTTTAACCTGATCTTTTGATAGATCTTTTTTCTTAAATAAAGACCTTAACCAGGTTGGCATAAACTATTATTCTTCAAATTTTTTGAATACTAACGAAGTGTTATGTCCACCAAACCCGAAAGCATTGTTAACTGCATACTTTACATCTCTGGCAACGGCTTCATTTGCGGTATAATTAAGATCACATTTAGGATCCTGATCAAACAAATTAATTGTTGGCGGAACCAAACTGTGATAGATAGCAAGCAAGGAAGCAACTGATTCGATAGCTCCTGCTGCACCTAAAGTATGTCCCGTCATAGACTTAGTGGAATTCAAATTGATCTTTTTAGCATGATCACCGAAAACTTTCTTAATAGAATTTGTTTCAGCAATATCACCAAGAGGAGTTGAAGTTCCGTGCATGTTAATATGATCGACATCTTCCGGCTTAATTCCAGCAGCTTCCAGCGCGTTATTCATAGCTAACTGAACTCCACCACCATCAGGATCAGGAGCAGTAATATGATAGGCATCTGCAGAATATCCATAACCTACGATCTCACCATAAATTCTGGCTCCACGTTTTTTGGCCATTTCATACTCTTCGAGAAAGAAGATTCCGGCACCTTCTCCGAGAACGAAACCATCTCGATTAACATCAAATGGTCTGGAAGCAGTGGCAGGGTCATCATTTCTGGTAGACATAGCTTTCATGGAGTTAAATCCTGAAATACCAATCTGTGTAACAGGAGCTTCTGAACCTCCTGTCACAGCCATATCTGACTGTCCATACCGAATTGCATCATATGCTGCACCAATATTGTTAGATCCGGTAGCACACGCAGAGACAACACTGAAGTTTGGTCCCCTGAACCCGTACTTAATAGAGATCTGTCCCGGAACTAGATCCGGAATAAGCATTGGAATAAAAAAGGGAGATACACCACGCGCACCTCTATTGTGGAACTCAATAGATTGGTCGTAGAATGTCTTCATACCACCAATTCCGGTTCCTACAATAACAGCAACCCGATCTTTATCAATTGATTCAAGATCAATACTACTGTCTTTAATAGCCTCTTCCGAAGCTACCAATGCATATTGGGCAACATTATCCAGTCTGCGCGCTTCTTTTCTATCGAAATAGTCAGAAGATTCGTACTCTGGTATTGTTGCAGCAAATTTTGTTGGAAATCCTTCAGTATCGAAATGCTCAATAGTTCTGGCACCACTTTTACCTGAAATCAACCCATTCCAGAAATCAGGAGCACTCTTACCAACCGGGGTAAGAGCGCCAATTCCTGTTACAACGACTCTACGTGTTGTCATAAATTAAATAAAGTTTTTTAAGATAGTTTACCCGAAAGGTAGCTTACTGCATCACCAACTGTTGCAATGTTTTCAGCATCTTCATCAGGAATACTGAGATCGAATTCTTTTTCGAATTCCATAATTAACTCAACTGTATCTAGTGAGTCAGCTCCAAGATCATTTGTGAAGTTTGCATCTGAAACAACTTCTGATTCATCAACACCAAGTTTATCGATGATAATGTCTTTTACTTTTGATTCTACATCTTGTGACATATTGTGTCCTTTAAGGTTATTTAGTAGTTAAGTTTTACTATAATAAATTAAACATAAAAATTCATTCAAGCACTAGCAATAAGCTACATTGCCATTCCGCCATCCACACGGATAGTTTCACCGGTAATATACGCACTCATATCTGATGCTAAAAATACAACTGCATCAGCAACTTCAGTGGCTTCTCCTGCTCTTCCGAGAGGGGTTTCAGCCTTAATTCCTTCTAAAACTTTTTCATCCAATTGATCTGTCATGTCCGTTAGAATGTATCCCGGAGCAATTACGTTCGCTCTTATATTTCGAGATGCTAGTTCTTTAGCATAAGATTTGGTGAAACCAATTATACCTGCTTTTGAAGCAGAATAGTTGGTTTGGCCGCCGTTTCCTGAAATTCCAACCACAGAACTAATATTAATGATTGAACCACCTCGATTCTTCATCATTGGTCTGGCAGAAGCTTTAGAGTAGTTAAAAACACTCTTCAAATTTGTAGTGATAACATCATCCCATTGTTCTTCACTCATTCGAAGGATTAAATTATCTTTTGTTATTCCCGCATTGTTAACCAGCACATCAATTTTACCGAATTCTTCGGTTATTGTCTTAATAACTCCTTCAGCTTGTGTGTAATCGACAGCATCAGCCTGAAAAGCTATTCCTTTTTGCCCTAAAGCTTCGATTTCTTTAACTACTTCATTAGCCGCATCCGCTGAACGTGCATAAGTAATGGCTACGTCAGCACCAAATTCAGCAAGTCTGATTGCGATCGATCTTCCGATTCCACGACTTCCTCCGGTTACTAAACAGCTTTTTCCTTCTAAAGATAAACCCATGATTATTCTATTATTGATATCCTGAAATTTCTGCTTTTCTGTCGGTTCTTTTTACCAAACCTTGTAAAACTTTGCCCGGACCCACTTCAACAAAAGATGAAGCTCCGTTTGCAATCATATTCTGCAATGTCTGTGTCCAGCGAACCGGATTCATCAATTGATCCAGTAAATTTGATCTTATTTCGTCAACATCAGACGTTGGTTTTGCAGTAAAGTTGCTGTAAATAGGACATGAAGGTGTGTTTATTTCCAAACTCTCGAGCGATTCCTTCAACCCAACAAAAGCCGGCTCCATCAATGAAGAGTGGAAAGCTCCTGATACCGGCAGTAACATAGCCATTCTGGCTCCTTCTTCCTTAGCTATATCAACTGCTGCTTTTACTGCTTCCACATAACCTGAAATTACTAACTGTCCGGGACAATTATAGTTTGCTGCTACCACTTCTTTGCCGGTTTGTTCCGTAGCTTTTTTACAAACTAATTCTACTTTGTCATCATCCATACCAATAATCGCGGCCATTGTTCCCGGATTGGACGCTCCTGCTGCCTGCATTAATTCTCCACGACGCCGAACGATCTTCAATGCATCTTCGAAACTTACTGCTCCGCATGCAACCAAAGCTGAAAACTCTCCAAGGCTATGGCCGGCAACCATATCAGGTGCTGCATCTAATGTTTTGTATAAGGCTATTGAATGAAGAAATATTGCGGGTTGTGTAAATTCAGTTTGCTTTAATTTTTCTTCAGGACCTTCAAACATTATTGACTTCAGGTCTATACCAAGTACTGTATTTGACTGTTCAACTAATTTTGCAAACTCAGGGTTAGAATCGTAGTGATCCTTGCCCATTCCAACAAATTGCGAACCTTGTCCGGGAAACAGATATGCTGTGCTCATTATTTTATCCCCCACTTAAGATAAATAGCACCCCATGTAAATCCTCCACCAAAAGCAGCCAAGATCAAATTATCTCCGTGGTTCAATTTGTCTTTCCAATCATATAAACAAAGTGGGATTGTAGCTGCAGTAGTATTACCGTACTTATTTATGTTTATCATCACTTTTTCTGAGGATAAACCCATACGATTGGCCGTAGCATCGATAATTCTCATATTAGCCTGATGGGGAACTAACCAGGCTACATCTTCCGGCTCTAGATTATTTTTCTTCATAATCTCTAAAGAAACATCTGCCATTCCCATCGTTGCTTTTTTAAATACAGCTCGACCATCCTGCGTTACGTGGTGTTGTCTGTTTTGCACAGTTTCAATAGTTGCAGGATTTCTACTTCCACCTGCGTGCTGATACAGACTACAATTTGTATCTCCTTCAGAATAATGTATATGATCAATTATACCTGTTCCATCTGTAGATTCTTCGAGAATTACAGCTCCGGCTCCATCTCCGAATAAAATACTTGTTGTTCTGTCTGTGTAATCCAGAATGGAGCTCATTTTATCAGTACCAATAACCAATACTTTCTTGGCTCTGCCTGATTCTATATACATAGAGCCTGTAGTTAAGGCATACAAAAATCCCGAACAAGCAGCAGACAAGTCAAAAGCGAAAGCATTTTTAGCGCCAATTAGATTCTGAACCAAACAAGCGGTAGCCGGAAAAAGGTAATCCGGAGTTACTGTAGCAAGAATTATCAAATCGATTTCTTCAGCTGATGTACCAGAACTTTCAAGAGCTTCTTTAGCCGCTTCAGCACCCATAAATGCAGTAGCCTTATCGGGATCTTTTAAAATTCTTCTTTCAGAGATACCTGTTCTGGTTCGTATCCACTCATCGTTGGTATCCATTAATTTCTCGAGTTCAAAATTGGTCATTCTGAACTCCGGCAAATAATGCCCAACTGCAGTGATTTTTGCTTGTTTTACTTCCATGTAGAATAAATCAGTTTAGTGATGTTACGATTTTGCCGTTCACATCATTTTCGATGCAAGACACTGCACTTTTGATCATATTTTTAATTGCAAGAGGTGAGCTTCCTCCGTGACCTACTATACTTACACCGTTAACACCTAGGAACGGAACTCCGCCAACTCTTTCATAATTGAATGGAGCTAACGCTGTTTTCAGAATCTTTTGGGCCGCAACCACTTCTTCAACTTCAAGATCCAGCTTTGAGACTGCTCTTTCCACTAATTTCATAATGGTTGCAGGAATGGATTCTCCGAATTTCAATAAAATATTACCTACTAAACCATCAGTTAAATACACATCTGCTTTTCCTGAAAGAATATCTTTTCCTTCTACATTACCAATAAAACCCGGTAAGTCTTTGATGTGCTTATGAATGGCTTTGAGCTCTTCAGTACCTTTCTCATCTTCTTCACCAACATTCAGAAGGCCAACAGTAGGTGATTCAATTCCTATGATATTACGGCAATATACCTGACCCATTTTTGCGAATTGAAGAGCGACTTCCGGTTTAACATCTAAATTTGCACCGGCATCTAATAAAAGGCGGAAACCTTTTACTGTTGGGTAATAAGCACCGATCGTAGGGCGAAGAATGCCTTTCAGTTTACCCAGAATAAAGGTAGATGCTGCAAGTAAAGCTCCGGTGTTTCCCGCGCTTACAAATGCATCGCATTTACCTGCTTTGTGTAATCCCATTCCGATTACAATAGATGATTGTTGCTTACCTTTTACTGCCGCAGCCGGAGATTCTTCCATTCCTATGATCTGAGGAGCGTCCTGAATAAGAATACGCTTTTTATCGTATTCTTTTCCTTCCAGCTCCTTTTTTATCAAATCCTCAGGTCCTAAAAGAAGAACAGTTAAACTTTCGTCTTCCTGTACTGCTAATAAAGCTCCTTCAACAGGAGCTTTGGGATAATAATCTCCACCGGCTGCATCTACTGCAACAATCATAATGTATTATTTAGTTAGCGGCTGCTTTTGTAACCTGACGACCTCTGTAGTGCCCACACTCAGTGCAAGCATGATGGTATCTGTGGAGTTCGCCGCAGTTTGAACATTTCGCTAAAGTAACATCAGAAATTGCGTGGTGTGCACGTCGTTTGTTCTTTCGTGCATTCGAGGTTTTTCGCTTTGGATGTGCCATTTATTTACTTAATTATTTCTTTAATTCTTTTAATGCTTCCCATCTTGGGTCGATGTTTTCTTCCTCTTCATCAGAGTCGTTACCAAATTGTTGGTGTACAAACTCTTTAGGATTGCCTTCATCATCCAAAAAACGGGGATGTAATTTTTTTACCGGGAGATTGAGCAATATGCTATCCAACACATCCTGCTCTAAGTCTATTTGTTTAGAATGAATATCAATGTTCCTGATGGAGCCTTTTTCATCCGCCGATTCTTCTACTTCTTCAGCTTTAAATAAAACTTCGTAACTGGTTTCAATCTGATGATCAAATTCATCTAAAGACCGGTCACAAATAAGTTTTATATCAGCTTTTAATCCAAATTTAACCTGGATAAACTGAAGTGTACGATAGAAGTTGATATCGAGTACAGCTCCTTCAAACGGAACTTCCTCAATCTCAAGATCATCGCTTTCTAATTCGATGGTTCTTTGGCTTTGCCCTTCAGGTATTTCAAAGATCTTAAACTTCAACATAGAACGTCTCCTTTACAGCTTGTAAATATAAGGATTATCCTACACGCTTACAATCAATTAAAAAGACCAAATAGTCGCTTATCAACCTGCTCAATTATGGAACCTAAATCTTCATTATTATTTACAAAATCGAGGTCATCGGTTTCAATAATAAGCTTTTCATGAGGATAACGATCAATCCAATCCTCATATAACCGATTCAGCCTTTCAAGATAATCGATTCTGATAGTGTTCTCATAATCTCTTCCCCGCTGCTGAATTTGATTTACAAGGGTAGGAACTTGAGCACGCAGATAAATAAGTAAGTCGGGCGGACGCAAGTAATGGCTCATTTCATGAAACAAAGCTTCGTAATTCGTGAAATCGCGATCGCTCATCAAACTCATTTCATGAAGGTTTTTTGCAAAGATTTCCACATCTTCATAAATGGTTCTGTCTTGAATCAGACTTATATCATTTTCCAACATCTCTTTCTGATGTCGAAATCTGCTAGACAAGAAATAGATCTGAAGATTAAAACTCCATCTGCGCATGTCTTCGTAAAAATCTGCTAGATAGGGATTGTCGTCTACTGACTCATAAAAAGCCTCCCATCCAAAATGCTTTGACAACAAACTGGTTAGGGATGATTTTCCCGCGCCAATATTACCGGCTACTGCTATATATTTAGAGTTTTTATTTTTCGAATCGCTCATAAGTTCCTTTTAATCTTTTCCAAGCAAACGGTACATCGCTTTTTTGTAATCTTCAACCCCGGGTTGGTTAAAAGGGTTGACTCCCAAACTATATACAAATATCCCCGTCAGCAATTCAAAAAAGTAAATTAGCTCCCCCATTACTTCTGCATTCAATGAGCTCAACGACAAATTTATAATCGGAACATCTCCATCTTTGTGCGCTTCAGTAGTACCGATCCTTGCCTTGGTATTAATTTCATGGAAAGACTTTCCTGACAGATAATTTAATTTATCATGATCTCCTTCAAGAGAATTCACTTTTAAATTTGAGATAGGTTTTTCAACAGCAATAAATGTTTCCATCAAACTTCTGGTACCTTCCTGAATAAACTGCCCTAGACTATGCAGATCAGTAGAAAAAGTAGCTACGGTTGGGAAAATTCCTTTACCCTCTTTGCCTTCACTTTCTCCCATTAGCTGCTGTATCCAACCGCCAAAAGATTGTAACTCAGGCTCAAAGCACGAAAACACATCAATGGTAATTCCTTTTTCATGAAGAGCTCGGCGAACAGCTGCATAATTCACGATATCTGTTGCATCCTCTTCATATTTATTAAAAGCGGATACTGCTCCATAAAAAAGCGTCTTTATATCAATTCCAGCTACAGCAATGGGAATCAAACCAACAGGTGTTAACACTGAAAATCTACCGCCCACATCCTCAGGTATTATGAATTTTCTATATGCTTTTTCTTCAATCAGACCATTCAAAACCCCGCCTTCACTACTAGTTGTGCAGATAATCCTCTCAGCGGCTTTATCTTGATACAGTTCATCCATGACTTCACGAATCATCCTGAATGAAAGTGCTGTTTCTAATGTAGAGCCCGATTTTGAGATCACATTGACGTAAACACTTTTCGGGCTTCCATCCTGCTTCGGAGTTTTTATATATGCCAGAAGCTCCTGAAGGTATTTTCCTCCCATGTGATGACCTGCAAAAAGTATCTCGGGTCCTTTTTTGTTAAAATGAGAAGATAGTGCATCTATAACTGCCTTCGCCCCCAAATAGGAACCTCCTATTCCACAGACAATAAAAATATCTCCATTATTTCTGATGTCTCTCCCCAAAGAACTTACTTTCTCCAGTAAAGCATCGTTAGGAGATTTCAGCAGATCTCTCCAACCTAACCACTCGGATCCTTCACCGGATTTGTCTTTAAGCTGAACAAGTGCTTTTTCGCACTTTTCAAGTGATTCATTGTATACTTCATCAGAAACAAAGTTTCTGGCAATAGCAGTGTCGATTGAAATCATTATCTAAGTAGTTTTGCTAGTTCTATAAGTGAGTGATCAAGATCTTTCTTCCTGTCCACAGCTATTTTGATCGGTGTTATTTTTATATCGCCATTGACAATGCCAACCATTACACCGCTGTGACCTTCCATCAGTGTTTTAATTGCAGCAGCACCTAATCTGCTTGCTAAAACACGATCACGAGCGGTTGGGGAACCTCCTCTTTGAATATGCCCTAAAATGCAGACACGCATATCGTATTTTTTGAAATCGTCGCGAATCTGATCTGCTAATTGAATAGCTCCTCCAGATTCATCTCCTTCTGCTACTACAACCAGACTGCTTCTAACCTGATTCTTAAGCATATTTTTAAGCTGGGACTTTACATCTTCGATATCCATCAACTCTTCCGGAAGTAGTGCGAGTTCTGCACCTCCGGCTATACTGGTTTCAAGTGCAATAAACCCGGCATCTCTTCCCATAACCTCCACCAAGAACATTCGTTCATGAGCATCAGCGGTGTCGCGAATTTTATCTACAGCATCAAGTGCCGTATTCAATGCTGTATCATAACCAATGGTTTCATCGGTTCCGATTATATCATTGTCGATAGTTGCCGGAATACCAATTACTTTTATTCCATGTTCCTGACTAAAAATATTTGCACCAGTAAAGGTTCCATCTCCTCCGATAGCTACTAGCGCATCTATATTATATTTCTTAATAGTTTCTGCAGCCTTCTTTCTTCCTTCTTCTGTTCTGAATTCCTGAGAGCGCGCAGATTTAAGAATTGTACCTCCTCTCTGGATGATATTTGAAACAGAATTATTTTTCATGGGCTTCACTTCATTGTGAATTAACCCATGATATCCATGTCTGATTCCAAAAACTTTTAAGTCATATTTCGCTGCAACCCTTACTACGGCACGTACAGCCGCATTCATTCCGGGTGAATCTCCACCGCTTGTTAAAACCCCAATGGTTTCAAGCCCGGCTAACTTCGTAATCATAATTTTCTTTTAAGTGAGTGAGTGTGATTAGTCCTAAATATTTGTCGTATATATTAACTAAATTTCGAGCTGTTCAAGTTTAAGAAAATTTAAACATATTTGATGGCTGATAACGTTTCCCTTGCCAGAATTGAAAAAGATTCTGTGGTTCGTAAATCTTTAAACGAAATTACCGCCCCTGTTTCAGAACATTTATCTGAATTCAGATCTTTTTTTAAAGATACTGTTAAAACAGATGTGTTTCTACTGGATCAAATACTGAGGTATCTGCATAAACAAAAAGGGAAAGAACTTCGTCCTACTCTTGTTTTTATGACCGCTAACTTATTTGATGGTATTTCCAAGAGAAGTCATATTGCGGCTACAATGATCGAATTGTTACACACAGCTACTCTGATCCATGATGATGTTGTTGATGAAGCTAATTCCAGACGTGGATTTGTGAGCATCAATAAGATCTGGAAAAATAAAGCTGGAGTTCTGCTTGGAGATTTCTTGCTTTCAAGAGGTTTACTGGTTTCGCTTGAGAACAAAGAATACAAGTTGCTGGAAGTACAATCAAAAGCAGTCCAGAAAATGAGCGAAGGTGAACTCCGACAGCTTAAAACGGCCGGGTTATTTAACATGACTGAAGAACGTTACTTTCAGATCATCTCCGAAAAAACGGCCAGCCTTATATCTACATGTTGTGAGTGCGGAGCAGTTTCTGCTACCAATGATAAAGAGCAACATGAGTTAATGGCAAGTATTGGAATGAGTATCGGAATTGCTTTTCAGATCAGAGACGACCTTTTTGATTATGGCATGTATGATATCGGCAAGCCCAAACGTAACGATATACAGGAACGCAAAGTAACACTCCCTTTAATAAAGGCATTAGAGCACAGCTCCAAAAAAGAAGCTTCTCATATCAGAGCTTTAATGAAAAAAAGAAAAAAGACTTCGAAGAATATTGATGAGATCGTAGATTTTGTTCATGATAAAGGTGGAATGGATTATGCAAAACAGAATATGTACGAATATGCAAACCAAGCCATTGAAGGATTAGAAAAAATTCCTGAATCACAAGCCAGACAGGATTTTGTTGATCTTATCCATTATGTAATTACCCGTAAGAAATAAAATTAATGACTGAACAACCCAGTTTGTTTATTTCTGATGTTCATCTCGGAGCTTTTGATAAGGCGACGGAGATACAAATTGAGAATGAACTCATCGCACTAATCAATCACTGTTGTGAACAAAAGATCAAGATCTATATTCTTGGCGACCTCTTTGATTACTGGATGGAGTATCCGAAAAAAAAATTCATTCCAACTGTTGGGCAAAAGGTATTGCAAGCCTTCAAAAAGCATAACTCCCAATGTGAACCCACTACTTATATTACCGGAAATCATGATAACTGGACGTACGGCCATTTTAAAGATCTGGGATTTGATGTGGAATGTAATTACCGAATCATCAAACAAAATGGATTTAATACTTTATTAATGCATGGAGATGGAAGGTTTGGAAAAAGCGACGATCTGCTTCGACCTTTTTTTCATGGTGTTTTAAGGAGTAAATATTTTGTAAAAATGTTTCAGGCATTTCTACCGCCGGAGTTGGGAATTCCGGTCATGAAAAAATTCTCCGGATTTTCTAAAATGAAAGATAACAGAACTCCTGTTCCTTTGGATAAACATGCTAAGCGCGTACTCAAAGAAAAAGATATAGACTTTATTATAATGGGTCATGATCATATTCCAAGAATGGAAACATTTAAAGCCGGAACGTATATAAACCTTGGAACCTTTTTCTATCATAAAACGGTAGCTCTTTACAACAATGGAGCGTATCAACTCGTTAGATGGAGTGCTTCTGATAAAGAATTTGTACCTTTCACTGAATCAAGTGTTATAGAATGAGCGATAAAAAAGAACCTATTGATCACCAACGGTATTTTAACGATCCTGAATACCGCAAAGAAGTACTGGCGGAGCGAAAAGCCAGAGAAGAAAATACACCTGAAACTTCTTCTAAATATGGCTTTAGGTCTGACAGTCTCAGAAAAAAGATCATTACCTGGACCGGAGCGATCGCCTCAATATTTTTAGTTGCTGTAATCGGATATGTCATCTTTCTTTTTCAGGGACTTCCACCACTCGAAAAACTGGAAAACCCTGACACAGCCATTGCTACCGAAGTTCGCAGCCGGGATGGTGCTGTTCTGGATAAATATTTCACAGAAAACAGGACATGGGTTCCCTATGATGAAATTTCACCACATGTTATTAACGCACTTGTAGCTACAGAAGATCACCGCTTTTATAATCACTGGGGAATAGATATGGTGAGAACACTTGCCATCCCATTCAATTTGATGCGTGGTCGTGTGGAGGGTGGTTCTACTCTCAGCCAACAGCTTGCTCGTAATCTTTATAAAGAAATTGGATTAAAATTTTCTATTTCCAGAAAATTCAGAGAAATGATCACCGCTGTTCAGATCGAGCAAAACTATACAAAACGTGAGATCATAGAAATGTATCTCAATACAGTTGAGTACAGTAATAGCGCCTTTGGAATTGAGGCTGCCTCAAGAACTCATTACAACAAACCTGCAAAAGAATTAACCCTAACAGAATCTGCTGTATTGGTTGGCTCAGTTAATGCTGTATATGCATATAATCCCCGAATCTATCCGGAAAGATCTCAAAGAAGAAGAAACATTGTACTGTTGCTGATGAACAACCGGGGTTTTATCGACTCTACCTCATACAATCAGCTTAAGCAAGAACCGATCACACTTGACTATCAACCACCTTCAAAAGCAGGTAGAGTGAGTAGATATTTCGGTGAATACGTTCGTCAGAATGTTTCCGGTTGGGCTGAAGAAAACGGTTATGACATCTACAAAGACGGGCTCGTTATATACACTACTATTGATTCCAGACTTCAGAAACATGCAGAAAAAGCATTAAGTACTAAACTCGATTCACTTCAAAAGATATTTGAATACGAATGGACCACTCCCGGAAGCGATGAATATATGGATCAACTTTGGGATGAATTTCCGCGATTCAAAGACGAGTTTCTTGAAGAAACTGATCGATATAAAAATGGTTATCAAACATATAATACCAAGATCCGAAAAGTTGTTCTGGACAGCTTAAAGGCCGATGAAGCTTTTGTGGATTCTGTACTTAAAGCACGAACAAGATTACAAGCCAGCTTCGTAGCAATAGAACCTTCCAATGGAAATATCCTGGCCTGGGTAGGTGGTTCGAATTACGGGAGTGTTCAATTCGATCACGTGTACCAATCACGCAGGCAAGTAGGTTCTACATTCAAGCCTTTTGTGTATTCAGTAGCTATTGATAACGGCTTTAAACCTTATCACAAATTTTCAAAGTTTCCGATTTCATTCCGGGACAGAAATGGAAAAGTATGGAATCCTAAAGACTCCGAAATTGCCAGTGGTCCGAATGAAGTTCCTTTGCGTGAAGCATTGGCAAGAAGTATGAACAATGTAACAGTTCGTCTACTGCCGGAACTAGCCGGATATCCGGGAACCAATAAATTATGGGAGCTGGATGCTGCTGCCAGAAAGATCAAAGCAATGGCTTCTAATTTAGGTGTGGATATGAGTAACACTCCCGCCTATCCTTCTATTGCCTTGGGAACCGCAGAAGCTTCTTTACTGGAAATGACTTCCGCATACACTACTTTTGCCAATAATGGAGTTCATATTGAGCCCATTGCGATCACAAGAATTGAAGATAAAGAGGGAAATGTACTTCAGGAATATTTCCCTGAATATCGAAAAGAAGTAATCAGTCCTGAAACAGCGTATATGATGGTTGATATGTTACGTGGCGTGATCAGAGGCGGCGAAGGATACTTCGGAACCGGTGTGCGATTAAGAAATGTGTACGGCGTTCGACAAGATATAGCCGGAAAAACAGGAACTACAAATGATGCTTCTGATAACTGGTTTATCGGAATGACCCCACATATTGTAATGGGCGCCTGGGTTGGTGGTGAGGATCGTCGAATTCGTTTCCCTCAGGACGGAAGCTACAGTATTGGTCAGGGTGCAAGGACAGCACTTCCTATTGTAGGTACTTTCATTAATTATGTAACTGATGACCCGGAAGCATATTGGGGTTACGACGCCTTTTCTCCACCTCCCGGCTTTGTTATGCCTGAAGATCCTAAAGAAGTTCGTGATGAATTGGGGACTGATAAGAATCGTGGCAGGATTGGGTGGTAATTTACTCCACCAAGTACCTCATCAATCTCACTGCAAATTGCTGATTATTTGGAGCTAACCTGGAATTAAAACCTACTTTAAATGTACCGTTTTCGTTGGTTACATTCCTAGCTGTAAACATTGCTGCCTCACCAAATACAGCTAGTTTTCCCTTACCATAATTCATCACAGCTCCCTGTGCATAATTTTCCAGATCTATGGTTTTTGTGGTATCGTCAAACTGCCACGCAATTTCGGGTTCAAGGCTGATATCTCCTTTTTTAAAAGACAGAATAAGTTCAGCTTCCTCAGGATATTTAAAAGCACTTCCGGTAAAAGTTGTAACAGATTGAATTTCTCCAGCCAGCATTGGATGCTCTTCTAGTCTTTCGTTTTGCAGAGAGAAATAATCCGGTTGATTTCCTTCTTTTTTCAATCGGGCAAAGCCATTGCTGAATTCAAATCCAAAAGAATGAGCCAAATCATAAGCAGCTCCCCCAAACGGCATATGATCCGCCACCAAAAATAATCTACCTCCCTCATTTACCCACTGATTGATCTCCTTGATTTCCTGCATAGTAAAAGCAGAAGGATTAGGCAATCTCCAGTTCCCAAGATTACTTTCATGTAGTGGATTTATAATTGCATAAATATCACAATTCGATAATACTTGTGTGCTTAATATGGAAGAACTCATTTCCCTCATCCGAAAACCGTTTGCTTTCATCAATCGCGCAAAAGGTGAGAAACCTCCACCCAGAGTGTGCAAATTATTGTGCGCAGAATCGATGCATAAAACCGGTGCAAAAGACTCATCAAACAAAGGCTCAACAATGTGAGGAGTAAAAGTTGTATCGAATCGTTGCTGTGCTTGTACGGATACGCAATACAAACCAAGTATTAAAATTAGAAAACTATATTTTTTCATAGAAACGCATTTAATCTACTTCGTACATGTTCCAATTTCCGGTGACACTACCAATAGTATCTCCTCTTGTATAAAATGGATAACAAGTCCATTGTCCTCTCCACTTTTGATCATCAATTAACTCTCCATCAAAGAAAAGCAATTCACCCCAAAAATCAGGCGGGTCATTAGGCACATGAAAAGTGTCAGTTAAAATTATCTCGTCTTTATTTGAAAAATCTACTTTGAAAGAGCCTGCAGCTATGGCCTCGAAAGCAATTCCACTCCCGTCGTTTTGTAAAGCACTTCTGCCCGCAAATCCACTGAAGTCTAAGTAGGTATTTCCTTTCTCTTCTTTTATTTCAACAGACGAGAAATCAAAAAAACAGTTTATGCTCACACCGTCTACTTCACCTCTTGAAACTCCATCTATTTTAACCTGATTTGGAAGTTGATTTAAAAAAGCATTTTCATCATCAGAACATGCAAAAAATATCGCCACAATCAGTAAAATTAATCTCATATTCTGATCTTAAATTTATTGTTTTTAAAAATATAAACTTAATAATGGCACTAAGAGCTAATTATTGCATATATATAAGGAGAGTCTGTAGAAATGAAATTGAAACTAAGAAATAAAAAAGCCGATTCTCTTTCGAAAACCGGCTTTATAAATTCATTTTCATTTGCGAACTATGTGAAGCGATCTATCTTAAAAAGAAGACTGCTTCGTTCCTCGCAGATGAATTATTCTTTAATAACAGATTCAGCTAATAAAGTGAGTTTGTTTTCAGCTACTTCCACAAATCCACCGGAGATCTTATAATTAGTTTCTCCTTCAGACTTACGAACCAATACATCTCCTTCTTCTAAGGTAGAAACTATAGGAGCGTGATTTGCTTTAACTTCAAAACTTCCCTGAGTTCCCGGCATTTTTACACCGGTAACATCGCCTTCAAATAAAGAACCTTCAGGAGTTAAGATTTGTGCTATAAAAGTACTCATGCTTTATAATTAAGCTTCTTCAGATTCTGCGAGCATTTTCTCGCCTTTTTCAATTGCTTCGTTGATATCACCAACCATGTAGAAAGCTCCTTCAGGTAAGTGATCCAATTCGCCTTCGATGATCATCTTAACACCTTTAACGGTATCTTCGATCTTCACATACTTTCCTGCAGAACCGGTAAACTGCTCTGCTACGAAGAATGGCTGAGAGAAGAAACGTTGTACACGACGTGCACGGCTTACCGTTTGCTTATCTTCATCAGAAAGTTCATCCATACCAAGAATAGCAATGATATCCTGAAGATCTTTGTAGTTTTGAAGAAGTACAGTCGCTTTACGAGCTGTTTCGTAATGCTCTTCTCCAACTACTTTCGGATCAACGATTCTTGATGTTGAATCCAATGGATCTACCGCAGGGTAAATACCGATCTGCGTTAGCGCACGGTTTAGTACTGTAGTTGCATCCAAGTGAGTAAATGTTGTTGCAGGAGCCGGATCTGTCAAGTCATCCGCAGGTACATAAACAGCCTGTACAGATGTAATAGAACCTTTCTTTGTAGAAGTAATACGCTCCTGCATAGCACCCATCTCAGTTGCCAATGTTGGCTGATAACCTACCGCCGATGGCATACGACCAAGAAGTGCTGATACCTCAGAACCTGCCTGAGTAAATCGAAAAATATTATCGATGAACAACAGAATATCTCTGGAAACTTCATCACGGAAATACTCAGCAACAGTCAATCCTGAAAGAGCTACACGAGCACGTGCTCCCGGAGGCTCATTCATCTGACCAAACACTAGAGTTGCCTGAGATTCTTTTAATTTAGATTCGTCAACTTTAGAAAGATCCCACTCTCCAGCTTCCATTGACTCTTTGAATTCATCACCGTAGTTAATTACTCCGGATTCGATAAATTCACGAAGAAGGTCATTTCCTTCACGTGTTCTTTCACCAACACCGGCAAACACTGATAAACCACCATGCTGTTTTGCGATGTTGTTAATTAGTTCCTGGATCAATACGGTTTTACCTACACCGGCACCTCCGAAAAGACCAATTTTTCCACCTTTTGCATAAGGACAAAGAAGATCAACTACTTTAATTCCTGTTTCCAACATCTCAGTAGATGTAGCAAGTTGATCAAAAGCAGGAGCTTCACGGTGAATCGGGTAATTTCTTTTTCCTTCCGGAGCTTTGATTCCATCAATCGCTTCGCCTACCACATTGAATAAACGTCCACGGATGTCTTCCCCAACAGGCATTGAAATGTTTTTACCTGTATCGATAACTTCCATTCCTCTTACCAATCCATCGGTAGAATCCATGGCGATAGTACGCACACGATCTTCACCTAAGTGTTGAGCTACCTCCAAATAAAGAGTTGAGCCGTCGGTTGGATTTTCAATAGTTAGGGCATTTAGGATGGCAGGGGTTTCGCCATCGGTAAAGTCAACGTCGACAACAGGTCCGATTACCTGTGCAATTGTTCCTTTATTCATGTGCTAAATCGCGATTTTATTAAAATTTTTTGGTAGTCTGAGTAGTTGAAAATTTGCACTCCTGCAAAGGCTGGTAAAGATAGGGAGATATGCTGTGAGAGGCAATCCTTTTTCATGTTAAATTAAAAAGAATAGCCACGCCAAATGATATTCCTAAAACAACGAGTCATTCAGAGGCTACTGTTGATGGATCTGCACAACGTGAATTTTGCTTGGATCTTCAGATGTGCAGACTCTTCGCTACCGCTCTGAGTGACTATGTTAGGAATCACCAAACCAAAACAACGAGTCATTCAGAGGCTACTGCCGATGAATCTGCACAATGTGAATCTTGCTCGGTTCTTTAGATGGGCAGACTCTTCGCTACCGCTCTGAGTGACTATGTTAGGAATCACCAAACCAAAACAAGGAGTCATTCAGAGGCTACCGCCGATGAATCTGCACAGTGTGAATCTTGCTCGGTTCTTTAGATGGGCAGACTCTTCGCTACCGCTCTGAGTGACTTTGTTAGGAATCACCAAATCAAAA
>Ga0181370_1000064_pt1 | contig 25104 bp, 27 predicted proteins | sample LowvirmetaG_7_FD_130091 | JGI IMG/M metagenome (GOLD analysis project Ga0181370, IMG submission 130091) | Marine viral communities from the Subarctic Pacific Ocean - Lowphox_06 viral metaG | ecosystem: Environmental > Aquatic > Marine > Oceanic | place: Subarctic Pacific Ocean | collected...
GGCCACCCGGCTTGCCGACTATCTGCCATGGGCTGCGCTGGTCAGCTCCGGCGTCGTCTTGAACAAGGATGGGAGTTTCCAGAGGACCGCGAAGTTTCGCGGTCCCGATCTGCATTCCGCCGTCGCGGCCGAACTGGTCGCCGTCGCCGGCCGTATCAACAACGCCGTGCGCCGTCTCGGCTCCGGCTGGAGCATCTTCGTCGAGGCGCAGCGCAGCGAGGCCGCGACCTATCCCGACAGCACCTTTCCCGATCCCGCCTCGGCGCTGGTCGATGCGGAGCGGAAAGCCGGGTTTGAGGAAGCGGACGCGCATTTCGTGTCCGGTTACTTCCTGACCTTCCTTTATCTTCCCCCGGCCGAGGAAGCTGCGCGGGCGGAAACATGGCTCTATGAGGGCCGGGAGAAAGCGGGCGTCGATCCATGGGAGCTGCTGCGCGGCTTCATCGACCGCACCGACCGCGTGCTGGCCTTGCTCGACGGCTTCATGCCCGAGTGCCGTTGGATGGATGACGGCGCGACGCTGACCTATCTCCATTCCACCATCTCGACCAACCAGCATCGCGTGCGCGTGCCCGAGGTGCCGATGCACCTCGACGCGCTGCTCGCAGACCAGCCCTTGACCGGTGGGCTGGAGCCGCGCCTTGGCAATTCGCATCTGCGCGTCCTCACCATCGTGGGATTCCCCACTGCGACGACGCCCGGCCTGCTGGACGAAATGAACCGGCTGCCGTTTCCATATCGCTGGAGCACGCGGGCGATCCTGCTCGACAAGACCGACGCCACGCGGCTGCTGACCCGCATCCGTCGCCAGTGGTTCGCCAAGCGCAAATCCGTCGCCGCGATCTTGAAAGAGGTGATGACGAACGAGGCATCCGCCCTCGTGGACACCGACGCCGCCAACAAGGCCGCCGACGCCGACATGGCCTTGCAGGAGCTTGGCGCGGACGTGGCGGGCATGGCCTACGTCACGGCGACCGTCACCGTATGGGATGCCGACCCGCGCATAGCCGACGAGAAGCTGCGCCTGGTCGAGAAGATCATTCAAGGCCGCGACTTCACCGCCATGGCCGAAACCGTCAACGCCGTGGACGCATGGCTCGGCAGCTTGCCCGGCCACGCTTACGCGAACGTGCGCCAGCCGCCCATCAGCACATTGAATCTCGCCCACATGATCCCGCTTTCAGCGGTGTGGGCGGGGCCGGAACGGGACGAGCATTTCGGCGACGCTCCATTGCTTTACGCCAGGACCGAAGGCTCAACCCCGTTCCGGCTAAGTCTCCATGTCGGCGACGTAGGCCACACCCTTGTCGTCGGCCCCACGGGCGCGGGCAAGAGCGTGCTGCTCGCCCTCATGGCCTTGCAGTTCCGGCGCTACGCTGGATCGCAGGTCTTCGCCTTCGACTTCGGCGGTTCGATCCGCGCCGCCGCGCTCGCCATGGGCGGGGATTGGCACGATTTGGGCGGCGGACTGACGGAAGGTTCGGACGCTTCCGTCTCGCTCCAGCCACTTGCCCGCATCCACGACACCTATGAACGCGCATGGGCGGCGGACTGGATTGCCGCCATCCTCATGCGCGAAGGCATCGCCATCACGCCTGAGGTCAAAGAGTATCTTTGGACGGCGCTGACTTCGCTCGCCTCCGCGCCGGTCGAAGAACGCACGATCACCGGCCTTGCGGTGCTGTTGCAATCCAACGATCTGAAACAGGCGCTCCGGCCGTTCTGTGTCGGCGGGGCCTATGGCCGGCTGCTCGACGCGGAGACGGAACATCTTGGCGCGGCGGAGGTGCAAGCCTTCGAGATCGAGGAGCTGGTCGGGACCGGCGCGGCCCCGGCCGTGCTGGCCTATCTCTTTCATCGCATTGGCGACCGCCTCGACGGACGGCCCACGTTGCTCATCATCGACGAGGGTTGGCTTGCGCTGGACGACGAGGGATTCGCCGGTCAGCTCCGCGAATGGCTGAAAACGCTGCGCAAGAAAAACGCATCGGTCATCTTCGCCACGCAAAGTCTGTCCGACATCGACGGCAGCAACATCGCGCCCGCGATTATCGAGAGCTGCCCCACGCGGCTCCTGCTGCCGAACGAGCGCGCCATCGAGCCGCAGATCACGGCCATCTATCGCCGCTTCGGCCTCAATGACAGGCAGATCGAAATCCTCGCAAGGGCTACGCCCAAGCGGGATTATTACTGCCAAAGCCGCAGGGGCAATCGCCTGTTCGAGTTGGGCCTGTCCGAAGTCGGCCTCGCGCTCTGCGCCGCATCCGCCAAATCCGACCAGACCCTCATTGCGCAGATCGTCACTGAGGCCGGCCGCGACGGCTTCCTCGCCGCCTGGCTGCGCCATCGCGGCGTCGATTGGGCGGCCGAGTTGATCCCCAACCTCACCAATCTTGCCGACCGGCCGGAATCCGCCGCGCCGGCCCGGCTCGATACCCACCCCACACAGGAGATTCTTCCATGACCTATCCCAAGATCGTAGGGGCCTCGGCCCTCGCGCTGGCGCTCGCCGGCGCGAGCGCGCTTTCGCCCATGCTGGCAGGCCCGGCCCATGCGCAATTCGGCTTCGGCCGCATCGTCTATGACCCGAGCAACTATGCGCAGAACGTGCTCACGGCAGCGCGGACTCTGGAGCAAATCAACAACCAGATTCAGAGCCTCCAGAACGAGGCGCAGATGCTTATCAACCAAGCGAGGAATCTGGCAAGCCTGCCGTACAGCGCGCTCCAGCAGATTCAACAGAACGTCAGCCGCACGCAGCAGCTTCTCGCGCAGGCGCAGAACATCGCGTTCGATGTGCAAAACATCGACCAGGCGTTCCAGCAGCAATATGGCAATGTCTCGCTTTCGACGACCGACGCCCAGTTTGTCGCCGATGCGCGCGACCGTTGGCAAAACACGGTCGGCGGCTTGCAGGACGCCATGAAGGTGCAAGCCGGTGTCGTCGGCAACATCGACAGCAACCGCGCTGAGATGTCCACGCTTGTCGGCCAAAGCCAGGGAGCGACCGGCGCATTGCAGGCTACGCAGGCAGGCAATCAGATCCTCGCCCTCCAGTCGCAGCAGCTTTCCGACCTGATCGCCATGCTTGCCGCCAACGGCCGATCGGAAGCGCTGATCGAGGCCGAGCGCGCCACGGCCGCCGAACAGGGCCGCATTCAGCGCGAGCGCTTCCTGACCCCCGGCAGCGGCTACCAGCCGGGCAACGCGCAGATGTTCAACGGCAACAACTGACCGGGAGGCTCGCCATGGACAGCAAGATGCTGGCCCGGCTCGGGGCTGTCGTATTCGTCGCCATCGCCATCACCGCCACAGTGATCGAGATGACCCGCAAGGACGATCCCGCGCCGGCCAGCACCGCACCGGCGCTGCAACCGCCGGCCGATCCACTCCGCGCGACGCTTCGCCGGTGCCAGCAGCTTGGGGAAGCGGCGACGAGCGATCCGGCCTGCCTCGCCGCATGGGCCGAGAGCCGCGACCGCTTTCTTGGCCGGAAACCCGCTGAAGCCGCTCCGCGTCAGAACGAAGGACAGTGATCCATGGGCGGAACCGGCGTCATCGACAACTTCCTCGGGGTCTTCACCAGCTACATAGATTCCGGGTTCGGCCTGCTCGGCGGAGAAGTGGCGTTTATCGCCACCACCCTGATCGTCATCGACGTGACGCTTGCCGCGCTCTTTTGGGCCTGGGGCGCGGATGACGACATCATCGCGCGGCTGGTGAAAAAGACCCTGTTCGTCGGCGTCTTCGCCTACATCATCAGCAATTGGAACAACCTCGCCCGCATCGTCTTCGAGAGCTTCGCCGGCCTCGGCCTCATGGCGTCGGGCACCGGCTTTTCCGCTGCCGACCTCATGCAGCCCGGCCGGGTCGCGCAAACCGGCCTCGACGCCGGACGGCCATTGCTCGATTCCATTTCCGACCTGATGGGCTACTGGTCGTTCTTCGAGAACTTCATCCAGATCGCCTGCCTGCTGTTCGCCTGGGCGCTGGTCATCCTCGCCTTCTTCATTCTCGCGATCCAGCTTTTCGTGACGCTGATCGAGTTCAAGCTGACCACGCTGGCTGGTTTCGTGCTGATCCCCTTCGGCCTGTTCGGCAAGACCGCCTTCATGGCCGAGCGCGTGCTTGGCAACGTGATTTCCTCCGGCATCAAGGTTCTGGTGCTGGCCGTCATCATCGGCATCGGCTCGACGCTATTCTCGCAATTCACGGCCGGTTTCGGCGGCGCGACCCCGACCATCGACGACGCCATGGCGATTGTGCTCGCCGCCCTGTCGCTGCTCGGCCTCGGCATCTTCGGACCCGGCATCGCCACCGGCCTCGTCTCGGGCGGCCCCCAGCTCGGCGCGGGCGCGGCCGTGGGCACCGGCCTCGCCGCCGGCGGCATGGTGCTGGCGGGCGGTGCGGCGGCGGGTGGCGCGGCGATGCTCGGCGCAAAAGGCGGCGCTGCCGCTTTGTCCGGCGGGGCCGCGGCCGTTCGCGGCGGCGCGACGGCCGCAGGAGCCGCTTCCGCAGCCTACAGCCTCGGCTCGCTCGGCCAGACCGGCGCGACCGGCGTCGCCTCCGGCGTTGGCGGCGTCGCTCGCGCCGCAGGATCGGCAGCCGTCTCACCCTTGAAACGCGCTGCCTCCCGCGCGTCCGAAAGCGTCAAGTCCAGTTTCTCCGAAGGCGCGAAGGCTGGGCTCAGTGCGAGTGGTGGCACGTCCACCATGGGAACGGTCGGTGGCGCGGCGGAAGCATCCGCCCCGGCCGCGTCCGCCTCGGCCATAGCCACAGGCGCACCGCCTGCCTGGGCGCAGCGGATGCGGCGCTCGCAGGCCATGAACCACGGCACGACCATGGCCGCGCACGCCGTCCGCTCCGGCGACAGCCACGGCACCGGCTCTTCCGTCAACCTTTCCGAAAGTGACCGCTCATGAGCATCGTCAAACGACCCGCAGCCCATTACGGCAAGACGCCGGAACCCGAGACCCCGTATCAGAAGGCCGCGCAGGTCTGGGACGAGCGTATCGGCTCGGCCCGCGTGCAGGCCCGCAACTGGCGCTATATGGCCTTCGGTTCGTTGATCCTTTCAATGGGTTTCGCTGCTGCCCTCGTATGGCAATCGGCGCGCGGGACCGTGGTGCCCTGGGTGGTGCAGGTCGATGCGCTCGGCGAAGCCCAGACCGTCGCACCCGCGAGTGCCGACTATCGCCCGACTGACCCGCAGATCGCGTTCCATCTCGGCCGCTTCATCGAGCAGGTCCGCGCCATCCCGGCCGATGCGATCATCGTCCGCCAGAACTGGCTTCGCGCCTACGAGTTCACCACCGACCGGGGCGCGGCGGCCCTGAACGACTATGCCCGCGCCAACGATCCGTTCACGCGCGTCGGCCGCCAACAGATCGCCGTCGATGTGTCCAGCGTCATCCGGGCATCGCCGGGTTCCTTCCGCATCGCCTGGACCGAGCGCCATTACGAAAACGGCCAGCTTTCCGGCACCGAGCGATGGACCGCGATTCTGACCATCGTGATCCAGCCGCCCCGAACCGCCGAACGCCTGCGCGCCAATCCGCTCGGCATCTACGTCAATGCAATTTCATGGTCGCGGGAGATGAGCCAATGAGGACGATCACCCGCACCCCCACAATCGCGGCCGTGCTGCTTTCGGCCACTATGCTCGCAGGCTGCGCCACCAACCGGACGCCGCAATTCAGCTATGACGCCAGCGTGCCGCCGCTGCCAACCGTGCAGGCAGCGGCAACCGACAATACGCCCCGGCCGCTGCATGTGCCCCCGGCATGGACCGTGGCGCGCGGCGGCACCGCCGCAGGCACGCCGACCGGCCGCGTCGCGAACGCCAACGCCGCCGCCCGCGTGGAGCCGCGCCGCGAAGGCTACTATAACGCCATCCAGATATACCCGTGGTCGGAAGGCGCGCTCTATCAGGTCTATGTCACCCCCGGTCAGATCACCAATATCGCATTGGAGCCAGGCGAAAGCCTGACCGGCGCGGGACCGATCGCCGCCGGCGACACCGCCCGCTGGATCATCGGCGATACCGAGAGCGGCAGCGGCGCCAACCGGCGCGTCCATATCCTCGTGAAACCGACCCGCGACGACATCTCGACCAACCTTGTCGTCACCACCGACCGGCGAACCTACATGATCGAGCTGCGCGCGCGGGAAGCGCTCTACATGCCCGCCGTCGCCTGGGCCTATCCAGCGCCACCGGCAGGCCAGCGACGGGCCGTCCCGGCCGCGCCGGTCATCCCGGCCGAGGCGGCGCGGAACTATCGCTACGGATTGCAGGTGCAGGGCGACAGCCCGCCATGGCGGCCGATTTCCGTCTTCGACGATGGCCGGCGCGTCTATGTCGTCTTCCCGCCCGGGATCGTGCAGGGCGAAATGCCGCCGATCTTCGTGCTCGGGTCGGACGGCGAGCCGCAGATCGTCAATTCCCGCATCTACCAGAACGTCCTGATCGTGGACCGTCTGTTTGGCGCGGCCGAACTGCGCCTCGGCAGCGGCAACCGCCAGCAGGTCGTCAGGATCGTCCGTATCGAGCAACGACAGGCCGCCGCTCAGCCCGGAGCCACCGGAGACTCGCCGTCATGACAGACAACCCGATCACCGACACCACAGCGCCCATGCGGCTGCGCGCAGAACCGCCGCGCGTCACCCGCCTGTCCCGCAAGATGCTGGCAGGCATTGGCGCGGTCGCGCTTCTCGGCATCGGCGGCGCGCTGATCTACGCGCTCCAGACCCGCGACGCAGGGCCGGGAGGCGAAGAACTCTATTCGACCGAGAACCGACCCACGGCGGACGGTTTGTCCGGCCTGCCGCGTGACTATACCGGCCCGGTGCTTGGTCCCGCGCTGCCCGGCGACCTCGGCCGTCCGATCCTCGACGCCGAGAGGCGGGGCCAGCCGGTCGCAACGCCTGCGATCACAGCGCCCGCTGTCGATCCCGAAGAAGAACGACGCCGCGCCGAGGAAGAAGCCGCGCGCCTGAGCAACGTGTTCTTCCAGACCGGCCCGCGCACGGGAGCGCCGGCAGGGACGGCCATGCCCGGCCTGTCCGGTCTCAGCGGGCAACCCGAGGGAACGGCCGGGCAGAATCGTCATGCCGCCTTCCTAGGTGGCCCGGTGGACCGCCAGATCGTCGCGCCGGATCGTGTCACGCCGCCCGCATCGCCCTGGATACTACAGGCCGGGGCCGTGATCCCGGCCGCGCTCATCACCGGCATCCGTTCCGACCTTCCGGGCCAGATCACCGCGCAGGTGACGGAGAACGTCTATGACAGCCCGACCGGCTCGCTGCTCGTGATCCCGCAGGGCACGCGCATCATCGGGCAATACGATGACGGCGTGACCTTCGGCCAGCGCAGGGTGCTCTTGGTGTGGAATCGCCTGATCCTGCCGGGCGGTCGGTCTATCGTCCTTGAGCGCCTGCCGGGCGCGGACGCTTCCGGTTACGCCGGCCTTGAGGATGGCGTCGATTATCATTGGTGGGATCTGATGAAGGCGGCTGGCCTCTCCACGCTGCTCGCGGTCGGCACGGAGCTGGCGACCAGCGACGAGGACCGGCTGATCCGCGCCATCCGCGACGGGGCGCAGGATACCGTCAATCAGGCGGGCCAGCAGATCGTCCAGCGCCAGTTGCAGGTCGCGCCCACGCTGACCATCCGGCCCGGCTTCCCGGTCAGGATCATCGTGACCCGCGACCTTGTGTTCGAGCCGGCAGGAGGTTGACCATGACCAAGCTGAAACTCGGCCCGCTGCCCGACGACAAACCCGTCAAGGTGACAGTCGAACTGCCCGCGCCGCTTCACCGCGATCTTGCTGCCTATGCCGAGGTGCTGGCTCGCGAGACCGGCCAGCCGGCCGCCGATCCCGTCAGGCTGATCGTGCCCATGCTGGAGCGATTCATCGCCACGGATCGCGGCTTCGCGAAGGCGCGGCGGGAAGGCAGTGGCGCAGCGGGATGAATGGCGGCTGTGCGGGACGAAGCTGCCATTGCTGGCCCATGTAGCCATGTCCGGCCTGGCCAGTTGGGTTCACAGATAGGAGGCGACTTCCGGCTTGTTCCCGTGCAAGTCCTGCCGTCCGTCTTCGAACGAAACCGGCAGGCCAGCCAGTTCTTCAGGGCCGAGGTCAAGACACGGCACGCTGATCGCGACCAGATCCATGTCTTCCATCGAAACGGTTCCATAGACTTTCACGCCACAGGTTCCGCATGTGCGATGCGCAATGTGTTCCGACCCGAAGTGATAAGACTGAAGGCTATCCTCACCCTTCAAGAGCGAGAAGGCCTCTGCTGGCACCAGTGTTTTCCAGAACCTCGTCTTTGTGCAGATCGAGCAGTTGCATTTGCTGGTTTCGATATCGCCGTCGAACTGCGCTTCGAACACCACCGCTCCGCAGTGGCAGCTTCCCTTAATCGTAGTCATTTGTTTGATCCCTTAAGATGATCAGCCAGGCGATCAAGGCATTCGCGCCAGCCTTCTTCGTGGCTGCGTAGGCTTTCGTCGGACGAGAACGGGGCCTGCCGGAACGTCACGAGGGTGGCATCACCGTCGGCGGCAAACTCGACGGTGATGTCTGTCTTCGGCGAGTCGGCATCGTCCCATTTGAACGTGAAGGCGATAATCCTGTTCGGCTCGATCCTCGTGTATTGACCGCTCTGGTTCAAAGGCTTGCCGTCCTGCCCGACAATGACAGCGTGCCAGGCCCCACCCTCGCGAAAGTCACATTCGAACTCCTGGGCTGTGAAGTCTTTCGGGCCCCACCAAGGTTTCACGTGCGACGGGTCCGACCATGCGGTGAACACATCCTCGACGGGATGAGGATAGCGTTGCTGTATCTCCAGTGCTCCGCTTTCGTTCTCATCACTCATACTTGTTCCTTTCTTCCAGATGTTTGCCCAGCTTCATCAGTCCTTCTTCCCAGAAGGCACGGTAGATTTCGGCCCATTCATGGACGTCGCGAAGTGGGCGGGCTTCCAGACGACACCACCGTTGCTGCCGGTGGCGGCTCTTCTTTATGAGCCCTGCGCGTTCCAGCACGGAAAGGTGCTTGGACACGGATGGAAGGCTCATGTCAAAAGGCTCGGCCAGTTCCGAAACCGTCGCGTCCCCTATGGCCAACCGTTCGAGGATTGCCCTTCGGGACGGATCGGCCAGCGCTGAAAATATCTTACTGAGTTGATCGCTTTCCATGTCTACTTAACCAGCTGTGCAAGTAATGCCTCCTACCGGTATTTGCAGATATGTGCAAGTACGATCTCCGCAAGCAGACGTTCAGGCACGCGCAGCATCGTTCAAAATGGGCTCCTAGCCGACATTCGCAGTAGGGGTGCCGCCAGCGTATGACTGCAAATGCGGCACGCTACAGGCCGCCGATCCCCCTCCATGCTTCGCCTGATCCGGGCCTTCCGGCCGCCCGGAAATCCCGCGAACCACGGAGGATTCCATGTCCACGAAACGCCGTCACAGCAGCAGGGGCCGCCCACGCCAGCCGGTCCCCAAAACGCTCCCCGACGACCTCTACGACTACAGCGACGATCCGACGCCGCGCGTCAGCCCGCCGCGCGGAAGCCCGCCCCATCTCTTCGATGTCAAGCGGCTGCCGGTCATCGACGACTGGCCCGAGGACGTGCCGATCACCGAGGCCGAGATTCAGGTGTTCGAGCGCTGGTTCGCCGATGTGTTCGACGAGCTGTTCGGCTCGGTCGATCTACCCGACGACTTGAAAATATTATCTCGTGATGATAAGGATAGATCGTGACGTGAACGACGAGAATTGCCATGACGACGCTAAAAGTCGGGATCGCCGATCCCGAGGAAATGAAGGCCCGCACCCTTCGGATCGCCAAGGGCGAGGAAAAGCCCAAGCCCGGCGATCCAACCGTCTGGTTCGCAACCACGGAATCCTTCGCCCGGCTTTTGTCGGCAGGCAATCGGGAGTTGCTGCGCGTCATCCATGAGCAGAAACCCGACTCGTTGGAAGAACTGGCCCAACTCACCGGCCGCGCCACGCCCAACGTCTCACGAACGCTCAAGAAGATGGAGAGCTTCGGCCTTGTCCGCATGGAGAAGGGCAAGGGTCTCAAGCGGGTTCCCAAGCTCGTTCATGACCGCGTGGAACTGGTCTTGCCGCTGATCGAGCCTCGCAGGAAAGGAGCCCGCAAATGAACGTCCACAATCCCAATGTCGCCATGCGGGCCGCACTCTACCTGCGCGTCTCCACCAGCCGGCAGGCCGAACATGACGTGTCGATCCCCGACCAGCGCAAGCAGGGCGAAGCATGGTGCGAAGCGAGGGGCTATCAGCTTGTCGAGACCTTCGTGGAGGCCGGTGCGTCGGCCACCAACGACCGCCGCCCCGAGTTCCAGCGCATGATCGAGGCAGGCACCAGCAAGCCCGCGCCGTTTGACGTAGTGGTGGTTCACAGCTTCTCGCGGTTCTTCCGCGATCATTTCGAGTTGGAGTTCTACGTCAGGAAGCTGGCGAAGAACGGTATTCGCCTCGTCTCCATCACACAGGAGATGGGCGACGATCCCATGCACGTCATGATGCGGCAGATCATGGCGCTGTTCGACGAATACCAGTCGAAGGAGAACGCCAAGCACGTCCTGCGCGCCTTGAAGGAAAACGCGCGGCAAGGCTTCTGGAACGGCTCGCTGCCGCCCATCGGTTATCGCGTCGTCGCAGCCGAGCAGCGCGGCGCAAAGGTCAAGAAGAAGCTGGAAATCGACCCGCTGCACGCCGACACGATCCGCCTGATCTATCGCCTCGCGCTGGAAGGCGACGGCGATTCCGGCCAGATGGGCGTCAAGGCCATCGTCAAGCATCTGAACGGCAAAGGCATCTTCACCCGTGATGGGGGCCGTTGGGGCGTCGGCCAGGTTCACCGCATCCTGACCCGGCGCACCTATATGGGCGAGCATCAATGGGGCAAGAATCGGAAGAACAAGGCGGACAAGGAAGCCGATGAAATCGTCATCGTACCGGTTCCGCCGATCATCGAGCGGGAGACCTTCGACGCGGTGCAGAAGCTCTTGCAGGCCCGCAATCCCAAGACCAAATTGCCCGCGCGCGTCGTCATCGGTCCCACGCTTCTGACCGGCATCTGCTATTGCGGCAATTGCGGGGGCGCGATGACCATCCGCACCGGCAAGAGCGGCCGCTATCGCTACTATGCCTGCTCGATCCGGGCACGGCAGGGCGAGACTGGCTGCAAGGGGCGCGCCATCCCCATGGACAAGCTCGACACCATGGTTGCCGGTCATATCGAGGAACGCCTGCTCGATCCCGACCGGCTGGAGAAGCTGCTTGGCAGCGTCCTCGGCCGCAGAGAAGATCAGGCCGAGCGCCGCCGCCAGCATATCGCCGAATTGCAGCGCCGGGCCGCCGAATCGGAACTACGCCTCAAGCGTCTCTATGACGCCATCGAGGCCGGGGTTGCCGATCTGGACGACCCGGCGCTGACCGAACGCATCGCCGGCCTCAGGGTCATCCGCGATCAGGCGCGGGCGGACGCCGACCGGGCGCAAGCGCTGCTCGACAGCCCCGGCCGCAGCGCTGTCAGCCCGGCGATGATCCGGCGATTTTCGCAGATCGCTCGCGACCGTATCCGGGACCGCGAGGGCGGCTATCGGCGGGATCACCTGCGCGCCCTGGCGCAGCGTGTCGAGGTCGCAGACGACGCAATTCGCATCATGGGATCGAAAACGGAACTGCTGAGGACGCTCGCGGGTGGCCAAGTGCGGCAATCGGCAGCGATTGGCGTGCCCAGAGGCGGACTGAAGTGGCGGAGGAAGAGGGATTCGAACCCCCGGAGCCCGCGAAGGCTCAACGGTTTTCAAGACCGCCGCATTCAACCACTCTGCCATTCCTCCGGCGCCCCGGTGTTTCCAACACGGCACCTGCTTTTGCAAGCCCTCTTCTGCGAATGCCGAGGCTGGGCAAGGTGTAAACAGAACGCTAAACTGATTTTCCGTTTTGGTAGAGTAGGTTCATCCTGCATCCACCTTGGCGTGGTAAACAAGAAAAGTACGGCAGAAAAGCCGGACATTCAGGCGCAAAGCGCCGAATACAAACTCAGAACGAGGTTAAATCGCGAATGCGCGCGCCATCGACCAAGATCACCGACCGTCTTCCCGCTCTTCTTGCAGCCACGCTCGCTGCCGCATACGTTACCGCGCCGGCATTGGCTGACCCCGCACCGATCGTCTTCAAGACGCAGGGGCAGAGCGCCAGGATTTCCGCAGAACGTCAAAACGTGTTCATCACTCCGAGCCAGGCTCGGCCTGACGCTGAGAAAGCCAAGGCACGCGTCCAGTTCAATTATCCGGGGGCTCCGAAACCGGTCCAAACCGCGAAATCATCGAATCCTGTTCCGCAGTTCGCAAATCCGGTGGCTGAGCCAAGAGAATATGCCAGCATCAGAGCCCCGATCAGTGCCGCGCCAGCGCCGATGGCCACACAGACACCTGCGACCCAAGCTTTTGACCCTCGCGCCACCGCGCAACGTATCGCCACCGAGCGCGAGCAGGCCGCCGTGGAAACAGAATCTCTTCCAGCACTTGCAGGCGCCGTTCAGGCGAAACCGGAGCAGGGGGCTGCGCAACCGGGTGCAACAAATTTGACACCTGCTGCGACACATTCGGTCACGCCTGAAACGGTTCCTGTGTTTGATGAAACCGGCGCAGCCATCGTGTATGGCGATGAGTTTCAAGGCCTGCCGACTGCGAATGGCGAAATTTTCAACCAGGCTGACCTCACGGCCGCGCATCCGAACCTGCCCTTGCCAAGCCTTGTGCAAGTCGTGAACATTGACACGAATACGGAAGTGATCGTTCGCGTGAATGATCGTGGCCCGTTCGAGGATGGCGCCATGCTGCAGGTTTCGCAACGTGCCGCCTCCGAACTCGGCATGACCGGGGCAGGGCGCGCCAATGTGCGAGTCCGCTATCTGGGCCCTGCTCCTGTTGCCGCGCCCAAATCGCACCCTGCTGTGCAAGTAGCCAAGCAAGACCCGCCACGTGCCGCCAGCATCAGCACAGTTTCAGCACCTGCTGCGACATACACGTCAAGCCGCGCCGGTGCACAAAGCTACCAGCCCGTATCCGTCGGAAACTATTTCGTTCAAGTCGGTGCATTCTCGCAGATTTCGAATGCCGAGAGCCTTATTCAATCCATGCCCGGCAATCTAAGCGCCCAGATTGATCCAGCGCGCGTAAACGGGGCTGATTTCTTCCGCGTCCGCGTTGGCCCATTCATGAGCCGCGATGCTGCAGACCGCATGAAGGACGACCTGAACCGTTACGGTATCTCCAATGGGCGTGTTGTCGCTCAAAACTGACTACCGACACAGCACAGCTACCATTGACGCTGACCACAAACCGGCCCTTTTTCCTGTATAGACGGGAAAAAGGGCCGTATGTGTATCGGCCATCCGAACAGCAAATTCCGGAGGCTCACTATGCTGCGCAAAACCCAGATCCTGACTGCCATATTTTCGGCGATCGTTGCGACGGGTGCGGCCCAGGCTCAGATCGTGGACACGCCGGCCAGTCATGCCGTGATCATGGATCATGAGACCGGCACCATTCTGTTTTCCAAGGATGGTCAAGAGCCTATGATCCCCGCCTCCATGACCAAGATGATGACGGCCTTTCTCGTCTTCGAACTGATCGAGCGTGGCGAAATTTCCCTGACTGACAAGTTCACTGTCAGCGAAGACGCCTGGCGCCGCGGCGGCTTCCCGTCAGGCACATCGACCATGGGTCTCGCCCCCGGCGACACACCGACGGTCGAAGAGCTGCTGCACGGCGTAATCATTATGTCCGGCAATGATGCTTGTATCGTCTTGGCCCAAGGTATTTCGGGATCTGAAGAAGCCTTTGCGCGACGTATGACCTCCCTCGCCCACGAACTCGGAATGAGTTCGGCGAACTTCGAGAATACGACGGGCCTTGAGGCTGTTGGCCACGTCATCTCGGCAGAAGACCTCGCCAAGATGGCGAAACTCACCATCGACAAGTACCCGCAATATTATGACTGGTACGACATGCCGTCATATACTTGGCGCGAATATACGCAGGCCAATCGCAATCCATTGCTCAGTATTGAAGGTACCGATGGCCTGAAGACCGGCCACCTCGAAGTTTCAGGATACGGTCTTACGGCCTCGGCAGTTCGTGACGGCGTACGGCGTACGATCGTTATCAACGGTCTGGAGAGTATGGCCGCGCGGGCCCAGGAAGGCGAACGCATGATGCGGATGGCCTTCCAGAGCTATGATCTGAAAGTCATCACGCCAGAAAGCGTTGAACTCCCTGAAGTGAAAGTCTGGCTCGGTCAGCAACAGACAGTTCCGGTCTCGCTGGCCAGCAAGATGACAATTGCCGGCCACAAGGCAGCTCTTGAGAAAGCAAAATCCGAAATCGTCCTCGACCAAGCGCTTCAGGCCCCCATCAAGGCCGGTGATACGGTCGGGAAACTGGTTGTCACCGTGGAAGGCCAGGCCCCGACGGAGGCTCCTATCGTGGCGGAGGCAACCGTCAAGAAGCTTGGTTTCTTTGGTCGCGCGGTCGAAGGGCTCAGCCAGATGATTGGCGGCAGCAATGGCTGAGACGCCGACACTCAAATTCATCACACTGGAAGGCGGCGAAGGCACGGGGAAATCCACACTGCAACGCGCGCTCGCGAAGCGTCTTGAATGTGAGGGGTTTGAGGTGGTGACGACGCGCGAGCCGGGTGGCACACCCTTGGCTGAAGCCGTCAGGCAACTCGCGCTGCATCCACCTTTTGGTGGTAACTGGTCACCGATGAGCGAAGCTTTGCTGATGAATGCTGCGCGCAGCGACCATCTGGAGAATCTGATCCGACCCGCACTTGCGGAGGGCAAATGGGTCATCTGTGACCGTTTCGCTGATTCCACGCGTGTGTATCAGAGTGTTAAAGGGGGCGTGTCGCAGAACGTCCTGAAAACCATGGAGTCGTCCGTCCTGGGAGACACTGTTCCGGGCCTCACGCTGATCCTCGATGCGCCGCTCGAAACCACCGCCACCCGCAGGACTTCCCGGAACGGGCCAGACGACGCCTTCGAAAAGCGCGCAGCGGATTTTCATCATGCTGTCCGACAGGGCTTCATTTCGCTGTCGCAGTCAGAGCCTGATCGATGCCGGCTGATTGACGCCTCACGCTCTGAGCAAGACGTCTTCGAGGCAGCCTGGGCAGTACTTGCTGCAACCTATTCGCTGGGTGAGATGGCCGGATGACCAGTGCCTGGCCCTTGTACGGACACGATGCGGCGGAAGCCTCATTCCTTGCGTCGGCAACGACGGGCAAGCTGCATCATGGCTGGCTGATCGAGGGACCGTCAGGGATTGGCAAGGCGACAATGGCCAAACGGCTAGCCGCCTACATGCTCGGTGCGCGCGGACCGGAAACCTCGCCGCTAGATGCCGAGCCGTCTGACCCTGTGGCGCGTACTTGCCTTGCGGGCGGCCATCCCGATTTGCGGGTCGTGCATCGCGAGTTGAATGACAAGGGCAAGCTGCGCCAGGACATCACGGTCGATCAGATCCGGGATCTGACGCATTTCTTTTCGTTGAAGCCCGCACAAGGCGGCTGGCGTGTCGGCATCATCGATTCGCTGGATGAGCTTAATCGCAATGGCGCAAACGCTTTGCTCAAGACGCTGGAAGAGCCGCCTGGTCACAGCATCCTGTTCCTCGTGAACCATGGAACGACACCAATCCTGCCGACCATCCGGTCGCGTTGCCGGGTCTTGCGCGTATCCGCGCTGAGTGACGAGGACACGAAACGTGCGCTGGAAACCGCTAACGCGCCGCCAGAGGCCGTGTCCTTGTCGAAGGGACGACCGGGCTTGGGCATTCAATTATCCACGCCCTCAGGCCTTGCCGCGTCTCATGCCGCCAAGGTTTTGCTACGCAGCCTGCCAAGACCGAATGATGGGCTCGTGACCGATGCATTGCAAACCGCCAGCGCTGATGACACGGCCATGCAGGCATTTCAGGAAGAGATCCTCTCCTGGCTGGCTCACCGCGCAGAACAGGAGCCGGCCGCCGCCAAGGCGTGGCTTGATATCTCGCGGCTTGCCGGCGAAGCGCGGGCGCTGAAGATGGATCCGGCGCAAACCGCGTCCAAGCTGATCGCAGGGCTTTATAGCGCTGCCCGGACACACTAAGTCCGCAAGCATGTTTGATACGCATGTAAACCTGCACGGCGAGACCTATGCCGAAGACCTGAGCGAAGTTCTGGCTCGGGCCGAGGAAAAGGGCGTGGAACGGATGCTGGCCATCTGTGACCGGCTCGACAATTTCGATGCGGTCCTGTCCATCGCTCGCGATCATCCGAACATCTGGTGTTCGGTCGGAGTACATCCGCACCACAGCAAGGATTTCCCGGACCTCACCATTGAAGATCTCGTTTCCAGGACGAAGGATCTGAACGTGGTTGCCATTGGTGAAACGGGCCTGGATTTTCACTACGGCTACAGCGCGGAAGATGCGCAGGTCCGCAGCCTGAAAACTCACATAGAAGCGGCTCGCCAAACGGGCCTGCCACTCATCCTGCATACACGCGAAGCCGATGACATGATGGGCGACATTCTGGAAGAGGAATTCCGGAAGGGGGCATTCGTGCCTCTGTTGCATTGCTATACGGGCGGAGCACGGCTTGCGCAGCGCGGTCTGGATCTGGGCGGCTTTGTCTCTGTCTCCGGCATCCTGTCCTTCAAGAGCGCGCGAGACGTGCGGGAAGTGATTGCGGACGTGCCGATGGACCGACTTATCCTGGAGACCGATTGCCCGTATCTCGCGCCAGTGCCTATGCGCGGGAGGCGCAACGAGCCGTCTTATATTGTCCACGTGGCTGAAGCCTTGGCGACATTGAAAGATGTACCGCTGGATGAGGTCCTGCGCGTCACGACTCAGAATGCCCTCCGGCTGTTTTCGAGAATCCCAAGCTGATGGCGAAGGGCGTCTTAACCTTGCTCGGTAGCGGCTCCTCTGGCGGCGTACCTCGTGTCGGCGGAGATTGGGGCGTCTGTGACCCGGCAGAGCCGCGGAACCGCAGATTGCGCTGCTCGGCGCTGGTTCAGGCCTTCGGGGACGAGGGCGAGGCGACGAACGTTCTGATCGACACGTCTCCGGATCTGAGAGAGCAATTGCTGGCTGCGGAAGTCGGTCATCTTGATGCGATCCTGTATTCGCACGACCATGCCGACCAGAGCCACGGAATTGATGATGTCCGACCGATTTTCATTCGCCAGCGCAAGCCAATACCCACCTATCTGAGCGCGGAGACCCGCAGCACGCTGACGAAACGGTTTGCGTATTGTTTCGAGGGGAAGGGCGGCTATCCGTCCATTCTGGACCTCCAGGACGAGCTTGTGCCGCTTAAGCCTGTGGAAATCGAAGGCGCCGGCGGAGCTCTCGACTTCATACCACTCGACATGGAGCATGGACGTATTCGCTGTCTGGGGTTCCGGATGGGCAATCTCGCCTACTGCAATGACGTTAACGGACTTCCCGCGGAGACGCTTGATGCGTTGCGGGGGGTCGAGACATTGGTCATTGATGCCTTGCGATATACACCTCATCCATCGCATGCGAACCTCGACCAGGCGCTTGAATGGATTGAGCATGTCGCGCCCAGCCAAGCGGTACTGACGAATATGCATGTCGATATGGATTACCAGACTCTGTGCCAAGAACTCCCGGCTGGAGTCGTGCCCGGATATGACGGCTTGAGACTTGATTTCATCGTATAATCCACAAATGAAATTTCCCATAATGATGATTATGCGACTCACGGATTAAGATCGACCTACCAGTATGGCTTGGCCATTTGGCACGCCATCTGATCACGCGGCCTGGCTCGCAGGTTACATGATGCACGGTATTGTTCTCCTGCTGGCTCTGACCAAGCTAGAACTTGGCAGAACAACGTTCTGTTTACTTTTCGCGCGGCTGCCCCCTTCCCCTCTCAGAGCCGAAAATCGGTTAGCCAGGAACCGATCAGTTCCTGCTTCTTCGCCAGATCCTCCGCAGCTTGGTCCGGCGTCCTGTGAAGGAAGATAAGAGAATTTCCTGGTCGCAGTTGACCCAGCAAATGCCGGTCGGAACGGTTCACTTGGAGAATGTGGGGATAGCCGCCCGTAGTCTGGCAGTCTGGCAACAAGAGGAACCCCCTTCCCCTGGGTGGCAATTGCAGCGCGCCGGGAAAAACGCCGGCGCTCGGAAGGTTCGCAGCCACACCCAAATCGGGGAAATTTCCGTCGAGTTCCACCCCAATCCGGCTTGCCCGCCGGGTTGCCGTGAAGTGTTCCGTCCAGAGATTTTCACACGACGGCTGGTAATCTGGTCCTTCCGACGCTCGCAAAGCAAAACTGTGGATCAAGGGGAAACGTAGGTGCTCTGGCGCGGATTCGACGTGTTGAGTATAGGAGACATCATCATGCACGCTGATCATGTCCTCTGGTTTGAGCGCACGTCCGTCCAGACCTCCCAATCCGGCAGGAAGATAGGTCGATTGGCTACTCAGGAAATCCTCCCCCTGAAAGCCACCTGCAATGCCCAGATAGGTCCGCAACCCCGCGTCTGCTCGCCCGACCTTCAAGACGTCGCCTGCTTCCACAAACAGGGTGTGATGGAAGGGTTTTACCTGATCGTTCAAGGAGATGGGCGCGATTGCGCCAGCGAGCGCGACTGTCGCCGCACTCGTGAATTCTGCCGAGAATGGCCCATAAGTGATTTCGATACACGCCTTGTCAGACGCGTTGCCTACCAAACGGTTCGCAATGGCATGAGACAAGGGATCTGCCGGCCCGGACGCTGGAATGCCAAAGTGGCGGTATGTGTCTCTTGGCGCGCCTTGCAAGGTCGCCTGCGGTCCAGCTTCGATAATACGGACCGTCATCTCAGGCCCATTCGATCTGCAGTGGTGTACCGGTCGACAAGAGAAATGGATCTGGGGCTGACTTGTCGAACAAGATTGCATCTGTCCGTCCGATGATCGGCCAGCCTCCCGGACCCTCCAGCGCATAGATACCGAGAGAGCCCTTGATGAACCCGATTGAGCCTGCCGGGACACGCTGGCGCGGATTTTCCAATCTCCCACCGCTCAAGGACTTATCGACGCCCGACACATAGGCAAAGCCTGGCGCAAAGCCCAACATGTCGACCTTCAGGCTAGAGTCATGAATCTTAGAAAGAAATTCCTCTATGGTGCAGCGATTCGCTTCAGCGCACGTAGACAGGTCCGGTGCAGAGGCTGCATCCGTGCTGACAGTGAGGGTTACTTCCGGCTGAACCGATTGTTGGTCGCTCAAATTCATGGAAACCGTCTTCTTCAACAGGTCTCTCGCCGCAGATGGCTGTAGGGCCACCGGATCAAATTGCACCGTGACGCTCTCGCGCCCGACAACGACTTCGCGCCAGCTTCCACTGCTGCGTAGTATATCTGCGATTAGATGACGATCATCAGACGCACGTGTGACTAGCCGCAGCGCATCATCGCCACAGGGCACGATCCCTGGCCCAGTCATAAAGCGAGCTGCGCCTTGATCTCTATCCCGCGCGCATGGAGGGCTTCCCGCAGCGCCAGGGCCGAGTGGACAGCGCCAGCCGTATCGCCGTGCAGGCAGATCGTATCGACATTGAGCTGAATGGCATGTGAGCCCTGAGCGGACACGGTGCCGTTTTCGACAATCCCAATGACTTGCGCGACTTGCGCCTGCGTGGCCTCGATCACAGCGCCGGGCTCGCTTCGCGCAACCAGCGAGCCATCACCGGCATATCTGCGGTCCGCAAACCCTTCAGCGAGAAAGTCCATGCCCGTTCCATGAGCGATCTTGCTCAGGCGTGAATTGGGTGGGCCGATAATCGCGCGGATTCGAGCGTCGCGCGCAATGCGGACAACAGTCTGGGCAAGATTGGAGTCGCGCACCGCATCATTATAGAGGGCGCCATGAGGTTTGAGATGGTCGAGGGTCACGCCCTGGAGCCGGGCGAGGCTGGCGAGCGTACGCACCTGCTGCCGAAGCGACATCTCGAGCTCTTCGCGGGACATGGCTACGGTCTTGCGGCCGAAATTCTGCCTGTCCGGATATGAAGGGTGCGCGCCAACCACGACATTGCGGGCTCTTGCCGCTTTCAATGTCGCCCGCATGCTCTCCTCATCGCCCGCATGCCCGCCGCAGGCGATGCTGCACCGGCTGACCACATCGAGAATAGCACGGTCCATGGCGCGACCGGCTTCACCCGGCAGTTCCCCGATATCAGCGTTCAGGCAAATTGTGCGGTTCATGCCCAGACATTTAGGGCTCTGAGGATCAGGCGCAAGCCGAGGCCGAAGGTTATTGCGACGACACCAATGCCGAGCATGTTCGCCAGCCATGAATTCACGTGACTGCCCAACAGGCGCTTGCGATTCATGGCGATTAACAGGAAGGCTGCGATGACAGGCAGGATGAGCCCATTTGCAATTTGGGCAAAGAGGATCACTTCTACGGGCCGCACGCCCAGTAGAGCAATAAGTGTTCCAATCGCCAGGACACCCAGCGCGATCCCCCGGAACAACAGGCCGGTGCGCTGGAACCCTCCAAATTCTGACAAGGCATACGCCGTAGCCAGTGGGGCTGTGATGGAGGATGACAGGCCCGCACCGAAGAGGCCAATCCCCACCAGGTATTTCGCGAGCGGCCCGTAGGCGGGTTCGATAGAGATCGCCATGTCTGCAGCGGATGAGACTGCTATCCCTGAGCCGAACAGGCTGGCGGCTGCCGTCGACAGGATCAGGATGGACACGAAACCGCCAAGACCGATGGATATCGCAGTGTCGGCTCTTGCGGCTCGCAATGCCTCGGCAGATCCGTTGGGCCACTTGTCACGAACCGTGGAGGCATGGAGAAACAGATTGTATGGCACGATCGTGGTGCCGATGAGAGCAATGGCCGTCAGCAATCCACCGTCCGGGATTACAGGTTTCAGGCCGCTTATCCAGCCGGAGAGGTCAGGACGCGTAAGGAGCACGCTGCCGGCAAAGGCGACACTCATCATCAGGACGAGGCCGATCAGAAGTTTCTCAATATGCTTGTAGTGGCCAAACAAGAGAAACCCGGCCGCCGTCGCGCTTAACACCAAAACGATCAGCCTGTGAGAGACGCCGGTCGAATGGAACAGGGCTTCCAGCCCCAACGCCCCACCGGCGAGATTACCTGCTTCATAAGCCGAATTTCCGACCGCCAGGGCGGACACACCGAGCAGGATGATCGACCATTTGACGATCGGCCCATTCTCCGGCGCCGTCATGGCAGCTGCCAATCCCTTGCCGGACACGATCCCCAACCGCGCCGCCATTTCCTGCAGGATGATGGTTGCGAAGGTTGCGAAGACGAGCGCCCAGATCAGGGCGTAACCGAAATCGGCGCCTGCCAGCGTGCAGGCCGTAACCGTACCCGGTCCAATGAATCCGGCGGCGACGAGGGCTCCCGGTCCGATGCTGAGTTTCATGGCGCCCCCGTAGTCTGTCGCGCGGGGCGACCCTTACTAGATGTGTATCACGCGGCCTTCGGCATCCAGCACGGATTCATGCATGCTTTCGGAAATGGTCGGGTGTGGGAAGATGGTGTGCGCCAGATCCTGTTCGGTCAACTCACCCTGACGGGCAATGACATAGCCCTGGATCAGTTCAGTCACTTCCGCGCCGATCATGTGTGCGCCCAGCAATTCGCCGGTCTTCTTGTCGAAGATGGTTTTGACGAGGCCTTCAGAGGCCCCCATCGCGATGGCCTTGCCATTGCCGATGAAGGGGAAGCGACCGACCTTGATGTCGTAGCCTTTTTCCTTTGCGGCCTTCTCGGTCAGCCCAACGCTGGCGACCTGCGGGTGGGCGTATGTACAGCCCGGCACATTCCACGGATCGAATGGTTCGGCATGATCGGCGCCCGCAATGCCTTCGACACACACAACGCCTTCATGAGACGCCTTGTGGGCCAGCCAGGGCGGGCCGGTCAGATCGCCGATGGCATAGAGTCCCTTGACGCCTGTGCGCCCGAAATTGTCGACTTTGACGTGGGTCTTCTCGACCTTCACGCCTAGCTCTTCAAGGCCAAGGTCTTCAACATTGCCAACGATACCCACCGCAAGGATAGCGCGGTCGAATTCTTTTTTCTCTTTCTTGCCGGACTTGTCCGTGATTTCAGCTGTAACGGTGGACTGGCCAGATTTGAGGTTTTCGACCTTCGCACCGGTTACGATGTTCAGGCCCTGCTTCTTGAAATCCTTCTCGGCGAGCTTGGAAATCTCCTCGTCTTCCACTGGCAGGATTCGGTCCATCACTTCAGCCACGGTCACATCCGCGCCGAGCTCATGATAGAAACTGGCGAATTCGATCCCGATAGCGCCTGAGCCGATGACGAGCAAGCGTTTCGGCATGATGTCCGGTGTCATGGCCTCGCGGTACGTCCAGATCAGTTTCTTGTCTGCGATAAGGCCCGCTTGCGGGATATCTCGCGCCCGCGCGCCGGTGGCAAGCATGACATGCTTGGCCTGATAGGACGTGCCCTTGCCGTCCTTGTCTTTGACGACGACCTTCGGTGCCGGTGTACCTTTTTCGAGGCGGGCGGTGCCTTCAAGTACGTCGATCTTGTTCTTCTTCATCAGGAATTTCACGCCGGTCGATAGCTGGTTCGCCACCCCGCGTGAGCGCTTCACGACAGCATCCAGGTCGAAATCAGCCTTGTCGATCTTAAGGCCGAATTCCTTTGCGTTCTTGGCCAGATGCAGGACTTCAGCCGAACGCAGCAGCGCCTTGGTCGGAATACAGCCCCAGTTCAGACAGATGCCGCCGAGGCTTTCGCGCTCGACGATGGCCGTCTTCATGCCCAGTTGCGAGGCGCGAATGGCCGCAACATACCCGCCGGGTCCGGATCCGATCACGATGAGGTCGTACTGCGTGCTCATTGGGTAATTCCTCTCATTTCATCCCATGCCAGAAGCGCCTGGGATACGCGCAAATCCGCGCTCTCGAACATTTCAGGCGTGCAAATGTATTCCGGTTCTTCCGCAGAAATCTTGTTCATCAGAATGACACTATCGGCGGCAATATCTTCGCGAAGCTCCCGAGCTACTCCTTCGTAGCGCAGATCTTCCATGAACTCCGAAAGCTGGTCTGTAGTCTCCCTGTCGCACAAAAGGCTGATGCCTTTCTGGATCGCAAGCTCGCCAGCGATCCTCCTAATGTCCGCCTCATCCATGCCCGATGAATTGTCCGTGGAAACGCTTTCCCCGGAGCATCCGGCGAGAAGGGTCAGGCTGACAAGCATCATCCCGAGCCGCGTCATCAGAGCAGCATGGCTTCGGGGGTTTCAACATATCGCTTGAAGGCCTGCAGCCATTTGGCGCCTTCCGCCCCGCCGACGACACGATGGTCGCAGGTAAGCGTAACGGTCATCACGGTGCGGGCAGCAATATTACCCTTCGCATCGACGACAGCGCGCTTCTCGCCTGCACCCACCGACAGGATCATGCCTTCAGGCGGATTGATGATGGACGCAAAACTCTTGATGCCAAACATGCCCAGATTGGAAATGCTGAACGTGCCCCCGCTGTATTCCTGCGGCTTCAGCTTTCGTTCCCGGGCCCGGCCGGCGAGATCCTTCATCTCTTCGGAAATCTCCGCGAGGCCCTTGGTTTCGGCATCAAAGATGACCGGCGTGATCAGTCCGCCATCGATGGCCACGGCAACCGAGACATTCGCATGCTTGTGATAGGCGATGCCCTTGTCGGTATAGGAGGCGTTGCAGTCCGGCTCGTCCATCAGCGCCATGGCGGCCGCCTTGATGAGCATGTCATTGACCGACACTTTCACACCTTCGCGCGCAGCCGCGTTGATTGCAGCGCGGCTCGCCAGCAGGTGATCGAGTTCAAGATCAATGTTCAGCGGGAAGTGTGGCACCTGCATGAAGCTGGTCGTCAGACGCTTCGCAACGGTCTTGCGCATGCCGTCCAGCGGCACGAGCTCATAGCTGTCCGGCGCATAGACCCGGTCGTCCAGAATTTGCGGCAGGATCAGGCCATCGGGCTGAGCTGCAGCGCCCATGCTGGCGCCAGCCGGTGCAGCTTTGGCGTTCTCGACATCGCGTTTGATAATCCGACCGCGCGGGCCGGTGCCCTTCAGTCCTGAAAGGTCGAGACCTTTCATCTCCGCGATCCGGCGCGCCAAGGGGCTCGCCTTGATGCGGCCATCGGAAGCATTCGCAGACGGAAGGGGTGATTTAGAGGGCGTGATAGCGCTGTCTGCCTGCTTTGCCGGGGCAGAAGCTTCTGTCTTGGGCGCAGGCTTTGTCTCTTCCGATTTCGGTGCAGCTTCCGCCTTGTTGTCCTTGGGTGCGTCCTGCTTGGCAGGTGCCTTGACCGATGATGTGTCTTCGCCTTCCTCAGCGAGGATCGCGATCACCTCATTGACCTTCACGCCTTCGGCGCCGGCCTCGACGAGGATTTTCGCAATCGTACCTTCATCAACGGCTTCGACTTCCATCGTCGCCTTGTCGGTTTCAATCTCGGCAATAATGTCACCCGAAGAGACGGTATCGCCTTCCTTGACGAGCCATTTGGCGAGCGTGCCCTCTTCCATGGTCGGCGACAGGGCGGGCATGGTGATATTGATAGCCATATCAGTCCCCCATCTTCTGGACATCGCCCGGAGATTTCGGGCCGAACTGGATCCGGTTCAGGAAGCCGGTGACGATTTCCTTGATGATTTCTTCCTTTTCCGGGCCGTCTGGATGAATATCCTTGAACGCATCGGTCACATGCTTGGCAATGTCCGCCAGCATGAAGCCCCACATGGTCGGCTCCTTGGCGGGCTCGGCAGCTTCACCGACACGCAGGCTGACATGCTCGGTATTGTCGGCAATCCAGAAGCGGATCATTTCCTGCGCACTCTGGGCACCCTCAATCGAAGGCGGCGATTTGAGTTCTCGTTTTTCAGTCGACATAGCAAACTCTCCGCGCGGCTTCGACAATGTCATCGGCATTCGGAAGGCTCATGGCTTCCAGGTTTGCCGCATAAGGCAGGGGCAC
>Ga0181370_1000073_pt1 | contig 21542 bp, 18 predicted proteins | sample LowvirmetaG_7_FD_130091 | JGI IMG/M metagenome (GOLD analysis project Ga0181370, IMG submission 130091) | Marine viral communities from the Subarctic Pacific Ocean - Lowphox_06 viral metaG | ecosystem: Environmental > Aquatic > Marine > Oceanic | place: Subarctic Pacific Ocean | collected...
CTCAGGTCAAGGACTCCGTACACCCCTTTCCTTCCCCGGTTCATATCGGTCGTAGAAGTGTCTGGGTCGAAAGCGAAGTCGAAGCTTTCATGACCTCGCTGATCGAGTCTGAAAGGAGTTTGTGAAGTCTGCTACAGGCGCACAATAGGATTGGATATTCTGCTCTGAACAAGAGCACCTACCTCTCAAAGTACTGGAAGGGCTTCACCTAGCAGGTTTGAAGCAGTCTCGTCGAGCCTTCATAAGTCAACAGCTCAACAGCGGCGCAGTGTACGAGAATCCCGGCTGGATGTATGCGCAGACACTCAATCCATTCTTGATACAATTGAAAATAGAATGGTCGAATCAAGACAAGGGTTCGCCCGCCGATTTTTTGTTAACTTGCAATGCGACATCCCATGACCAACGCGTTCGATACCAAAATCCATTATATCGTGACTGTGCCGGATTGGCAGCCAGAAGAAGCCACGCCGCTACAAGGCTTTTCGCTGACCCTCTGCCTTGACGCGTTTCGCATCAGGTTCGCGAGTTTCCTTCCGTCTACCGTGTTTGATCTTTCGCCTAGATACAGCGAGTCCCTGCTCGTGCGGCGCCTATGCGGCTTGAATCCAATAAATGTTCATCCTCAGTCCCCTCGCGCTGCCACGACAATGCCGCAACCTAGAAATGTCCCGTTTCAGGTTGTAATGATTGGTAGAGGCGAAGAAATCGCACACTATCGAAAATGGGCGCAGAGTTCGGTTGTTCCTCCTTTGCTCGTTGCCGAGACGGGCGGGGATATCCGGTATGATCAGCTGAGGTCCGATCGGTTGAAACAGCATTTTCTGGAAGTATGTGAGGGCCTATCGGACTGGGCGGATGACAAATTGCTAGAGATGGTGAAGGCCTCGCTAGAAAGCTGGGATAATGCGACACCACGGAGCCTCGGTTATCAGGTGGGGGGCCATGCGACCGTGACGCCCAATCTGATGGCGCTTTACCAATTTGGTTATGACGACATGGTTTCAGGACGTTTCGAGGCAGATCCGCAGGAAGGCAGCACGCCATACGTCGAACAAATAGTCAAAACGGCAAACAGTGTGCTTGCGGAGCGGGACCAGATTGATTCTCGCCCTGCAGAGTACTTTGCGAGGCGATTCCCAGCACTGAACATATTTGCACCAAGTATGTATGCGCAAATGAACCCGACGCCGCCTAAGGACATGCCCCCTGTCGATAAGCGCCGGTTTCGAACAGCATGGGCGATGCTCAGTCGCCAGCGCGGATACAATTTCGTAAGCACTAGTGAACATCAGTTCGAGGCTGTTATGGGTATCTCCTTAGAGGAGACAAGGTCCCAACAAACCGAGATACAACCGCACCCCCTCTTCAAAATACGGCAGCTTGAATTGGCACTGACGACGGAATGCATGAGCATGATGGCTGCATCCGACCTTTCGGCAACGATACGCCTACCGAACGACATCAATCGCACGAAAGGGGCTGTTCGGCAGTTCGCGCAGCACTACCGTTCTGATGATCCGACCTCTAGGAAGCGGCTTTTGGCTTTCCGGCAGGTTCAGGCAAGACTAGCTCAGGCTGTTCCTGCCGAGCTACTTCAGGTGATCAACGAAGCGGGTGAGGACATTCGGGTGATTTCGGACGCCCATGTCGAATGGCTTGATCTGGACGGCCTTCCTCTTGGCATCCGGAAAAACGTGTCGCGAGTTCCGGTAACACCTGGAAATCTGTTCGTTGAGCAAATGGGTGGAAAACCACTGATCCGTCTTCCCACGTCCGCTTTCCATGAAATCCTCGTGATAAGTGCGCTGAAGCGCGAAGATCCTATTCACTCGATTTTTGAACTGGCTTTCGAAGCCTTCGAGACCGAATGGCGAGACCGAATTTCGGTAAAGTTCGTCGAGGTGTCGAATGAGCAGGAGTTGATAAATGCTTTCAACTCCTTTGACGGACCGATTGCCTTGTTCGATGGGCATGGGAGCCATTCCGACGACGCACCAGCAGTCCTGCACCTTCAAGATGAGGCGCTCGATATATGGCAACTCCGTGGGAAGCTTAGGCGTGTTCCGCCGATTATTGTGTTGAGCGCGTGCGACACGCATGCAGCGGACCGCAATCACGCCACAACAGCTAACGGTTTTCTGTCCTTAGGTGCCCGCGCGGTCTTAGCGAGCGTGTTCCCGCTACATGCTCTCCCAGCCGCAACATTTGCGGCGCGACTGATCTATCGCATAGCAACCTTCGCTCCAGCGTTTGTCAGCATGACCGGTCAAGCTGTCACTTGGACCGAAATTGTCAGTGGCATGATCCGTATGCAGCTGTTAACTGATTTCCTCAGACAGCTGCAGGCGAAAAAGATCATAGACGACGAACTCTACAAGAAGATACATTTGATAGGAAACATGGCTATCAACGGCATATCCAACTCGCCGTTCGACGATGTAGTCGATGCGCTCGTCAATGAGGGGATGGACCGTCAGAATATGATGCGTGAGCTTGAACTCGCGGTCTCAAATTCGAGCGCGATGAGCTATCTCAATGTCGGTCGGCCAGAGACGATCCTTATCGATACCGACGAGCGCTTGGCTCGGGTCATGGAGGCGATATCGGAATGATGGAGACTACCGACCAACGTCGGACCGATGAACACCGATTGCGTATAGACCCCCGCTGGAAGTCAGTAAGCTGGAAGCGCTAGAAAGCAGCCGCCCCTTGGCGACGTTTCTCCCAACGAGATGAAAGCGCCTAAACTACTGTCACTAAGAAAATAGTACTAGTAATTACTCTTTCAGCCTAACGCCTGCACCGCCTTCGGCACTCTCTTGGGGTCCGAGAAAAAGGACTCCCCCTTTTTCAAGCGCTCTACGTACAGCATCGACATTGGCCTCAGTACTCGCCGATGGGCCGCGATCACTCTCCATTCGTCTTATTGTGGGAACAGATAATTTCGCTGCTTCTGCAAGTTTTGGCTGCGTCCAATCAAGGAGGGCACGAGCGGCTCGAAGTTGCGCAGCAGTGAGACTCATGATTTTCTTTTTCTGATCATATTTACATAAAACGATCACGCTGATATGATGCGTGATATTAAACGACTCATGTGTACCATAAAGGCAAACCCATGTCTCGACGCTGTATTGGTGTGGAGGATGCTCTTCCACGCACTTCATCCAACTTTTCTCGTCGGCAGCTCGTGGTGGGCGCGGCCCTTGGCTCAACGATATCAAAGCTTCCTTCCCTAGCGGATCCAGCAGTCGGTGCTTGCAAATCCTGGCTAGAACTAGAAGCCCAATGTGCTGCATTGATAGATATCTGGCAGATGACCGAAACCCGTCTAATCCGAGCGGGCTATTGGCGCGATCATACTGAACATACGAGCATGAACATTTCTGAACCTAGGGAGCTGGAAGAGATTGATCGACGGTTGCATATGTTGGAGAAAATGAAGCAACAGCTCCTCCTCGCTTTGCCAGAGATCCCCGCAACAACCGCTCGGGGTATTGAATTGAAGCTAGATGTTCTCGCTAAAGTGATCAATCCGGTTGAAAATCAGACTACTCATGACCTTGCAGTGAGCATTCGCCGCAATCTTGCTCAACCAAATTTCTAAAGTGGCCATATCATACAGCCCGGCGGTGTGTTTTGTCGCCCTATCGAACACCGGTACGAAGAGCATCTACTCCCGGACCGCACATACCTTCCGTAATCATACGTTATTTCGCAGTCAGCTTGAGGCGAAACTCACGACTTCCGCAGCCCACCACTCTGCCATTTCAACGCGCTGATCCCAATACGTGGCTCGGTGATATGCTTTGCGAACCTGATCTGCCCCCATATGAGCCAACTCTGCTTCGATGGCATCTGGGTGCCATTTGCCGCTTTCATTCAGCAGACTTGAGGCGCTTGCGCGGAAGCCGTGGGAGGTCATCTCATTGGCGCTGAAACCGAGGCGACGGAGGGCCCCGTTTAGCGTGTTCTCGCTGATCGGTTTGCCGCGCGAGAGTTGGGAGACAAAAACCCACGGCTCATGGCCGGTGACTGATTCAACCCGCTTCAGGATTTTCACCGCAGGTTCTGACAGCGGCTTGCGATGCTCCCGGCGCATCTTCGTGCGCTCTGCCGGAATGGTCCATATGCGCTTCTGAAGATTGAATTCATTCCATTTCGACAGGCGGAGCTCGCCAGGACGTGGATAAAGTAGTGCCATGAGCTGAAGGCCGGCCTGAGTTTCTATTGCCCCATCATAGTCCCAGATGGCCCGCACGAGGCCAGCAAAGCCATCACGGTCAACGATAGCCGGGCGGTGGCGAACTTTAGGTACGATCAGCGCCCCGCGAAGCCCGGCAGTCGGATCGTGTTCGCAGCGTGCAGTGGCGACGGCATACCTGAAGACTTGGCTTATGACTGCGCGCAGACGCCGGGCTGTTTCATAATTGCCGTCTGCTTCGACTTTGCGAAGCGGCACGAGAACGTGCGCTGGCTTCACCTGAGTGACCGGCATGTCGGCCAAATCGGCATTTGCAATTCCGATCAGCCACGCTTTCTTGGAGAGCGTCGTTTCGGCTAGACCTTCCTTGCGGTTCTTCTCCAGAAGCTCCTCGGCGATGGCCGAGAAAGTATGCTCTGTGAGGGCCTGCCGCTCGAGCTTATCGATTTTGGCCTGCTGCATGGGATCAATCCCTTCGATCAGCAGAGCGCGGGCTTCGGCGCGCTTCTCGCGCGCTTTGGCGAGCGAGATCTCGGGATAGGAACCCAAAGCCATCAGCTTCTGTTTACCGTCAAACTTGTAAGCAAAGCGCCAGAGTTTCGACCCCGTGGGACGCACTTCAACGAACAAATTTCCGCCATCTGTATAACGGCGGGGTTTTTCCTCAGGTTTGAGACTGCGGATCTTCAGATCGGTAAGAGACATGGCATGGTACCGGCAGCTTTTCGACTGCTAATTGATACCATACTACCAGCGAGCGTACCATATCGATGTCTGGATCTCAGCGGATCACGACGGACGCTAGCGGACGGTCAATCCCTATAACTCCCTGATTATATGGAATTTTGGAGACTTTCTCGGACGCTGAAGGATGCACTCAAAAAGCTTCCTGGTGCCCAGAAGAGGACTCGAACCTCCACTCCCTTGCGAGAACTACGACCTGAACGTAGCGCGTCTACCAATTCCGCCATCTGGGCACGGGGTAGGAAGGCAGCGATGTATAGGCTGATCCCCGGCCCGTCAACGGTAAAACTGCCCAATTTGAGCGCCGAACTGCGCGTTCTGCGCCCCTCCCCGGCGAGAGCCGCGCTGGCCTTTCTGCCAGCTCCTCCGAGCCCATGCGGAGGCGGCGCCCAAGCCAGTATTATGGCTTCAGGGTGGAGCGTGACAGCCCGGACAGAAACGCCGGAGACAAGCACTCAAACGGGCAGAAATCTGTTGGAATTACTGGGGAGTTCGGTTGGAGCGGGTAGACGGAATCGAACCGACATACACAGCTTGGAAGGCTGGTGCATTACCATTATGCTATACCCGCCCGATCAGGGCTTCCGAAAGCACCTTACACCATCTGGTGCGGGTGGTGGAGGGGACAGGATTCGAACCTGTGTACGCTATGCGGGCAGATTTACAGTCTGCTGCCTTTAACCACTCGGCCACCCCTCCACGGGACCCGCGACCACACGCCGTTTGACGCCGTCGCAGCAGCGCTTCACATAGGCGCCGAAGCACCGCCGATCCACACCGGAAGCGGCCTTATAAGGAAACCCGAAATGGCGCGCAACCATTCTAAACCGCGAAAAGCACACGCCGGCGCAGATAATCCCCGCCGGGGCCCTGCCAGACCGCCGCGCCGCAGCGGCAAGGCGCGTGACGCAGGCGGCGCCGAGGGCGGCCCGCTCTGGATCTGGGGCACGCATGCCGTAATCGCTGCGCTGGCCAATCCCGCGCGCACCTGCCACGAATTGCTGGCGACCGAAAACGCGGCCCAGCGCCTGCCCGCAACCGGGCCGATTGCGCCGGTTCTAGTGACGGCCAGGGACATTGACACCCGCCTGCCCGAAGGCGCGGTGCACCAGGGCATCGCCGTGAAAGTGGACCCGCTGGAGCCGGTCGCGCTGGAAGACCTGATCGATGCCGGGATCAGCCATATCGCCGTACTGGACCAGGTCTCAGATCCGCATAATCTGGGCGCCGTCTATCGCTCTGCGGCGGCCTTCGGGTTTGGCGGGCTGGTGCTGCAGACGCGCAATGCGCCGAACGTCACCGGGGTGGCTGCGAAGGCGGCTGTCGGTGCGATCGAGACCGTGCGTGAAGCCCGCGTGGTCAATATTGCCCGCGCGCTGGAGCAGCTCGGCGAGGCCGGCTATCATACTGTGGGGCTGGCGGGAGAAGGTAAACGCCTGATCGCGGACGCCGTGGACGGGACGCAGAAACTCGCCATCGTGCTGGGCGCCGAAGGCCCGGGCATCCGCCCTGCCGTGGCCAAGGCGTGCGCCGAACTCGCGCGGATTCCGATTGCCCCGGAAATGGAGAGTTTGAACGTCTCCAACGCAGCCGCCGTGGCCTTTTATGAAAGCAGCCGGAAACGTTTCCCCCTGTCATAAAGCTCTGCTAGGGATTAACCACGCTGTGGGGAAAAACTGACGGAGTGCGTACCGCCATGCTGAGACTGCTGTCCATTGTCCTTCTTCTCTGCGGCCTTGTGGCTGCAGGCTATGCCGGGTCTGTCATGCTCGACACCTATGCGCCGCGCGACGAGGTGGTCGAATCGGCATCCCCTCAGGAAATGGCCACCGAGGAGGCCTTTGAAGAGGCCGCCATGCCGCCCGCAGCAGAAGAGGAGTTCACCGAGCTTGAGCCCCTGCCGAGCGAAGACATGATGATGGAGGCGCCCGCTGACGCTCCGATGTCCGGCCCAACGCGCAGCATGCGGGCCGACATTCCGGGCGATGTGTTCCCGGAATCGGCTGAGGCCGCCCCGGGCTTTGACGCGCCGCCCCCCGTGATGGCCCGGTCGTCGAACGTCACGCCGCAAGCCAATGAATCCTTTGTCGAAACGCTGAAAAGCGTGCCGGTGGCGCATGAGACACCGAGTTCCGCCGAGTACAAGCGTGCCTTCGATGTGACCCTCGCCATCGACTCCACGGGCGATGATACGGCCGCCGATGCCCTGCCCGGCCGCGGCAATGTGATCGAAGGCGAAGCGCTGGTGTCGGACCGTGTTGAAGCGCGTCTCAGCGGCGCGAATTTCGAGATCGTGCCCATGTCCCCGGACGTGCAGGCCCTGTCGCCCCTGACGGAAAATGTCTGGCGCTGGTCAGTGCTGCCGCTGTCGGCGGGCAGCCATGACCTCGTGTTTGAAATCTATGCCATCGATGAGGATGCGGTGGTGCCGCTGCGCACCTTCCGCGACACGGTGACGGTGCAGGTATCGGGCATCAATCGCGCCATCGCCTTTGCCGACCAGGCCAATCCACTGTTCGTCCTGCTGGGCGGGCTCGGCTCGGCGATTGCCGGCCTGATTGGGGTGGTTCGGTTTTTCGGACGCAGATAGGCGCCTCGCGCCGCGCGGAGCGGATTTATTTCCAGTCACCGGCGGCATGGCTTTGACTTTACGTCAATTTCCGTCTTTCTGGCGGCATGACAACGATATCATCCCCCACGACCCTCGAGACCGCCCAATCCTTCCTGCGTGAGCAGGCCGCCCGGATTCAGATCGACCCGCTGACCAATTCGGTCTTCGCGCTGGCGCAGACCCTGTTCCGCGATCTGGAAGTCGGAAACGCGAAACTGTCGGACCTGTCAAAGCTGGCCGATGAAGTTCATCTCGACCTGATCGAGGAACGCGCCGACCGGTTTCGCGCCCAGCATGCCGGTGGCAGGGCCAAGACGGCCTGGGCCAGCCTGACCGAAGACCTGGAGACGCTCGCGGCGCAGGGGTTCGAGTCCTTCAAGGCCCGCGTCGAGCAGGCAACCGGCGGCATCGTGTTCACGGGCCATCCGACTTTTGCATTATCGAAGGATCTGCGCACAGCGCTCGCCGATCATGTGGTCAGCGCGACCAAGACCAGCCGCAACATGCTTATGCGCCAGATCCGCGCCGATTCCCGGCCGTGGAACCAGGCGATCAGTCTGAAGGGTGAGCATGACGAGGTGCAGGGCGCGATTGCCCATGCGGCCAATGCGCAATTGGCCTATGCGAGCGTGTTGATTTCCGTTGCCCGCAACGCATTCCCCGATGACTGGCGGTCGCTGAAGATCTTCGTGCCGACGCTGGCCTGCTGGGTCGGCTATGATCTTGATGGTCGGGCCGACATTCACTGGTCGCAATCCCTGACCTTTCGCCTGACCGAGAAAGCCGTCCAGCTCGGCCGCTATGCGCAGCAACTGGAATCGATCAGCGGCAGCCAGAAGATCGGCCCGCTTGCCAAACTGACCCAGCGTCTGAAAACGGCGTCCGACGACACGGCGCGGCACGCCGCCCTGTTCGCTGCCAACCTGACTGATCCGAACAATCTCGTGCCGGCGGCCAATGCGCTGACCGAGCATACCAAGCGGACCGTGCTGGACGCGTCAGAAATCATCGACGTGCTGGACGGGGTGATCCCGACCGCAGAAGACAGTCTCGCCGCGGAGCTGATGGCGATCCGCGCTCAGGTCGAGGCGCTGCAACTGGGCACCGCGCGCATCCATCTCCGCGTAAATGCGGCGCAGGTGCGCACGGTAATCAATCGCGACCTGGGCCTGCAGACCGAAGACCGGGAGCTGGGCCGTGTCGCGCTCGCCGAACTGGCGCAAAAGGCGCGCAAGTCAAAACCCGTCCAGGTGAATTTCGCGGACCTGTTCCTGGAACAGTCGACGGCGCGGCGCCAGTTCATGATGTGCGCGCAGATCCTGAAACATATCGATTCCGGATCGGTCATCCGCTTCCTGATCGCCGAGAGCGAGAACCCCGCCACCGTGATGGGCGCACTCTACCTCGCCCGCCAATATGGGGTGGACGACAAGCTGGACATCTCGCCCCTGTTCGAGACGCCGGAAGCGCTGGAGACCGGCGGCCGCTTTATCGAGCGCCTGCTGGAGGAGCCGGAATTCCTCGCCTATGTGAAACAGCGTGGTTATCTCTCCATCCAGCTCGGATTCTCCGATGCCGGACGGTTCATCGGGCAGGTCGCTGCCGACATGGCCATCGAGCGCATTCACAATCTGATCGCCCGCGCGCTGGCCGCAAAGGACGCGGATGTCGATCTGCTGATCTTCAACACGCATGGCGAAAGCATGGGACGCGGCGCATGGCCGGGAACTTTCGAGCAGCGCTTTGACCATTTGCTGACGCCGTGGACCCGCGGCGGGGCCCGCGCGCGCGGCCTGCAGCTGCGCCATGAGGTCAGCTTCCAAGGCGGCGACGGATTCCTGCACTTTGCCAATCCGGCGCTGGCCGAAACGACGATGGCGGCCTGGTGCAGCCATACGCTGTCTGATCCGGCCGACCGGACGAAAGACCCCTTCTATACGCGCACGGACCTTGTCTGGGATTTCTACCGGTCGCTCCGCGCCTGGCAGGAACGCCTGTTCGTGAACGCAGACTATGGCCGCCTGCTCGGCGCCTTCTCCAGCGGCCTCACCGTCAAGGCAGGTTCACGCCCGAAACGCCGCGCTGCCGGGCCGGTCGGCCCGCGCTCCCTGCGCGCGATCTCCCACAATGCGACGCTGCAACAGCTCAGCATGCCGGTGAACGTCGCCGCCGGCATCGGCTCGTCGCTACAGCGTGAGATGGAACGTCTGGTCGACCTGATCGACGACAGCCCGCGCATGAAGGGCCTGATCCTGCTCGCCACCCGCGCGCGCCTGCTGACCAGCCTGCCCGCACTGCGCGCCTATGCCCGCGTCTATGATCCCGGCGTCTGGGTGGCGCATTCAAAACTCGCCGAGCCTGACAAGGCGAATGCCTATCGCGCGGTCTATTATGCCCTGCGCAACAATGAGACGTCCGTCTCGATGAACCAGATTGCGAACTATATATCCGTAGACCTCGGAAAGTTTGACCGTCTTCTGGCGCAGCTCCAGAATTCGCCATCCCTCGAGGAACGCCATGAAGGCCGGCTGGATTTGCATGTCCTGCATGCCGTGCGTCAGGCCCTGATCATGAAGGCATTCTCGATTGTCGGCGGCCTGCCCCGCCTGTCCGAACGCCATGACGCCAGCAGCCGCGACCTCGTGCAGATGATTGCCGAATTGCGCATCAGCGAGGCGGTTGAACTGTTGCGGGAGATCTTCCCGCATTCGCGCGATCAGGATACCCCGCTGAGAGCGCTGACCGAGACCGGGAACGATACGAAGGGTCAGGCGAGCTATGGCTATGACCGCATTCACAAGGACATCATCGGCCCGCTGGATGATATAGACCGCATCCTGCACGGCATCAGCCTGGCGGTGGCGCACGCCTATGGCGCGTTTGGATAAAGACCCTAAAATTTAGGGCTTCATTTGGCGTTCATTTTGCCTATCATACGGTTGAGCTTCGGAATCTTTCATGATTTCCGGGCCTTGGCCGGATGAGCCTGTTCGGCCCCATGCAATCATCCGCATGGTGATACAGGGGGGGACACATGCACGAAACTGACTTCCGATTGTGGCGGCAGTCCCAAGCCCGTCCCTCTTCTAGTTTTTCTTGCTCTTTATTTGATGAAACCGAGGAATGACAGGACACAATTGATGTACATTTCGAAACAACTTGCCCGGCTGAGTGTGACCGGCGCAATGCTAAGCCTCGCCCTGATCAGCAGCCCCGCAGCAGCGGAAACAAAGGACGCCGCGCCGGAAGCGCGCCTCACCCCCGTCCATACGGCTCTTCTCTACCACCAGGTCTCCGGCGAGCCTGCACCTGTGATCAACATGATGGCAAAGCCCCTGAACCTTCGGTTCGACAATGAATTCGAGCGTCGCCGCTTTGCAACTGAAGCCTTTCCGGCGTTCAAGGAGCTGGCGGATAATGTGCTGAAACAGCCCGCCTATTATGCTCGATTCAGCGTGCGCCTTGATGATTATGACTTCAACGAAGAACGCTTTCCGCTGAATGGCGTTTATAGCGGCTCCATGTATTTCTACTATGATGCCGGCAAGGCCGGCTCTGAAGGCATGGACTATGCTGTCCGCATCGTGAACACGGACGAGATAAAGTTTCTCGATGCCCCGATGGCTGAAGCCGAAACCATGCTGAACCGCATGGACGGCAAGATCAGCGCCGAGATGTGGATGGTGCCGGTCGCGCCCGTCTCCGCGGGATGGATCAAGCTGAAGAATGATTACTACCGCACCGTCCAGATGAAGGCGACGGTCCTCAAACTGTTCGATGAGAATGGCGATCTGATTGCAGAGATCGAAAGCAAGTCTGCCAATCTGAAGAACCAGGCCAAGGCCGTAAAACCCAACCCGATCCGCGAACCGGAATTCTCCAATCCCTGGATGGCCGCTGACGCGCCAACCGCCGTTCTTGATCACTACAAATGGTATATTGATAAGTCTTACAAGGTGCCGAATGCCGAGTATGGCGCTGACTCTTTCCAGGATGCCATGGAATTGGGCGGGGCTGTGTCCAGTGGTTGCATCGCCAAGTTCGGGTATTCCCAGTGCAATCGCCTCAGTTCAGCGCGCCAGCAGATGGTCAATCGGTGCACGAACACCGTGAGCGCTGATCGCAAGTCGGAGTGCTATCAGATCCGTTACCTGCCTTACTCGACCGAAGAAGCCGACTCCTATTCGAACCGGACGTCGGACTAGGCCCATCCCCTACCGGGCATCGCGTCATGCTTGCCGGGCGGACGCGATGCCTGACCCTGCATTCTGACGCGCAGGATCAGCGCCGCCGATAGGTCTGCACTTCCATGCAGACGAGGCATTTCTTCGCAACACTGTGGCGGATGCGCAAATAGAGCAGATTGTGCTTGCGATCTATCTGCACCCGAAATTGTGACAGGAAGTCCATGCCGAGGATCATGACCGGCTCATCCGCCATGCCGAGATAGTCGAACAGGGCAGGATCGGACACGACCATGTTGAAGCTGGCCATATCCACACCATCCAGTTCGAAGCGGGAGATGCGGGCGACATACATGTCATAATCGCCCCCCGTGATGCCGAGCAGGCGCTGGGTCTCTTCCTCATTGGTTCTCGTGCCGGCATGCGCTGCAAACGCAGAGTTCATGTAGGTGATGGTCGATCCCGTATCGATCAGAGCCAGCCCGCGTCGGCCATTAATGGTGACTCTCACGAAATAGAGACCGTTGTGCACTTCCAGGGGACGCTTGCAGAGGATTTCCCGTGTCCGCCCCTCCGGACGCCGGTCATAGGCGGTGACGTGACCCTTGTCGAAATCGAAATCGACAACATCCCCTGTCAGGGCACTGATCGGCAGGACATTCCTGACGCCGCTCACGGCAATCTTGCGGTCGAGGGCGACCGGCACCTGTTCCAGCGCAATCGACCCGGCGCCAAGGCTGGGCAGGTCGATCAGGGGAAAGATTTCCGGCCCGCCAAGGCCGAGCACTTCCACGAATTTCTCTTCGCCCGGGACAATCCCGATCCCGGCCGAACGGGCCGTCGCACCGCCGATCATGGGCAGGGTGGCGGCCGTGTCGATCACAGCTGTGGCGGTGATCCCCTCGGCAAAGGAGAGTTCCGCGATCAGCCGATCCTCGGAATCCATCTCGAACGGAATGATTTGCCGGGTATTTGTGTTCGCTACGGCGGGAAGGGAAAGGAGCAAAAAGAGGCCGAGCAACAAGCTGGTCAGGGCAGCGTGCTGGATGAAACCGGACCGGGTGGCCCGTAATGCTGGCAATCCTCCCATGGATGCATCCTTTTCCCATATTATGCCACAAGCGGGCCTGCGGACAAAATGGGCGCCCGTTCAGCAATGGCCTTTGCAGTTTGCCGGCGACCCCCAAGAAAAACCCTCGCCCGAAAAACAGTTCGCCCCCATACCCCGACGTCACGACTAGTCTTACGCTTACGTGCGCGTAAACTTGGGAAAAGCGTAAACCCAAGGGAGATACCAAATGGCTGAGGCCTATATCATTGACGCTGTGCGCACGCCGCGAGGCATCGGCAAAGTTGGCAAGGGCTCGCTGGCCCACCTGCACCCGCAGCATCTCGGCGCGACCGTGCTCGGCGCGATCCGCGACCGCAACAATCTCGACACCGCAACCGTCGACGATGTGATCTGGGGCACCTCCAGCCAGCGCGGCGCGCAAGGCGCTGACATGGGCCGCATGGCCGCCCTTGATGCCGGCTTTGACGTAAAGGCGTCCGGCGTGACGCTCGACCGCTTCTGCGGGTCCGGCATCACCACTGTATCGCTTGCTGCTGCGCAGATCATGTCCGGCATGGAAGACTGCGTAATCGCCGGCGGCTGCGAAATGATGAGCTACACGGCCGCCACGGCGGATCCGAAAGTGCCGCCCATGATGGACGCCGGAAACCTGCATTTGCGCGAACTGCACCCGCAATCCCAGCAAGGCGTGTGCGCGGATGCCATTGCGACACTGGAAGGCATTGACCGCGAAGCCGTCGACCAGTTGGCCGTCACCAGCCAGCAGCGCGCCAAACGGGCCATGGATGAAGGCCGTTTCGACAAGTCCATCATCCCCGTCTACAACCGCGACGGCACGCTGGCGCTCGACAAGGACGAGTTCCCGCGCCCCAGCACGACGATGGAAAGCCTGTCCGGCCTGAAGACCGTGTTCAACATGTTCATGGAAGTGCCGGTCGATGACCAGGGCAACACCTATGGCGCCATGGTCACGAAGAAATATCCCCAGCTGGAAGGCAAGATGACCCATGTCCACCATGCCGGAAACTCTTCCGGCGTTGTGGACGGCGCAGCCGCCATCCTCGTCACCTCAAAAGAATATGCCGACAAGAACGGCCTGAAGCCGCGCGCCCGTATCGTGGCCACGGCAAACATGGGTGACGATCCGACCCTGATGCTGAACGCCCCCGTCCCGGCCGCAAAGAAGGTGCTGGAAAAAGCCGGCCTGACCACGGACGACATCGATGTCTACGAAATCAACGAGGCGTTCTCGGTCGTGGCGGAGAAATTCATCCGCGATCTCAACCTCGACCGCGAGAAGGTGAACATCAATGGCGGTGCCATGGCGCTCGGCCATCCGATTGGCGCCACCGGCTCCATCCTGATCGGCACCGCACTTGACGAGCTTGAGCGTTCGGGCGGCCGCTACGGCCTGGTCACCATGTGCGCAGCAGGCGGCATGGCCCCGGCCATCATCATTGAACGGATTTAAACTTCCTCCCAGAAGCTTACTTACAATCTGTTCAATCCTCTCCCGGACCAGGCTTGCCTGGCCCGGGCTTTTTTTACCCTTGGGGACTGTCTGCAGTCATTTGGGAACACCGGGCTGGCTGAGGCGTTGCTTACACAGAAGCAACCCCAACAGGAGACTCATGCCTTATACCATCCAAGCTGAAACCAAAGACCTGACCATGATCGATGCACAGGGCGAACTGAACCCCGACTCCATGCCGGAGGCTGTCGAGCAACTGATGGAGCAGACTGACGCGGAGGATCCGGGCAGCCTGTTGGTCCGATTGCAGCATATGGATCTGGGCACGCTCCATACGGTCGCCAGCGACTGGTCCCGCAAGGCCGAATTCTTTGCCCTGCAAAAGCGCTTCGGCAAGGTGGCCGTCCTCACAGACCAGCCCTGGATACGCCAATCGGCGAAGATGCAATCGGTGGCCCTGCCCGATACCGAATTGAAGGTCTATGATCTGGCCGACGAGGCAGATGCCCGTGTCTGGCTGGAAAAAGCCCCCGCCGAAACAGAGCCCGCCTAGGGTCAGGCGCTCTCTGGGCGGATCGTTTCCCCATCTTCCTTGGTGAAGCTGGCGGGCGGATTGTCCAGCAAAGCGAACACTTTTTCCGAGGGACGGCACAGCGCCATCCCTTTTTTCGTGACCACAATCGGCCGGTTCACCAGGACCGGATGTTTCAGCATGGCTTCGAACAGAAGCGCATCATCGACGGCGGGATCGGTCAGGCCCAGCTCGTCTGCGGGGCTTTTCGAAGTGCGCAGGACATCGCGCGGGCTGAGGCCGGCAGCGCCGAGCAGACCCGCCAGTAATTCCCGTGTCCAGCCGCGCTGAAGATAGGGCACAACTTCGGGCTCTTCCCCGCTGGCCCGGATGATTTCGAGCACATTGCGGGACGTGCCGCAGTCGGGATTGTGATAGATGGTGACACTCATCAGGCGGCCTCCCCAGACATCGCCCTCTCCAATTGCGCCAGATGGGGCGCCAGGTCCAGTCCCTGCGACGCGATCCAGGCGGGATCGTAATAGGTGTCGAGGTAGCGCTCACCGCCATCGCAGATCAGGGTTGCGACGCTTCCGGCCCGTCCTGCGGCGCGCATTTCCTTCATCAGATTCAGCGCGGCCCAGACATTTGTGCCCGTGGAGCCGCCGCAGCGACGTCCGAGCAGGCCCTGCAGCCAGTGGATCGTTGCGATGGAGGCTGCATCCGGCACGCGCATCATCCGGTCGATCACATTCGGCTGGAACGACGCCTCGACGCGGGGACGCCCGATTCCCTCAATCCTCGATTTCGTCCCGATACGGATATCCGGGTCGCCAGTCTCGTAATGATCGTAGAAGACCGAATTTTCCGGGTCCGCGACACAGAGCGAGGTCTTTGCGGCGATGTCACAGCGATAGCGAATGAACCGGCCGATCGTGGCCGACGTGCCGCCGGTGCCGGCGCTCATCACCACCCAGTCCGGCAGGGCATAGGCCTCCATGGCCAATTGCGAGAACAGGCTTTCGGCAATGTTGTTGTTGCCGCGCCAATCGGTAACCCGCTCGGCATAGGTGAACTGGTCCATGTAATGGCCCCCCAGTTCCGCCGTGATCCGCTCCGCCTCGGCATAGATGTCGGCTGGCGCGACGGCGCGGGTTTCGCCGCCATAGAACGCGATCTGGTCGATCTTGCTGCGCGAGACCCCCTCCTGCACCACCGCGATGAAGCGCAGGCCCAAGAGGCGGGCAAAGTAGGCCTCCGACACGGCGGTGGAGCCGGACGAGCTTTCCACGATCACCGTGTCCGGGCCGATCCAGCCATTGCAAAGCGCGAACAGATAGAGCGAGCGCGCAAGCCGGTGCTTCAGACTGCCGGTCGGATGCGTGGACTCGTCCTTCAGGTAAAGCGTCTGGTCCGGAAAGCCGGGCAGGTCCACCTTGATCAGATGTGTGTCGGCAGACCGGTTGAAGTCGGCATTGATGCGCTGCACGGCTTCGCGCACCCAGCGCCGCCTCTCCCAGTCGAGATGTGAAATGTCCAAGTCTGCCCCCTGCTCCGGCCGATCTGGAGGCCACCATAGAGGCTTGCCCCGGCAGGGCAATTGCAGCGCGCAGCCTTTGTCAGGCTTGCGGTTGTACCGCCTCCAGCACGGCCAGTAGAAGGGCCTCGCCCTCAAGGTCTTCCGCCGCCTCGCAGACCTGGTGCGGACGGCGCTTGTCGCGCGCCAAGTCGAGGATCGCGGGATGGATGTAGGAGGATTTCGCGATAGCCGGCGTATTGCCCAGCGCATCCGCCGCCGCATGGGTAATCGCCTTCACGGTCACGCTCTCAGCATGGGCCAGCGCATCGACGGCGGCGACGCTGCCTTTCCATGTCCGGAAATCCTTGGCCGTGAAAGAGAGACCCAGCGTTTTCTGGATATACTCATTCACGTCCTGCGCGGCCGGCCGCACCTTGCGGGAGCGGAACAGGAACGCGCCCTTCTCTGCCATCAGCCCATCCAGCGTCTTCGCCAGAAGCTTGTCGCGCACGGTGACACGGCGGGGCGTACCGCCCTTGCCCTTATAGGCACAGATGATCTTGCGGCCTTCGATCTGGACATGCGACTTGCGCAGGCTGACCGCGCCATAGGTCTTGCGGCCCGACCGGCCGATGCGGAGCGCGCCCCGGTCCAGCAGGCGGACAATGGCGGCGAGGCGGAATTCGCGCGGGCAATCCGAATAGGTGAGATCATGGCGCACACGGCGGCGCAGTTCCGGCAAGGCATGGCCGAAGGCGATGAGATCATCGAACTTGGCCGAATTGCGCGCGGCCGACCAGGTCGGGTGGTAGCGGTACTGAAGGCGGCCCGCCTCGTCGCGTCCGGTGGCCTGGATGTGGCCACGCGGATTGGGGCAGATCCAGATGTCCTCCCAGGCGGGCGGCAGAACGAGCGCGCGGCACCGCTCGGCGCGCTTGCCCTTCAGGGTCTGGCCCTTGTCATCCTTGTAGGTGAAGCCTGTGCCGCACCTCCGCCGCGTCCAGCCGGGCTTCGACGGGTCTGACCGGACAAGGCCAATAGCCTCTGCCGTCACGCCTTCGCGGCAGAGCGTCTCCGGGTCTGAACTGAAGGGCATGGCGTGTCTCTCGGGCGATGAATGCCCGGATCAACGATCCATCTGTGGCGAGGGTTCCCGGCCACTGGATTCTCTCCAGCCCGGAAATTTTGTTTGGGCTGACACGATTCCCGCCTAAGCTTCTGTCAGGGGAGACTGACATGAAAAACCTTCAATTCGCGGCGGCGCTGACCCTTTTCACACTGGTATCCAGCTGCGCCAGTCTGGACGAGACGATGGCGACGGCACCAGAGCCTACGCCTGCATACGACATCGACTATCCGCCAGCGCTAAACGAGTTGAACTTCCAGAGCGACGGAATGCGCCTGAACGGATTGATGTATGTGGCTGATGGCCCCGGCCCCCATCCCACCGTTCTGTTGCTGCATGGATTTCCCGGCAACGAGAAGAATCTCGATCTCGCCCAGGCCCTGCGGGCGGACGGGTTCAACGTCCTGTTCTTCCACTATCGCGGCGCGTGGGGCAGCGAGGGAACATTCTCTTTCACGCATGTGATCGAAGACGTGGCTGCCGCGACGGATTTCGTTCGCGCCAATGCGGAGACCTACCGGACTGATCCGGACAAGCTGATCCTGATCGGGCATTCCATGGGCGGGTTCGCCGCCCTCGCCGCGGGCGCCAAGGATGAGACCATTGCCTGCACCGCGGGGCTGGCTCCTGCGAATTTCGGCGTCGTGGCGAATGTTCTTGCGGCAGATCCGGACAGGAAAGCGGGCTTCATCGCCTATGGCGATTCCCTGCAGATGCTGGCGGGCACAGATGGCGCAACCCTGGTGAGCGAACTGATCGACAATAGCGAGGCGTTCGACGCCCTTACCTACGCCCCCAGCTTCGCGAACCGTTCGGTGCTGATTGTTGGAGCGGACAAGGATGAAGCCGTCCCGCTGGACGCCATCGTCAGGCCGCTGATCGAAACCTACAAATCAGAGCCGGGTGTCGAGACCACAGGCATAGTCCTTTCCGGCGATCACTCCTTCTCATGGTCGCGAGAGGCCCTGATCGACACGGTACTGGATTGGGCCGAAGGCTGCCACTAGTTCGGGCGGTGCTCGTCGGCGTCGCCGCTCCAGAAGCGTTTGATGCGGCCGAGGAATCCTTCGCTTTCCGGATGGCAATCCGCGCCGGTGCAGTCGCAGAATTCGCGCAACAGCTCTTTCTGGCGGGCGGTCATGTTGCGCGGGGTCTCCACGAACATTTCCACGAACAGGTCTCCGGTATGGCCTGACTGGCGCACCGACGGCATGCCCTTGCCGCGCAGACGCAACTTGCGGCCTGTCTGGGCGCCTTCCGGCACGACGACACGGGCGCGGCCGCCATCAATGGTCGGGATCTCGATTTCGCCGCCAAGCGCGGCGGTCGCCATCGGCACGGGGGCGCGGCAATAGAGGTTCGGGCCGTCGCGTTCAAAAATGTCATGCTCGACGACATCAACGAAGATGTAGAGGTCGCCGCTCGGACCGCCCTGATCGCCGGGCTCGCCTTCGCCGGACAGGCGGATGCGCATACCGCTTTCGACGCCCGCCGGGATCTTCACCTGCAGCTTGCGCTCTTCGCGGACCTGACCGACGCCGCCGCATTCCTTGCAGGGTTTCTTGATGATCTTGCCCTTGCCGGCGCAGCGCACACAGGTGCGCTCCATCGTGAAGAAGCCTTGCTGGGCGCGCACACGGCCATGACCGTCACAGGTCTCGCAGGTTTCCGGCTTGGTGCCGGGGGCAGCGCCGGAGCCGTCACAGCCTGTGCAGGGCACGGCCTGAGGCACATGAATGGTTTCTTCCTTGCCTTCCCAGGCCTCGGCCAGCGTGATTTCGAGATCGTAGCGCAGGTCTGCGCCGCGCTGTGGGCCGCCCCGGCGCCGTCCGCCGCCAAAGCCGCCCGCGCCGAAGACCTGGCTGAACAGGTCGGAGAAGATGTCTTCCGGATTGCCGCCCTGACCGAACGGATTGCCACCGCCCCCGCCGCCATTTTCGAAGGCCGCATGGCCAAACCGGTCATAGGCCCCACGCTTCTGAGCATCGCTCAGGACAGCATAGGCTTCGCCCACTTCCTTGAATTTCTCTTCGGCTTCAGGATTCCCGGCATTCTGGTCCGGATGATACTTCATCGCCAGCTTGCGGTAGGCGGACTTGAGCTGTTTCTCGTCCGCGTCCTTGGATACGCCCAAAATCTCGTAATAGTCGCGCTTGCTCATGGAATGGCTATCGTCTTCCAGGATTGTCTCAGATCAGCCGCACATGTGGGGGACACGTGTGCCGGGTGCAAGGGAATGTCACAGATTGCGCCGCGTCAGGACCCGATTCAGCTGGGGCCAGTTTGCCCGGTTGGGAAGGACTGGACGCCCCCCTCGACGAGTTCCGGGCCGCCCGGCTGGATCTGCATGACGGCCAGCCCGCGCTCGGATGTGCCGTCAATGCGGAAGCGGAACAGGCCATTGACCCCGAAGAAACCGTCCGGATCGGTGACGCCGCCATAGGTGAGGCTGTCATCGGCAGCGAGCCGCACGGTCAGCGCAGCGGCGTCATAGGCGAGCGCAGCCAGATCGGTGGGCGCGCGGCCATAGATACGGCGATAGGTGTCGCTGAACGCACTCTTGTTGCCTGGGTCTGTGGAGGCGTAGAGGCCGCCGCGCAGGGTCGGCTCCCGCCAGATGCTGGAATCGTCCCAATAGGAGGTGCCGATCAGCTTCACCTGACGCATGTCGACGCCATTATAGGGCAGCAGCGGTGCAACCGAGAGCAGCTTCACGCCGCGTTCCGGGATCATCACGGCCACACGGCCCGGACGTCCGGCCAGTTCGGTTTTGAGGACACTGGCAATCTGGCGCGCTTCGGCGCCGGCGCCGCTGCCCTCGCCATAAAAGGCAGACGCCGCCACGACAGCGCCAAGACGCGAGGCCTCGAACCGCATCGCGGCCTCGACCTGACGGCCATATGCAGAGCGTGGCCCGAGGAAGACGAACGTGTCGACGCCGCGCGCCGCCACATATTCCATGACGCGGCGAACTTCCTCGTCCGGTGAGATCGAGGCGAGATAGGCGCCGCCGCCGGCCGCTGAGCGGTCATTCGAGAAGGCGATGACGGGAATGTCTTCCTCGCGGGCCATTTCGCGCACGGTCTTCACGTTTTCGCCAAAGAGCGGGCCGAGGATCACGTCCACCTTGTCTTCAAAGGCCTCATCGGTGCGGGCCTCCGCCACGGAGGTCTTTCCGGCCGTGTCCTTGGGGATAAGGAGGAAATCCTTGTCGGCATATTCAAAGAGCGCCAGCTCGATCCCCGCCAGCATGCTCTCGGCCTCGGCGCGGACATTGGCGTTCGGATGCGAGAATGGCAGCAGCACGGCGGCGCGCTTGATCTCGCGGCCCTGCATGAAGGGCGGGGTCAGCCCCCGGTCGCCACGAGCGCGCGAGGCATCCCCAAGGTCTTCCATGTCGCCGATCTGGATGTCTTCGCCCGGCGTATCGCCCAGATCGCGCGGCACACCCGTGACGGGCTCCTCGCGGGGCTGTCCGGTGCCGATGGGCACTGGCTGGCGGGCGGGCGCTGTGGCACAGGCGGTGGCCAGAAGCAGCGATGCCAACAGAAGACTTGGCGTGGGAAGCTTCCTGAGCAATGGTTGAAGCAATGTCATCTCCTGATCCTTCTGAGCCCGAAGCGATTCACGCCTTAGGCGACTCTACGGGCAGCCACCGCGCCGGGCAACCGGCGCAGACACTTCATCCCGGCCTTTATGTTGTCTCCACACCCATCGGCAACCTGCGTGACATCACGCTGAGGGCGCTGGATGTCCTGTCTGGTGTCGAGGAAGTGCTGGCCGAAGACACGCGCGTGGCCGGAAAACTGATGTCTGCATATGGGCTTAGGGTGAAGCTGAGCCCGTACCATGACCACAATGGGGCGGAACGGCGACCGGGCCTGATTTCCCGCATGCAGGCGGGTGCGAAAATTGCGCTGATTTCCGATGCCGGGACGCCGCTTGTATCTGATCCGGGCTGGAAGCTGGCCCATGATGCGCTGGAAGAAGGCGTGCGGGTGTTCCCGATACCAGGCGCGTCGGCGATGCTGGCGGGCCTCGTGGCCAGCGGCCTGCCGAGTGACCAGTTCCTGTTTGCGGGGTTCCTGCCGCCCAAGAGC
>Ga0181370_1000080_pt1 | contig 20197 bp, 25 predicted proteins | sample LowvirmetaG_7_FD_130091 | JGI IMG/M metagenome (GOLD analysis project Ga0181370, IMG submission 130091) | Marine viral communities from the Subarctic Pacific Ocean - Lowphox_06 viral metaG | ecosystem: Environmental > Aquatic > Marine > Oceanic | place: Subarctic Pacific Ocean | collected...
ATTACATCGACTTGTTGCTTCACAATCAAATCAAATAATAGCTTTACAAAATAGGGTGACTGAGTTAGAAGGGTAATTAAAATTGTATAATATAATCATACCATATATTTATAGTTGAGTAAGTTTATCTATATGGAGAAGATTGTTGATTAATCTTAAAGAATTAGCCACTCAAGTAATTTTAGAGGGTGTTTACGACCCAGGTATTTTTAAAGCTATCTTTTTAGCAGGTGGACCGGGAAGTGGTAAAACGTATGTGGCAGGTAAATTATTTGGTATTCCAACTGGAGTAAATGTTTCACCGTTTGGTCTTAAAATGGTTAATCAAGATGCTGAACTTGAATATTTCTTGAAGAAATTTGGATTTGGAGTGGATATTGATAAGATGCCTACAGATGTTTTTAGACAACTTACAGATCCGGGATACAAAGATTATACTGGATTAAGAACTCATGCTAAAGATTTAAGTGCACAAAGATTGGAGTTGTATAAGAAGGGTAGATTAGGATTAATTGTAGATGGTACAGGACATAAATTTAAGGATGTTAAAAAACAACGTAAAGAATTAATAGATTTGGGTTATGATACTTATATGGTATTTGTAAATACAAGTTTAGATGTAGCACAAAAAAGAAATATGGAAAGACCTCGCAAACTTCCGGTTGAGGTAGTTGAAAAATCGTGGAAAGAAGTTCAAGATAATATGTCTTATTTTCAAGGTATATTTGGTTCTTCCAATTTTTTACTTGTAGATAATTCTAAATTTTTATCTGAAAAGGAAGCCAATAAAAAATTTAATATGTTGGTTACTAAAGGAGTTGGTAAATTTATGAAGAAACCAATTAAAAATAAGTTAGCAAAAAAGTGGGTTGAGAAACAGAAGGTCTTTAAAAAGAAATAGGAGAATTAATTATGTGGGATATTGTATTCATTATTAGTATGTGGCTTTATTGGTTTAGTGAAGGATGTACAGAAGGATATACATTTGCTAAACCTAAACGTAGAAAAGAAAATAAACTAATATGTGGTCGTGTAGGAGAGGGAGTGGCCAAGGTGGATTATCACACTTGGAGACTTGGAGAAAACTTAGGTACAATAGGGCTTCTTGTAGGTGCTTATTTTTCAACAGCAGCTGTTTTAAATTTTGGATTGTTTCTTGTAGGAAGTTGGTTAACAGGAATTTGGATATATGAACGGGCATTAAATTATGTTTTTTCTAATGATTTGTTTCCACAAAAGGAGCCATATCATTTGTTGGGATTAACGATACCACGAAATCAGATTGTTGAAGGTATTATAACAGCCGGGTTGGGTGCCGCATTATTGATAGCAGGAGTTATGGTATAGATGCAGACAACTAAATTAACAGAATATCTTATAGAACCATTTTTAGTAGAACAGGTAAAAGCTAAAAAGGTTGTAGGAGTATATTCAGGTCGATTTCAACCATTTGGTCCACATCACAAGAAAACCTATGAGTGGTTAAAGAAGAAGTTTGGTAACGCTTATATTGTAACGAGTGATATTAAGGGAGGTTCCCGTCACCCTATGAACTTCAAAGAGAAGAAACGGCATATGGTTAAAATGGGAATACCTTCTAATAGAATTATCAAAGTAAAAAATCCATATGTAGCTAAAGAACTGACACAGACTTTAGGTAAGGATACAGCTGTAGTGTTTGCTTTTGGTAAAAAGGATGCTGGTAGATTAGCAAGTGGTAAATATTTTCAGGATTATAAGAAGAATAAAAATAATATGGTAGGTTATGAAGAACATGGTTATGTAGTTACAGCTCCTCATATTTCTATCCGTGTGGCTGGTAATGAAGTAAGTGGAACTACTATGAGACAAATACTTGGTAAGGAAGGTATAGAGGATAAAGATAGAAAAGTATTGTTTAAGAAGTTGTTTGGTTATTTTGATAAAGGTTTATATAATATGCTTACCAATAAATTCAAAAAACTTTCTAAAGAACAAATAGAAGAGTTTTTAACTACAATAGATTTGACACAAATCATTAAAGAGTCTGCTACTACAACTCAATCTCCAACAGATGACGGGCCTCCAACTTTTTACAGGGGATTTAGTGATTATAGGAAACAAAGTGAAAAGTGGATAGATTCAATGTACAAAGAATTGGGTTGGGAAGTATTAGATTTCATATTAGCAAAAGGAGCAGTTAATCCTGATTTTGATTACACATTAAAATATACAATTGTACCAGCCGTAGCTTATGGTAGAAAACAAAGTGGAGAATATGGTACAAGATTTGGTGTAGATAATCCGATAGAAAAATATAAAGAACATTTGAATAGAGTTGTAGATCAAATTGGTTGGGAAGTAGTAAAATGGATGGGCATAACTCCTGACGGGAAAAGTTATACAGGAGTTGAAGTGGAAGCTCCTATCCTACCTGGTGTTGGTGATGATAACGTAGAGAATACTGAAAGAGCAGAACGAAAAGCAGAGAAAGATGAAGAGGGTAATCTTAAACTTAATACTGTCAAAGAAATATTTAATTTAGATGAAGAATTGAAAGTATTGTTAGGTGAAGACATTAAACCAGATATTATAAAAAGTTTTATTATAAGAGATTCTTTGAATACTAAAGTATGGGATGGTGATAAATTAAAACCTGAAATTAGAAAAAAACTTTTATTAATAGCTAAAAACTTTTTCAAAGATTTAGAATTAGAACCAAATGTAAAATTACAAGATATTACTTTAACTGGTAGTATTTCAAATTATAATTGGTCAAAGTTTTCAGATATAGATTTACATTTACGGATTGATTTTAGTACAGTAGATGATGATGAAGATTTTGTACAAAATTATGTATTGGCGAAGAAAACAATTTGGAATAATAAACATGATATTAAAATGTACGGATTTCCTGTAGAAGTTTATGTAGAAAATATTGGTGAGGCTCACGTGGCGTCTGGTTTATATTCTATATTAAATGATAAATGGTTAGTAGTACCGAAGAAAAAAGAATTACAAATTGACTTAGATGATATTCGTTCAAAAGCTGAAGGCTATTTAGGTTCAATGACAGTATTACAGAAAATGATGAAAGATGGTAAGTATGATGAAGTCATTGCAATGGTAGAAAAGATTCAAGATAAGTTAAAAAGAATGAGAAGTTCTGGATTAGAACGAGGTGGAGAATTTTCAGTTGAAAATCTCGCATTTAAAGCTTTAAGAAGGTCACCTTTTATCGGTGATATCATTCAAATGAAGAATGACGCATATGATAAAAAGATGTCAATGAAAGAAAAATTAGATTTAACAGAATATGTAAATCTATTAGTTACAAATAAACCGTATAACGGAAAGGAGTTATTATTAATGGGCGGAGCGTATGGTCACATGAATCATCCATTTGATGATAAGGATTTAACATTTGGAGATATTAAAAAAATAATAGATTTAGGATTGAGTGGTAATCTTAGTAAAGAAGAAGCTGTATCTGAAAAGACAGACGGACAAAATTTGATGGTGACTTGGAGAGATGGTAAACTATTAGCAGCTCGTAATAAAAGTCAATTAAGAAATAAAGGTAAGGGAGCTATGGATGCTTTGAGTGTAGCTCGTAAGTTTTCGGGTAGGGGTGATATAAAAAATGCTTTTGTGTTCGCTATGAAGGATTTACAAAAAGCGGTGGGTAAATTAAACGATAAACAACGAAATAAAATCTTTGGTGAAGGTTCAAATTTTATGAATTTGGAGATTATTTATCCAGCTACTTCTAATATAATAGATTATGACCAAACTGTTTTACAATTTCACGGAGCTATCCGATATGATGATAGTGGCAAACCAAAAGGTATAGTACCAGGTTCTGGTAGGATATTACAGGGTATGATAAAACAAGTTAATCAGGATATACAAAAGAAGTTTAGAATTATTAAACCCCAAATAGTATCCGTTCCGAAACAACAAGACTTTGGAAAACGGAGAGAATATTATTTTAAGAAATTGGACAAACTTAAAAAACAATATGGGTTGAAAGATACGGATACTTTAGGTATGTATCATCAGAGTTATTGGATGGAATTTATTAATAATGCTTCTAAACAATACACGTATGCTGTACCTAATAAAGTATTAATGAACTTAACAAAACGTTGGGCATTCGGTGATAAGTCTTATACAATACAACAGATAAGAAATGATATAGATAATGAAAGATTTTTGGAGTGGGTTTTATCAACAGATAAAATGGATGTGGAAAAGAAACAGAAAGAAAACATGAAACCGTTTGAAGTATTAATTTTTGAAGTTGGAGCTGAGATACTAAAGAATATAGGTGGATTTCTATCAGCAAGTCCTGAGAGAGCAGTTCAAAAAATAAGAACTGATGTAATTAAATCAATTAAGGATGTTAGAAAAGGTGGAGATTTGAAAAAGTTAAATAAACTAAAACAACAAATATCAAAATTAAATTCAATAGGTGGATTCAAGGCAATTGTTCCGGCAGAAGGAATAGTGTTTAAGTACAGAGGAAAGACATATAAGTTTACAGGAGCATTTGCACCAATTAATCAAATAACAGGTTTAATGACTTTTTAGGAGTAGGTTATGAATGAACATGATAGACACGTAAGGGCAAGAAAAGAAATCTTGGCTGGTGGTATACCTGAGAAAAGAATAATGGTGGCTGTAGAAGATAAAGAATTTATTGAACAACGTAAACAGGAAAAACGAGTAGAACAAAGAAAAGCGCTTGACAGGTTAGAGGCTACGAAAGATGCCAGGACACCCTGGTTTTGTCCTAGCTGTGAAAAGGTAATGAAGAAGAATCTTGATGATAAGATGTGGAGATTATATGGTCATTGTTTTGATTGTCAAGTGGACGTAGAACACAGAATGAGATTAGATGGTACGTATGATGTTTGGGAAAAGGATAAAATAAAAGCAAATAAGAAATCATATATAGATGATATGGAAAGAATGGTAGTAGAATGGAAGAAATTAACGGAGGAAACTCCACAATTTCATAATCAAATAGCACCTGATGGATATACAATAGATTCGGAAGATTGGAAACAAACAGAAGAAAATAGAGAATTTTTGAATAATCTTGCTGATAATACCTTAGAATATCTAAAAAATATGAAAGAAAAACTTTAATGGATATTTATATATAGAGGAATAATATGAGAAAGCCTTTACGGACACGAGACAAATACCCTGATGAAACGTGGGGATCGTATATTCATAGAGTATTGAAAGGTATAGCTCTTGATGATCGTGGTAAGGATTATATTGTAAATAACGAATTTATATTTGAACTTATAAAAATCGTACATAGTTTAAAAGGATTAGCTATGGAACAAGCAACTTTTTGTGGTTACGATGAAGAAGATATAGAAGATATTTATAATTATGTTTTAGAGAGTTTGGCTACTCTGAAACCGTTAAAAAAAGTAATAGATGGTGTTTGGGCAAGACATGATTTATATGGTATAAGTTTACCAAATATACCACCGAGACATAATGAGAGAACTTATACTCTTAATGAAATAATGAAAACTGTAGGATTAAAACCTGCAGGTCCAGCAGGATAGAGAAATATAATGAAAGTAACAAAAAATGAATTAGTAGATGTAGTAAAAGAAGCCATTGAAGATGGCTGGTTTAGTGAAGTAACAGAAGAGGTATTAAATGATGAGATAGAAATGGGTCATTTAATAAGAGCTTTTGTATCTGAACTTAAAAAGAAAAGGGTTGTACGGGGAAAGAAAGCTAAACTAAAGGTAGTGTGTCCAAAAGGAAAGAAATATGTTCCTGGTCGTAGACAATGTGTAAGAGTAGCTGGTATTGAGAAGTACAAAAAGAAAAGAGGGGCTAAGAAAGCTGCTAAGAAAAGAAAAAGAAAAATGTCTAAAATTTTAAGAAAAAGAAAGAAATCTATGAAAGTAAGAAAATCTAGAGGATTGAAATAAAATTTTTTGTAAGTAAGTAATGTATATACATATATATAATAGAGGAGAAAACTAATGGGTGAGTATACAACTGGTGATGGTACTGGTACTATGTACCAAATAGGTTGGATAGATAGAACCAAAGGTCAAAGAAAACAAGGTAAACATAATAGAGAAGTAACAGTAGGTCCTAGTGAAACTTACGATGCTACAGGTTCCAGAGCAGGAGTTTCTGGTTTTCTTGTTGTTTCATCTTCTCATGTAACTATGTCTTTGTCATCTGGTGGTGAAATAAGAGGTGCTGATGTAGATGTAAAGAGTCAATATGACATTGGTGTGTCAAAAGCTGAAGTTGGAACTGTTGGTATTGTAAAATTACTATATTCAGAATAGATGAGTGACGATAAAAATCTAAAAAACATCATAAGAGAAGAGTATGCAAAGTGTATATCTAATCCAGCATATTTTATAAAAAAATATGGAGTTATACAACACCCGATAGAGGGTAAGATACCATTTTTGTTATATGACTTTCAAGAGAAAACTTTAAGTGAGTTTATTGAACACGATTATAATATTGTACTAAAGGCCCGTCAGTTGGGAATGTCTACTTTGGTAGCAGCTTATTCATTGTGGTTAATGACTTTTAGAAGTGATAAAAATATTTTGGTTATTGCTACTAAACAGGATACAGCTAAAAATTTGGTTACCAAAGTTAGAGTTATGCACGCTAATCTACCTTCTTGGTTAAAACAGCCGTGTGTAGAAGATAATAAACTATCTTTAAGATATAAGAATGGTTCACAAGTAAAAGCTGTGTCTAGTAAGGAAGAGGCTGGTAGGTCAGAAGCATTGTCATTACTGATATTAGATGAAGCAGCGTTTATTGAAAAGATTGACCAAATTTGGACTTCTGCCCAACAAGCACTTGCTACGGGTGGTAGATGTATAACGTTATCTACTCCAAATGGTGTAGGTAATTGGTTTCATAGAACTTGGATGGATGCTGAGGATAGTGTTAACAAATTTAATTATATAAGATTACATTGGTCGTTACATCCAGATAGAGGAAGTGAGTGGAGAGAAGAACAGGATAAATTGTTAGGACCTTCATTAGCAGCCCAGGAATGTGATTGTGACTTCATAACTTCTGGTCAAACTGTTATAGATGGTACTATTTTAGAGGAGTATAGAAATACTCAAGTTCAAGAACCTATTGAAAAAAGAGGTATTGATAGTAATTTATGGATATGGGAACCAGCGAATTATGGTAAAGATTATATAGTTAGCGCTGATGTAAGTAGAGGAGATGGTAGTGACTTTTCAGCTCTTCACGTTATAGAGGTAGAGGGGTTAGAACAGGTTGCTGAATATAAAGGTAGATTATCAACAAGAGATTTTGGTAATCTTTGTGTTAATGTGGCTACGGAATATAATGACGCATTATTAGTCATAGAAAATAATAATATTGGTTGGGCTACTATTCAACAAGCTATTGATAGAGATTATCAAAATTTATTCTATACATCTAAAGATTTAAAATATGTTGATACTAAATATCAAATGAGCAATAAGTATAGAATAGCTGAAAGGAATATGGTACCTGGTTTTACAATGTCAATGAAATCACGACCTTTAGTTATAGCTAAATTAGAAGAATTTTTTAGAGAAAAGTCAGTTATTGTTAAGTCGCAGAGGTTGGTGGATGAACTTTTTGTATTTATATATAATGGAATTAAGGCCGAGGCTATGGTGGGATACAATGATGATTTAGTATTAAGTTTTAGTATAGGTTTGTGGGTAAGAGAAACAGCTTTAAGATTAAGAGCAGAGGGTATTGAATTATCTAAACAGGCTCTTAGTAGTATCAATATTCCTGAACCTGTAAAAGTTCCTACTGGAATTAAAACAGATTATTGGGAATTGGAAGTCGGTAATGAAAAAGAAGATTTAACTTGGTTAATTAAATAGAGGAAAAAATGGCAGACACATCATTAAGAAGTAGATTATTACGAATGTTTAGTGCGAATGTAATAGTTCGTAATGTTGGGGGTCGTAAATTAAAAATTGTAGATACAGATGAACTACAATATATGGGTAAAAATAAGTTAGTAGATAGATTTCAACGTTTACATAGTGGTACGCGTTCTGGTTATGGTGGAGTTGGTATGTTGACTAAAGCTCTGAGGTTAGGTTTATTTAAAGATTATGAAGCAATGGATAATGACCCGATTATAGCATCTGCTTTAGATATTTATGCTGATGAATCTACTATGAAGAATGAATACGGTAGTGTACTTGAAGTTCATAGTGATAATCAAAACATTAAAACCATATTACATAATTTATTTTATGATATATTAAATATAGAATTTAATTTATGGCCTTGGATTCGTAATATGTGTAAGTATGGTGATTTTTATTTACAATTAAATATTGATGATAAGTATGGTATTATGAATGTAACACCTTTATCTGCGTATGATGTGAATAGGTTAGAAGGTCCCGAGGCAGCTCCAGAAGGTACTACTCCAGAAGAAATAGAAAGGTCCAATTTTGTTAAATTTACTATAGAGGCTGGAGATGCTCGTCATACTTTACATACAGCTCAGGCTGGTGAAAAACACGAATTAGAAAATTATGAAGTTGCTCATTTTAGGTTATTGAGTGATTCTAACTTCTTACCTTATGGAAAATCAATGGTAGAAGGGACACGTAAGGTTTGGAAACAATTAATGTTGATGGAAGATGCTATGTTAATTCATCGTATTATGAGAGCTCCTGAGAAAAGGATATTTAGGTTAGATATAGGAAATATACCACCAGCTGAAGTTGATAATTATATGGAAAAGGTTATTAGTAAAATGAAGAAAGCACCTTATGTAGATGAAAATACTGGTGATTATAACCTAAAATATAATATGCAGAATATCACAGAGGATTTCTTCTTACCAGTTCGTGGCGGAGATAGTGGTACTAGTATAGATTCATTACCTGGTTTAACTTATGAAGCTATTGATGATATAGAATATTTGAGAAATAAACTTTTAGCTTCACTTCGTGTACCAAAAGCATTTCTTGGTTTTGAAGAAGAAGTAGGTTCAAAGGCTACACTAGCAGCAGAAGATGTTAGATTTGCTCGTACAATTGAACGGATACAAAGAATAACTATTTCAGAATTGACTAAGATAGCCATTATTCATTTATATGCTCAAGGATTTACAGATGCAGAGTTAGTTAACTTTGAGTTATCAATAACAAATCCATCTACAATCTATGAACAAGAAAAAATATCGCTGTGGAATGAGAAAACAAGTCTAGCGAGTGCTATGTTGACTGATGGTATAATGTCGTCCGAGTGGATTTATAAAAATATTTTTAATTTTACTGAAGACGAGATTAAAGAACTGGATGAACAGATTGTTTTTGATAAGAAGAATAAGTTCAGACGTGAACAGATAGAGGCAGAAGGTAATGATCCTAAAGAAAGTGGTCAAGCCGCGGGAACACCTTCTGATATGGCTATGGGTAGAACAGGACACGAAATAAATGACGAGGGTGGTTCACCCGAAGGTGGTTGGGAAGGAGCTGGTAGACCTGATGAACCATCTCATTATAAAAAAGATTCTCATGTACGGGGTAGAGATCCATTAGGATCTCACGATAAGAAGAAAGCTTTTTCTTCTAATCCCAAATATGGTCATACCTTTAAAGGCGGTACACCACTTGCATTAGCTCATTTGGATAAATTAAAACGAAATAAAATAGATAAGAAGATACTTAACGAGTCATCGGTATTGGAAGATGAATACAGCAGTGAAGTTTCTGCTTCAATTAAAGTGTCTAAATGATACAATTTTAGGAAGTTTTAATATTTATATTTGAGTAATTGTAAGTAAAAGTTGGAGAGTATTTTCATGATGACAACAATAAAGCATTCTAAATTTAGGAATACAGGTATTCTTTTTGAACTTTTATCTAGACAAATAGCTGTAGATGTATTAAACAACAACAATTCAAAATCAATAATAATTTTGAAGAAATATTTTAATGAAAATACAACTCTCGGTAAAGAATCTCGTTTATATCAGACTTTAATAAATGAAAAATTTAATAGTGAAACGAAAGCAACTCATTTTTTGGATAATGTAATTAAAAATAGACAAAAATTGGTTAATTCAGTGTTACGTCGTGAAAAATACAATTTAATTAAAGAAATAAAAGAAACTTTTAATATTGAAGATTTCTTTAAGTCAAGAATACCTAACTATAAAGTAATTGCTTCTATTTATAAATTATTTCAAGCAGAAACTGTAAATGAAGACTTTGACCCGTCTGTATCTACAAAATGTAGATTTAGTATTATAGAACATATTACACAGAATAAAGCGTCTGCTGATATTGCTAAAGAAACTGAGAAAAGAACTAAAAAAATTATAGAAGGGTTTGAAAAGCAAGATAAAGATTTAAAATTGTTAAGTTATCAAATATTGGTTGATAAATTTAATAATAAATATAAGTCATTGAATTCCGCACAGAGGAATTTATTAAAAGAATATATTAATAATATTTCAAATACTAATTCTCTCCGTGAATTTATTGATAATGAGGTTGTTAAAGTTAAAAAGATTCTTAAAAAACATTTACCTAAAGTAGATGACCCAGTAACTAAGATTAAATTAAATGAAGCAATCAATCAAACGTCAACAAGTACTACTGGTAAACTTGTAAGAGATAAACACGTAGTTACATTGATGAGATATTATCAATTAATTAAGGAGCTAGATGATGTCCACTCAGCTTGAAGAGTTAAGACAGTATATTAGAGAATTAATAAAACAGACTTTAGAGGAAGTCTCGGTTACTGGTAATATTGATGGTGGAGAAGGTCCGCCGAAAACTCCGTACGCATTTCAATCCAAATCTAAAAGAAAGAAAGACAAAAAGAAAGAGAATAGTATAGCAAAGGCGAGTGGATATAATTATGTTCAAGAAGCTAGGACAACTACACGTTTACCACGTGGTGGAGCAATATTAAAGAAACCTACTCATAAGTTTATATTAACTTTACCTAAAAGTATTTATGGTGGATTACGTATGGTGTTTAATAGTCAAAAAGCAGCTGAAAAATATGTGGAAGACCATATTGGTTCGGAAGCTTGGCGTCATGCTCGCATTAGAAAATGGAAAGTAAAGGAAAATGTGAAAGAGGGCGTGTATCATACTTGGAGAAATAACTCAGAGAGTAATCCAAAACAAAAAATTGGAGCTTCTGTAAGAGAAGTAAAAAATAAATTAGTGGAACTTGAGAAACAAGTTTCTATGAATGTAAGATTAAAAAAAGAAATGGGTGTAAATTCAATTGATTATTGGAAGAATACTCATAAGGCCTTAAAAGGTATAAGTGAGAGATTAATAAAACTAGCTAATAGGATTGGTCAACTTTATTAATCTATATTATGAGAAGGTCATCTTGGGAAATAGATGGACTTAATTATTTACATAAATTATTAAGTTTATCTAATTTGAAACGTCGTTGGTTGGTTGAGGAAACAACGGTAAGGGGGGAAGAACCTAATAAGGTTGAAACAATTAAATTTATAGATAAGTGGATTAGGAAGTTAGAGGAAATGAGAGAAGAAATTATAAGGGTAAGAAGCTGATGAAAATAACAAAATCACAACTCAGAGAAATTATTAGAGAAGAATTATTAAAGGAAGCACCAGCTCACGATTTATACAAAGCATTTACAAAAATTCAGAAAGATATTTATAAAACAATAAAGAAATATGAAAACAAGGCAGATGTGAATGTTGGATTTTATACGTTTATGAGAGAATTAAAAGAGATGATTAAAAAAATGGGATATGCGGGGTCTTGGAAAGCATAATGAAAAAAATAAAAGAACAGATCAGAAAAATGATTAGAGAAGAACTTACTGAACAATTAGATACTCGTAAAATAAAAACTATATTAAGAAAATTACAAGATAGAGAAGGAAAGTTTAGAAATACAATGTATAAACTTGATGATCAACTGAATCGCGAAGTTGGATATAAAGAGTTGTCTAAAAAACTTCGTATGTCATATAAAGATAACGTAACAAAATTTATGAGAGAACTTATTTCAATTGTAAAGAAAGCAACATAGGGAGATATATAGAATGTCAAAACAATTAATAGTAGATACTTTACTTTTTGAGATAAGTCAAGAACGTATAGTAGAATCTATGAAAGAAAATGGCGGTAGGTTGGTTGTTACTGGTATTCTTCAGAGAGCCAATAGTAAAAATCAAAATGGTAGAGTATATCCAAAAGAAGTATTGGTGAGGGAGGCTGGTAAGTATAGTGATACATTTATATCAGAAAATAGAGCCCTTGGTGAATTAGACCATCCAGAAAGTTCTGTGGTTAATTTACAGAATGCTTCTCATAATATAAAGGCAATGCATTGGGAAGGAGATAATCTTGTTGGTACGGTAGAGGTTCTTGGAACCCCAGCTGGAAATATATTAAAAGAATTATTTAAGAGTGGAATTAAACTTGGAATTAGCTCTCGTGGTCTTGGTTCTGTGGAAAATATGACAGAAGACGCCGAAACACAGGAAGTACAACCTGACTTTGAATTAATAGCTTTTGATTTTGTTTCAAATCCATCTACACAGGGTGCGTTTTTGTATCCAATAAAAGAAGGAGTGGAAGATATAGTTAATGGTGTACGGTTACCAGAAGATTGTGGTAAATATTGTGGTATAGAAGCAACCATTCATGATATTATAATTGGAGTATAATAAATGATTAGTTTAAGATCATTACTAAAAACAATAAGAGAAGCTCAACTTACTCCACCAAAAAAAGGAGTGGACACACCGTTAGGCGCAAAAGTTCAGATACCTGGATATGGGGTGATGACAAGAAAACAACTTCAACAGGGTATTAAAAGATATATGAGTGAAGTGAATAAGTATGTTAGAAAAGGTGAATCAACTAAAGCTCTGGCTGTTTTGTATAAACGTGGAGTTTTAAAAGCTTTTTTAGAAACTGATATAGCTCATAGTGGAGAATAAAATGAAAAAACGTGAAGTAATGGAAATGAATAAACAGTGGAGAAATTGGAGACTTGACGAAACGTTTAAAGTACAAGGTGGGGATGATCCACTCACAGCTCAACAAAGCTTACATAATGCATTTAAAGATATTGTAACAAAAGGTACAACAAATTGGGGATATTCAGAGTCAGATCAATATGGTTGGAATGATTTTAATAATTTTCGTAAAATGACGGCTGAATATAATAAAGAGATGATGAAAATTGGTAAACAAGTTGAAGGTATTTCTAAGCAATTAGATGGTATGTGGAAAACATATGGTAAGATTAATGATAAGTGGCGAAAGAAAGATGGACCGAGAACAAACTAATGATTAAGTTAAAAGACATAGTTAAAGAAGCATATATAGATCCAGCCGATGCCGGGAAAACAATTAATTATGCACTCGATGATTTACAACAGTCTCTTAAAAGAGTGAGAAACCCAGAAAGATGGGCAGAAAAATACCATAAGAATTTACCTGTTATAATTGATATGATGGAAAGATTAACAAAAGTATTTGGGAAAATGAAATGATTAAATTAATTGATATACTGACAGAAGGAAATAAATACGGATTTGATTTAACAGATTTTAAACCTGGTGGGTTTCATAAAGTTTTATCGGTTTTAAAGATAAAACCTAAAGGCAAACTTGTAAAGAGTAAATATGATGTTTATCAATGGGAATGGAAAGGTAGTGGTATTCTTATTGTTACAGCAAATAATCCAATAACAGGGGAGTATGCATCGGAGCCTGGTAAACCTGCAAGAAAAAAAGATAGAAATTATGCTTCTTATATGGGAGTAGAGGGTAAACCAGATAAGGTACAAACAGCTGTTGGTTTAATAAAACAAAATGCGTCTTATATTAAAGGTGAAGACCCAAAATATCGGAGCTATATTTAATGCCCGCTACTTCTAAAAAACAACAGAAGTTTATGGGAATTGTTCACGCAATTCAAAAAGGTGAACAACCAGCTTCCAAATTTTCTAAAGTAGCACAGAAAGCAGCCAAGAGTATGAAGAAAAAGAGTGCTGAAGATTATGCTTCTACTAAACATAAAGGATTACCAACTAAAGTAAAGAAAGAAGAACGTGATTATAAAGCAGAATACAAAAAATTTCAGTCATCTACTAAAGCAAAGAAATATAGAGCAGAGTTGAACCAATACAATAGAAAAAGAGGTACTTATGGGAACGGTGATGGTAAAGATGCATCACATAAGGGAGGCAAAATTGTGGGATTTGAAAAAGAGTCTAAAAATAGAGGTAGAGCAGAGAAAAGTAGGTTAAAGAAAGAAGCTATATTTGAAGATTTGAATGATGCACAGTTATCTAGTAGAATTAAACATTGGGCAGGACAACATAAAGGTACGGGAGTTGGATATGGTCATGTACTTGGCTCGTTAGCTATTCATTTGAAAGAAATGGGTTGGGATAAAAGTTTTAAAGAAATTGTAAAAGTTGCTAAAGAATTAAGTAAGAAGAAAAAAGTTGAATCCGTTTTTGCAGTAAAAGGTAAAGAAGGTAAAGATGGTTATAGAATCCCTGAAAATCCAGATTTTAAATATGACCCCGAAAAGAAAGAATCTGTAAATGAAGGTAAGTGGTCTAAAATTATGACGAGTGTTCGTAAAGGAAGTAAAGCAGGGCCTTGGTCTATCGTAGTATATGATAAAGCAAAAAGAAAAGTAATACACAATAGAATAGTAAAAATACTACAACAGATTCCTGCTCACTATGAAGATGTAAAGAAAAAATATCCAAGAGCTTCAATTGGTATTGAAGATAAATATGGTCATAGGGTATATACTGAATCCGTAAATGAAGGATTTACTAAATATCATATAAGATTAACTAATACTCGTGGTTGGTATGGTGTTTGGGATAAAAACGGTAAACAAAAGTTTGAAGGTGATAGAAGATATGTTACGAGACAGCTCAAAAAATTAAAAACAAGAATGGGTAATGTTCAACTGAAAAGTCTTATAGATGTGGCTACTAAAAGAAAAGGTAAGAATATTGAATTTGATGTAGTGGAATCCGTAGATGAAGGTTTAGGTGATAATGTACTGAAGAATCTTAAAAAGTATAAAAAAAGAGCTGGAAAGAATAAAGCTGCTATGGATGCTGCTCGTAAGAGAAAGAAGAAAGAATCCGTAGGTGAAGGAACTTGTGGATACACTCATACAGTAGATGGTAAAAAATTAAAAACACCAGGTGGTACGGATGACGATATTAGTGAAGCTAAAAAAATGAATGTTAAATTATTACAAGTAAATGCTAAACATTTTGCTCGAGATGTAATGGATTTTTATAAAGAACTTAGAAGTCCTGATACTGAACCTGAATCAATAATTCAACAATTAGATTATCTTAAAGATAAAGTTAAAATGATGAGAAAAAATGCAGGTTTAAAAGAATCCGTAAATGAAGATACAAAACTTGATTTGTTAAAACTATATAACAAAGCTTTGAAATTACCAGCAAAAAGTCCTGTACAAATGAAAGTAAGAAAAAAAATAGCTACTCTGAGAAAAAAGATAGGAATGGATGAAGCAAAAGAAAGTGGTATTGATATAGCAAGACGGGTAGTTAAAAATAAACAACATGAAAAGGGATTAGATTTAACTACAGCAAATTTTATTATACAAACCTATAAAGCTTATAATAAAAATCCTAGATTACAAAAGAAATTAGATAAAATGCCTTTACTTAAAATGGTTAAATTAGCACATCTGGTGATGAAATGAGTAAAAAATCACCATATAAAAGAATGATATTGGAAGGTAAGTATTTTTCAATGCCAAGATCAAGTGGACTTTTTTTAGGAAGTTCCTTTCAAAAACCAAAAATTAATGAATTAGCTTGGAGTTCAACAGAAGCAAGAGACCAAGTAGAATCAGATATGAAAAGAATAACAAAAATTTTGGGTAAAGCGTCTCAACAAACTATAAAAATAATGATGGATGGTGTAAAAGGTGGAAGATATGATGCTATGGATTTATCAAAAAGTATTCAAACTGGTCCTGCTAACTTAGTACATACAGGGGAAAAAGAATTTATGAGAGTATTATGGGCAAAAGTAAGAGATGGATTTAGACGTTACTCAAAAAGAGGAAAATTAAGATAACTTTATATTTATTACTGAAGTGTAATATACAATTATAGGAGTATAACAATGAGTGAATTACTATCAGATGTTGGTAAAAAGATTTTAAGAGAACTCGTAGACCGACAAAATGAACCATTAAATGAGGCTAAGGTTGTTGATAAATTTGATATTGAAGATACAGAAAAACAACAGTTTAGTCACGAAACTTTGAAAGAATTGGGTATTACAACATCCAAAAACAAAGAAGTTTTTGGGAAAGATTATGTTATATCTGAACGTGGATATGAACTACTTGAAAAGTATCTTAAACCTCAAAACAAAAAGCTCCTTACCGCTGAGAAGGAATACCAGGAATGGTTGAGGCGTCAACGTTTGTTTGAACAGAAACGTGATGAATACATTAATTATCTTATTAATGAGAATCCGATCCGAGAATATAATGATTAAGTTGAAAGACCTTTTAAAAGAAGGTACCATTTCACTTGTCGGTGGAATGGTAAGTGGAAACTCTTTTCCTACTACTGATGGAATTAAGTTATCTAACTTAGTAAAAGAAAAAATCGGATATGTAGAAGAAGAGGAAGACCTCAATCTTAAAGAGTTTAGTGACAATATTCGTAATTTTGGTTCTATGGGAAAACACATCTATCGAGAAGGTAATCTTAAAGATGTAGCCAAAGGACTTTCGGAGCTTGCTAATCAAGTTCGTATTTATACTCTTCGCGAAACTGATGAGTGGTTTGATAAAGTTACGATAGGTCGTAACATGAAGGAACTTACTAACCTTTCTAAGTCTTTTAACAAAGTAGCTACTGAAGCACAATCACTACAAGAAAGAATGTCTGGTCTATATGAAGATATGGGACATATTCTTGGTAGATATTATGATCTGAACGAAATGGAAGAGACACACGATAATGGAGAACATGGACCTGAAAAAGGTGATAAAGAAGAATATCAAAAATTCTTTATGGCAGCTCTAAAGAAATACGGTGTGTCAGAACCCGATCAAATACCCGATGATAAAAAGAAAGAATTTTATAATTACGTTGATAAAAATTGGCGTGGAGATAATGAATCGGATTAAAACTGTTCAGTGATTCAGGTTATAGTAAAAAATAATAATTTAGAACGAGCTTTACGACAGTTAAAAAAAGAAGTAAAGGAAAGTAAATTACTTTTAGATTTACGAAAAAAAGAATTTTACAGAAAACCTTCTGAAATTAATAGAGAAAAAAGAGCAAGAAGTAGAATAAGAACTGCTAACGATTTACTTGAACATTAAAAAAATGTTTTAAGTTTTAATCTTTTTTATTACTTTCTTATATTTATAATATAGAAAGAATACATCATCAGTTATTCAACTATCATATGATGTACCCGAGTTGATACTATTAAAGTTTCTAATAACTTTATTGAATCCAATCACACACATAAGTCTCTGGTCGAAACTTGTGTTTAATTAATGTGGAGATTTAAAATGGATGATCTTTTAAAAGAAGCTATCGCAGACGCTAAGGCAGTTCGTGAAACAGCATTGGAAAATGCTAAATTAGCTCTTGAAGAAGCTTTTACCCCACGTTTACAGTCCATGCTTTCTAAGAAAATTCAATCTGAAATTGGCGACGAAGTTGCTGAGGATGAAGAGGTTGAAGATGAAGAGGAAGATGAAATGGAACCTGAAGACGAGGTGGGTGAGGATGCAACTGACTATGCTCGTAATGGTGACGAAGACGAAATGGAATCGGAACCTGACGAGGATGAGGATGAGGAAATGGAAGAAGAAGTGGCTGAAACAATCGAAGTCAATGGACATACTTACAGGTTAGTAGGTGAGGAAGAAGAGCCTGCTGATATGGAAGATGAAGAAGAGGTCGAAGACGACCTTGACGAATATGACTTAGACGAAGTTATCAAAGAGCTCGAAGAGGAACTCGAAGAAGGTGATGAAAATGACCTGGATGAGAGTGACGATGAAGAGCTTGATGAAGATACTGAGACAGAAGAACTTGAAGAGGAAGAAGTGGCCGAAGGCGACGAGGACCTTGATGAAAACGATGTTTCTTCTGATATTGGTAAAGGTGATAACAAAGTCAATAAGAAAGCCTCTGATACCACAGGTATCGGTTCTGCTTCTAAAGCCAAACATCACGAGTCAGTTGATGATAGTGTTGAAGAAACTTTGACAGAAGATGAAGACTCCGAAGAGATTGATCTAGAGGAAGTCCTCGAAGCACTCGCTGCGGAAGATGAATCTGAAGCCGTCGAAGAAGATGCAACATCACTCAAAACAGAGCTCGAAGAGCACAGGAATGTCATTAAGTACTTGCGTAGCAAACTTAGTGAGGTCAATTTACTTAACGCTAAACTTTTGTTCACTAACAAATTATTCCGTAATCACGGTTTAAATAATGATCAGAAGATGAAAGTTGTTGAGACTTTTGACAGGGCAAAAACATTACGAGAAGTCAAACTTGTTTACACAACGATGGCCGAATCGTTTGGTACTCCAGCCCGTACCGAAATTACAGAGAGCAAGGGATCTGCTTCAAAACCTGTCGCTTCAACTGTACCTAAAAACAAGGAAGTTATTTCCGAAGGTACAGAGTTGAAGGCACGTTTTCAGAAACTTGCTAATATTGTTTAACTATTTTTTAACAACCGTTCTTTATGGAGAAATTAAATGTCTAAATTAAATGCAATAGAATCCATCATGGACGGGTACAACCCGCATCGTCAGCTTCTCGAGCAAACTCGGCAGCTAATTGGAAAGTGGGAACCTACAGGTCTTCTCGAAGGTATTGAAGATGAACAGCGACTACATGGTATGGCTGTTCTTCTTGAAAACCAGGCTCGTCAGTTAATTGACGAATCTGCAAGGACTGGAACTAGCTCTAATTCTGAGGAATGGAGTGGTGTTGCACTACCCTTGGTTCGTAGGATTTTTGGTGAGTTGGCAGCACAGGACTTTGTTTCTGTTCAGCCGATGAACCTTCCTTCAGGTCTCATTTTCTTTCTAGACTTCAAATATGGTACTGCCGGACCTAACTTTGGTAAAGGTGATGATATCTTTGGTGTAACATCTGGTTCAGGTGATGCAACGCAGGGTCTTTATGGGGCCGGTCGTTTTGGATATTCCATTAACGATCAGTCAGTAGGAATTTCAGCCGTCACAACAGCATCTGCTGTTTGGAAGGATGTTGATTTTGAACCTGACTTATCGGCATCTATAGCCGCAGGTAACCTATATACGGCTACCTTCGTACAGTCCTCTGCTTCTAATCCTGACCTAGATGGTGTACGTGCCTTTGAACTCAGTGGAAGTGGTGAAAATCAGATTACTAAGATGTATCCCGCTTACACACAGGCAAGCGCGAGTTTATTTAAATTCGTAATTGACCCTGCATCTGGTTCATTTGGTATGGATAACCCAGCACTTAGGGGCTCTGTGACACTTAAGTATCACAAAGCACCGACAGATGTGACACGTGGTGATTTTGAAGCCACGTCTACACAGACTGACGCTAACCCTGAAGGTGATATGGGAATCCCAGAGATTGACATTCAGATGCGTTCAGTTGCGATTGTCGCTAAGACACGTAAACTGAAAGCCGTCTGGACACCTGAGTTAGCTCAAGACCTCAATGCTTATCATAGTGTTGATGCTGAAGCAGAACTTACCTCTATGTTGAGTGAGTACGTTTCAATGGAAATTGATTTGGAAATCCTCGATATGTTAAGAGCCAATGCGGTCGCTAAGAAAGAATACTGGTCAGCTAAAGTCGGTTTCGACTATGACGTAGTATCTAATTCCTTTACGGAAAATTCTGGTAACTCCAACGCCTATACAAAGGGTGCTTGGTTCCAGACTCTTGGAAACAAGATACAAGCAGTATCTAATGCAATTCATCAGAAAACACTACGTGGTGGTGCTAACTGGTTAGTTGTTTCACCAGAGACTGCTACGATTCTTGAGTCAATTCCAGGATACGCGACTACATCGGATGGTAATTCTACAAATATGCAGTACGCGATGGGAGTTCAGAAAGTTGGTCTGTTGAATAAC